>Ga0210408_10002834_pt1 | contig 16460 bp, 15 predicted proteins | sample IncBWH4MmetaG_FD_155471 | JGI IMG/M metagenome (GOLD analysis project Ga0210408, IMG submission 155471) | Forest soil microbial communities from Barre Woods Harvard Forest LTER site, Petersham, Massachusetts, United States - Inc-BW-H-4-M | ecosystem: Environmental > Terrestrial > Soil >...
TGAGGCGCACGGGCGATGTCCGACTCACCGAGACCGGCGATGGTCAGCGCGTGAGCGATGTGGTCCTCTACAAAGAACCACTCGTCGAGCTCTCCCGCTTCGTGCAGACGCTCGGCCCTGAAGTGGGCGTCGTCGCGATCGCTCACATTGTTGATGATCGCTGTACGTCTGGCGAACGGATGCTGATGTTCAGTCAATAATATCGGGAAAAAGCCCGGCTTCAACACCTCGCGGTAGGTTCGCTCGTAGCAGTTGACGCAGAGATCGACGGCTGGATGGCTCAACCCTGGCCACTACACCCGGCTGGTGAGGGCGTCTTCCACCGGGGAGAAAGTTGCAACCCACTGCTTGACGGCGCCTGTGGCTTGCTTGGCAGCTTGGATCGTGGGCCGTGCCGACTCGCGGGTTCCCATGCCAGCCATCCTATACCGCGCTCACGCTCCCCGTCGTGCGAGCCGCAGGTCGCGAGGGGCAGGTTTGGCAAGCTGCCCGCGACATCCGACGCCAAAGCGGCATGTATCCTGAAGCGAGTGCCCCTCGAGCTCGCCGTCGTGTGCAACTCCTTCGGGATGGGCGGGGCGGCCAAGGCCGCTGTCACATACGCGCTCCACCACAACCGCACCCGAGTGCGTCTCCGGGCGATCGCCCTGACGGAGCTTGGCGTACGTGCAGCCGAACTCAAGGCGGGAGGCATCGAGGTGGTTTGCGCTCAGGATGACCCCGATAGGCTCGCACAGCAGCTGCGGGGCGTCGACGTCGTCCACGTGCATCGGTTCGGCTCGGTCGAGCCGCTCCTGCCGGCGGCCTGCCGTGCGGCCGGTATCGAGGGGCTGATTGAGACCAATGTCTTCGGCTGGCGCGACACCAGTCCGGACGATGACCAGTTCTCGGCGCACCTGCACATCAGCCAGATGTGCGCGATGCGCTATCGGAAGCGAGCGAGCCTCGATCTGGAGGCCTTCCATAGTCGCCATCGCACCCTCTACTACCCCGTGGACATCGACGCGCTCCGAGCCGACGCCCCGTCGCGGGCCGAGGCCCACGCGCTGCTCGGGCTCGATCCGGGGCGGCCCACGGTGGTCCGGATCGGGCGCGAGGACGACCGCAAGTGGGGGGACATCCTCGTGGAGATGGTGCCGCACCTCCTGCGTCTGGTCCCCGACGTCCAGGTGGTGCTGGTGGGCGCTACCCCGCATCGCCGGGCCCAGCTGCGCCGTCTGGGGGTGCTCGAGCGGGTGCGCTGCCTGCCCTCCTCGAGCGAGCCGCGGCGGGTGGCGGCCTGCTACGGCGCCGCGGACGTGTTCGCCAGTGCATCATCGATTGGGGAGTCCTTCGGCCTGGCGATCGCCGAGGCGATGGCGGTGGGAGTTCCGGTGGTTACCAGCTCGACGCCGTGGGTGGACAACGCCCAGGTGGAGGTGGTGGACAACGGGGTGAACGGCTGGGTGGCGAACCACCCGCGCGCCTTCGCGGAAGCGGTGGCCGACCTGCTCGGGGACGAGCGGCGCAGGCTCGCCTTCGGAGCGGCGGCGGCCGAGAAGGTGAGCGCGAGCTGGCATCCCGCGAAGCTGACGCGAGAGCTGGAGCGTCTGTTCGAGGCGGTGAGCGCGACCGGCCTGCCGCCGCCAGAGTGGACGCCGGGGATCGCCGAGCAGGCGGCATTCGAGGCTGACTACCCGCGCCGGGCGGCGGCGCAGTTCCGCGCGCTGTCACCGCGCGAGCAGCGCGAGGCGAGCTGGGCGGTACTGCGGGAGCGGGCGGGCTGGGCGTGGCGGGACCTGCGTGCGGATCCCGTAAGTGGCGGTCGTACGCTCGCCGGACTCGCGCTCGCGCGTCTGGCCTCGCGGCGTCCCGGATGAGATCTCGAAGGCCTCATCCGCACCCACAGTTTGCCCGCCGACACCCGCGCCCGGGTCGCCCGGTCACTGCGCGCTCCTGGGGAGGATGCTCAATCGAGATCGAACGCGGTCTGGATGGCGTCGTGGAGGGCCTGCTCCTGAGGTTCGCGCAGCACACCGATCTGCTCTTCAAGGGCGTGGGTGGGGATGGCCCGCTTGCGCTCGCGCCAAGCGCCCGGGTGACGACGGCCGCACGGCTGCGTCGTGCACCGGAGTCGACGAGCTGGTCAACGAAGTCGACAAGCTCATCCGGGAGGCGAACCGCGATCTGCTTGCTCTCATCCCATGATGGTGCCGTAAGTGGTATCAGCCGCGTTGCGGCCCCGCCCCCTTCACCGAAGCGCGGGCGGCTGGAGGCCGTCTGCGCGAAGCTCGTCCTCGAGCAGGTGGAGGACGTTGTCGAAGACTTCTTTGGCGCGCTCTCCGTGAAACTGAGCGAGGCTGTGGCTGACGACCCTTCTGTGCCGTCGGAGTGGGTCGGCTGCCTCTTGGTCGAGCATACCGGGGGAGGCGATCCAGAGGCTCTCAAATACCAGCGACGAATGCTCGGCGATGCGATCGAAGTCGGCGTCGTAGTGCAGAACGCCGAGTTCGTGGGCGGCGGCTATCGCCGCGACGAGGTAGTCCTGGTGGGGGAGGCGGTGAAAGCCGGCTGCATGTCGCGCCAGTTCGGCCTGGGCTCCAAGTGCGGCGCTGACGACGGCCTCCGATAGCTCCAGTGGCCTGAGTCCTTCGAGCTCCTCCGTCAGCTCCGCGTGCTCGCGGGCGTTGCGCGCGCTGTATAGGACCTCGAACTCCAGGATGGGCGACCGGTAGAGCTGTCCTTCCTCGAGCGCCCGCAGCCAGTCGCCGCGCACGATCTCGTTGCCGCCGCGCTGAAACGCGGAGTTGTCGACGACGAGCTTCCTGCCCCCGAATGGCGGGCTCACCCGCGCAGCCACTGGGCGGAAGCATCACGGAGTGCTGCATAGTCAAGGCCCTCAGGCTGCCGGAAGCGGTCGGCCAAGCGCTTGGCGGCCACACGCCGGCGCTGCTCGCGGTCCTCTTCGGCCTGGCTCTCCCGCTCGAGCGCCTCCTCACCCCTGCTGACGAGCGTGGCGAGGATCTTCGAATCTGAAGTTCCGGGGGGGAAGCTGCGGCGACCACGCCGGAGTGCGAGCTCGACCCGCTCGTCACTGGTGATGGTGTAGCGGTGCTTCTTGGTCGGCACACGATGAGTGTAGCACTAAGTGCCGCACCCTCTGGCAGCCGCGCGGTGCAATGCAGATCACGTGGCACCTGCTCGGGTACGGCTTCGCGCTCGTCATCGAGTGGCCGTCGCGCGGCAGCCAGGCGTTTACGGCGGTCGCCGCTGACGCGCAGCTCTGCCGGTAGCTCATCACCGCGCTGCTCGCCGAAGCGCTCATCCTCGGCACGGTCTGTCTCCTCGGCTTGCTCGAGGAGCTCCCGGGCGATCAACAGCAATAAAGTTCTGGGACATACCCAAATGGTCCTCAACCCACCGGACCACCCGAGGGTTTACGCGACAGCCTCCGTCCCGAGCAGGAGCGTGAGCGATGTCCGCCGACGCGCTTGCTTTTGGGCCGTAAGCGGGAGTCTGGGAGCCCGCTGGCCGTCGAGCGCAGAATGCACGAAACTACCTCCCGTCGAAATCGGCTTGGCTCACCGCAAGACGCCGTCGGTCACATGAGGTTGGGCGTATGAAGGTCCGAGATGAGGTGCGCCTCGATCTCGTCAAACCCAGCTGACCGTAGACGGCGTATTCGATTGCGCTCCATCGTCTGCATTAGCGCACGGACCGCGTCTGCGCCTTCCGAGAGCGCTCTTGGTCTTAGCGAGCCGGCGGCCAGGATCATCAGACCTTCAGTTAGCAGAGGGCTCAGAGACATCTCAGTCAGCTTGGCTGCACGCTGCTCGGCCGAGTGGACAAGCATCGCGCGCTGCTCGGGGTTGTTGGCGAGCACATGCCGCACATGCGAGATACCGAAGTGCACATGGCGACGCTCATCGCGGTGCGCCAGTCGTGCAGCAGCAGCAGTCGCTGCGTCGGGAGCGTATCTTTCAATGAAGCGCAGCAGATCGAGAAATGTGCCCTCTCCGAGAACATTCAGCAGAAGCGCGGCTGCGGTGAAATCATGCTCGGCCAGAAGGCTATGCAGCGAGAGCTCGGTTGACGCTAGGGCGTAGCCCTGATACCCGCCGATCAGAGCACGCTTGGTGAAGACCTCGATATGCCGTGCCTCGTCATAGATGTGACTCGATAGCCACAACAGGAGCTCCGCGTACGAAGGGTGCATCTGCGGCAAAAAGCCTGCGGGCACGTAGAGTGCCGCGTACTCATTCTGCGCGATGAACGTCATGACCTGGGCCACCGCGCGCTCGATGTGCTCTGGGAGGTCGCGTGCAGTCTCCCACGGAATATCACGGGAAGCGTCCCACTGCTCCCCAGACGCCTGCTCGGCAAGGTCGGCAACCTCGGGAGCCCAAATCGTATCTCGGCGGTGGAGTCGCCAATCAAACTGAGGAGCGCCCTTCTCGGCCACGGCACCAATCGGAACGAACCCTACATCACGAGGAACCATCTCAGGCACGCCACCATTACCGCGGAGGTCACTGGAGTGCAACTCTCCTCCTGGCCGAATCGGCGGCGGATCGTGATGACCCGCCACGCCGTCCGCGAGTACACGCTCGCCATGACCGCGGCGTAGACGCACGACATAGCCCCCAGCTCCACGATCGAGTTCGTCCACCACCTCGTGGCCGTGCAGTCGCGCCCAACCTGGAAGTTCTAGCGCTGTTCCACGCGAGAGGACAGTAACGTCGACCTGCTGATCGGGCTTTATGCCAACGAGGGTCGCCTGTAGGAGCACCTCTAGGCCACCACCCAGCTCAAGCAGTTCGGCGTCGAGACGGTGCGGATTCACACTGCTGCGCTCTCTCTTTCCATAGCGGCAGCGAGGGATTTATAGCCGCTGCGGTTGCCCGAGAGCCAGTTCCGGACGCCCTCAAGCGTCATCGCCTGTCGCATCGATGGATCGTCGTAGTTCATTGCCAGCAACGCTGCCTGCCAGCGAGCCGCGAGCTCAAGGTCGAAGGAGGGCAGCGCCGTGAAGTTGCAGTGATAGTAGGTCGGGGAGCGCCACGAGACCTCAAGCTCGGCGGCGGCAGGAAGCCCCTCGGTGCGGAACCTGGCCCAGGTAGCATCGCCAAGGGCCCCGGCGTCAGCCTCGCCCTCGGCGACAGCCTGCACCACCCGCATCTCCGAGTCGCCAGTGTCACCGTGCTTGCCGATATCTGTATCGAACCGGATGATCTTGCGGATGGATTCTGCCCTCAGCCCCTGCTCTTCAAGGTAGTAGAGAGGGAGAATCGCGGCATGTCCCGAATCGCGACTGCCGAGCGCCAGTCGCCGATCGGCGAGCTCCTGGACGCGATCGAAAGTCTCTCCGCGGCGCGTGACGATCACCGTCGCGAATTCAGCGTCGATGTCACGCATCCCGAGAATCTGCGCCTCGTCACCAAGCTGGCGCTCCAAGGCAACGAACGCAGTGTTGGTGTTCCAGCCGATGTCCACAGAGCTCTCGAGGACGGCCTGCACCAGTCGTTCGTAGTTCGAGTACAGAATGTAGTCAGTCGGTATTCCTCTATCCCTGAAGTAGTCACGAAAGCTCTCCCAGACCGTGACGACGCGCGGATGGTAGGCCACCGCCCCAACTGTGATCTCGCTCGTGGGGCTCATGGCACGGGAAGTCCGGTAAGGGCCTTGCCGATCCAGCTACGCAGCACCGCGTTGGTGGGTGCCATGACCGCACCGGCACGAGCATCCCGGAGACTCCGCTCGATTGGCAGGGCCGGCGTGTATCCCTGCCCGCCGCACACTTCCAGCGCACGCTGAGTGACCTGGGCTGCCGTGTCGGTCGCGGAGACCTTCGCCTCCATGATCGGCACGAGAGCACCCTCATCTCCAGCATCGCCGAGCCGTGCCGCCTCATGTACCAGCAGCCGCGCTGCGCGCACCGCGATGTCCATGTCAGCGAGAAAATGCTGAATGACCTGCACCTCCGCCAGGGCGCTCCCATCCGCATAGCGCCTGCTCGCGGCGTGCTCGCTGGCAGCTTTCAGGGCGGCGGCTGCGATCCCGATGTTCACCGAGGCGAGTCCGACCAGAAAGAAGGGAGCAACCACGGAGAAGACCAAGTCCGTTCCGCTCCCAGAGGCGCCGATCTGAGCCCCAGCATCAACCGCGACATCGTTGAGCTCTAGGGCGATGCTCGAATTGCCCGCCATGCCGAGGCCCTGCCACTCCCCGTCGAAGTGCATGCCATCCGCGTCGCGCTCAACCAGGAAGCAATCCAGGCCCTCCCTGGTGCCGCTCTTCACAAGCACCAGATAGACATCGGCGTGCCCGCCCGACGTCACGAAGCTCTTGCGACCAGAAATCTTGACGCCGCCATTGCTCTGCACAGCCTGCAGCTCGGGCGCGTAGAAGTGCGCGCCCGAGCCGCGCTCGCTGAAAGCGAGCGTGCCCACGATGCGACCGGAGGCGAGCCCCTCCAAGTAGTCGGCGGCCCTCTCTCCACCTCCTCCCGCAATCGTCGCAGCGGTGACAGCATGCATCAGATAGACCATTCCTGTGGAGGCGCACGCCGATCCGACGGCCTCACATGCTTCGGAAAGCGCGAGGAGCCCGCCTCCAGCGCCGCCATACTCCTGCGGCACGGCGATCCCGAGGCCGCCAGCCGCCGCGAGTGCATCCATGCCCGCCGCTGGAAACGTACGCTCGCGGTCGACCTCGGCGGCATGAGGGGCGATCTGCTCGGCAGCGACGCTCCGCACAGCTCCCAAGACCCTCTCAACTTCAGTCAACGCAAACACTCCCTAGATCGAATCCACCGGCATCGCAGTCCGCTCTTCCGAGCCACCGCATCGTTGTACGATGACGCACGCGAGTTGACGTGTTGTCGACTCGGCGCCTACGAACCCATGTATGCCGCGGAGGCTGTGGGCTTCGCTGGCAACGTCCAACAAGGCGCAAACGCAGCACAGAGCGTGATCGGCTGGCGAAAGTCAGCGACTACATCCCGACGTGTAGCCGGATCGGAACAGGATCTAGCCGCTCCTTCTTTGTTTCCAACTCTCGTCGACGTTCGCCGGAATCGTCGGGCGCGTATCAAGCTGGCATTGAGTAGTTGACGGCCCCGGGAGGTAGTCGGAAACACTCGGAGGGGTCCACCATGCTGCCACGGAATTGCGAGTTCCGCGAGTAATGCAGTCCTGATCCGTCACGAGATCGGCTCTGGTTGGTGCTGGGACAGCTCGTGCGCCACGCGGTCAAGACGCTCACATCGTGGTGCGCCAATCTGCTCTAGGTTTCAACAGTCCTGACGCACTTGCACGTCTTGGCGCTCTCGGCGACCATTGCCGACATGGCTGCCCCTACGGCTTTGAAGCCCTCTGGCTCACCGTCGCTCACGGCACTTTCGCGGGGAGCGGGCTGTGGTTGCAAGCTAGCCGCAGCCGATCTGCTCCCAATCGTTCGTGGTCTGCCCTTCAAGACGGACGAACGTCTATTGGTCGGCTCACCGACGAGCGATGACGCCGCGGTGTTCCATCTACGTGACGATCTCGCGCTCGTGCAGACCGTCGACTTTTTTACCCCGTTGGTCGACGATCCGTATGACTTTGGCCGGATCGCCGCGGCCAACGCACTGTCTGACGTATATGCGATGGGCGGCAAGCCGCTTACTGCGATGAACATCGTCGCGTTTCCGTTGGAAAAACTCGGCGGAAGTGTGCTGCGAGAGATCCTGCGCGGTGGCCTTGACGTGGTGAGTAGCGCCGATGCGATTCTCGTCGGTGGCCATTCAATCGATGACACTGAGCCCAAGTACGGGCTGGCGGTGACCGGGATCGTGAATCCAGCGGAGATTACGACGAACGCTGCCGGACGACCGGGCGACGTGCTGATGCTTACCAAGCCACTTGGTGTCGGCGCAATAGTGACCGCCCGCAAGCACGGTAACGTGTCCCAGGAGCTGCTCGCCGCCGCGATTGAAGTGATGATCACACTCAATGACAGTGCCGCCAAAGCTGCGTTGCGTGCCGGGGTGCGCGCCATGACCGATGTCACCGGCTTTGGGCTGCTCGGACACCTCCACCACCTCTGTCGAGAGAGCGGCCTCTCCGCCGAGGTGGACGCAGCTAGTGTGCCCGCGATCACCGGTGTCGATGCGATCCTCGATGGTGGTGAAGGTATCTCTGGTGGCAGCAGACGTAACGCCGAGTGGGCAACCACCTTCGCAAGCATCGACTCTCACGTAGAGACGTGGCGAGCGCGTCTGCTCACGGACGCCACGACCTCGGGGGGACTACTCGTCGCCGTGCCTGCCGGCAATACAGTGCTGCCGTTCGGAAGCGTGATTGGTCGACTTTGCGCTGGCCCGGCGGGTGCCATCACGGTGCGTTGACTACATGTACGAGCATGCTCCATTTTGCTAGCAGGGAGCGGCCCGGGGCCGGTGCCCCAAGCGGCCTACAAAGCCGTTGGCGGCGCGCTGAGCGCGCTGAGAAGGTTCGACTCCTTTGCCGCTCCGTCAAGAATACGAGCCATGCGTGACGAGGGTCCCGTCACCCTTGGGACAGCTGGCCACGTCGATCATGGTAAGACGACGCTGATCGAGGCACTGACCGGCGTCAACACCGACCGTCTGCCCGAAGAGCACGCACGCGGCATCTCGATTGCCCTTGGATACGCGAGTCTACGCACTCCGTCCGAGCGCTCGCTCTCGGTCATCGATGTTCCCGGACACGAGCGCTTCGTTCGCACGATGGTCTCAGGTGCGACAGGCATCGACCTGTTCTTGATGGTCATCGCTGCTGACGATGGGGTGATGCCTCAGACCCTTGAGCACGCCATCATCCTCGACGCACTTGGTCTACACGACGGAGTAATCGCCGTAACCAAGGCAGACATCGCCGACCCACAGGCGGCGATAGAAGAGGCACGCACGCTGTTCCCTGACTGCCAGTCGGTCGCCTGCTCGGTGCACAACGGCACCGGTATAGACGATGTACTGTCCGCAATCGACCGGGTCGTCGCAAAACTGCACAGTCGCGCGGCGAGACCAGGAAACACGGTCCTCCACATCGACCGGACATTCAGCATACGCGGTCGAGGAACAGTTGTCACCGGCACACTATGGTCCGGCACACTCTCCCGCGGAGACAAGCTCACGCTACTACCCGCAAACACTCCGGTACGCGTCCGGGGACTTCAGATACACGACGAACCGATGGAGACTGCCGCCGCGGGCCAGCGCGTAGCAGCCAATCTCAATGGAGTCCACTACCGCGACATCCAGCGAGGCGACGTACTGGCCACACCAGGCGTTCTGCACCCAACACGCATCCTGGACTGCGCGATCGAGATTCCCAAAACTCAGGCAAACACCCGCGTGCACGTGCACCACGGTACACGCGAGACACCCGGACGCCTCGCTGCGCTCAGCGAGAACCTCTGGCAGCTCCGCCTCGATCACCCGCTGCTCGCCGCCGATGGCGACCACGTAGTCATCCGCCGCCCTTCGCCGCCCGACACCCTCGGCGGCGGCGTCGTACTCGACGCGCATGCACGACGACATGGCCGTCGAGCAGACATCATCGACCGCCTCCGACACCTACGCGATGGCAACACATGAACACTCGCGAGAACCCTGAGATCTCAGACGCGGTGCGCCAGCGCCTCCGCGATCTACCGGCGGTCGATCAGCTGGCAGAAGACGTTCGCAAGCACATTAGTGGGAACAAACTATCGGCGGTAGAAGCAACTGCAGCTGCAAGGGCCGTACTCACCCAGCGCCGTGCCGAACTGCTCGCTGGAAACCCAAGCGAAGCCGACCTCTGCTCGCGTGCTCATGCACGACTAGCGCCGCCGCTACGACACGTACTGAATGGCACCGGCGTAGTCGTACACACCAACCTCGGCCGTGCACCGCTGGCCGAAGCGGCAGCTGACGCCGTAGCAGCAACCGCACGCGGTTATCTCAACTTGGAGCTAGACCTCACGACCGGACGGCGCGGTAGCCGCAATGCCCACATCAGCGACACACTATGCGAACTCACTGGTGCCGAAGACGCGCTCGCAGTAAACAACGCTGCCGGCGCTGTGCTCCTCGCGGCCGCCGCACTTGGGGGCCCGGAACGATCGATCGTCGTTTCACGCGGCCAGCTCGTAGAGATCGGCGGCGGATTTCGAATCCCAGACGTAGTTGCACAGACATGCGCAAAACTCATCGAGGTCGGCACCACCAACCGAACGCGTTTAGAGGATTACCGGAGCGCACTCGCCGCTGGCGCCGACCTCATCCTCCGTGTACACCCATCGAACTTCCGCGCGGTAGGGTACGTCGAGGAAGTCTCGATCGAGGCGCTTTGCGATCTCGGTGTTCCAGTCATCGACGATGTCGGCTCCGGCGTCCTAGCCGACCACCTCGATGTGCTCACCGAGGAGCCAGCAGTTAAGCGGTCCGTTCGCGCGGGCGCCTCAATTGTGTGCTTCAGCGGCGACAAGCTCCTTGGCGGACCCCAGGCCGGCATAATGGTCGGATCAGCCACCGCGATTGAAGCCTGCCGCAATCACCCTCTCGTACGCGCTCTACGAATTGGTCGGCTGCCCCTCGCAGGTCTCGTAGCAACACTCGCCCTATACCGTGATCCCGAGCGTGCATTGCGCGAGATTCCAGTCCTCACCATGCTCAAGATCGACCACAAGGTGCTACTACAGCGCGCCGAACGCCTCGCCAAACAAACAGGCGGCGAGATCATCGACGCAGTCGCTCGGGTAGGTGGCGGTGCCCTGCCGATCCTCGAACTCACCGGACCAGCAGTAGCACTCAGTGAACATCTCGACCCGATTTGCCTAGCAGCAACACTGCGCGAAAGCGATCCACCGCTACTCACAAGGATTGTCCACAACAGAGTCACCATCAACCCACGGACACTGCCTGATACTGAGCTCGATACTGCGGCGGCCGTGATATGCCGGGCCCAGACCCAGGGATCACCACCTGCTCTGCGTAGTCCATCGTGGTGGTAGCCATATCGGCTCCTTCTCTGTCGTAAATGGTGCGCTTGGTGGGCCTCCTTGACGACGGGCCATCACACCAATCGAGAGACCTCATTCAGATGCTTGCATGCGCACCGGACGGGCTCTCGATGACGGAGCTACGCCCCGTCGGACCAGGGTGATGAGACCCAGTCCGACGGGGCCAGGCGCACTCACGACAACGACGTTTCTATAGGAAACCGACGACGGAACGCACAGCGCGTGCTTCATACTGGCCGTGACGGCCCACCATATAGCCCGCCGAGCATCATCGGCAGACCAATGTCAGGGCCGGTTTGGCGGCCACTCGCTTGCGCTGATCGTGTCGTCTTCGTTGTTGTATTCGACCACACGGTTGGTCATCCAAGCCGCTGCCAACACGTCGGCCTTCGCGCTGTGCAGGCCGATGTAGTCGAGGACCGCTTCCAGTATCAGCCGCTGGCCCGCGGCAACGCGCTGCGGTAGAAGGATCAGCCCTGAGCGCGACCCCTCGCGCGCCGTCAGGGCACGAAAATCACGCTCGTTGTTAGTGATGAACACCCACTCCTCCTGGGATACCACCGCGTAGAGCACAGGATCCTTGGCGTGCAGCAGCCCGCGGTACTCGTTGCAGGTCGCCTCATAACGCCGCTGGGCGACACCGACGAGCGTTGGCGAGAGACACTCGTCGATCCACAGCCTCACGCGGCCCGTGCGTGGGCTCGGAGCTCCCTCGCCCTGGTCCGCTCATTCGAGGCCCACGGACGCGACGGGCGGCCCTGCCGTGGGTTCGCCTTCGCCCACAGCGGAGCCAGCTCAAAAGCCTCCTCGGGCAGAAACGGATAATCCTCATGCAGAACCTCCGGCGTCTCGCCCAGCTCGATCTGCCGGGCCAAGCCCCGGATTGGCACTCGCGTCCCGGTGATGACCGGCTCGCCACCGCACACCTGCGGGTCAACCTCGACCAGCCGCTCGCGCAGCTCTATGTAGCGCTGCGCGAGCTGCACGGCTTGCTCGATCTCCGGCCCCATGCGCACGATGAGCGCTCCGTCGAGGCGAAGCTCCGCATTCGCTCCGGGGCTGCGGCGAGCCCACACGACGACGCGCCTCTTCACGGTGACCGGCAGGGAGACCCGCGTCTGCGAAAGCAGCGTCAGGGGTCCGACATCCTCTGGCGCCAGAAGCGTCCGGCCCTTGCGACGACGTACCCGCAGCACTTTCTGCTCGATCGCCTTGTTGACAGCGCCCAGCGTTGTCCCGCTCAGCTCAGCGGCCTCCCGGCGCGTGATCAGCGCCGCAGTCTCCGAAAACTCGTTCCTCATGAGGAAGAACTTAGCACGGCGGCGGTGAGGGGCCGCCGCGTGAGAAGCCACAAGCGCCCAGACGCCCGCCCTCATCCGCAGCAACGCCGCGCGCGTTCGCAACTACGCCGCACATTCGCAACTGCCGTCTGCAACTACCTTTCATATTCGCAACTAGCCTGAGCGGCAACACCGCCGCGGCGCCCCCTCACCGCTCAAACACCCCCACCACGTTGGAGGCGCCGGCGGCGAAGGGGAAGTCGGCTTCGTGTTCGCAGAGGACGCGGAATTGGTAGCGGGCGGGGCCGGGGAGGCGGAAGTGGTAGAGGAAGCCGAGGCGCCCGCTGGGGCGGGTGCGGATCACGTGGAACTCCAGCCAGCGCCCGCGGGGAGCGCGGGCCTCGAGCACGAGCTGCTTGCCGCCGGGAGGGATGGGCCCGCCGAGCAACCGCCCGCTGAAGCGGATGGCCCCTTCGGAGGGGGCGGTGCGGGGGGCGATGCGCAGGCGCAGGGCGGCGGGCACGGTGAGGGTGAGGGTGCGGACGGCCGCGGGGAGGGGGTCCCCGGGGTGGCGGCGGTAGGCGACGAGCAGCTCGCAGGAGGAGAGGTCGCGGGGCAGCTTCAGGCTCCAGCGGCCGGCGGGGTCGGTGCGGGGGGTGGCGAGCAGGCGGGTGGTGGCGCCGGAGTGGGCGGAGAGCTCGCAGACTTCGAGGGCCCCGCCCGCAGCGACGGCCCCGCCGGCGGTGGTAGTGAGTTGACCTTCGATCGTGTGCGGTGCCCCGTAGGGCCCCCGCAGGCGCGCGCGGGCGGTGCCCTTCCAGCGGGCGCTGAGGGTGGCCGCTTCGGGGGGACCCTGGCCGGCGCTGGGGGCGCCCGTGCCGCAGGCGGAGGTGGATGGGTTGGCGACGGTGATCTGGCGGTCGAGCACGGTGGCGGGGTTGCCGGCGGGGTCGGTGACGGTGACGAGCAGGTGGTGGACGCCGTTGGTGAGGGGGGTGGTGTCGAAGGGCAGGTCGACGCTGAGGGACGGGGGGCAGGGCTGGGTGTAGAGGAAGGCGGGCAGCCCGTCGGAGGTCCCCCCCACGTTGCGGCAGCGCCCACCGTCTTCGTCGAGCACCCTGCGGCCGAGGATCTGCCCGTCCACCTGGAAGATCGCTTCGTAGACCCCGGAGCCGGGGTCGGCGGCGTGGAAGGCGACGTCGGTGGTGCCTTCCACAGTGGGATCTTCGACGAGGCCGCCCCCGACGGAGGAGACGGTGGGGCCGGCGGTCTGGGAGAGCACGAGGTCGGCAGCGAATAGCTCGACCATGGCGGAGTAGGGGATTTTGCCGCCTCCGGTGGTGGGGCATGAGGTTAGGACAAACGACCCACAGGATGTGCTTAGCGCAAGATACGGGCTGTGCAAGGCGCCACTCGGGGCAACGACACGGTTTTCTCCAGCTGCCGGATTGGTGAGGTTGCCTTCACTTGCGCAACCCTTTTTGGCTGAACATTCATCGAAGATCTGGGTGTTCAGACCTGTAGCCGCGACCCCCGATAGCCAGAAGATGTAAGAAGCGTTTTCGTTCGCTCCACCTGGAGTATTGCCAGCGCGCCACAATGTTGCACCTGCGATGGTCTCGCCCGCTGGGGCTTCAAACGCCCAGGTTGCTTTGTCGTTCCCTGAGTTCGAGACATGTTCGTAACCCGCATCCAGCGCGGCAATGAGCCCGCCGCCGGCTTGGCAGGTGTTCAGGGTGGGGTCGTAAGTGGGATGTTCGGGGGCGCTCCACCCATCGGTGGGGGCGACCTGCCCGGAGGGGGTGCGGCAGGAGTAGACGTGGTACTCCCCGGCGTGGGCAATGGCGGCGAGCGCGGCAAACGCGAAGATGACAAAGGCGGCAGCCGCGAGGCAGGCGATCACGCCGAGGGCGAGGCCGGTGAGGAGGGTTTGCTTCGGTTCCCGTGGAGCCATCTCATCCCGATGTCGGTGGGGGGCCGGCGATGACCCCCCTCCCAATTCTCCCACGGGATGGCGGAATGGTCCAGGGTAATCGAATGAAGCGGGTGGTGGGCCGCGGGGCGGCGGGACGTAGGGGTGGCCGGGACGCGGCAGATGGGGAACCCGGAATGCGCGGCGGGACGCTGAGAGGGGCGCGGCGGGCCGGACGCGGTGGGATCGGACGCGCGGCTCTACGCGCCGAAGCGCAGGGGCAGCTCGGCGAGCCCGTAGATGCCGGTGATGCCCTCGAACACGGGCTCGCCGGCGAGTTCGAGGTTGGGCATCCGGGGGGCGAGGAAGGCGAGGGCCTCCTGGAGCTCGAGGCGGGCGAGGTTGGCGCCCACGCAGTAGTGGACGCCGGCGCCGAAGGTGAGCGCGCGGGCGCGTCCGCGGTCGCGGCGGATGTCGAATCGATCGGGATCCCCGCTCCCCTGATCCCCCTCGGCGGCGGGGTCTGTGGGGAGATCGCGGTTGCCGGTGAAGGCGCAGACCATGAGGATGGTGCCGGAGGGGAAGGTGACGTCGCGGAAGGTGTGGTCCTCCACGAGGATGCGGGCGGTGAAGGGGGTGATGGGCTCGAAGCGCAGGGCCTCCTCGACGGCGTGGGGGACGAGCTCGGGCTGTTCGCCCAGGAGGGCCCACTGATCGGGGTGTTCGGCGAACAGGCGCAGCGCGTGGGCGAGCTGGCTCTGGGTGGTGTCCACGCCGCCGATGAGGACGTTGAGGACGAGGTTGACGCACTCCACGTCGGAGAGCCGCTCGACCTGCTGGCCATCGTCGTCGAGACCGGTGGCGGCGATCAGCTGAGAGATGAGGTCCTCCCCGGGGCGCTCCCGGCGGGCGCGCAGCAGCTCCCAGGCGTACTCGTAGAACTCGGCCACGGCGGTTTCGATGAGGGGGCGCTGCTCCATCATGGAGACGGCGTCGAACTGGCGCTGAATCCAGTTGGACCAGTGGTGCAACCGGGGGGCGTCCTCCAGGGGGGCGCCCATCACGTGCGCAATCGCCTGCGAGGGATAGGGCTTGGCAATGGCCTCCACGAACTCGCAGTGGGCGCGGTCCACCCGCGCGAAGATCTCCTGCAGCAGCTGGCGCATGGCGGGCCGGTGGCGCTCGACGGCGCGCGGGGAGAGCGAGGGGTTGAGGAGGCTGCGCAGGCGGGCGTGGTGGGGGCCGTTGATGTGGAGGATGTTGCGGCGCATCTCCTCGTAGAGGGGCCCCTCGCGGACGTCGAAGATGTCGGCGATGGTCATCCCGGGGAAGACGGCGGCGCGGGTGCGCAGGAAGTGCTCGGCGGCCTCACGGTCGAGGACGGCGTAGCCGTAGGGGCCGGAGGCGAGCCACCCGTGGACCGATCGAAGATCGGCCATCAGCTCGCGCATGGTCACGTGGAAGCGCTCCCCGCGGAGGGTGGGGTCGAGGTAGTCGAGGGTGGGGAGGTCGAGCTGATCGACGGGGGGCATGAAAGGCGAAGCTACCACGCGGGCACACGGACAAGCGGCCCCGCGGACCGCGCGGGGATGCAAGGTGGGCGACCGTGCAAGGTGGGCGACCGTGCCCGGCGGGGGGGCGTGGCTGGGTGGAACTACGCGCGCGCACCGCTGGGCGCGCGCGGCAGCGTCCCTCGTGGATCCTCCCCGGATCCCTCCTCGTGAATATACGTGGCTCGGCCGGTGGTCGCCGGCCTTTCCCCGCCGGCGACCAACGGGCCTATTTCTTGGGGTGAACGAGCTGCTTGAGACCGGCTCCGGGGGTGAACTTGGGGGCCTTGGAGGCTTTGATTTTGACTTTCTCGCCCGTGCGGGGATTGACGCCCTGGCGGGCGGCCCTTTTGACGACGGAGAACTTGCCGAAGCCGGTGATGACGACCTCGTCACCTTTCTTGAGCGCCTTGCCGACGGTTCCAACGAATGACTCGAGGGCGCGCGCGGAATCGGCTTTGGAGAGACCGCTGTCGGCGGAGAGTGCGTCGACGAGCTGAGTCTTGTTCATGAAGTGCTTCCTTTCGATTTGGAGACCGACAAGGCGCGCAGACTAGCGGTCCGGGCGGAAAGACCGCTTGCCAGAATGGGATGGACGCCGTCCGGCCGAGCCGGCGGCGTCGCGCGCCACGGTTGCGGCGGGGGCCGTGGGAGCTCTTCGGAGCGAGCCCCGCGAGGGGCCTATCCGGGGACGGGGGAGGGCACGCGGGCGAGCTG
>Ga0210408_10002835_pt1 | contig 16456 bp, 25 predicted proteins | sample IncBWH4MmetaG_FD_155471 | JGI IMG/M metagenome (GOLD analysis project Ga0210408, IMG submission 155471) | Forest soil microbial communities from Barre Woods Harvard Forest LTER site, Petersham, Massachusetts, United States - Inc-BW-H-4-M | ecosystem: Environmental > Terrestrial > Soil >...
TCACCTTCGGCCCCTTCTTGGAGCCGGAGTGCAGCTTGCCGGCCTTCCACTTCCCCATGACTTCGGAAGCGGGCATTAGACCGGGCCGCCCACCTGAGCCGACGCGATGTCGATGAGGAAGTTGTGCGAACTCTTGTCGTACCAGCAGTCGAAGAACCCGCCGAGCGGCACGGTCGAGTTGTCGCCGGGGGCGACAAGGACGGTGCCGACATGGATCAGGTTCCGCGCGGGACGCTGGTCTGGCGCGGACGGGCCGCGGCCGGCCCAGACGAGCAAGGACTGGTTGTTGACGACGGTGGGGGCGGAAGCAATAGCCATCAGTAGGCTCCTTTTAGCGCCTGCGGCGCCGGTGGTCCGCGTTCGGCGGACCGCCGCGGCGGATACCCAGGAGGTACCGGCGGCGTAGATCAACATTTTCATGATGTGAAGGACCGGGCGGGGCCGGCGGGATCACCGCCGTATCCTGCCCATCGGCTATGAATGCCCGAGTCCAGGCTGCGGGGGCCAGCGGCCGGACCGCGTTCTGCCAGTAGTCCTCATCGGGGACGAACGGCGGGACCGGCGTGTCGGTGCTATCGAGGAACGCCCGATTCCAGTTGTACTGGAGCGGGGTGGCCGGTCGAAGCCAGAACTCCTCATCGACGGCGGTATTCCGGTACGTCCCGATGTCGTTGCCGTCATCAAGGAAGAACTTGATCGAGACGTACTGGGCCGCGACCGGCGGGAACAGATACCGCGGCGGGTAGTCCTCGTCCGGGGCTCCCCCAAACTTCAGGAGGAAGCCGGCCTCGTCGCCGGACTGTACGTACCGGATCATCCGAACACCGTGACCATCGGCTCAAGAGCCGGACACTGCGGTATGCGCCAGTAATCTTCGTCCGGCGCGAACCCGCCGGCCGGCGCCTTGAACAGAGCCCCGAGGGAGCCCCACTGTCCGGCGGCGGTCGCGCTGCGGGTGTAAGTGACCGTGGCGTTGGCTGAGATGAGAGCGAGCGCCAAGCCCGAGTCCATCGTCCACGTCTCGCCCGCGCCACCGTTCTGGCCGTTATAGGGCTCGACAAAGTTGTACGTGGAGCCCGTAACGCCCGTATCGGAGCCGCTATCGTGGTCGAGATAGTTGATCGCTAGTTCGGTACCACCGCTAGGCTGTAGCGTGAAGGGTGCGAGGTTGCCAGCGACCGTCTGGTTGCCGGTGTTCGACCCAACCGTGCCAGTTCCCGCCGATGTGACCGTGCTGGTGTCGAGGGGGCTTGTGGGGTCGGCCCCAATGACATCGAGGAACCAAACGACAACACCTTTGGTACTAATGTCGGGAACGGACGTGAGCGTGATCGTGCCGTTGTTAGTGCGTGAGGGACTAAACCCTTTCGCATACATCATCGCGAACGAGCCGACAAACGTCCCAGTTAGCGGCGAGTTGTTGATGTGTGCGTAGGAGGCGCTGCTGCTCGTCACCGACGATAGAGTGCAAGTGCTGGCGTTACCCGCCGAGGAGCACAAAACCTGAAGATTGCCCTCGCACGGGAATTGGTACTTAGGCGTAGCAGTCGTCTCGGGCGACAGCGACATCATCATCGCCCGCTTGACCCGGAAGCCGTTCGGGTTGTCCGCTCCCGCCGACGCCGAAGTCAGCGCGACCGCCATCGTGTTGTAGACGCTCGACGTCCCGGCGGTCAAGGTCGGATTGGTCGATCCGCCGGTGGCGTTCGTGCAAACCTGCGCAACGAGCCCCCCGCACATCTCGGCGGCCTCTAGTACGTAGGTGCCGCCATTACTGCCCGCCGTGAACCCGGTCTGGTCGTTGTACGGGAACGCCCCCGCCTGGCCCGTCTGGTAGATCGCATCGCCAGCCGTGGGGTTGGTCCCGAAGGCCCCAGTCGCCCAGGTGGTCGAGCCCGTGGTCACCTCAGTCGAGATGGCCTTCCCGGCGCCAATGGGAGTCGTCTGGTCGACGTTGAACCACTCGCTCAGGGTATAGGAGCAGAAACCGCTCGGGTTCGTGAAGTTAATGGTGACGGTGCGGACGCCCGAGACCGTGTTCTTAAACGTGTAGATGAACTGGTTGAGCTGGCTATTGGTCGTTGTCCCGCTCGTGCGCGTCCATGTCTGGGACTTATCGTCGGTGACCGACGAGACGTCCATCCCGGCGGTGTTATTGGTGTACAGGTGTAGCATCAAGAAGTTGCCAGCCTGCGAAGGCCACAACAACTGGATCGTCAGGGGGGTGTGCGACCCCATATCCCCCTGCATGTTGGAGACGGCAACGTGCTGTACGATCGTCGGGGTTGCCATCAGTACTCCGGTCGAAGACTATTCGATGGATTCGACGGTCGCGTCGAAGTTCAGCGAAGCGGTCTGGGAGCCCGAGATCATGTCGAGGTTCCCGTTCGCGCCCGCACCGTTTAGGAGGGCGATACGCGAGTCGGGGTCGGGGGCAACCCAGCCGCCCGGGCCGCCAGCGCCGCAACCGAAGGCAACCTGCAAGCTGACGGTGCCGGAGCCGATAGTCGGGCCGGAGAAGGCAGTCAGTACGGCGGCCGGAGCGTTCGGGTCGCGGGGCCGGATCGAGGCCGCCGTGCCCACGGTGCTCGCGGTCCCCAGCCGGACGAACCGGAGGGAGATGCCGGAGATGGCGGTGAGCGCGGCCGCACGGCCCAGCACATAGCAGGCATTGATCCACGCCTTCGCGTTGCCGGTGGCGAAGCGGAGGTGATCCACGAGGTTGCCCGGCGTGCCGGAGGTGGTGTACATCACGCCAGCGGTGGTGAGCGACTCGGTGGCGGCGATAACGGTGTCGTAAACGAACGGCATTGCTAGGGCTCCTAGGGCAGAAGAAGGTCTGCAGGGGATTGGAGGGGCTGGTTGTTCACCTTGGCCCAGAACACTTCATCCGGCAGAACCATCGTTCCAGCGATGGTGCCGTGAGTTTCGTAGCAGTAGTCGCAGAGCCAGAAGGCAAACGTCATGTTCTCTTCTGGGACGTACCCGCCATCCTTCGAGCAGTTCGCGCAAGAGATGCGGTTCCACCACTTCCCGTGGAAGAACTTACCGCCGGTCGGCCTCTTGGCCCGCGTGTCGGGCAGGATGTTGTGGGTCATTTCGCGGCGTGCGGCGCGTTGGGGTGCGCCTGCTGGTGCGCGGTGTAGCAAGGATGACAGACGGTGCGGCCATCCTTGTAGGCGGCGTATTCCGCCGATGGGTGCCCACACCAATGGTTGAAGATCGGCCGCTCCGCCGAACCGACCCGCGGCTCGCGGAATAATTCCTTCGTCCACTCCCAGGCCATCATGTGAAGATCGTGTACTCGATGGCGGCCTGGACTTCGCCCGTCACCGAACCCTGGAGGATGACCCGCAGCCGCTCATTCGGCCCGATCGCGAGCTTGTTCGCGAACGGCTTATCATCCACGCCGGGGCCGAACCGGCGCCGGAGGACGTTGAGATTGGTCGTGTTCGTCGCATCCCGGTGCTGGATGTCGTAGACTAGCGCGACGTTCGAGCAGCCCGTCACCGCGAAGAGGTGATCCACCCACGTCCCGGCCGGGCCGCTCACGTTTAGCGGGCCAGTGTCCGCGAGGACGGTCTGGTCGGCCGGGTTGGTGAGGATGGCCCCGTCAACCAGGACTCCGTCGCCGGTGAAGAACCCGGAGACGGCGCCGAAGGGGCGGTGGAGAACGGTCATAGACTAGCCGATAAAGAGGGCGTGATCGTTACGGCAATACCACACGTCGTAAACCGGGTTCGCGTTGACGCCGTCTGAAAACGAGCCGACATGCGTAAGCGTGTGACCCTTATGGGCCACATCGCGGAAGGCCTGTGCGGAGGCGTCCGGCGTCGCCGCAGCCGGTGTGTTGGTCACGGTCGGGGCAGTCTTCGGCATTACTTCGGCTCCTCCACCCAGCCGTCCACCTTGATGAAGCACGAGTCGTAGTCCACGAACTTATCGCGGGGCTCGTTCGAGTCCGTGATCCGACCTTCGGCCATATAGCCGTACTCGTAGACCGCGCGGGCGCCCTCGTGGCCGGCCTCGGGGATGACAAACGGCTCGTAGATGCCTGGCGCGCCGGGGACATACCCCTGTCGCTCGCCGTCCAGTTCCTTCTTGCCGCCAAGCGGCTTCGTCTTCTTTGCCATGTCTGCTCCTATTGGTCCGCGTTGTTGACCTATGCGCGGCCCAGGTTTGAAACTACTTCCCGGTCGGGGTACCCGACATCGGGCTGTCGAACGACTCGTGTGAGCCGATACCGCCGCGGGAAATCATGATCCGCACCGCCAGCTCGCCCTCGTCGCCGGGCTGCGCGTAGGTCTCAGCCTCCTCCTCGCTGACGCCCATCCCAAACCGCTGCTCGCCGTAGTTGATCTTCGACGCGCCCATGTCGGTCTGAGCCGGCTCCTGGTCATCGCCAAGATACGACGCCGCCTCGAACTCCTTCTTCTTCGCCATTTGAATCACCTCGCAATCGTTTGAAGTCTGGTCCAGTTCTGTGGTTCCTGGGAGCGCTGGATCGCTTCCCGATTCTTCTTGTCCGCCTCGTCCATCTCGGACTCGGCGAGCATCGCTTTTGGCAATGTGAGCATCTCGCGGTAGGCCGCGAGGCGGCCCTGCGCGACGCCCATCGCCCGCATGTCGGGGGCATGGGCGGCCTCAGTGATCGCGACGTCGATCTTCTTGCCGAGATGCTCAACGACTTCGGACCACACCACGATCTCGCGGGTGCTGCGAAGTTTATCCATTGGCTCCCTGTCCTGGGATGTTGGTCTGCGGCGCCCCGGCACCCTGCGGCCCAGGCTGGCCGGCGGCAGCGGCGGCCGGGTTGCTACCCGGTGCCGGCTGGAGCGGCTGGCCCTCGGCGATCTTCGACGCGAGGTCCGGCATGATCTCTCCGCGGATGTTGACCGTCGCCTTCGGAGGCTGCGGCGTCTGCGCCCGCTTCGTCGCCATGTCAATCGCCATCTGGTGCGCGGCCTGCATCTCGGGGTCTTTCATCATCTCGGATAGCGGCACGATGAAGTCCTCCGTCCCGCGGAGGCCGAGGGTGTCGCGCATGATCCGCTTGGCATAAGCTCCCCAGCGGACGGCGTAGCCCTGCTGCTCTAGCTGCGGAGCGGCCTTCAGGAGGTTGCCGAACAGCGACAACTCTTGGCCAGCGATCTGGGTGATCGCCTGGAGTTGCTGCGCGCCCACCCAGTTGAACGACCAATTGCCGTACAGATCGGCCACCTTCATCGACTGGGCCGGGTAGCCGTGCGTACCGGGAATCTGCATCACCTGGGACGGGGGTGTGAACGCGACCGTCAGGCGGTGCAGGTTCGCCATCATCGGCGTGAGGAGTTCCGTCTCGATGATCGAGGCGACGTCAGTGATGTCAGCCAGACCCAGAGAGATAAGATTCTGAACCGCCTGACCCGCGCGCGGTAGGCCGCGCGTCGGTTGACCTTCAGCGAGAGGCGACGCGCCTCCGATGGTGTTAATGAGTCCCATCGTATTCGCAGCGGCGGCGGCCGACGTCTTGGACGTGTCGGGAATCGCGATCGTCTGAATCGCATTTTTCGGGTCTTCCACCAACCAGCGTTTCCGCGAGCCGTAGACGATCGAGTCGGTCCGAGCCACGAGGTTCGGGTCGAGGGCGATCGGCGGGAGGCCGGCGACGGACCGGGCCTCTTCGCCCTGGTTCACCTGGTCGTTATAGAGAATCTGGAGCGGCTCGATGTCATTCGCGAGCGTCGAGGTATAGGTCTCGCCCGGCATCGGCCGCATCACGGCCCAGCGGTAGACGTCCGTAATTGACGGCTGGGCCGCCGGCTTGAACCGGACCGCGCGGGGGCCGTTCGCCACGTTCCAGACGAGCCAACAGGTCATGAGCTGGTCGCCCGACATGAACCAGGCTTCCGAGAGGGAGACCGAGGTCTCCATCTGCATCTTGGCCGACTGCTGCTTGCCGTCGCCGTAGGGCGCGCCGCTGTCGCCCATGACTTGCTGGGGCTCGGCGAAGCCCATCACCGAGAGCCGCTGGTTCCAGTGGTACGGGAACTCGGGCCGGGTGAGGTCTTCCTGCTTGATCGGATCGCAGAGGCCCTTCTTCACGGCCTTCTTGTAGTCCGAGAACGGCATCAGCACGTCCTCGAACACCAGGGAGGCGTCTTCGAGGTGTGGGCTCGTCTCGGGCCACACGTAGAAGCTGAAGGGATCGACCACGCGGGCGTCGGCCCAGACTTCCTTGAGCGGGCCTTTCAGCCGGCCAAGGTTGACCTTCGCGTCGAGGACGGAGACGTCCGTCTTGACGATCGCCCGGCGGTAGAGCAGGAGGCAGCGCGTCAGCTCGGTCGCCATCTTGCGGATGCCGATGCGCTTCGTCAGCAGCCAGTGCATGAATGAGCGATTCGCCGCGGCGGCTTGGCCGGCCTGGGCCGACTGCTCGTCTCCCGGGTAGCACTCGAAGAAGCGATCGTTCGGGATGAGCGACTGGACGACGCGGACGACGAACCGCTCGATGGCCCGGCGGCCGAGCGGGATGTAGTGCTTGAAGGTGTCCGAGTTGTAGAAGAACCGCCCACGGACGCCGTGCTGCATCGCATGCGAGCGAAGGTCTTCCTCGTCAATCGGGCGCCGGCGGTTCCGCACTTCCACGATGCGCGGGGCGAGCTTCTCGGCCATCCGCGCCTTGACTTCGGTATCGGCGGGCCGGGACTCGGAGTCCTTCTGGGCGATGATGGCGGGGTTGGCCATCAGTCGCGCCACCAAGTACCAAGCGCCTTGTTCAAGTCGCCCGCGCCGCTCCGGCCATGCGCGTCGGCCGGCACCGCTCCGTCCGCGAACTCCCGCGGGCCGGTGACAATCTCGTTCAGCCAGGGATCGCCCGACATGCCGAGGATCGGCGTGAAGCCATCCTGCGTCGTTCCGATCGGGTCTGCCAGATCGGTCAGCATCCCACTTCCTCGTAGCTCTGGCTGGACACGATTCATTGCCTCATAGCGGATCGAGTCCGCGACGTTGTCGAAGTAACCATCTTTGCGGGGCTTGAGGGCGGCGATGCCGTCCTGCTTCTCGGGATAGGCGTAGCCGCCCGCGAGGGCGTCGATCGTGCTGCGGCACGAGCGGTGGATCAGTACCGAGTACCAGCCGCACCGACACATCGGCGCGCGGAGCTGCTTGCGGATCAGGTCGAGCACCGGGTCGATGTTCACGACCTTGCGGTAGCGGAACCTGAGATTGTAGGGCGGTCGGCCGAGGCGGATGATCGGCCCCGGGCCGCGCTCGTTATGCTGGGCGCCGGCGTGGTCGCCGACGTCCTGAATCAGGGCAGGCAGCGCGTGCGGGAAGTATTTCTTAGTTTCTGCGAGTACCTGATCGGCGAAGGCTTCTGTTTCGATCTTCTCGCCGACTAGTTCGTGCAGAATGTTCCAATGAACGGTCCCAGCCTTACAACGGTACACCTGGTGCCACGTACAAACCGGGACACGGAATCCCCAATCCCAGGCACGATCGAGAGGAAGACCGTCCAAGAACCGCGGCTCCCCGACATGGTGACCATGATGGAAGGCGTCCCCGAAGACAGGCAGTCCCTCAGGCGTGAATCCAAACTCACCGTCAACGATCCGACGCGCATTGGCTTCTCCGTGGGTGGCGATCAGATTCGCCACATAGTCCGAAGGCAGGTTCGGATTGTCGCGACTGCTAGAGCGAATAAGGCGATAGTCAGCACCGCCGCGAGTGGTAACACCCGGCTCCACGCCGAAGGTCTTCGGTATCCAGTGCGTCTGGAACGGCGGGTTCGTCGTGAGGAAAAGCTTGAGGTGGTTCTTCGCCTGTGGGAGCCGAATCCGGCTAACCAGGCCTTCAAACGTCTTGACAGGCTCCTCGGCGGCTTCATCGACCCACGCCCACCCGAACTCCGGGCCGAGCCAGCGGCCGATATCCTTCGTTTCCTTCGCCCAAATTTCGCTGTCGTTCGGGAAGATGATCCGGTGCGGGAAGCCTTGGAACGAAGAGACGTACTGAACGTTCCCGAGGTCAGCGCGCTCCAAGACCGACAGCAACATCCGCCACGTCGAGTCGTGGAGCTTGCTGTAGGAACGACGTGCGACGATGCCCACATTCCCGGGCACCGATAGCGAGAGCAAGACGGAGAGAATCGAGGCTGCGAGCGTCTTGCCGCTGCCAAATCCACCGGCGAAACAAACGTAGCGTTCGGAGGACTCGATCAGCTCTCGTTGCTTAGGAAGTAGAACCCGCCGGCCCCGTGTGCCGGGGGGAAGAAAGTCTTCCAGTCGCATCTAGGCAACGCGCTTCCTGCGAGCGGCGGCTCCGGCCAGGACGCCGGGGTAGTAATTCAATCGACCCTCTGGCTCGACCTTCGACCAGAAATGCGCGACGCGGTCAGCGATAGGCGGTCTGCCGATCATCCCCTAGTCCTTGGTGGTCGTGGGAAGCTGGAAGTCTTCCACACGGGCAATCTTGCGTTGCTTCGGCGGCTTCAGCTTCGCGACGTCTTGGATCGTGCGAATGAGCGCGGGCGGCGAAGGCTTTAGCATCTTGCCGCTAGAGAGCTTCGCTTCGCCGGTCATCACTAGCGAGCTTAGAATCCGCCAAGATTCGGCGATCATCTTCTCGACTTCGGCTTCGGCCGACATACGGACACTCCTCCGCGCTAAGCGTTCTGCTGTTCCTTAGTCGGCATGACCGTGACTCTCGTACCACTCCTCGTCGGTCTGCGCGGGGCGGCCGAGGATGGCGTAATCCGTCGGCATCGGCGCCTGGAGATTCTCCTGGCGGATGTTGGTTGCGAGCACCCAGCAGTTATGCACTTCCGCGTCCGGCCAGCGGTCGCCGCAGAAGCCGCAGCTATTCATCGTCGGGCTCCGGGGTCATCACCATGGCGAGGACCGTGCCGATCGCACCGGCGATGAAACAGACCATGCGAATGAGCGTCTCGTCACTCAAGCCCTAGCTCCTTCCGTACTCCGTCGAGCCCACGCCCGAGCGGCCGGGGCGGGAGAAGCTGGCGGGACATCTTGCACTCGCGGCAGGGGCCGGGGGTCTGGACGCAGACCCCGCAGGCCGGACAGCGGTGCGGGTATGGGCAGACGGCGAGACAGAGGTGCGTCACTGCCCGAAGGTCGCTACGATCTGGCCGTCGGTGAACGGTACGGCTTGACCACCGACCGCCGCCAGGGCGTCGGACTGGAAGACGATCCGGGCGCCAATGACGTCGGGGCGCTTCATCACCAGTTCTCGCGCCTGGACAAGCCGGAGGTCATCCAGCGCGGCGTAGCCATCGTCGTGGCCATCCCCGAGGGCGATCCGCTCCCAGGTGTAGTCCGAGAGGGGACTCGCTATAGGCTTACCGATCGCGTGATGGCACTCTAGGAAGAACACTTCGCTCCCTTTCAGTCTCCGAAGGCACACCACTCGGCGTGCGAGTCCCAACCGCCGCAGACCAGACAGCATCGAGGATGTGCCAGGCGGCGAACCACAGGATGAACGTCGAAAGCTCTTGAAGAACGTACTGAACGAACCACATCGCGCCTCCAGTACGGGAGGCCCGAGCTACGGGGTGACAGGGTTGCGGGGGTGTGCGGCGGTAAGGGCTTTGGTCGGGAGTCGGTAGCGTCTGGGCGCCGGCCGATCCCTGCTGCCGGACGCGGCGGAGGGGCGGGGAGGCCCGGCCGGCACCTCGCCAGAAGGCGGGCGGCCGACCGCATGCGGCGGTGCGGAAGGGTAATCGGGATGGTCTGACTTCCACAGACCGCAGCCCAGCACCTAGCTATGTCATGCCCGTTTCCGGTGTCTGGGATCACCGAGGCCAGCAGTTGGAAACTGCCTCGCACCCCCAGGACTAAACGACTCGCTACTTGGTGCCCCTAGCTGGCATCCCGAACTGGACTAACCGAGATAGGCGTCAGCCGCCTGGTCGGCGGTGTAGACGAAGAAATGCTCGATGTCTTCGAGCTGGGCGTCGGCTAGGACGGTCCCGGCGTCCTCAACGGCTGCCTGGTACTCTTTCGGGCTCATAAGGGGTCTCTTGGCCTCTCCTAGTTCCAAAGTTGACGTAAGAAGCCGATCGGCGCGTCGTTGAAGGGCGAATCGCCCGCCGCGTACCAGAGAAGCGTCCATTCTGGCCCCCGGAGGCGCAGAATCACCAGATGTAGCGGATATTGCGGCCCGATCTACCCATCCGGTGGGGTCATAGGGCTCCCGGCCGGCCATTTTGGGGCTTTCCGGCTCGATGGGACCGGGATTCTCGTCCAAGGGGGCCCTTTCGTGACAAGGACTTGCGATTTTGGGCGCGCACACGCGGGAAGGGGCGCGGCTTGGCCCCCAGATGGCCCCCGAGGGGTGCCCTCCAGAGCCGAATTAGCCGATTTAAGGCCAGATAGGTGGGGCCAGGATGGGCAGGGCGGGCCGGCCGGCGGCCCAGGGACTGCTAGCTAACTATGCGCGGCTATTGAGGTGAGACGAAAGGATAGATTGTGTCTCGTGGCCCGGATGGGTCGAGCGGCCCGGGGGCGCCAAACCTACGAAGCGCGTACGAAGACGGTGCCCTCGCCGGAGCGCGAGAGGCCGATCGGCGAGTGGCCTAAGTATGCCTTAGGCCACCGCTCAGGTCGCCGGAATCCACCGCGAATAGTCTTATCGCTGGTCGCGGTCCAGCGTGTCCAGGCCAGAGAGAACGCAAGGCTCCCTCACCCTGATAAAGGGCAGCACGCTAAACTTTCTTTCGGACACCAATTGGCATGAGTTATGCAATAAAGCTATATAGCCTATAAGCTCTATAGCCTATAAGGCTTATAAGGCCTATGGCTATCTAGATAGAAGCCCCCTATCGGGGGCTATCTATAGCCTTATAGCCTTCAAGCTCTAAGCTCGCCGGCCATAGGCCTATAGGCCTACAGCCTGTCAGGCGCCCCGACAGGGGCGCGCAGGCCTACATCAGCCGATGCCGCTCCACCACGTCCACCGCGGCGCGGATCAGCTCGTCCAGTATCTCGTTGCCTCCGGCCTGCGCCCGAGCAACAGCTCTTCGGAGGCTTGCTAGGCGAGCCGTACGCCGTTCTACGCCTGGTCTGAGGCCTACGCCTTGGTCTACCCCTTCGGCCCCATGCGCCAGAACGGCCCACGTCGTCCCTAAGGCTTCGGCCAGCGGGATACGATGCACCCGTTGCGGCATCCGATTCGCCGTCTCCCAACGAGAGACCGTCGCCAGAGAGACGCTGAGCCGAGCGGCCAGCTCAGGCTGTGAGAGCGGGATGGCGAGCCGATAGCGCTTGATCCGTTCGCCGCGAGTCTCTTCTGACATTGGTGGTCTACGCTTTCGCCGTGCCATCCGTATACGCCTCGTCGTCTCCCTTTGTCAATGCCGTTGTCAAGCGAATGACATATGTCAATGACACCTGTACCGAATAAGGGCACTTTACTACCCATTCGTTGTCGAATACCAGAAGTACGATCGCTGAGATATCCGTATGTTAGCCCTCGCATATTTTTGTGTTGACATTGGCGTAGGCCTTGCTATGCTACAAGGCAGATACACAAGCACACTCGCAGGACAGGAGGAAGCGATGAGCAAGAAGCACTTCGTAGCACTGGCGGCAGAGCTGAGACGGATGGCGGCCGAAATGGAAGTCTGTGGGGATAGCCCGGAGCGGATTGACGGCGTGCGGCACGCGGCGACGGCTCTTGGCTCGGAGGGCTACAACCCGAACACGATCCGCAACAAGATCGCCGGCCTGTCCGCGCTCGCGGCTTGGATGCTGGAACGGCGAGACGGGCGAGGGCTGCCGCTAATCCCGGGTAACCCAACCGTAGGCTTCAAGAAGCCGAAGGTACTCAAACGCGAGACGAAGTTCCTCTACCCGGCCGAGCTGGTGACGTTCGTCAACGTGCCGGCGACCGAGGGTGTCGGACTCGCCCGCGAGTTGATGCTTTACACCGGCGTCCGCTGCCTCGAAGCCTGTGAGGCGAACGTCGGCGATCTGACGTGCGAGGGCTACCGGCCCGCCGCCAAATGGACGCTGACTATCCAGGTGAAGGGCCGGCGCCAAGCGGGCGCCGAGCCCGCCCGTATCCCGGTGCCTCCACGAGTGGCCGAGCAGCTTACGAACGCGGTGCTCGCGCGCGGGGCCGCGGCCCGTGACCCCCTGATCGTGGACGGGAAGAACCTTCGCTTCCGGCGCACGCAACTCGGCCAGGCGATGATCTATCTCGGCCAGCGGGCCGGGCTGACCCGACTCTCGACTAGCCCGCATAAGCTGCGCCATACGGCCAACGTGGTGGCCCGGCTCAGTGGCGTGGAGCGCAAGGTGCGGGCCGCCATGCTGAACCATCGGAGCATGGCCACGCTTGATCGGTACGACCATCTTGTCCCTGGCGAAGTGGAACAAGGGCGCGAACTACAGACTCGGGGTTTCGACTCGTATTTTCGTCTTGCCCCTCCCGAAGTCCCCTCTAACCCTGCGGAAACGCAGGCGAATGACACAAGCAACTCTTGAGGAAGAATTGAACGTGACTCCAATCAATCCGAGTATTTCGGAGAAGCGGATTGCGGCTGGGCTCCCCGCATTGTGCGCTAAGACGAAAGACAAGCTCGCGTGGCTCGATGCGGAGCTGTTGAGCCGCCTCGTCCATAGCGACGACTCTAGCAGCACGATCACCATTGTCGTGAAGCGTTGTGCGAATAGTATCCGCGACATCCGCATATCGGAGGACGCGAAGATTAATCACTGCAAATAGTGCGCAGTACTGGCGCGCTCGGTTTACGAAGCCTGTTCCCGCGCGCGTGACCGCTCGGTAGTACGTCCGGCTCCTCGTCCCTGAGGCCCGGCGCTTCGGCGCCGGGCTTTCATTTTGTCCCGGCGCGCAAGGAGTGCGCCGTGACGAGGAGCGAGTTCGATGTGTGGATCGAGCAGCACTACGGAGAGTTGTTAGCGGTGGCGAAGAAGAAAGGCGACGGCGAGGACGCGGTACAAGCGGCGGTGCTGTCGGCGCTTGAAACGCGGAACTACGAACGGTGCCATCCGGGCGCGGCTTGGACGTGGTTTTCGAATGCCGTGCGCGGAAAAGCTAAAGATCAGCGAGTTTCCGAAACGAGGACGCGGCGCGCAAAGCAAGAGCTAAAGAAAATTACGGGCGCCGCCCTTTATCAGGGTGGAAGGACAAAACCAGCGCCGGGCAGCGACAACCCGGTTGGAGGCGACCAGTGATGACGATGGGCGGCCAGGATGTCACGCGCATGATGCCCCGCGACGGCAACAAAGGCGGGCACCGCGAAGATTTGCGCTTCGAGTACCAGACCCGGAGGGACGCCGTGCTATTCGAGCGCGGCTGGTTCGCCGACTTCCGCTCCCGTTGGCAGGCCGACCTGTTCCGCGAGCGGCTCAACTTCCGCGCCCGGCTGGAAGCCATATGACCCGCCCCGGCGCGTACAGCATCCCGAGTTACCAAATCGCGTTGCTCTGGCGGCGGATCGCCGCCCGAAAGGGGAAGTAAATAATGGCCTTTAAGCTCAAGCCTCGCGCGCAGAGTGGCACCCTCGCGCCCATCTACAAGTTCACCGCTCCCGGTCAGTCGGTCGAGGGCATTTACCAGGGCCAGCGGCAGGGTAAGGCCGGGTACGCCCCGCTGCTCATCATTGGCGAGACGGCGATTAGCGCGAAGAAGCAGCTCCTTGACGACTTCGCCAGCATCCCGGTCGGCGCGCTCGTCCGCGTGACGTTCAAGGGGAAGGTGAACACGACCGGCGGCAAGACGTTCAACACCTTCGACGTGGAGGTAGATGAGGAGGGGACGGCTGCGCCGGCCGTCAGCACGGACGACTACGCCACGCTGGCCGCGAAGTTGACGCTCACGCCGAACGGGGGCGCGCTGAAGAAAGCCATCGAGGATATGTTCCCCGAGCCGGCCGTCCGGCTGGAGAAGGTGAAGACCGCGTTGCGGGAGCGTGGGGTGGCGGTCTGATGCGCTGGGGTCCACTCGCCGGTCTCGCCCTGATCGCGCTGCCGTGGATTATCGGCGCGTGGGTGTTCTGGCGATGAAGAAGGAAGGCCGGTTCTATGAGCTACCCGACGGCACAAAGCTTCCGTCGGTCACGACCCTACTCTCCGCCATAGCGAAGCCCGCGCTCATCAATTGGGCGAGCTACGGGGCCCGGGATGCGACGATCGCCGCTGCCCGCGCGATATACGAGGCGGCGGACGGCAGCATCTCGCCGGCCAGCTTCGAGGCCGCGGTGCGGAAGTACCTCGGTAAGCGGCCCGCCCACCTGGCGAAGTCCGACGAGGCCCTCGACATCGGCACGCTCGTCCACGCCCGTATCGAGGCCGAGACGCGGCGGGAGCTGGGCGAGGCGGTCGAGCTGCCGGAGATTCCTGAGACGGAGGCGGATGGCTCGCCGCATCCGGCGTGGAACGCCCTGGCGTCCTACCACCGCTGGCGGATGGATCACGACGTGAAGCCGATCGCCATAGAGCTGCGCCTCTACACCCGGCGGCTGGGCTTCGCCGGGACGTGCGATCTGCTCGCCGCCGTGGACGGCCAGCTTTCGATCGTGGACTACAAGACGAGCAAGGCGATGTACGGCGAGTACCGGCTTCAGATTGCCGCCTATCGCGAGGCATACCACGACATGGAAGCGTGGAGCAACATGCCCGCGCCGGGCGGCATCATTCTGCGCCTCCCGAAGACCGCCGGCGACGACTTCGAGGCCGCGGACGTGCCGTGGGAGGAGCAAGAGAGTCTGATGCGGGTCTTCCTCGCGGCGAAAGAAATTTGGCAATGGCTGGACTAGGAAACGCAGCGTATCAACGCGAGTGGCGTCTCGCGCATCCAGAGAGCGTTAGAGCGGCGCGACGGCGCTACCTGAACGCCAATAGAGAGAAGGTTCTAGCCGGCCGACGTCGCCGCTATCGAAAGAATCCGGAGCCATTCCTGCGCCGGATGAGCGCGCGGGCATCTGCAAATCAAGCATATATCTGGGCGCTTAAAGATAAGCCGTGCGCGGACTGCGGGAAGAAATATCCGCCGTGGGTTATGGACTTCGATCACCGGGAAGGTGAGGTCAAGTTATTCGATGTTGCCCGTGGTCGTCAAATGAGCCGCGAGCGCGTCGATCTAGAGGCCGCCAAGTGCGATCTGGTGTGTTCAAACTGTCACCGGGATCGCACATACCGGCGGTGTCAGAAGTGAAGTTCCTCGTCTCCAAGGCTGTATGGCGGAATGCGGCCGGGGACGTCGGGTACGACGGCAGCGGCGCCCCGACACACTATGAGTACCGGATCATCGAACTCGACGGGCGGGGCGAGGGCGAGTTGCACGACCATGTGATTCTCCGCGCGGACGTCCGCATCGTGGCGGTGATCCCGTGACCTTCTTCGAGCTAGACCCGTGTCTCTGCAAAGCCAACCAATGGCGCCTCGGGCGCCGGGACGCGAAGACCGGACGGACCGAGTTCACCTGTCTGATGTGCGCGAGCAATACCTACATACGGACCACAGCCGAGGGTTATAGGCACCTCGCGGGAGGAGACGAGTGAACCGCATCGAATGGCTCATCGTCGCCCTCGGCGGCGCGCTGTATGCCCTCGGGGCGGTGAGCGCCTGGGCCGTGCGCGGCTGGTGGTGCCGGGTATGAAGGCGCGCCTCTGGTGCCGAGCCTGCCAGCGATGGCATAGTTGCCGGGCTGCTCGCGGGCAGATGCCCAAGGGCGGCGGGACGGGACGCTGCGAAACGATGGGCCAAGCGCGTGATGCGGTGGTCCGTGGAGCGTCGGACGTATTCGATAGAGAACTTCGTAGGGTACTCGGCTCGTGAACCAATTCCTCGCCGCCGCGCTCGAATACCGCGAGGCCGGTCTAATCCCGATCCCCTTGCTGCCACGGTCCAAGCGGCCCGCGATCGCTTGGAAGGAATTCCAGGAGCGTATGCCGTCGGCCGATGAGCTACAGGCCTGGTGGCAGGCAATGCCTGAGGCCAACGTGGGTCTCGTCATGGGGCGCGGCATGTTCGCGGTGGACGTGGATGGGCCGGACGGCGACGCTGCGCTCGCCAAGGCGCTCGATTACCCGGGTGGCGGATTGGGTGATGCGCCGCGGTCGAAGACCGCGCGCGGTTACCACGCCTTCTTCGCTGGCCAGATGTCGGACAAGGTTGGGCTGCTCGACCACGTGGACGTGCGCGGGGCGGGCTACGTGGTGGCGCCGCCATCCGTACATGAGAGCGGGCACGTATATCAGTGGGAGCGTCCCATTACGGGCGCCCTGCCGGTGCCCCCTCCGGCTCTCATGGCCCTTCTATCTGATAAGCCTAAGGCCGCCGCCTCCCCGGAACGGTGGCTCTCCCTCGCGCTGGAGGGCGTGGCCGAGGGCGGCCGGGATGTGACGTGCTACCGGCTGGCGAGTTACTTCTTCAGCCGGGGCGTGCCGCGGGACGTGATCGAGGCGATCCTCCTGCTCTGGGCCGAGCGG
>Ga0210408_10002836_pt1 | contig 16456 bp, 13 predicted proteins | sample IncBWH4MmetaG_FD_155471 | JGI IMG/M metagenome (GOLD analysis project Ga0210408, IMG submission 155471) | Forest soil microbial communities from Barre Woods Harvard Forest LTER site, Petersham, Massachusetts, United States - Inc-BW-H-4-M | ecosystem: Environmental > Terrestrial > Soil >...
GTGCGTCGGATGCTCCCTGAGCGCGGGCGGCGGCCACGAACTCCTGCTCGCGCAGCGACAGCACGAGACCGCGCACGATGCGTGCGATGTAGGTCCAGTTGACAAGCGCGATCAGGAAGATGATCACGCCGAGGCCCGACTGCACGTGCCCGCCGAGGCAGCCGCGGACCTCGCAGGCGGCGCCCAGCCCCAGGCCGAGCAGCAGGACCGGGATCGCCAGGACGACGTCGACCATGCGCGAGAGCAGCGTGTCGGTCCAGCCGCGGTAGTAGCCGGCGAGCAGGCCGACGATCGTGCCGAGCACCGTCGCGACGGCAGTGCCGACGATGCCCACGATCAGCGACACGCGCGTGCCGTAGATGACGCGGGAGGCGACGTCCTGGCCGAGCGGGTCCACCCCGAACGGGTGCGCGGAGCTCGGCCCGAGCGGGCTGCCGAACGCGTTCGTCAGGTTGGGGTTCTGCACGTTCGGGCCGGGCAGGCCAAGCAGCGAGACGACCAGCGGCGCCGCGATCGCGACGACGATCAGCAGCGCGATGAACCCAAGCGAGACGAGCGCGACGCGATCGCGGCGAAATCGCCGCCAGAACAGCTGCAACGGCGTCATGGAGCGCGCCGCGACTCCTCCGGCGAGATCGGGCAGATCGATGCGCCCACCCGTGCCGGGCAGCAGCTCAGCCGCGCCGACGCTCATCGGGAAAGCTCCCGCGGTTTCCTCGTCACATGCAACACCGGGTACAAGAGTTCGACGCGAACTCCTCGGCAACCTCCCGAAGAAACTAAATAGGCGCAAACCACGTGTAGGCGCGTATTACGTGCACGTGCGCGAGATACTTGAGCGGATGGACACCCTGTTCGAAGACGATCCGACTCCCGACCACACCGCGGGCGCCCAGGCCGCCGGCGATCGCGCCGGACCGCATCCGCTGGCCGTGAGGATGCGCCCGGCGCGGCTGGACGAGTTCGTCGGGCAGGGACACCTGCTGGGCGCGGGCTCGGGGCTGCGCACCGCGATCGAGCAGGGCCGACCGCATTCGATGGTGCTGTACGGGCCGCCGGGGACCGGCAAGACGACGCTGGCGCGGATGGTGGCGAGCAACTCGAGCGCCGCGTTCGAGGAGCTCAGCGCGGTGCAGGCCGGGCGCGCGGAGGTGCGCGCGGTGATCGAGCGCGCGGTGCACCGGCGCACTCGCGGGACGCCGACCGTGCTGTTCCTGGACGAGATCCACCGCTTCAACAAGGCCCAGCAGGACGCGCTGTTGCCGGCGGTCGAGGAGGGGCTGGTGACGCTGATCGGCGCGACCACCGAGAACCCCGCGTTCGAGGTCAACGGCGCGCTGCTCTCGCGCGTGCGGGTGTACGCCCTGCGAGAGCTGAGCGCGGAGGAGGTCGCGGCGGTGCTGCGCCGCGCGGTGGACGGCGCCCGGGAGGCCGCTGTCGCGAAGGACGAAGCGGCCGAGGACGAAGACGACACGGACCCCCACGTCGGCGCGGGCGGCGGACCGGTCGCCAACGTGGACGAGGAGGCGATCGAGTTCCTGGCCGCGCGCAGCGCGGGCGACGCGCGCACGGCGCTGAACGCGCTGGAGCTGGCGCTGGAGACGGCGACGGAGCTGGGGGAGGCCCGCGTGGGCATCGCGCGGGTCGAGGACGCGCTGCAGCGCAAGGCGGTGCTGTACGACAAACACGGAGACCGTCACTACGACTGCATCTCCGCCTGGATCAAGGCTACGCGCGGCTCAGACCCGGACGCGTCGCTGTACTACCTGGCGGTAATGCTCGAGGGTGGCGAGGACCCGCGGTTCATCGTGCGGCGGATGGTGATCCTCGCCTCCGAGGACGTCGGCAACGCCGACCCCGGCGCGCTCACGGTGGCGGTCGCCGCGGCGCAGGCGGTCGAGCACGTGGGCATGCCCGAGGCCACGTTCGCGCTCGCGCAGGCCGCGATCTACCTCGCGCTGGCGCCGAAGTCCAATGCCGCCGGGCGCTCGCTGAGCGCGGCCCGAGCGCACGTGCGCGAGCACGGGGCGGCGCCCGTGCCCGGATGGCTCCGTCCCGGCGCCCGCCCCGGGCAGGAGGTGGGTGGGTATGACTACCCGCACGAGCATCCCGGTCAGGTCTCCCCGCAGGAGCTGCTGCCGGAGGGCGTCGTGGGGGAGCGGTTCTATGAGCCCGGCGAGGCCGAAGCTCGGTTGGCGGAGCGACTGGATCAGGTGCGACGGATGCGTGGGCGATAATCGGGTATGGCCATCGTCACCACCGCCGACGGTGAGGTGCGCGCGCAGCGCACGCTGACCGCGCGCGATCCCGCGACCGGCGCGACGCTGGGCGAGGTGCAGGCCACACCGCCCGAGCAGATCGACGCGCTGGTCGAGGGCGTGGCACAGGTGCAGCCGCTGTGGGCGCTGCTGCGAGTGGTGGACCGCGCGCGCTACATGCGCCGCATGGCCCAGGCGATCGTCGACGAGTTCGACACACTGACGGAGACGATCGCGCGCGAGCAGGGCCGCCCCCGCGCCGAGGTGGCCACGATGGAGCTGCTGAGCGCGATCGACGCGCTCAACTGGATCGCCGAGGAGGGCGCCGGCGTACTCGGGGGACGGCGCGTGCGCACGCATCGCTCCCTCACGATCGCCACGCGCGCGCGGGTGGCGTACGAGCCGTATGGCGTGATCGGGGTGATCGGCGCCGGCAGCGCGCCGTTCGCGCAGCCGCTGAGCCAGATCGCGGGCGCACTGCTGGCGGGCAACGGGGTGCTCGTCAAGCCCGCTGCGCGAGCGTGCCTGGCGGGCGAGGCGATCATGCGGGTGGTCGGCCGCGCCGGACTGCCCGAGGGGCTGGTGGCGATCGCGCACGGCGGCGCGCAGGTGGGCGTGGCGCTCGCGCGGGCGCCCGTCGGCAAGGTGCTGTTCACCGGCTCGCCCACCGTCGGACGCGCGGTGGCGCGGGAGTGCGTCTCGCGCGAGACCGAGGTGACGGTCGAGCTCGGGGGCAAGGACGCGATGCTCGTGCTCGCCGACGCGGATCTCCCCAATGCCGTGGCGGGCGCGCTGTGGGCGGGCTGCGCCGGCGCGGGACAGGCGCGCGGCGCGGTCGAGCGGGTGTATGTGGCGCGCGAGGTGCTCGAGCCGTTCGTGGAGCGGCTCGTCACGCGCGCCCGGGCGTACGCGGTGGGCGACCCGGCGGACCCACACGTGCAGATGGGGCCGCTCTCCTCGGAGCGGCGACTGCGCCACGTGAGCGAGCTGGTGGACGAGTCGGTCACGCAGGGCGCCACGCTGCGCTGTGGGGGACCGATGGACCCGCCACCGGGGCGCTCGGGCGCGTGGTATGCCCCCGCCGTCGTGACGGGCGTCAGCCAGGAGATGCGGCTGATGCGCGAGCCGCTGGACGGGCCGGTGCTGGCGGTCATGGCGGTGGACTCGGTCGAGCAGGCGATCATGCTGGCCAACGACTGCGAGTACGGGCTGGGCGCCTCGGTGTGGAGCGCCGACCGTTACCGCGGGGCGCGGATCGCGCGCGAGCTGCACGCGGGCATGGTGTGGCTGAACGATCACCCGCCGGGGCCGACGCTGACGCGCGGACCGTGGGGGGCGGCGGCGGGTGGCGGCCTCGGCAAGACGCTGGGCGAGGCCGGCCTGCGAGCGTGCGCGCAGGAAAAGCTGATCGCCTGGAGCGCGCCCGGGCTGCGGGGACTGTGGTGGGGACCGTATGACGAGACGACCATGCGCGCGGCGCGAGCGATCGCGCGACTGCGCTCCGAGCGCGACGGCGACCGCGAGCGCGCCTGGCGCCAGGGCGGCCCGGCGCTCGCGCGCGTGGGCGCGCGGATGCTGGGGCGGGGGGTCCCGAGGTAGCGAGCCGAGATCTCGAACATTCGTCCGCATGCCTCCAAGGGGGAGTGTTTGCGGCGCATACTGTCTCCACCAACCCACAAACCAACACTGAAAAAGGCAAACTCGTCGTGAGGCGAGGACGCAAAGCCAGAGGTCTCAAACGAGACGGCTCGGTCGCCAGTGGAACGTCACGGAGGACAGCATGTTCGTATCTTCGTCTCGCCCCACGGCATTTGGATTCAAGCGGCAGCTCGGCAGCGCAGCGGTCGTCTGCATCGCGCTGCTAAGTCTCTCGGCGGCGCCCGCCCTGGCTGCCGCTACGTGTGAAGGGCAGACGTTCTCTCAGCCCTTTACAGCCTGGAACGACTACAACTACTACACGCTCGTGCAGGGTGGAGTGTTCAACAGCGCTTCAGAAGGCTGGGAACTCAGCCGCGGAGCGCAGATCGTGCAAACCACCCGCCCGAACGGAACGACGGGCGGCGTGCTCAACCTGCCCAGCGGTGCAAAGGCGGTCAGCCCTCCCATATGCGTGACGCTGCAGTACCCGACCGCACGCGTCTGGGTGCGCAATGTCAAAGGGGCGGAGGGCGTTTCCATCGGAGTCGCCTACGCCGGCACGCCGACGGCGACAAATCCGAAGAACGTCGGGCAGGTGCACGGACAGCAGAACAGCTGGACGTTGTCGGATCCCTTCAACCTGCAACCGCAGACAGCAGGGTCCACCGAAGGAGCCCGCGAACTCAGGCTCGTCTTCGTCGCCGGCGGCCAGACCAGCGACTTCCAGCTCTATGGTCTGTACGTCGACCCCCGCATGAGGTAGGGCTGGACAGCAAGCAGACAGGGTCGATGGGTAGAGGAGGAGTTCGTAGAGATGGGCGGCTGCCTCCGTGGCCGCCCATCTCTCCCTGATGGCTAACCTGTGCACATGCCCGCCCAGGCTTATGCAGGAAAGGAGTGCGTGTGCCAACTGCGTCGCGGCATCTGCGATCAGAGCTGCGTGCAGGGCATGCTCGACACCCCCTTCTATATCGCCTGCCTGAAGCTGACCGGACGCCGCTGCGTGGTCGTGGGCGGCGGGGAGATCGGGCTGGAGAAGGTCGAGGGTCTGCTGGCGTGCGACGGGGCGGTGACGCTGATCGCGCCCGACGCGCTGCCCGCCCTGCGGGAGTACGCGCGCGAGGGGTCGATCCGCTGGGAGCGGCGCTCTTACGCCGGGCCGGCAGACCTGGAGGGCGTGTTCATGGCGATCGCCGCGACGGATGACACGGACGTGAACATCGCGGTGTACGACGATGCGGAGCGCCGCGCGATGCTCGTGAACGTGGTGGACGTGCCGCCGCTGTGCAATTTCATCCTGCCGGCAATCGTGCGCACGGGGCCGCTGGCGATCGCGATCTCCACCGCGGGCGCCTCGCCGGCGCTGGCCAAGCGCATGAAGCGCGAGATCGCGACCCAGTTCGGGACCGAGTACGCGCGATTGGCGATCCTGCTCAACGAGGTGCGCGGGTGGGCCAAGGCGACGCTGCCCACGTATCAAGACCGCAAGGAGTTCTTCGAGGGGATCGTCAATGGAACGCCCGATCCGATCGCACTGCTACGCGCGGACGAGGAGCCGGCGGTGCGTGAGCTGATCGAGCAGGCCCAGCGCGAGCACGCGCCCGCGACCGTCGGCGCCTGAGCCTCGCCGGACTCCCGCATGAACGGCGGCGCCGAGACGACGACCAGCGCCGACGTGGACCCACGCGAGGTGGCGCAGACTCCGGTGCAGGCGCTGCGAATCGACGGGCTTACCCGCCGCTACGGCGAGCGCGAGGCCCTCAGCGACGTGTCGCTGTCGCTCACCGCCGGACAGACGCTGGTCGTGTTCGGCCCCAACGGCGCCGGCAAGACGACGCTGCTGCGCGTGCTCGCCACGCTGCTGCGCCCGCACTCGGGTCGCGTCGAGGTGCTCGGCTGCGCCCTGCCCGACGACGCCTGGCGGGTGCGCGGGCGGATCGGGCTGCTCGGGCACGAGCCGCTGCTGTACCGCGAGCTGACGCCCCGCGAGAACCTGCGCTATCACGCCCGCCTGCATGGCGTCGGATCGCACAGGGTCGAGGAGCTGCTGGCGAGCGTCGGTATCGACGCTCGCGCGGATGAGCCACTGCGCACGCTCTCGCGCGGCATGGTCCAGCGTGTCGCGGTCGCCCGCGCCGTACTGCACGATCCGCCACTGCTGCTGCTGGACGAGCCGCGCTCGCACCTCGACCCGGCGGCGATCGAGCTGGTCGATCCGTTGATCGGCCGCGCCTCGGGGCGCACGCGGGTGATCTCGAGCCACGACCCCGGCGGGGGCCTGGCGGAGGCCGACCTCGTGCTGGGGCTGCGCGACGGCCGGCCGGTGCTGCTGCGCGCCGCCGCGGACGTGGACCCTGCCGAGATCGCGGAGCTGTACCGGTGAGCACGCCTACCCCCTCCCCAGATCCAGGGAAGGCCGGGCCACATGTGGCCCGGCCCGGGGACGTGCATGCACGTCCCCGTTCGTTGGCGCATGCGCCAACGAAGGAGGAGCCGCATGCGGCTCCTCCTGAGGCCGCACATGTGCGGCCTCGCCAGCCGGCGCGTGCGCCGGCTGGAACCGCAAAGGTCGTACTGGCGTTGCTGCGCAAGGAGCTGCTGGTCGAGCTGCGCACCCTGGAGTCCGTCCCGGGCATGTCCCTGTTCGCCGTCAGCACGCTCGTGGTGTTCCACTTCGCGCTGCATCGCTCCACCGTCGACGGCGATCTGGCCGCGGGCGTGCTGTGGGTGACGCTGCTGTTCGCGGCGATGCTCGGACTCAACCGGCTGTTCGTCGCCGACGCCGAGCAGGGCGGGTTCGACGGGTTCCTGCTCGCGCCCGTGGACCGCAGCGCGATGCTGATCGCGAAGGCGCTGACGCTGCTCGCCTACCTGATCGTGCTGGAGATCGTCGCCGTGCCCGCGTTCGCGCTGCTGCTGCTCGGAGTGCCGCTCGGGCCGGCGCTCCCGGGCCTGCTCGCCGTGCTCGCGCTCGCCGACGTCGGGCTCGCGGTGATCGGCACGCTGATCGCGGCGCTGGCGGTGCAGACCCGCGCGCGCGACCTGCTCGGGCCGCTGCTGGCGCTGCCGCTGCTCGTGCCGATCGTGATCGCGAGCGCCCGCGCCACCTCGCCGCTGCTGAGCCCCGGCCACGCCGGCGCGCTGAGTGGACGCTGGCTGGCGCTGCTCGCGCTCTATGATCTGGTGTTCGGGCTGATCGCCTACGCCGTATTCGACTTCCTGCTGGAGGACTGACCCCTGAGAGCCCTGAGAGTCCCGGGACTGCGCACACTGAGCATCGTCACGGTCGCCGCGATGGGCATCGCCCTCGGCCTCGTGTTCTTCTACGCCCCGATCGAACTCGAAGAAGGGCTGCTGCAAAAGATCTTCTACCTGCACGTGCCCCTGGCGATCGTCTCCCTGTGCGGCTTCGTCCTCGGCGGGATCATGGCGATCGCGCACCTGCGCACACGCGACCGGCGCTGGGACCTGCGCTCCTACGTGACGATCCACATGAGCCTCATCTTCGGCGTCGCCGTGCTGCTGACGGGCTCGATCTGGGCGCGCGGCTCGTGGGGGCACTGGTGGGTGTGGAGCGAGCCCACGCTCGTCTCGTTCCTGATCGTGTTCCTGCTGTACGCGACCTATCAGCCGCTGCGGTTCGCGATCGAGGACCCCGAGCGCCAGGCTCGGTACGCGTCGGTGTTCGCGATCGTCGCGGGGGCGTTCGTGCCGCTGAACTTTCTGGCCGTGCGGCTGTCCACCGCCTACGTGCACCCGCGCGTGCTGGGCAGCTCCGCGAACCTGCCGGGCACGATGAGGCTCACGTTCCTGGTCTCGCTGGTGGCGATGGCGCTGCTGTTCGCGACCCTCTGCTCGTATGAGCTCACCGCCAAGCGCACGCGCATGCTGCTGCGCTCGCGCAGCCGGATCTTGGGGTATCAGTGATGCCGACCCTCGCGAGCGCCCTGCCTGAAGACACGGGCGACGGCTACGTGGCGGCCGCCTACATCGTGTTCTTCGTGATCCTTCTGATCTACGTGGCGATCATGGCGCTGCGCCTGAGCCACGTGCAGCGCGACCTGCGCGACCTGCGGGCGCGCACGCAGGAGTCCGCGCGGGACGATACCCGGCAGGACGCAGCCGGCGGGCAATCGAAGGAGCACGACGATCAGACCCGGGAGCGCGAGCCGGTATGAGCGAGCTGCTGACGCTCGGCATCTCGCACAAGACGGCGCCCGTGGCGCTGCGTGAGCGGCTCGCGTTCACCGAGCCCCAGGCGCGCGAGTTCGCCGAGTCGGCGCTCGCCACCTCCGAGGTGCGCGAGGCGGTCGTGATCTGCACGTGCAACCGCACCGAGGTTTACCTCGTCGTCGGCGACTCGGTGCGCGCCGAGGGCGACGTGCTCGGACTGCTCGCCCAGCGCGCGGAGATCCGCCCGACGGAGCTGGCGGACGCGATCTACTCGCCGCGCAACTGCGACGCGGCGCGCCAGCTCTACCGCGTGACCGCCGGCTTGGAGTCGATGATCGTCGGCGAGGCCGAGATCCAGGGCCAGGTCAGGCGCGCGCACGAATCCGCGCTGGCAGCCGGCTGCACCGGACCGCTGTCCAACCGCCTGTTCGCCGCGGCGCTGACGACCGGCAAGCGCGTGCGCTCGGAGACCGCGATCGGCGCGGGCCGCGCGAGCGTGCCCTCCGTGGCCGTCGACCTCGCGCTGAGCGTGCTCGGCGGGCTGACCGACCGTCACGTCGTGATCCTCGGCGCCGGCGAGACGAGCGAGCTGACCGCGCGCGCCCTGTCCGAGCAGGGCGCCGGCACGATCTTCGTCGCCAACCGCCACGCCGATCGCGCGCTGCACCTCGCCGAGCGGTTCGGCGGGTCGGTCGTGGGGCTCGACGGCCTGCCCGAGCAGCTCGCGCGCGCCGACATCGTGCTGTCCTCGACCGCCTCGCCGCACCCGATCGTCGGGCGCGAGGAGCTCGCCGAGGTGATGCGCGAGCGGGGCGCGCGCCCGCTGCTCATGATCGACATCGCCGTCCCCCGCGACATCGACCCGGGCTGCGCCGAGCTGGACGGCGTCAGCCTGTATGACATCGACGACCTGCAGGCGGTCGTCGCGCGCAACCTCGACACCCGCGCGAGCGAGATCCCGCGTGCGCAGGCGATAGTCGAGGAGGAGATCCTGCGCTTCGCCCGCTGGCTCGGCCAGCTCGACGTGCTGCCGACCGTCAGCGCGCTGCGCGAACACGGCGCCGCGCTGGTCGAGCAGGTGCTCGCCGAGAACGACGGCCGCTGGGAGTCGGCCTCGCCGCGCGATCTCGCGCGCGTGGAGGCGATCGCGCGCGCCGTCATGAGCCGCCTGCTGCACGAGCCCACGATCCGCTTGCGCAGCCACGGCGAGCGCGGCCACGCGAGCATCGAGCTGGTGCGCGAGCTGTTCGGCCTGAGCGACGAGGAGCCCGTCGACGCGCGCGCCTCCGCGGCGGACATGGGCGAGGTGCCGGACAACGTGCGCCCGCTCTCGCGCCCCGCCCGCGCCGGCGGCTCGGGCTCCTCCTGACCCCGCGGGCGATGAGCCGTCTGCGCATCGGCACCCGCGGCAGCGCGCTCGCGCTCGCCCAGGCGCAGCTGGTCGCCGGCCGGCTGGCGGCCGATCGGCACGAGGATGCCGAGATCGTCACCGTGACGACGAGCGGCGACCGCGGGGCGGGCGGAGGCGACAAGTCGCGCTGGGTGGACACGATCGAGGACGCCCTGCTCGCCGGTGAGATCGATCTGGCAGTGCACTCCGCCAAGGACCTCCCCGGCGAGTTGGCGGCCGGTCTGACATTGCTGGGCGCACCCGCGCGCGCCGCGGTCGAGGACGTGCTCTGCGGGGCGACCGACCTCCTCGCGCTGGCGCCGGGCGTCCGTGTGGGCACGAGCAGCATTCGCCGCGCCGCCCAGCTGCGCGCCGCGCGCGAGGACCTCGACGTGGTCGCGCTGGGCGGCAACGTGGACACCCGTCTGAGACTCCTCGCACAGGGCTCATTCGACGCGATCGTGCTCGCCCGCGCGGGCCTGCAGCGGCTCGAGCGAGAGCAGGAGGTCGGCGCCGTGCTTGACCCCGCGCGGTTCGTGCCCGCGCCCGGCCAGGGCGCGCTCGCGCTGGAGGCCCGCGCCGACGATGTCCGCGTGCGCGAGGCGGTCGCGGCGATCCTTGACGCCGACACCTCCGCCTGCCTGCTGGCCGAGCGTGCCTTCGCGAGCGCGCTCGACGCCACCTGTCACACGCCCCTCGGCGCGAACGCCACGCCCGCAGGCTGTGGCTGCCTCGGGCTGCGCGCCTGGGTCGGCCTGCCCGACGGCTCGGCCTGGGTAGCGGACGAGCTGCTCGGAGGCCACTACGACCCGACCGCGCTCGGGCGGCGCATGGCCGAGCGCATGACCGCCGCGGGCGCACGCGAGCTGCTTACCGAAGCCGGGAGACACGCGCCTTTCGGCGCGAATCTCCCGTTTCGGCCAGCGCGGAGGAGATGACGGCCGTTGCCGGGACCTGAGCAGGCGGCCGACGGCGCCGCGGGCCGGGTGTACCTGGTGGGCGCCGGCCCCGGCGATCCCGGTCTGCTGACCGCGCGCGCGCTGGAGTTGATCGCCGCCGCCGACACGATCCTCTACGACCGCCTGATCCCCGCCTCCGCGCTCGACGGCGCGCGCGCGGACGCCGAGCTGCTGTTCGTCGGCAAGCAGGGCGGCGGCGATGCGGTGCCCCAGGAGCAGACCGAGGAGCTGATGATCGCTCGCGCCCGGGCGGGCCGGACCGTGGTGCGGTTGAAGGGCGGGGACCCGTTCGTGTTCGGCCGTGGCGGCGAGGAGGCGCTGCGCCTGCGCGCCGCCTCCATCTCGTACGAGATCGTCCCCGGCGTCACTTCCGGCGTCGCCGCCGCCGCGTACGCGGGCATCCCCGTCACCCATCGCGGGCTCGCCAGCGCCGTGGCGCTCGTCACCGGCCACGAGGATCCCGGCAAGGACCTCGACACGGCGATCGACTGGCCGGCATTGGCCGCGTTCCCCGGCACGCTCGTGTTCTACATGGGCGTCCGCGCGCTGCCCCACATCGCGCGATCGCTGATCGCCGCCGGTCGCTCCGCCGATGAGCCCGTCGCGATCGTCGAACGCGGCACCCTCCCCGGCCAGCGGACGGTCACGGGCACGCTGGCGACGATCGTCGACGTGGCGGGCGCCGAGGACGTGCGCGCCCCGTCGATCACCCTCGTCGGCCCGGTCGCCGCACTCGCCGGCGAGCTGGCCTGGCGGTCGCCCTCGCCACTGGTGGGGCTGACCGTAGCCGTCACCCGCGCGCGCGCCGCCTCCCCCGGCGGCCTGGCGCGGCGGTTGGAGTTGCTCGGCGCCCGCGTCGTCCAGGCGCCCGCGATCCGCACCGTGCCGCTGCCCGGGCCCGCGCCCGACCTGGCTTCGTATGACCTTGTGTGCCTGACGAGTCCGGTCGGAGTGACCGCGCTGTTCGAGCGCCTGCACGCCGGCGGCCTGGACGCCCGCGCGTTGGCCGGCGCGCGCGTGGCGGCGATCGGCCCGGGCACCGCCGAGGCGCTCGCGGCGCGCGGGATCGTCGCGGACGTCGTGCCCGAGCGCGCGGTCGCCGAGGGGCTCGTCGAGGCGCTCGTCGATCTGGCCCCGCCCGTCCGCCGGGCGTTGATCGCGCGTGCGAGCGAGGGCCGCGACGTGCTTTCAGACGCGCTGCGCGCCCGGGGCGCCGAGGTGGACGTGCTCGCGCTGTACGACACGATCGCCGACGCCCCGCCCGCACACGTCCTGCGGGAGGCGCTCGCCGCCGGCTACGTCACGTTCACCTCCGCATCGACCGTGCGCTTCTTCTTGCGGGCTCTCGCCGGCGCGGCGCTCTCGCCGAGCACACGCATTGTCTCGATTGGCCCGATCACGAGCGAAGCCCTGCGCGAGCACGACCTGGAGCCGCACGTCGAGGCCTCCGCCCACGACATCGACGGTCTCGTCCAGGCGCTGCTCACGGACGCGTCTGCCCGAGCCCGCTGACAGACGCGTAATCATCGTGTCCGGCACGCTCGGCCATCCCCGCCTGCACCTGCGCCTGACCGACTCGACCAACGACCGCGCGCGCGCTCTGGCGATCGCCGGCGCGCCGCACGGGACGCTCGTCACCGCGTCGGTGCAGAGCGCCGGGCGCGGCCGTCAGGGCCGGCGCTGGTCGGCGCCGCCGAACAGCGCGCTGCTGATGTCCCTGGTGCTGCGAGGCTCACCCCCGCCGCGGCTGTTGCCGCTGATCGTGGCCGTCGCGGTGTGCGACGTCGTCGGTGAGGCGGCCAAGATCAAGTGGCCCAACGACGTCGTCTTCGTCCGCCCGTCCGGGCCGGCCAAGCTCGCCGGCATCCTCGCCGAGGGCCGTCCCCAGGAAGGCTGGGCGGTGCTCGGCGTCGGCCTGAACGTCGCCGTGCGGCTGGAGGAGCTGCCCGCCGAGCTGCGCGCCACAGCCGCCACACTGGGGCAATCGCCCGCCGCGATCGAGCCCACGCTCACGCGCCTGCTCGCCGCGCTCGACCGGCGCCTGGCCGAGCCGACCGAGGCGCTGCTCGAGGCCTACCGCGATCGCGATGCCCTGCGCGGGCGCGAGATCGGCTGGTCCGGGGGAAGCGGCCGCGCCGAGGGCATCGACGGCGAGGGCCGGCTCGTGGTCGCGCTGCGAGGGGGCGGCCACACGACGCTTGACGCGGGCGAGGTCCATCTGCAACGCCTGTAGCTACTCCTCCGCGTGCTCCAGCGCCTCGGCCACATCCCGATTGAGCTTGCCCTCCGCCGCCGGCGCCAGGCCCGTGCCGTTGTGCGTCGCGATCGGTGACTCGCTCGCGATAAGCGCCTCGTCAAGCACGGCCTCGCTCGGGGACTCCTGCCGGGCGCGCTTGCTTGCGTTCTTGACCGCGGCCTGCGCGCCGTCGGCGCCATTCTTTGCGCTTCCCCCCTTGTTGCGCTTGCGCCGGTTGTTGCGGGCGCGGCGTTTGGGGAAGTTGCGCAGCAGCTCGCGCGCCAAGGCGGGCGGCTTGCGCGCCATGCGCGTGCGCGCCCCGCGCAGCGCCTCCTCGGCCTCGGGCGTGTGCGCGAGCGCGGCCGCCAGCAGCGCAGCCGCCAGACGCCGGTCCTGCTTGCGCGCCGCGTGGATCAGCCTGCGGGCGTTGCGGCCGTGCGCGCCGCCGGAGGAGTTCACGAGCAGCCCCAGCAGCCGCTTGGTCTCCGGCCAGCGCTGGACCGCGTACTCCTCGTGCACCTCGCGCGTATAGCTCGCCAGACGCCAGATCCAGGCGGTGGCCTGGTCGCGGCGGCCGATCCGCCGCTCGACCAGCGCGCGCAGCATGATCTTCGTCGCCTCCCGGCGCTCCTCGCGCGGCCAGCCGCCGATGATGTCGATCGCGGTGTCGAACGCGTCGGGGTCGCGCAGCGCGGCGATGTCCGCCAGCGCGCGCAGGCGCAGCTGGGGGTTCTTGTTGCGCTGCACGGCGGTGATCAAGAAGCGGCTCTTGAGCTCGCCGCCGCGGTCGAAGTGCAGCATCGCCCGCGCCCTGCGCCAGCCCGCCGGGGCCACGCGCGCGCCCGCCAGCGCCGCCCACACATGCTGCTCGCCGTAGTCGAGGTTCTCGACGGCGATCCGCCACAGCTCGCGCTCGAACACCTCAAAGCGCCGCTCCTCCTCCGCGCACACCGGCAGCACGCGGCGCTCCACGCGCATGCGTCGCCCCCGCCCGCGCCTGACCGGGCCGACCACGATCGCCCCGCCTCGATACACGTCGCGGTCCAGCAGCGAGTGCAGCGTCACGACCGGATCGTCGTTCTTGGTGGCCGGGTGCACGAAGTCCACCACCAGCCCCGCCTCCTTGCCGGGATGCCGGCGGGTGACGCGCCCGACGCGCTGCTGGTAGATGCGTTTGGACGCCGTCGGCGCCAGGTGCACGCACACGGTCGCCCGCGGGCTGTTCCAGCCCTCGGCGAGCAGCTGGGCGTTGATCAGCACGTCGACGTCGCCGCGCTCGTATCGCGCCAGGATCTCCGCCAGCTCGCGCTTGGGGGTCTCACCGGAGACGCCCTGGGCCTTGATGCCTTCCGCGCGGAACGCCTCCGCGAGGTTGTAGGCGTGCCGCACCCCCGCCGCATACACGACGCCGGGCACGCCGTTGAACCGCGTCTTGTACAGGTTCGCCGCGGCCATGTTGAACGGCTGCTGGTCCAGCAGCGCGGCCAGCTCCTCCTGGTCGAACTCGGTGTCCACCTCGCCCCGCCGCAGCGGAACCTTGGCGATCGTGCGCACCCCCACGCCGGGGGAGATGCGCACGCACCTGAGCGGCGCGATCACCCCCCGCCGCGCCGCCTGGGCGAGATCGAAGCGCGAGGTCTGCGTCGGGAACAGGTCGGTGACGTGACGCGCGATCAGCGCGCCCGTGGCGGTCATGCCGATGAAGATCGGCCCCGTCCAGGCCCTGATCGCACCGCTCGTCTTCTCACCCAGCGCGGTGTGCGCCTCGTCGCAGATCACGATCGTGTAGGCGCTGGAGATCTTGCCGGCGTTGCGCACGAACCACTGGTAGGTCTCGACCGTCACGGGCCCCTTGACCGAGTCCTCGCCCAGCAGCAGCGGTCGTGAGATGCGCTTGGAGTAGCCGCGCTCGCGCAGCTCGCCGTGAAACTGGTCGACGAGGTTGCGCCGGTGCGTGAGGATCAGGATGCCGCCGGTCTGCGACCCCTCGACGAACCCGAGCGCCGCGACCGTCTTGCCGGCTCCGGTGGCATGCTCGAACCAGAACCGCTTGGCCGCATTGGGATCCTCGGGCTGCTCGGCCAGCGACTCGCCGTCCTCGTCCTCGTCGACCCAGTCCCGGGGCTCCTCCTCGGAATCGCCCTCGGAGGAGCCGTCGTCGACCTCCCCGGCGCCGTCCTCGCGCTCGTCCTCGTCAAGCAGCTCGTCGGCGAACTCCTCCTCGTCGTCGTCCTCGTCATCCTCGTCGGGCGCCGCACGCTGGACCGGGCCGAGCTCGTCGTCCTCGTCATCGTCCTCGTCATCCTGGTCCTCGTCGTCGTCCGCGCTCGCCTCGGGCTCGTCCTCGTCGTAGTCTCCCTCCGATCGCCCCTCGGTCGAGTCCTCGTCGTGACCCCCGCCGGCGGTCGCGGGGGCGTCGTCGGGGCCGAGGATCGCGGCCGAGGCCAGCAGCTCCGGCGAGGCGGCAGCCGCCGCGATCCGACCGTTGCCGTTCTCACTCGTGCGCTGGGCCTCGGCCAGCAGCGCCGTCAGCGTGCCCGACAGCGCATCGACCTGGTGGGCGGACAGCACGGTGCCGTCCGCCAGCTTCGGCTCGTCGTCTGAGAGCAGCCGCTCCAACCCCAGCAGCAGCGAGTAGTCCCTGCGCCATTCCGTAGAGGGGTGCCGAGCGCCGGCGTCCATCTCCCCCAGGGCCCGCTCCAGCGCGCGGCGGCGCGGAGAGCCCGGCGCCAGCGCGACCGCGGCGTCCTCCCCCTCGTGCAGGAACCGATCGCGCACGAACTCCTCCGCGCGAGCGATCTCGGCGGAACTGGGCGTTGGCGCGGCCGCGAGGGCCACTGAAGTGGACTCGGCCATCAAGGGCTCTGGACTTCGAGACGGAGCCGCCGCACGCGGTGGTATCGGCGAGGCTCAGGTTGCCGGGCGCGTCCCGGCGACGTCGCCGGATGCTCACAGCGAACCGGCCCGACGTGCCTCCAGCATATAGCACGTCGCGGAGGATTTGAAGGGGGCACGTGCGCTTGGGAAGGTGTGCCCGGCGGCGCACGCGCCGCCGGGTGGGATCGCGCATGCGCGATCCCAGACGTGTCGCATGCGACACGTCTTCGAGCGGCGCATGCGCCGCTCTCCGGGGCCGCACATGTGCGGCCCCGGAGCGGGCCGCATGCGGCCCGGTCGTCCACCATCTGCCACCCTTAGCCCCGATGACCGGGATCGCCCCCGCCCGCCTGCTCGCGACACTCGCGATCCTAGCCGTGATCGCGCTGCTCGCCGTCGGTCTGATCCAGCTCACGAGCTCATCCTCGTCGTCGAGCCGACCGGATACGCGGCTTACCCTGGCCCAGGTGCAGGCGCGGCTGGCGGACTCGCCCGCGCCCCTGGCCGCGCTGCACGCGCAGGCCGGCCAGGTCCTGTCCGGCGGCGCGCCCGCGCTGCACGCGCGCCTCGCCGCGTTGCACTCCTACCCGCTGGTGATCAACAAGTGGGCCTCGTGGTGCGTGCCGTGCCAATCCGAGCGCATTGCGTTCCAGCACGTCTCCACCTCGCTTGGACGGTCGGTCGCGTTCCTCGGCATCGACTCCGACGACACCAGCCTCGCCGACGGGCGCGCGTTCCTGCGCGCGCTGCCGATCGGCTACCCGAGCTACTACGACCACAGCGGCCGGCTGGGCGCCGCGATCGCGGACTCCTCGTTCACGCCCGTCACCGTGTTCTACGACCGCGCCGGCCGGCAGTACATCCACCAGGGACCCTACCCGAGCGCCGCCCGCCTCGAACGCGACGTGCGCCGCTACGCGCTGGA
>Ga0210408_10002840_pt1 | contig 16431 bp, 14 predicted proteins | sample IncBWH4MmetaG_FD_155471 | JGI IMG/M metagenome (GOLD analysis project Ga0210408, IMG submission 155471) | Forest soil microbial communities from Barre Woods Harvard Forest LTER site, Petersham, Massachusetts, United States - Inc-BW-H-4-M | ecosystem: Environmental > Terrestrial > Soil >...
TCCTCCCAGTCATCCTGCGTCCTCCCTGTTCAGGTGAGGCTTACACGGCACTTGCCCCGTTTGCGGGGCTTATCGTTTCCGCCTCAATTCTTCAGCACGATACGTCCAACCACTTTTCCCGCCCGCAACGCCTCGATCCATTTCTGGACGTCGCCCATCGGCTCTTCCCGCATCGGTGTGGGCTTGATCTTGCCGGCGCGCGCGAGCGCCATCAGCTCACGCGCTTCAGTCAGCGTACCGACCATGAAGCCCTCGATGGTCATGCGCTTGTAGATCCACTGCACCATCGGCAGACTGAAATTGCCGCCCATCAGGCCGGAGACCACGATCTTGCCACCGCGCGCGACTACAGCGACAGCGAACGCCATCGACTTCTCGTTGCCGGCAAAATCCACGATCTCATCGAAGCCGCCTTCGGTCTCCTTGAGGATGCGCTTGGCGATATCGCCTTCGGAAGGATCGTAGGCGATCGCGGCGCCATTCCTCAGCGCCGCATCGCGCGCCGCGGGATTGACATCCGCCACCGAAATCTTCTGCGTGAACATGGCTTGTGCGAACGACAGGCCCATCATGCCGACGCCGCCAAGCCCGATCAGCAAGAGATTGCGCTGGCGTGGCCGGTCGACCAGGCGTTTCAAGGCGCCGTAGGCGGTTACCCCTGAGCACATCAGCGTCGCGGCCTGGTTGATCGGCAGCGGATCGTAGTCGAGCAGATATTTGGCGTCGGGCACCAACACGTGGCTGGCGAACCCGCCGTCGATGGAAACGCCCAGAAAACGCTGCTTGAGGCAGAGATTTTCATCGCCATTGAGACAGTCGCGGCACTGGCCGCAGCCGATCCAGGGGAATACCGCCTTCCTGGTGCCGACCAGATCCCTGGGCAGCTCCGGACCCACTTCCTCGACGATCCCCGCGATCTCATGGCCGAGCGTGAACGGCAACGCCATACCGCGCGTGGTGTCGAGCCTCTTGCCGCCGCCGAGATCGGCGTAACCGTCCTGGATATGCAGGTCGGAATGGCACAGTCCGCAACGTTCGATGCGCACCAGCACCTCTTTGCCTTGCGGCTTCGGCGTCTCGACGATGGTTTCGCAAAGCGGCGCGTCAAATTTGACCAATGACTGGCGGCGCATCAACGCCATGATTGTTCTCCTTAGCGCATTTCAAGTTTTTGGCTGCGTATATTGGCCAATTCACGGGCCATGGCAACAAAGCCGGAGACCGGAACGGTCTCGGCTCGCCGCGTCAAATCGATATCCGCGGCGGCCGCGAGGCGAGCGGGCTCGGCCGGCAATGATTTGAGGCTTTGCCGCAGCATTTTCCGGCGCTGGCCGAACGCCGCCGCCGCCACCTGCTCCAGCGCCCTGCGATCGCAAGGCTCGGGCGCCGCGCGCGGCACCAGCCGTACCAGCGAGGAGGTCACCTTGGGCTGGGGCACGAAAGCCGCAGGCGAAATGTCGAACAGGATCTTGGTCTCGGCGTGCCAGTTCGCAAGTACGGCGAGCCGCCCATAGGCTTCATCATTCTCCCGCGCCACGATACGCTCGGCCACCTCGCGCTGGAACATCAGCACCATCATGTCGTACCAGGGCGGCCACGGCTCGGCCGACAGCCAGCCGATCAACAGCGCGGTCGCGATGTTATAGGGCAGGTTGGCGACGATTTTTGCCTTGCTGCTGCCGAGATAGGGCCGCGGATCGAAGGTTTGCGCATCGGCCTGGACAATTTCCAGCCGTCCCGGATATCGCCTGGCAATCACTTCCAGCGCGGGGATTGCACGCGCGTCATGTTCGACGGCGACGACATGGGCCGCGCCCAAAGCGAGCAGCGCACGGGTCAGCCCGCCGGGGCCGGGGCCGATTTCGACGACGGTTGCCGCTTCCAGCGGACCCGCGGCGCGCGCGATCCGCGCGGTCAAGTTGAGGTCCAGCAAGAAATTCTGGCCGAGCGATTTGCGGGCGGACAAAGCGTGTTCGCGGATCACCTCGCGAAGCGGTGGAAGGTCGTCGATCGCGCTCACGTCGCCGCCATGCGCGCGGCCAGCCGCAGCGCAGCGATCAGGCTCGCCGGGTTGGCGCGGCCGGTGCCGGCGATGTCAAAGGCGGTGCCGTGATCGGGCGAGGTGCGGATAAACGGCAATCCCAGCGTCACGTTGACGGCGTCATCAAAGGCAATCGTCTTGATCGGGATCAGCGCCTGGTCATGGTACATGCAGATCGCGCAATCATAGGTCTTGCGCGCGGCGTCATGAAACAGCGTGTCGGCCGGCAGCGGTCCTCTGACCGCGATGCCCTCAGCGCGCAGGATTTCGACCGCCGGCGCGACGATGTCCCGGTCTTCGGTGCCGAGGGTGCCGTCCTCGCCGGCATGCGGATTGAGACCCGTTACGGCAAGGCGTGGCGCGGTGAGGCCGAACCGGGCCTTCAGATCCGCCACCAGGATACGCGCCGTCGAGACGATCAGATCGCTCGAGAGGGTCGTGACGGCGTCGCGCAGCGGAAGATGGATGGTCACCGGCACGACCGCGAGCACCGGCGACCACAGCATCATCACCGGCTGCGGTGTGTCTCCGCCGGATGCCGCAAGCTCCGCCAGAAATTCGGTATGCCCGGGATGCCGGAAACCGGCGCGATAAAGCACGCTCTTGGCGATCGGGTTGGTGACGATCGCGCTGGCCTGTCCGGCGACGACGTCGGCGACCGCGCGGCGGACCGAAGCAAGCGCCGCCTCCGCGCTGGTCTCGTCTGGCTGGCCGGGTTGCGCCGTTGCCACGCGGCCGGTGGCCACAATCGGCAAGGCGCTCGCGAAGGCAGCGACGGCTTGTTCCGCGCTGACGCAAGCAAGCTCAATGTTCAGTCCGAGAATTTTTGCGCGCTTTGCGACGAAATCGCGGTCGCCGAGCAGGTAGAACGCCGGAAGCTTCAACTCATTGCGGCTAAGCCACGCCTTGATGGCGATGTCGGGCCCGATACCTGCGGGTTCGCCCAGGGTCAGCGCAAGCGGCTTTACCATGTCAGCGACATTCGATCATCGCGGCTCTGCGGACGTCCTGTAGGTACGATTTCGACTTCGCCTCATATTTCTGGACAAACATCTTGTCGCGGATTTCTTTCTTCTTCGGCGTATCGATCTTGGTTGGGTTTCTGGCGCATAACGCGACCATCTCGACGCCCTGCTTGGTCACCTCGGGCGGGGTGAGATGGCCGATCGGGGTTTTGTCGAGCAGCTCGCGGAGAACCTGCGGTATGTCGGCCGAGGTCCGGATGACGGTATCGCGGATCGCGGCGTTCTGCATGCTCTTGAAGAAGGCATTGGCCTCGTCGCAGGTCTGCACCCGGGCGCGCAGTGCTTCGGCTTCCTTTTGCCGTGCTTCGATGGCGGCCGGCGCCGATCCTCGCGGCACGATCAGGACGATCGGCTGCATCTTGTATTCGAAGGCGTCGGTCTGTTGGGCGGCGTCGCCCTCGGATTTGGCGACTTCGGCGACGTCTTTCTCGCCGACCTGGAGACTTTCCTTGTAGCGGCCTCGGACCAGGCTGGTCCACACCATGTCGGCCTTGATGCGGTTCTTGAGCGTGTCGGGCCGGATGCCCTGGCCCTCCAGGGACTTCGTCAACTGATCCGGCGTGATCCGCATCCGCGAGCTCATCTGGCCGTAGGCTTGTTCGATATCGGTAGAGTTGGGGTCGACGCCGAACTTCTTCGCCTCCTTGATCTTCACCTTCTCGTCGATCAATTCATTGATCACGTCCTGGCGGGCCGGTGCCTTGTGCGTCGAAATGAAGTCGAGCTTGCTGCGCTGTTCGATGTCGAAGTCGGTGATGGGCTCGCCGCTGACCATGCAGGCGACGGTTTGCGCATGCGATGGCGACGCGCCGCCGATCAAGATCAGCGATGTGGCACTGCCCAACAGGAGAGTCCGAAGCCGGTGCGAGAATGTGGTCGCCATGGTCATAGTTGCTGTGTCAACCGATCCGAGTTGAAGCTGCGCCGCCGCCGATGCGCCCTCGGGCCTATTGTATGCCGGCGCCGGGCGATGCCGTCGTATTGGCAAGCGTGCGCAGGCCAATCTGCAGCATGAAGGCATGGCCGAGTATGGGCGGTGACGTAGTAGTGGCGTAGGAAAAGGACGTGACGTAGTTGGCCGCCAGCACGAAGCAATCGTCCACATATCCGGCACCAATTACGTACTGGTTGATCTGGTTCGCCACAAGGTCCCATCGGGCGGCGCCGGTCACCACCCAGTTCGTCGCCACCTTGACCGATCCGCTTCCAAGGATGCCTTCGCGGCGGGTCAGGTAGCCCAGGTCCGGCTGCGGGGAATAGTCGCCAAAAAGCATGCTGACCGACCAGCGGTCGAAGCTCGCACGGCCTTCGGCCTCGAAGCGCTGGAGGCTCCCGGTAGCCTCATCCATCCGGGCGCGTGTGCTGAAGGTATAGGTTCGGTTCGGTGAATAGCTGACACTGGCGACATAGTCGGATTTCGGCTTGGCCAGACCGGAATCGAGGCCGGTATTGGTCATGTCCTGGACCGTGTAGGAATTCAGGCCGAATAGCTGGTAGGATTGCCCGAACACACCGGTGATGGAGCCGCCGCGGTCGAACTGCGTTGTGGCCTGCACGCCGACATTGGCGCGGCCGCCGCCTTCGACTCGGTCATAGCCGGAGAACTTGTCGACGCTGAACAGGTTGCTGGTGTCGAAAACCAGGCTCTGCGCGTCTTCGTTGGGAATCTTGCCAGCGTAGCTTTCGTTGGGCCTGACGATGACCTGCGCGATCGGCTCGATCGTCGTAGAGCCCCACGGCTGAACGTTGATGAAGGGGTAGCGGTATTCGAGGCCGACCGTCGGCATCACGCGCAGTGCCTGCGTGTCACCCACCGGAAGGAAGTTGGAAACGCCTGGCTGATTCGAGATGTCCGCATTGATCGCGTCGGCGCGAATGCTCGCAAACGGCGTCCAAATCTGGCCCCAGGAGTCGGTGAACGACCTCCGCCACTGCGCTTCGGCCGTGAAGCGCGCGTAGTCGCCGGGAATACCCCGCAACAGGCAATTGGCCGGCACGATGCTTCTGGCCGAATCGGCGGAGGCGACCACGCAGGTGTTGTTGATGGCGGCCGCATTGGTGATCGGATCGAACACCGCCGTCTCGCGGTTCAGATTGACGAAGTTTGTCTTGTAGCTGAATTCCCCGCCAAGCACCGAATGGTTGATCACATTCGCATAGTCGATAACCGGCGCAACGATCGGCACCTGGGACTGAAGGCCGGAAAGGCTGAGATAGTAGATCGTTCGCGCGTCGAAATAGCTGCGATCGCCGACACCGCTCAGATAGAGCTGCGAGATGGCCTCGGTCGGCAGGTTGATGAACGATGCCATCGGATCGCGGTATTGGGCGAGCCGGTAGTCCGAAAGGAACTGGTAGTCGGTGAGCAGGACGCCGTCCCAGCCCCAAACCCATTTGTCGTTCAGCGCGAACTGACCCTTGGTGTCGATGCCGCCGCGGAATTGACGATCGCCGGGCTGGCCGGCGAAGGCGCCGGGATCAAGCTGGTCGATACCATAGGCGCGGATCTGGTACGACCCGTTGATCAGGCGCTGGCGGAATTCGGCCTGCGCCAGCACGCCTTGCTTGCTTGTGATGCGCGGACTCAGAGTCAAGTCGTAGTCGGGCGCGATCGCCCAGTAGAACGGGACTTCAACGGCGTATCCGAATGCCGAAGACTCCGAGAAGCCCGGCATCAGGAAGCCGGTCTTGCGTTTGACGGTCGGATCGGGCGTCGAAAAATACGGCATATAGGCGACCGGGACGCCAAAGAATTCAAGCTGCGCGGTCTCGAAGTACAGCATCTTGTCGGTCTGGTCGTGGATGATGCGCGCACCCTTGACCTGCCACAGCGGTGGCTTCTTCGGATCATCCTTACAGGGCGCGCAGGCCGTGTAGACACCGTTCTCGAACACCGTGTAGTTGCCGTTGGTACGGTCCGATCGCGTCGCGGCCATTCGTGTCGCATCGGCAGTGTCGACGCGCAGCGAATCGACGAAGCCGTCGCGGTAATCGTCGCTCAGGTCCATGATTTCGGCGTAGGTGACTTTGCCGTCCGCATCGGTCATGCGGATATTGCCTTCGGCATGAAGCCGCTTGGTCTTCTGGTCGTAGATCACCTTGTCGGCTTCGACGCTGGTGCCGTTGTAGAACAGCTGCACATTGCCGACCGCCGACACCCGCGAATTGTTGTAGTCGTAGTCGACCTCGACCGCCTGGACGAGCATCTGGCCGTCATTGGCGGCGGGCGGAGGCTTTGGATGAGGAGGGGCTTGATTATAATTGAAGCCCTGCGCGCCCGCCGGCACCATCGCCGCCGCCAACGTCGCGGCAGCCATCAGCATCGTACCAATCAGAGCGAGCAGGGAGCCGCAATGCGCGGCCAAGCGCCATCCATGGCGGCGCACGACCGTGCGACGCTGGAACGCAAACACACTCCTCTGGCGGGCGGCGACGACTGCCACTACCCGTCCTCCTGGTACAACAAGGCCAAAAAACCGGTGAGGCCGCCGACAAGCACGGGCAGCCACGCCGCAGCGATCGGATGCATCAACTCGGCCTTGCTCAAATCCTCAGTTACTTTCGAGAGCACATAGAGCAGAAAGCCCGCGCCCACGCCACTTAAAACCATCTTCTGCACGCCACCGAATCGGAAGAACCGCAAACTCACAGATGCAGCGAGCATCACCATGGCAGCGAGCAAAAATGGTTGTGCGAGAAGCTTGTGGTATTGCAGCCGATATCCGGCGGTCGCAAATCCCGAACTTTCGGAAGAGCGGATGTAGGTCGGAAGTTGCCAAAAGGACACAGTTTCCGGTGTGGAGAAACTGTTGCGAACCTGCGCCGGCGTCAGCGTGGTCGGAAGCACGAAACTGTCCTGCTCCACCGGGGGAGCATCGAGGGAAAAGCGGCGCACCGATTTGAAAAGCCATTGGCCGTCCTCGAGCGTCGCCTGTCGCGCCTCGATCCGTTCCTTGAACTGGTAATCTGTATCGAATCGGAACAGCGTCAGTCCGGTCAGGCGCACGCCCTGTTGCTCGCTTCGCGCGGCGTTGATGATCACCTGGCCGTCGCTGTTGATCTGGTTGATCCAGAAACCGCTCGCATCCTGCACGCCGCCGCCGGGAGCGGAGCCGAACAGCTCGGCTTCCATGCGTTTGGACACCTCGCTCAGGTTCGCCGACATCGGGTTGTAGGCAACCGTCGCCAAAATCCCGAGCAGGATCGCGCTTGCCAGTGCCGGCGCGATGAACTGCCAGGCAGAAACGCCGGCGGCGCGGGCGACCACAAGCTCCAGCCGGCGCGAAAGCGCGAGATAGCAGGTCATCGCCCCGATCAGAATGCAGAACGGCATCATCTTTTCGAGCAACTGCGGCACGCGGAACAGCGAAGTCTCCGCAACCGCGATCGGAGAAGCCGAAGCGAGCCCCGACGTCTTGCGGACCATTTCGATGTAGTCGACCAGCACCAGCAACACGAAGATGCTGACGAACACGCCGAGTGCTGCGACCACGAAGCGGCCGGCAAAATAGCGTCCGAGCGTGTTGGTCATCATGCTCATGCTGTGGCCGGCCGTCTAAAGAGCCGCATAAGACGTGCATTCGAATTGTTGATGACCTCCACCACCGCGGCCGGCGGTTCCACCACGATGCCGCCGATGATGAGCCATAAGCCGACGCCGATCGCGCCGAGCAACATCAAATACTGAACGAGCGGAGCAACCGGCGACTTGACCGCCGTTACCGAGCAGGCGAATCCGATCATGCGCAGCACGAATACCGCGAGGATCGAACTGCCGATCGAAAAATTGCGGCTTTGGCGCGTGGTGCGCGGCGCGCCGAGAAAGGCAAAGGTCAGCGCGGCAAAGGCGAACGGATAGATCGGCGCCATGAAGCGGTCATGCAGCTCGGCGCGAAACTGTCCGGGCACTTCCTTGTAGACCGGATCGTCTTCGGGCGGCGAAATCAGCTCCCACAAATAGCGTTCGCGGATACCCAACGCGATATCGCGGCCTTGATTGGAGAATTTCGACATGTCGAACGCGTAACGGCCGAACGCCACCAGCGCCGGATCGCGTTTTCCGAGTTCGAAACGCTCGAGATTGCCGTCTTCGAGAATCAGAAACGAACCACTGTCGGTCTTCACCACCGTTCCATGATCGGCAACGATGCTGACGCGTTCGTTCGGATCGCGGCGATCGTCGATGAAGATGCCTGTGAGCAGGCCGCCCGGCTGCCGTTCGCGGATGCGGATGGTGAGGTTTTGGTCTAGCTGCGCAAAACGCCCGGGTTGCAGGATGTTGGCAAGCACGTCGGCGGTGATGTCGGCGTCCCATTGCTTCAGCCGCCGCATGCCGTCCGGCGCGAGATAGGCGGCGATAAAGGCGACCAGCAACGCCACCACGCAGGTCGCATAGAAGAACGGACGGAACAGGCGGAACGGCGAGAATCCGGCCGCGTTCATCACGATGATTTCCGAATCGGTCGCGAGCTTGTTGAGGGTATGCGACACCGCAATCATCAGCGCGATCGGTGAGATGATCAAAACCAGCGCCGGAATCACAAGGCTCGTGACGCCGAGAAAGGTCAGGATGGTCTGACCCTGGCTTGTCATCAGGTCGATGCCGCGCAGTGCCTGCGTAATCCAGATCACGCCGGTGAGGCTGACCAGGACCAGCGCAAACGACGCGAGCGTCGTGCGGAAGATGTACTTGTCGATCGACCCCATCGTTTACCGCACGATCCCACCTCGCGACTGGAGCGGCGGCTTGCGACCAATCCCTCGCGGGATCCCCCTTGGTCGCTTCCGATGTCCACCCAGCCGTCTTAGTTTCTCACTACCATCCCTTTGATCCGTCAACAAAATGGCTGCGCCATGGCACCATCAACATAAGGTTAATATTTCGCACGTTGTGGCGGCTTGGCCACGCCAGCGCTTGGCAGCGTGACGGCTGCCGGGTCATAGTGGCCCATCCATCTCATGCCGCGGCGATCGATAGCCGGTTAAAGCCCTGATTTTTGGAGGATTTACCTATGTCCGACGCCGTCAAGGTCGGCTTCGTCCCATTTTCCACCGCACCCCGCGGCATCCTGGTCGTGTTTTGCGACGATGCGCTGAAGCTCGGCCCGGCCACGCGCAAGGCGCTGGGGACAGCGGCCAATTTGATCAAACGCGCGGCCGCCACCAGCCAGTTCAAGGGAAAGAGCGGCTCCACGCTCGATATCCTGGCACCTGAAGGAATCAAGATTCAGAGTTTGATTGTGATCGGCACTGGCAAGACATCCGAGCTCAAGGAGAAGGATTTTCTCAAATTCGGCGGGATTGCGGCCGGCAAGCTGCGCCCCGGCAACGATGCCCTGACGATTATCGCGGAATCGGCTGACGGTGCCCTCAAGCCCGAATCCGCGGCCGCGATTGGGCTTGGCGTGCGGCTGCGCGCCTACAAGTTCGATCGCTACAAGACCAAGAAGAAAGACGGCGAGGACGGCGAGCTGCGCGCCGAAGCGTCGATCGCGGTCGACGACGTGGCGGCGGCGCGAAAGGCGTTCGCCCCGAATGCCCATACCGTCGATGGCGTCGTCATGGCGCGCGAACTGGTCAACGAGCCGCCGAACGTGCTTTTCCCGGTCGAATTCGCGCGCCGCGCGGCTCAATTGCGCGAGCTCGGCGTCAATGTCGAAATCCTCGATGTCAAGGCGATGACCAAGCTCGGAATGGGGGCGCTGCTCGGGGTCGCGCAAGGCTCGACCCGGCCCGGCCGCACCGTGATCATGCGCTGGAACGGCGGCAAGCGCGGCGATCAGCCGGTCGCCTTCATCGGCAAGGGGGTCTGCTTCGATACCGGTGGCATTTCCATCAAGGGTGCTGCGAGCATGGAGGACATGAAGGGCGATATGGGCGGCGCGGCATGCGTGGTCGGGCTGATGCACGCTCTCGCCGCGCGAAAGGCGAAAGTCAACGCGGTCGGCGCCATTGGCCTCGTCGAGAACATGCCCGACGGCAATGCCCAGCGCCCCGGCGACATCGTGACCTCGATGTCGGGCCAGACTATCGAGATCATCAACACCGACGCCGAGGGCCGCCTCGTGCTGGCGGATGTGCTTTGGTATGTGACAAAGAAGTTCAAGCCGAAATTCATGATCGACCTTGCGACCTTGACCGGCGCGATCATGGTGGCGCTCGGCACCGAATATGCCGGTCTGTTCTCCAACAACGACGAACTCGCCGAACGCCTGATCAAAGTCGGGCTTGAAACTGGCGAGCGTGTCTGGCGCATGCCGCTCGGTCCGGAATATGACAAGCTGATCGATTCGCAGTTTGCGGACATGAAAAACACCGGCACGCGCAATGGCGGCTCGATTACGGCTGCGCAGTTCCTGCAACGGTTCGTCGACGGCACGCCATGGGCGCATCTTGATATCGCGGGAACGGCGATGGGGGCGCCGAAGACCGAGATCAATCAGAGCTGGGGGTCCGGTTACGGCGTTCGCCTGCTGGAGCGGCTGGTTGCGGAATATTACGAGCGATGACCGAAGTGCTTTTCTATCATCTGCAAAACATGTCGATCGAGAGCGTGCTGCCGCCGCTGCTTGAGAAATCGCTGGAGCGTGGCTGGCGCGTCGTTGTGCAATCGACCTCGCAGGAGCGCGCCGAGGCGCTCGACGCCCATTTGTGGACCTATCGCGACGATTCGTTCTTGCCGCACGCGATCTGGCGCGCCGGTGATGTTCAGGACCAGCCGATCGTGCTTGCGGTCGAGGAGGGTAATCCGAATCGGGCCAATGTCAGGTTTCTGATCGACAACGCCGCGTTGCCGGCGGATTCCGGCAGCTACGAGCGCATGGTCTTGGTTTTCAACGGTGACGACGCCGACGCGCTCGCCGCTGCCCGCGGCGCCTGGACCGAGTGCAAGTCGCGCGGCTTCGAAGTGACTTATTGGCAGGCCGACGAGCGCGGCCGCTGGCAACGGCGGGATTAGCGCTGTAAGTCAATTAATGATAATCTGTGGTTTTCGACGGCGGCACCGCAAGAAGCCACGGTGGTGCCGCAAAGTGATGTTGGGACAAACGTTTACAGCGCTCTCTTGGGGTCGGAACTTAATTCGTGAGAAATAGAATACCTCATCGGAAGCAGCTCATGACGCTGCTGGTGCTGACTCCGCTTGTCGGGGGCTGCAGCGGGTTTAATTCTGACCTTTTGTCGAAAGACGCCGAATGGTTCTCGCGCCCCGGCCGACTGTTCATCAAGAACGTGTCGATCGAAACGCCGCCGCTCACGCCGGACAGGCCGGTCACGGCCGAAGACCTTGTCAGCGCCGACGGTGGTTGCCCGGGCATGGCACCTGCCGGGGCACCCACCGACGCCAACGCCATGACCGACGGGGCTGCCGGCGCGCCACCTGTTGCGGGCGGGACTGTCGCGCTTGGCCACACCGAATGCGACGTCGTGCGCGGCATCGGCGCCCCCGATAACGTCAACATCTCCAACAATGCGCGCGGCGACCGCGTCGCCGTCGTCAACTGGTCGCGCGGGTCGCGCGCCGGCATCTATACTTTCACCGCAGGACGCTTGAGCTCGGTCGAGCGTGGGGCCGAGCCGGTAGCGCAGCCGAAAGCTGCGAAGCCAAAAGCCAAGAAAAAGCCCGCAGCGACCTAAACGTTCCTACTCGGTCGCGGCATGCTCCGCGCGTGAATCTGCTCGACCCGCCGTTTCGTCATGCCGTCTCGTCATATTGGCTGCTCGCTTCCAGCCATGCTTCCTCGGCGCGCCGCAGCGCCTCCGCCGCGCTGGCGCGTGCCTTGCCAAGCTGGGCCGCCTGCTTCGGATCGCGCGTGAACAGATCCGGCAAGGCAAGCGCGGTATCGATTTTCGAGATGATGCCGTTGATGCGCTCGATCTCGGCCTCGGCGTCGGAGATCTTCTGCTTCAGGGGGCCGCGCTTTTCGGCTTTTCCGCGCTGCGGTCTTTCGCGCTCGGTGGCTGCGCGGTCGCGCGAATTCGTCCGCCCGCCGCGGGCGGACAGCACCAAGCGCCGATAATCGTCGAGATCGCCGTCGTAAGCGGTCACGCCGTGATCGGCGACCACCCACAATCGATCGGCGCAGGCTTCGATCAGATAGCGGTCATGCGAGACCATGATGACCGCGCCCGGAAACTCGTTGATCGCCTCGGCGAGCGCGGCACGGCTGTCGATGTCGAGATGGTTGGTCGGCTCGTCGAGGATGATCATGTTGGGACCGAAGAAGGTCGCTAGTCCCAGCAGCAGCCTGGCCTTCTCGCCGCCCGACAGGCTCTTGACCGCTGTGTCGGCGGCCTTACCCGAAAATCCGATCGCACCGGCGCGACCGCGCACCTTGGCCTCGGGCGCATCCGGCATCAGCTTGCGGATGTGGTCGTAGGTGGAAGCGTCCTCGTTCAGCTCGTCGAGCTGATGTTGCGCGAAATAGGCGATCGAAAGCTTTTCCGCACGCGTGATCGCTCCCGAGAAAGGCGGCAGACGGTTGGCGAGCAGCTTGACCAGCGTCGATTTGCCGTTGCCGTTGGCGCCTAACAGCGCGATGCGGTCGTCGTTGTCGATCCGCAAGGTGACGCGGTTCAGCACCGGGCTTTTCGGGTTGTAGCCGATCGAAACATTGTCGAGCGCGATGATCGGCGGCGACAGCATTTTCTCAGGGGGAGGGAAGGTGATCTCGCGCACGTCCTGCGTCACCAGCGCCGCGACCGGCTTCATCCTTTCCAGCATTTTCACGCGTGACTGGGCCTGGCGCGCCTTGGAGGCCTTGGCCTTGAAGCGATCGACGAAGGCCTGCAAACGTTTGCGTTCCGCCTCCTGCCGCTTGGCGTGCTTGGCATCGAGCATTTCGCGGACGGCGCGCTGTTCTTCGAACGAGGAATAGCTGCCGCGGTAAAGCGTGAGCTTGCCGCGATCCAGATGCAGGATCTGGTCCACCGACGTATCCAGCAGGTCGCGATCGTGGCTGACGACGATCACGGTGCGCGGATAGTTCGCCAAATGATCCTCGAGCCAGAGCGTGCCTTCGAGATCGAGATAGTTGGTCGGCTCGTCCAAGAGCAGAAGGTCGGGAGCCGCAAACAGGGTCGCTGCGAGCGCGACCCGCATTCGCCAGCCGCCGGAGAATTCCGAACAGGGCCGCGCCTGATCTTCCGCCGAAAAGCCGAGGCCGCTGAGGATCGCAGCGGCGCGGGCTGGCGCGGAATGGGCGTCGATGTCGACCAGCCGGGTCTGTATTTCGGCGATCCGGTGCGGATCGCGCGCGGTGTCGGCTTCGCGCAACAGCGCATCGCGCTCGAGGTCCGCCTTCAATACCACGTCGATGAGGCTTTCCGGCCCGTTGGGCGCCTCCTGCGCGAGGCTGCCGACGCGCCAGCGCGGCGGGATCGTGATGGTTCCGCTCTCGGTCGGCAGCTCGCCGCGGATCGCCTTGAACAGAGTTGATTTGCCGGTGCCGTTGCGGCCGACCAGGCCGACCCGCGCGCCCGGGGTGATTTGCGCGGTGGCGTGATCAATCAGGAGGCGTCCGGCAAGGCGGACCGATATTTCATTGATGGAAAGCATGCGCGGTTGTCACCGCACCGGGGCGCAAACGCAACCGGTTTGTGCGCGAAAATTCGCGGGCCGCGGTGCCGGGCAATTCTACGTGGCCTATTCTACCACGCGACTAGCTTGACGATCCGGAGCGGCGGCTTTCGCCGTCCCGCCTGCGCAATTCATCCAACAGTCGCTGGAGCTGGGTAGATGGGCCGAGCGGCTCCGGCCGCAGGCTCTGCTCTAGCCGTTCGCCCACGGCATCGCAGATCGATCGGCTGGTCTTGCCATCGATTGTTTGGCTACTGTTTTCAATTCGGCCGTTCATGACGGGTTCCGCTGCAAATCTCTTAAGCGACTTGATGCCGGACCAAGTCGCTGCGGCGGAAATGGTTTCCCGTCAGGCGAGGATTGCATGCCTCAGCTGTAAAGAACGCGTGACACGGGGTTGCTGAAAAAATAGCCCCGGCGCGCGGCCGGGGCTATTTGAACCGCAGAGTTTAGTAGCAGCGGTTGACCAGCTGCCAGCGCGGTCCCCACGGGGTCGGGATCAATCGCCGGACATAGCAGCCGCCATATCCGTAGCCGCCATAGTAGGCGGGACCGCCGACATAGAAGCGCGGGCCCCAGAAGCCGCGGTGCCAACCGCCGTGGTAACCATAGCCCCAGGCGGAGGCGGAGGTCGGCGCCAACGCAGCCGCACCCAGCGATACTGCTGCGACTGCAACAAGCGAGAGTTTGCGTAACATGGTTGTCTCCTTGGCTGAAAGCGCGGATTCCGCGCTCTCGGTGAAATCCTTTGCCCGGTGGCGCCTCCGACTTCAGAGGCGTTCGGTCGATTGAAGCCTACGCCTGCCAAGCTGAATGAAAGCGCGCCGGCTGTTGCAGAGTGGGTTCATAATCGTGAAATTACTGTAATTCCTGGGCGTTAACCTCAACTCCGGCCAACCGGCAGATCGTGCCCGCAGCTTGCCGTCCGCCGACGTCGCCGATATAAGCGCCGCAACCTAGAACCCCCGCTATTCAAGGACGAAATCAATGGCGATTGAACGCACCTTCTCGATCATCAAGCCCGACGCGACCGCGCGGAATATTACCGGCGCGATCAACGCGCTGATCGAGAAGGCGGGCCTTCGCATTGTCGCTCAGAAGCGCATTCGGATGACGCGCGAGCAGGCCGAGACCTTTTACGCCGTGCACAAGGCGCGCCCGTTCTTCGGCGAGCTGGTGGATTTCATGACCTCGGGCCCGGTCGTGGTACAGGTGCTGGAAGGCGAGGGCGCCGTGCTCAAGCACCGTGACGTCATGGGTGCGACCGATCCGGCCAAGGCGGCCGACGGCACGATCCGCAAGCTGCACGCCAAGTCGATCGGCGAGAACTCGGTGCACGGTTCGGATGCTCCGGAGACCGCGGCAATCGAGATCGCCCAGTTTTTCTCGGGCAACGAAATCGTCGGCTGATCAGGGCCGGCGGCGCTGGGGGTAGTGCCGAGGGGCGGGGGACGAAACCTTGAATTTGCTGTTGCAGGTCATTGATCCCGCCAATATCGGCGCCTTCTTCACCCAGCTTCAGGCCGACGTGCAGAGACCGACGTTCTGGCTCGCCGTCGGCAAGATCATCTGGATCAACGTGCTGTTGTCCGGCGACAATGCGCTGGTCATCGCGATGGCCTGCCGCGGGCTGCACGGCCGGCATCGCCTGTGGGGCATGGTGATCGGCGCCGGCATCGCGGTGGTGCTGCTGATCGCATTCACCGGCATCGTCGCGACGTTGATGTCGCTGCCCTACCTGAAGCTGGTCGGTGGAGTTGCGCTCCTGGTCATCGCGGCCAAGCTTCTGGTGCCCGAAGACGAGGGCGACGAAATCGCCGCCGGCACCACGCTGTGGCACGCCATCCGCATCGTCGTGATCGCCGACATCGTGATGAGCCTCGACAATGTGATTGCGGTGGCCGCCGCCGCCCAGGGCCAGCTCTCGCTCCTGATCCTTGGCCTTGCCATCAGCATTCCCATGATCATCGCCGGCGCTGCACTGATCATGCTGGTGCTCGACCGTTTTCCGCTGCTGGTCTGGCTCGGCGCGATGCTGCTCGGATGGATCGCGGGCGACGTGATCGCGAGCGATCCGGCGGACCAGTCGTTGCTGCACCAGGCGCTGGATGGGCAGATGATTTTTAGCGTTGAAGCGACGTCGGCGATTTTCGGAGCGTCGCATTTCAGCGTCGACGGCGATCTGATGGACATCCTTGCTTCGGCGTTGGGCTCGATCGTGGTGCTGGTCACGGGATCGATCTGGCGCCGCCGAAAGCTGAAAGACGCCCGGGTGAACGCGGAAGCGACCGGTTGACCTGGTGCAACGGCTTGCCGGCCGCTCCGTCGTCCGCAGTTGCCTGTGATCGATCGACTGCCGAATTTGCGACAAATAGCCGCCAGACGACCGCCCCGTTTTGCGGTAGCGGGTGAAGACGCAATCGCTCGCGGAGGTCGGATTGGGTTGGTTCTCGGAGTTGCTCGATCCTTCCGGCATCGGTGCAATATTCCGACAACTCATTACTGAAATCCATCATCCCCAATTCTGGGTGAACCTTTCGAAGATCATCTGGATCAACGTATTGTTGTCGGGTGACAACGCGCTGGTCGTCGCGCTGGCGTGCCGTGGGCTGGAACCGCGCCAGCGGCTTTGGGGCATGGTTCTCGGTACTGCGGCAGCAGTATTGTTGCGCATCATATTTACCGTTGTCATCGCGACGGTGATGGGAATGCCGTTTCTCAAGCTGGCGGGTGGTTTGGCGCTGATCGTGATCGCCGCGAAGCTACTGGTACCCGACGGCGAGGAGCAC
>Ga0210408_10002841_pt1 | contig 16431 bp, 13 predicted proteins | sample IncBWH4MmetaG_FD_155471 | JGI IMG/M metagenome (GOLD analysis project Ga0210408, IMG submission 155471) | Forest soil microbial communities from Barre Woods Harvard Forest LTER site, Petersham, Massachusetts, United States - Inc-BW-H-4-M | ecosystem: Environmental > Terrestrial > Soil >...
GGCTCAGCATCTTGAGTGTGATGTCTCCATTTCCCAAGCGTGCGTGAGCCTCGGCGACGGATGCTACGTAAAGGGCTCCGCCATGGGAAAGGGATACGCAAGTTTCAAACTCGGCGAGCGCCTGGTGCAACATCCCTTTCTCCTCAAGGGATGCTCCCAGGTCGCAGTGCGCCGGAATGAAATTTGGATCGAGCTCGAGGATTTTCTGAAATTGGCCGATGGCCTCGTCGAAACGGCGGCCGAAATGTAATATGCGACCCTCGGCTGCGCTCACGATCAGAGCGAGCGGGTCGAGTTTCTGAGCTTTCCTGATTTCCTCGATGGCTTCATCCTGTTGGCCCATCGCTGCCAAAAAGAGGGCGTACCAATGGTGGGCCGTCACATATCGTGGATTCAACTCGATTGCTCGCTCGAACTCTCGTTCGGCGCCCTGCCAGTCCCAGTCAAAGCGGAACCTGACAAATCCCAAAGACGTGTGAGCTTCGGCCAGGGTGTTATCCATCTCAAGCGCCTTCACGGCCATCTCCGTGGCGCGTGCTCTTGCGGTTTTGGAGGGCATTGCGCCATACGTGCCGGAGCCCAGCAGCGTGTAGGCGTCGGCAAGTCCGGCGTAGGCGAGAGCGTAGTGAGGATCATTTTCCGTAGCTTGATTGAAATATTCGATAGCCTTGTAAAGTCCTTCGAGTGTTCGCTTCTCCGCGCAATAACGCCCTATTAAGTAGAGCTGATACGCCTTGGCATCTTGTGTGTAGCGCTTTCGCAGACGCTTGGCTTCGCCTCGGCTCAACTGCAGACGCAGATGCTGACAAATCTCCCGAGAGATCTCTTCCTGCAATTCGAAAATGTTAGAGAGCTTCCGGCTGCACTGGCCGCCCCAGAGTTGAGAATTTGTTTCTAGATCGACCAGTTCCGCTTGAACGTTGATGGTCTCGCCAAACGAAATGACTCGCCCGCTGACGACAGTTCGGACATTGAGTTCGCGTGAGATTTTCGCTTGGTCCGTGGTGCCCTTAAGACGAAATGCGGTTTGGCGAGGAACGACTCGTAGCTGATGCACAGCGGAGAGACTATTGATAAGACTTTCAGCGATCCCCTGGCAGAGATATTCGAGGTCGGCGTCACCGCTAGAGTTTTCGAAGGGCAAGACGGCGAGCGAATTAACCGGGCACGGAGGAGATATCTCGGTGGCGGCGGCGATAAAACGGTAGCCGCGACGAGGTACGGTCTCGACGAAACGAGGTGCAGATGGGGCGTCGTTCAATGCGGTGCGAATTTGGCGAATGCAGACATTCAAGCTCTGCTCAAAGTCGACGAATGTGTCTTGATCCCAAAGTTCATGCCGAATTTCCGCTCGGGTAACGAGTTGGCCTGCGCGGCTGACAAGAAGAGAAAGGAGCTTGAATGGCTGTGGCTGAAGATGCAAGCGTAGCTTGCCCTTACGCAGGTGGCCTGCGCGAGAGTTCAGTTCGAAAGAACCGAATCGGACGCTGCCCTTAGAGGCTGAATCCATGGGTGTGGCCGGCGGTGGTCGGCTCGAGTGGGATTCTACTCAAATTCAAGAGCAATGGCATCTTCAGGCTGCCGAGGACTAAGTGCCATTGAAACTGGGGCTTACAGGCCCGGAGAAAATCAGAATTATTTTAGGTTTTGTACATTGAGCGCGCCGCAGGGGCGCGAGTAGTGTTGGACGAGCCCCACACACCGGACCTCGGCGATCTGAGGGCTGGAAACATTTGGCGACTACAAGGAGATGTGTGAAAAAACTCGCTCTCAATAGCATTGCGTCCGCTTTTGTTCTGAGCATATCAATACTGACGTGTGCGAGCGTGGTGTGCGCGCAGAAGATTCAGCCAACGCTTCCCGGGGGGAAGATTCGAACGTATTACATAGCAGCGGTGGAGACAGAGTGGAACTACGTGCCAGCCAACATTGACCTGATGACGGGCAAGCCGTTCGAAGGCGAGACTAAGATTTGGACTGAGCGCGGGAGGGATCGAATCGGCAATGTCTATCGCAAGGCCATCTACCGCGAGTACACGGACGGGGCGTTCAGGACGGAAAAGAGGCGCGGCAAGCAGTGGGAGCATCTGGGAATCATAGGGCCACTGATTCGGGCCGAGGTCGGAGACACGATTGTCATTCACTTTCGCAACAACACTACGCAGCCCTACAGCATGCATCCCCATGGTGTGTCTTACACCCGAGACTCCGAGGGCACGCCTTACGCAGACACGAGCATGGCTGGAGCGGGGTTGGTGCCACCAAGTCAAACGCACACTTACATCTGGAAAGTGCCCGAGCGGGCAGGACCCGGGGAGAGTGATGGCAGCTCAGTGATCTGGCTATATCATTCACACAATTGGGAGCCGAAGGACGTCAATGCCGGACTCATCGGCCCGATGGTGATCACGCGACGTGGAATGGCGCGTTTCGATGGAAGTCCAAAGGATGTGGACCGTGAATTTGCCACGCTCTTCATGTTGATTGACGAAAATCAATCGCACTATCTACAACACAACATTGATGCGTATACCCAGGACCCCAAATCGGTGAATAAACTAGAGTTCATTCCGAGCGATCTTGATGGAAATTTTAATGGAGCAGCCCACGGCTTTGCTGCCGCGAATTTCAAGGCCAGCATCAATGGATACATGTTCAGCAACCTGCCCATGCTCGTGATGAAGCGCGGAGAGCACGTACGGTGGTATGTGATGACCTTGGGGGGCGAAGTCAATATCCATACGCCTCACTGGCACGGAAATGTGGTTTCGATCGAAGGTCACCGCACGGACATCTTTTCTCTGTTGCCAGCGCAATTCGTTACCGCAGACATGGTTCCTGACAATATTGGCATGTGGATGCTCCACTGCCACGTCGACGAACACATGGAAGCGGGCATGACCGCGATGTACCAGGTCCTGCCCTGAAAATCTTTTGAGACGAATACCGACGCGTAAGCTAGAATGCGCCAAACCCACGGGCCATTTCGGGACTGTCAATCCAGATGTTCGGAGGACCCATGGTCTCAGACTCCGCCATACGGAATTTCCGGTCATCTCTTCGAGGTCAATCATTCTGCTCCGGCGAGCAGGGTTACGATGCTGCGAGAACCATTCCGAATGCCATGATCGACCGGCGGCCTGCGATCATTGCGCGTTGTGCCGGGCCGGCCGATGTAATCGCCTGCGTGCGATTTGCGCGCGAACACGACGTGCTTGTTTCCGTTCGTGGGGGAGGCCACAGTGTCGCGGGAAAGTCAGTTTGCGAAGGCGGCCTGATGATTGACCTATCAGCGATGAAAGGTATTCGTGTTGATCCCGTGCGGCGAACCGCTCGAGCTGAGGCAGGGCTGACGCTAGGGGAATTTGACCGCGAAACGCAGGCGTTCGGTCTGGCAACGACGCTGGGCACAGTTTCAAAAACTGGCATATCCGGCTTGACGCTAGGCGCCGGTTGGGGCCATTTGCACGGGAAGTACGGCTTGGCGCTCGATAACGTGATCAGCTTGGATGTCGTGACCGCCGATGCGCGCCTGCTCGCCGCGAACGCTTCAGAGAACGAAGAACTGTATTGGGGCTTGCGGGGCAGCGGCGGCAACCTGGGGATTGTGACCTCACTGGAGTACCGCTTGCATAAAGTCGGCCTCGTACTCGGTGGTGCGGTGCTTTATCCGATTCCTTTCGCGAGAGAAGCTTTGCGCTTTTTCCGCGACTGGGCTGCCCAGATACCGGACGAATTGGTGATTCAGTGTGGGTCATTGACGATGCCAGACGCCGGGGCGGTATTTGCGATTGTGGGTTGTTACCACGGAGATCTCACGGAGGGAGAAAAGGTACTGAAGCCACTGCGCAGTTTTGGCAAAACCATTGGGGATATGTTTGGCGTGCTCACCTATGTCCAGATGCAAAGTCTGTTCGATCCGTTCTTTCCGCCGGGCCGATTGACGTACGTCAAGTCAAACTTCATACAGAGTATGAGCGATGAGGCAATCGAGACGACGGCAGCGTACATGGGGAAGGGGCCGTCGCCGTATAGTTTCGCCCCTGGCATCGAGCATTGGCATGGAGCAGCGACACGAGTGGGAGTAAGCGATACGGCGTTTCCACACAGGCAGAACGCTTTCAATTTTATGATTTGGTCGAACTGGGAAGGCGCGGACAATTCGGCGAAGAATATCCAGTGGACGAGAGAATACTGGAGCGCTATGAAGCCGTTTCTAAGAACGGGTTCTTACGGCAATTACGTTTCCGACGAGGGAGAGGCCATTGCGCGTGAAGCCTACGGGGCCAACTTCGACCGCCTCGTTACCCTGAAGAATAGATACGATCCAACGAATCTATTCTGCATGAACCACAACATCAAGCCCACGGTCCAACCTGCCGCAAGCAGGACGAAACCCATCGATCTCGGCGCCACAAACGCTGCAACATCCTGAGTTGCCTCGCGCTCGACGAATGGCGGCGCCTCGTCAAGAATTAGGCTGTCGTCAATTACGGACACTTTCAGAAATTCCGCACAACGGAGCGCATCGTTTGGTACAGAAGCCGTCGGAGGTGCTCCGATGACCGTTGCCAAACGTACCAAGCGGTATGGGCTCGACACCGATCCTGACTGACGGCTCGCAATGATTCTTACTGTCCTCTCGGGCAGCTAACGACTAACGGACCTTTGTCATCTCTGCGCTATACCCCAAATAGATAGTTGGCTCATTCTTGGTGGGTACGGAGGGGCGTCCGTGAAGGCGATCCGCAGAAAGTTCCACCAAACATATTTCTTTTACGAAAAGAGCACGGGTGTCTCGCATTTTCACGTCGCGGCCGGTCCGGACGGGCAGTTTCCAGTCGAGGAAGCGGCCGGTCTGCTGGCGATGCATTGCCTGGTTCGAGGCCAGTCGCCGCGGGACTATGTGGTGATGGTGGAAGCCGCACATGAGTCCCTTGAAGGTCTCACCGAAAAGGCCGAGAAGCTGTTGCAAGCGGGGCATTCGGTGGGAAGCTCGGTGAAGCTGACGCGCCGGGAAGAGGAAGTACTCGGCGGTGTCATGCGAAGTCTAGCGAACAAAGAGATCGCCGCGTCGCTGAATCTTTCCGAGAGAACCGTAAAGTTCCACGTCTCATCGTTGCTGTCGAAATTTCGCGCGCGGGGCCGGATGGAGCTGGCGCGCGAAGCTACGCGACTCACACCCACGATGACAGCGCCGCAATTCTCCATGACACGAGAAGCGCGAGGATACACGCCGATTCCGGCGAGCTATCACAGCGCACCTCGCGTGGGTCCAAGTGCGTTGGCCAAGCGTCAACCCGATGACCTTATCCCAGGCGTATAGGTTCACAAGGCCCTTCCCCCGGGTTTTTGGAACCCCCTAGGATGATGCGATAGAGCTGTCGTTTCGACGGGGATTTTGAGGATGGTGGAGCGAGGGGTTTTGGTACGGCCGACGTTACCTCAGCGCCCGTACAGGCCGGGATACTTGCCCAAGAAAAGTAGGGCGATATCGATCGTATCGCAGACACCGTGGGCGACAATGGGAATGGCGAGGTTGCGGCGACTGGCAAGATACATCAATCCCAAAACCAGCCCGTCAGAACCCTCCTCGATGATGCCCGTGAGGCCCTGCTCGTAATGAGCGAAACCGAATAGGGCGCTAGTCAGGAATAAACTCACGATCCATACGGTGCGTGTGCCGCGGCCAAGATCTGCGACGCGATTCATCAGGTAGCCGCGATATACGAGCTCTTCTCCAAAGGCCGCAAGGATCCAGATGAGGGCGATCATGACCAGGGCGATTTTGAGGTTTCCCCTGACAGCAGCAAAATTCGAGAGGTCGGGCGGCTTTCCCAGGAGACGGGTGAGAAGCGGCTGTTTGCCGAACAGGTCGAAGAGTTCCAGGCCGACGCCACAGGCAACTCCAAGCAGAAGAGTCGTCGCCCAGGTGCGATACCTCGTGAAGCCGATGTGTTTCCACTGAACCCTGCGAAGGCGAAGCGAAATCCATGCGAGGAGCAGGAGATACGGAGTGGCACTAACCTTCAGGATGTGATGTTCGCGGGCAACGTAAATGGCGGCCACGAGAGCAAATTCGACGAGAACCAGCCATCTGCTGTCGCGCCAAGCCCGGCCACGATTATCGGCGGATTCGATTTCCATTTCGGATGAGCCTCTCCGGGGCAATACGCTTGGAAACGTGAAAAAGTCTCAGCGGCTCATCCTGCCGACCCCGCGCGGAACTCACGACTTTGGCAGCGCCTCGAGCTTGGCCGGAAGTTCAATGTCCCCGTGTATTCGGTGGCTTCTACGAACGGCGGCGTCCGCGACTCGAATCCAGTCCTTCACGGAGCAAAATCCGCATCCTCGCCGAAAATAATTCCCTCGATGCATCGCTCGAAGTCGAAAAACGGAAATCGAAAACGAATCGGATCTCCCGTCGTCTGCCGGACCGTGGTTGTCGCTCGTCGCTGCCGGCACGGGCGCGCGAGGAGCGTGGGCCAACGGGGGTACCAAAGGGAAGGCCGGGGGTTCGCCCGGGGCAGTATCGACGCAAGAAATTTTGGAGAATTTGGCTCTTTGCGGAGAGAAGCCGACTTGGAGCTTGATAAAAATTTCGCAACAAGACCAAACATTCTCGTGCGTTCGCTCGTCAATACCAATAGCAATCCAGATAGGCGAGTGGCTCTGAGAGTTCGTCACGCGTTGGGCGTGCCGGGGGAATGAGTGCCGCGTCAGCATTTGTGCGGCACCCCTACCACTGGCTCATTTTGCGCCACCGCAGTGGTGTGCTCGCGGTGCTTGCTGGCTCTAAAGCCTTTTTGGAACGGGACAGAAGAGTCTTGCGCACCAAAATGAACTTCCGTGCCATTAAGGGGGACCCACGATGAAGTTACGCATGCGCCGCTCGTACTCGCTTCTTGCTCCGTTGTTGCTTCTCGCCGCCGTGTTTACAGCCGCTCAGCTCACTTACGCCGCGCGACAATCACCGCAGAATGCTAGCGCGTCCTTTTCCAAGCTGCGATCGCAGGCCGAGCAGGGCGACGCCGTTGCTCAGTACAACCTCGCGCAGTTTTATCTGCGCCACGATCCCACCGATGAGGACTCCCAATCGGCCCTCAAGTGGCTCCGTGCGTCCGCGGCCCAAGGGAATGCCAGCGCGGAATTCCTCCTCGGCTTCCTGTACGAACATGGCCAGGGCGTCCCCCGGGATTATGCAAAGGCTGTAGAGCACTACCGTGCCGCGGCACTCCAGGGTCACTCATCCGCCGAAAACAATCTGGCCTCTCTGCATCAGCACGGTCAGGGTGTTCCGAAGAACATGGGAAAGGCGTTCGACTGGTATCTGGCTTCAGCGCAACACCGGAATTCTGTCGGCCAGTGCAATCTCGCGACGCTTTACTACCTGGGCTCGGGGACCCCTCGCGACTACAAGGAAGCGGCCAGATGGTTTCGCGCAGCGGCCGATTCAGGATCCGCCGAGGCTCAAAACAGCCTGGCCGTTTCTTACTACAGAGGCTTGGGCGTCGAACTCGATTACACGGAAGCTGCCCGATGGCTGCGGCTTGCCGTGCAACACGGCCTGCCCAGGGCGGAAACGAACCTGGCTTACCTTTACGAGCACGGTAGGGGCCTACCACTGGATTACGTAGCTGCCTATGCTTGGTATTCCAGCGCGCTCGCCGCAGGTGACGTCTCTGCCGCCGACCGCCGCAAGCAGATCTCGCACCTGCTGACACGCAAACAAATCGATGAGGCCACTTCTCTCCTGACCACCATATCCTCCCCATCCCAACAACAACCTTCTCCGCCTGCTGCCGGCAGCTTTTCGCTCCTGCAAAGCCACTAACCTTCGGCTCCTTCCTCCCGAGTCCTAGGGTCGTCGTATTGCTTACCCGCTGGCGGAGGCAGAAGATCCTGCGAACACTGGGAACAGGAAGGGGTCTTCAATTTTCGATGTGTAGTGCGGCTGCAACTTCAGCATTTACTCGGTGTCGTTCTTTCCACTCTTTTACTAATCTGTCTGTGCGTCCAATCTGTGCGGGTGATAAGTGAGATTTGGCGTCAGCGGTATTTCCATTTCCTTCGGGACCGTCTAAACTAAACCAAAAATATGCCTGCTCATAATTCTGCGGAACGCCAAGCCCATCCATATAGAGAAGACCCAACCGATTCCTTCCTTGACCTGCTCCACCCAAGTTTGGAACATGCGCTGCTGCTTTCCTAAACCACTCAGCAGCAAGCTTGAAGTTCTGTTCAACGCCGTCACCGTCTTCGTATTTTTGCCCCAGTTCAACTTGGGCATCGGGGTTTCCGTTCTGAGCCGCCTTCTGACACCACTTCACTGCCTCTTTTACGTCAGTGGTTCCAAACCAGTTCTGTTCATATGCGACACCAAGCCAAAACTCAGCGTCCGCATCGCCTTGTTCTGCGGCCCTCAGCATCCATCGTTCGCTTACAGCCGGGTTGACGTGCATAGACACCATGCCATAAAGCCGCTGCGCAGGGGCATAACCACGTTCCGCGGATTTCAAGTACCATCGCGCTGCCTCTTCCTCATCCTTTTGTACCAATCGGCCTTCGCTGTATGCCTGTCCCACCCAGTATTGGGACTCGGCGTCGCCAGCTTTCGCTTTAGCCATGAACGTGTGAAGGTCGGATGGCGTCATGGTCTTTAGACGAACCCAGACCGTCAACTCGGCTTGCTTAGAGTCAGGCGTTTCCTGTGTTGCAGAACGAACGACTGGAATGACCAAGGGAAGGAGAAGTAGGAGTAAGATGCGAGGATTCATGCCGCCCCTCACAAGCGAGTACTATGCCGTTAAAGGTACCTTTCAAACCTCACATTTCCGATACTGCCTGATTCGCGTTTATCTGACAAGTGTCTTATACGGTCCTGTCTTATGCGGTCCTTCTACTTGCCTATGTCTGCGAAAAGGTCTTCCACGGCAATCACCGTCTTTGCAAGCTAAAGCTGCGTGGTGCGGATGTCAGCGTGTCCCAGAGATTTGCGTTTAAAGGTTTGATTCGGAACGATGCCACAATTTCTCGATCATTTGACGGATGACGTGCTGCCTGCACTGTCTGGCAGTGGTTTATCGGCGGAAAGGAGAGAACCACCATGAAGAAGAATCGAGTCATTTTGAGCGTGGTTTTGCTGGTAGCGGCTCTCGGAAGTTCGGGGTCGCAATTCGCACAAGAAGCTCCGACTGGCGCTGAAAAACCTAAATTGCAATTGCGCACTCTAGGCTTTCTTAGAACGATCAACACGGCTGAAGCAGCGGGCTTCGTTCAGTACAACTCCTACGCACAGTGGCAGACTCTGTTGGCGCACGAGCCGCAATATTTGAATGCATGGGTCGCGAGATATTACTCAGAAAATCCCGGCGTGCATTTTGGTGACCTGCCAGAAATTTTGCCTGGGTTGAGTCTGAGATTAAATGTGCATACCGATGGCCACGGGTACGACGTGCTGCTAGAAGACTTGAGCGACAAAAACGGATATGCAGTGGTCAGTGACGAACGTGGAATAATCAGAGAATGCAAATTTCTCCATTGATTTGTCCCCACACGCCAAAGGCGCTCCCGCCGCTCTTGAATCCACTGGTGCTCCCGCAGCATGAGAATCCACTGATGGAACGGTATAAGTTTCGGTCGGGTTTACTTCTACCCACTACCATCAGTGATGACCCCGGGGGGACGGGAGTGCAGAAAGAGTTGGAGGCGCGGGTCGGATTCGAACCGACGAGTGATGGTTTTGCAGACCATTCCCTTAGGCCGCTTGGGTACCGCGCCTTTTTGATAGGGGTTCGTTAGACCCCCCAAATTCTATGCCCAAAACTATGCCCAACGCGCCCTAATTCTGGCTAATTCACCCAGTTGAGGCATCTGTAAACTATTGATACCGCATGACGCGGGGCTAGCCGAGGGGATTTGCAGACCTCTCCCTTGGGCCACTTGGGTACCGCGCCAAACAATCGAGTATAACAAATTCTCAGTGCAGGCCAGAACCCGGGCGGCTTGAGACGGCCCTATCTCTTTTCGACAGGAGACGCGTCTACTCTCGCTTCCCGCAGAAACCTCGCCGCTTCTTCCGGCGGTGTGGGGTTGATGTAGAACCCGGTGCCCCACTCGAATCCCGCTACCTTTGTCAGCTTCGGAATGATCTCGATGTGCCAGTGATAATGATCGTTGATTTCTTCTCCGATCGGCGAGGTGTGAATCATGAAGTTGAACGCCGGCTTATCCAACGCCGCATCCAGCCGCATCAGCGCATCCTTCAACATTTTCGCTAGGCTAGCGTAAATCGAGCTCTGATTATTCTCGTACGCCGATCCATGCGTCTTCGGCAGCAGCCACATTTCAAACGGAAACCGCGAAGCGTACGGCGCCACCGTAATGAAATGTTCGTTTTCGCCGATCACCCGCTCTCCGGTATCCCGCTCTTGCCGGATAATGTCGCAAAAGATGCACCGCTCTTTTTCATCGTAGTAGTGCCAGCAGTTATCCACTTCCTCGCGCACGCGCCGTGGCACGATCGGCAGCGCAATTAACTGTGAGTGCGGATGCTCGATGGATGCGCCCGCTCCTTCTCCGTGGTTCTTGAAAATCAGTATGTAGCGAAACCGTTTGTCGTTCTTTAGATCCAGCATGCGGTCGCGGTAGGCCCACAATACATCCTCGACCGCTCGCTCGGGTAGGCTCGCTAGCGAAGCCGAATGTTCCGGCGTTTCCACAATCACTTCGTGGGCCCCGACGCCGTTCATTTTGTCGAACAGGCCTTCGCCTTCGCGATCCAGTTCGCCCTCAATCCCCAGAGCCGGAAACCGATTCGGCACTACACGAATGCTCCAACCCGAGGTATTCGCTCCGCCGCCATTGCGCCCGTACACCAGAATCTCCGGCGGCGTTTTCCCTTCGCTTCCGGGACAGAACGGACAATTCTTCTGACCAAGTGGGACCACCGTCTCGCGCAGAAAATCCATGGGTCGTCTTCCACGCTCGGTCGAAATAATCACCCATCGACCGGTTATCGGATCTTTTCGTAGCTCCGGCACAGCAATCCTCCCAGAACGTGCTCGGGGACGAGAATAAAACCAACGACACCCTTGCCTACGAATTGTACCGCGTCTAACCAGCCCTTCGCCTATTCGACACTCGGTTTTTGAGGCTGGGTTCTTCCAGATGCAATATCATCTGCGTAGCTCTTACACCCTTTGCCGGTTCAACGGGCTGGCAATTGATAACCGTCCGGGATACTTCCGGAGGTGCGGTTGCACAAGGCGGGGAGTAAGGACAGTCACACCCCCGGAACTGGTCACAGGCTGATGCCAGAGTATAAACAAAAATCCCGCGGCTGCCACGCTTCATCTAGGCAGCCACGGGATCATCTGTTTTCGTCTCAGTGCACTCGGCGGCGAATCTTCTTGGTTCTTCGTCGACTTTTCACTGTGGACCGTGAACCTTACTTCGTTTCCTCTTCCCGGAAGCATTCTTCCAGTGTCTTCAGCGCGAAGTCCGCTTGCTCCTCATCAATCACCAGCGGCGGGCAGAATCGCACAGTCGTGTCGCCCGAGCCAAGGGTCAGTAACCCCTTGCGATACGCAGCCTGAATAATCCGGTTGCGCATCTCCGGCGCCTTTTCCTTGGTCTTCTGATCCAGCACCAGTTCGATGCCAATCATCAATCCTCGCCCCCGCACTTCACCGATGTTCTTGAACCTCTGCGTCCAATCCGCCGTCCGCTTCATAATGAATTCCCCAACCCGCTTCGCACGTTCCATGTATTGCGATTCAAGCAACCGCAATGTGGTCAGCGACGCCGCGATGCACACTGGATTTCCTCCGAACGTCGAAGCGTGCGCACCCGGTTTCCAGTCCATCACGCTAGCCCGTGCAATCACCGCGCTCAAAGGCATTCCCGACGCGATGCCCTTTGCCGTGCAGATAATGTCTGGCTCAACGCCTTCGGCGTGGTCCACCGCCCACCACTTGCCGGTGCGCCCCATGCCCGACTGCACTTCATCAGCCACCAACAAAATGCCGTACTTGCGGCAAATTTTCTGCAAGCCCACCAAGAAATCCGCCGGCGCCAGGATGTAACCGCCTTCGCCTTGAATCGGTTCAATAAAAATTCCCGCAACTTCCTCAGGATCGACGCGCCGCCGGAACAATTCATTTTCCAGATAGCTCAAGCAGTCTGCCGAAGCACTCTCCGGGCGTACGCCATACGTCCCGCGATACGTGTCCGGATACGGCATGTGAAACACGCCGGACAGTAGCGTCCCAAATCCCTTGCGCTGCACCGAGCGGGTCGCCGTCAACGAAATCGCGCCCATCGTGCGCCCATGAAACGACCCATTGAATGCGATCAACTTGTCGCGCTTGGTGTGGTATTTCACCAGCTTGATCGCCGCTTCGATCGCTTCGGCGCCGGAATTCCCAAAATACACGCGCTTCGGTTCTGCGCCCGGAGAGATCGAACTCAGCTTTTCAGCTAGCAGCGGCATTCCTTCGTAATAAAAATCCGTTCCCGACAAGTGAATGAGTTCGGCCGCCTGCTTCTGAATCGCGTCAACCACGTCCGGATGGCAATGCCCAGTCGCGCAGACTGCAATACCCGCGGCGAAATCCAGAAACACATTTCCGTCCACATCTTCGATCATCGCTCCCTGGCCGCGCTTCGCCACCAGGGGGTAATCGCGGGTGTACGACGGCGAGACATACTTGGTGTCCAGCTCCACAACGCGCTTCGCGTTAGGTCCCGGCAGTGGCATGTTCAGCTTGGGCAACTTCGCGCCCGTTAAATTCGTTCCAGGCAATTTCGTTACGCTCGATTTCGTGTCGGTGGTTGCAATCATTTCTTCCTCCTCGTTGAAGAATGGCCGGTGGTTAATTCGTTGGAACCGAGGAACTTGCAAGCAAGCAGCATCGCGCGCTTGTGCGCCGGTGAAGCGGCCTGGAGGGGAGAGTTGTTAGTCTACGCCGTAGAGGTTTGGGCGTACGTCGGCCGGGGAAGAAATGCCTGTGAACTGCTTGAGGTTGCTGAATTTAGCGTGCTTCATTTGCGTTTCCAGCGGACACTGCCGTCCCGGCTATCTTCAAGAATTATACCACGATCCGCTAGTTTTTTGCGGATGCGATCGGAGGCAGCAAAGTCCCGCCGCTTGCGGGCGTCCTGGCGCTCGGCGACCAATTGTTCCACTTCCGCATCAGCCATCGCCGCGCTGGCGTCGCCGTAGCCGAGCGCTTGCAACTTCTCAGCGTCGGTGTCGGCGATCACCGCAAACACACCGTCAAACGCCGCCAAAAATTCCTGCGCTGCAGCAACATCGCCTTGCCTGAATTCGCCTTTGTCCATGGCGATATTCGCTTCGCGCACCAGGTCGTACACCGCTGCCAGAGCCATTGCCGTGTTCAAGTCATCGGACAAACCCGCATCGAAATCCTGCGCAGCCTTGGCGATGCGTTCGGCCATGCCAGGCTGCTGGCCGGGCGAAAACCTTCCTTGCGCCAGTCGATCGGAAAAATTCCTTAGCCGCTCGACCGCACTCTCGGCTTGTTGCAATCCATCGAACGTGAAATTGAGCTGCCGCCGGTACGGCACGCTGGCCAGCGCGAATCGCAACGCCGACGGCTTGTATCCTTTCGCAAAAAGGTCGCGCAGGGTAAAAAAATTGCCGAGCGACTTCGACATCTTCTCGCCTTCCACCAGCAAATGTTCCGCGTGCATCCAGTACCGCACGAACGGCTTCCCGGTGGCCGCCTCGCTTTGCGCGATCTCGTTTTCGTGATGTGGAAATGCCAGGTCGATGCCGCCGGTGTGAATGTCCAGCGTCTCGCCGAGAAATTTCATGGCCATCGCGGAGCACTCGATGTGCCAACCGGGCCGCCCCGGACCGATCGGTGTCTCCCAGAAATGTTCGCCCGGCTTGGGCGCTTTCCACAGCGCGAAATCACGTGCGCTCTCTTTTTCGTAACGATCGTTGTCGACACGCGCGCCGGCTTGAATCCCGCTGAGATCGATCTTCGACAGTTTTCCGTAATCCGGAAACTTCGCGATGCGGTAGTAGATCGAACCATCGCCCGCATACGTGAACGTTTTCTCTTGCAGTCGCTGGATCAGCTTCACCATGTCGTCGATGCAGTCGGTCGCACGAATCCAGTGATCGGGCGATTCGATACTCAGCGTTTTGCAATCGTCGAAAAATGCCTGGACGTATTTCTGCGTGTAGTCGCGAATGCTCGCGCCCGCAGCAGCGGCCTTCGCGATGATGCGGTCGTCCACGTCGGTAAGATTCATCACGTGGTTGAGCTGGAAGCCGCGGAGTTTCAGGAAGCGCCTCAGGATGTCCTGAAATACAAACGTACGGTAGTTCCCGATGTGCGCGTAGTCGTACACCGTCGGACCGCAGGTGTACATGCTGACCTGGCCGGGTCTCTGCGGAACGAACGGCTCGGTCTCGCCGCTCAAGGTATTGTGGAATCGAATTTCGTTCATGGTCCGTCGGTGGTCGTCAAAGCCTGAAAACAAAACGATGATTCTATCCGACCCATGCGCGAAAACAAATACGGCGGCTAGTTCGCCCCTCTGTTGGACGTTGTAGGAGAGTTCGACGGAGGCTTCTCCTTAGCGGGATCGGCGACTTGCTGTTTGTCGTCGATCGAAAACAGCAGGTAGTCGCTGTGCTGCCGGTGCACGCAGTGTCCTTGCCAGTCAAAGTAGACATCCGCGGTCTGTGGCAGCCACACGTCCAATTGCCGTTCACAATGGAAACGTCGGTCGGACATCAAGTCTGGGCATGTCCTCTTCGCCATTGTGCCGCCCACGGAAATACAACATTCAGGTCGTGGCTCGGGCGTACCAGCGAACCGTGAAGCGCGTGGACGCCCAAGGAGGCAAATCTGCTCCTGGCGAAAAACTTCATCCGATAATTTGGTCAAGGTGACCAGCCGCCCTGAATTGGTCTGCCGTCGGGATCCTTCAGGTAGACACTCAGATCCAACCGTTTCGACTACGCTGGAAGCTCCGGTGGTGCCGGGAAGGCCCCGAGATTGACGCCCCCAGGCTGACTGCGCCAGCACCGAATCCGCCGGTACCGCTCCGAGGGTCAGGAGCAACCCGAACATTATACGACCCTGATTCCCGTACAGACGCGCGACCGCGGGTAGCGGAATCATACGCTTGCTCGAGTAGTTCGGCACCGGACTGTGCTCGACCACGACACAGGAGAAACAGCAATGAAAAACTGTGCCGAATAGTAGTTCGCCAACTTTTAGAGGCCGCAACCTGTCTCGGCTATGTACCCGAGTAGCGCTGCTCTTTCCATGGATCCCCATACTCGTGATACCCGTTGCGCTCCCAAAATCCCAACTGATCGTGATCCAGCAACGTAAACCCTCGCACCCACTTCACGCTCTTCCACGCGTACAACTGGGGAACGATCAATCGCAGCGGACCTCCGTGCTCGGCAGTCAGCGGCTCGCCATCGTGATCAAATGCGAAGAGCACGTTTGGGCGCAGCAAGTCGTCCATCGGCACGTTCGCCGTGTACCCTTCTTCCGCCAGGACCAGCGCATACTTTGCTTCCGGCTTGGCTACCACCAGCCTCATCACGTCGGTGAACAGCACACCCTTCCAGTGATTATCGAGACGGCTCCAGCGCGTCACGCAATGAAAATCGGAAGTCACTTTGGTTTGTGGCAGCTTGCGAAACTCTTCCCAAGTCAGCCGCTTCGGTTCCTGCACCAAGCCTGAAATCTTGAAATCCCACTTCGCGGGATCGAAATGTGGCACGCCCCCGGCGTGGAGCACGGGCCACTTCAGCGTCAGCGACTGACCGGGGGGCAGACGGCCTTCCGCCTTCGCTTTGTTCTCCAGCTCTCGCCGGTCGCCGTTTAAAAAAAAGCTCATGTAAGAGTTCCCTTTCGCCATGTCTATCCAGATTCACGGTCGCAGCAAGAGTTGCAGAGAACCCGAGCAGGAACAGGGGTAACCATAACACTCACCCCCTTCGCATTTTCTGATAATTGTTCGCGCGAAAGAATATTAAAGTTCGATTTGGCTATACCTTCGTAAGTATTCATTCTAAATGACTTAGCGAGCCGCAGCGAAATGGCAGATCGGGGCACAAGGGGGAGCTCGATGGAACGAGAAGTGAGCCGAAAGTCGATTGGCTATGCACGGCAGAGTGTAGGCAAAAAATAAGTGCTTGGTCATATTGTTTATTAGTACCAGTATTGGACTTTAAGACGCTCCCGGCAGAACTGGCAACGATCGGATCGCGAAAGTTGCAAGCCAATGCGTGGAACGGATGGTGGACGGCGGGTTTGAATCAAGTGAGTCTTGGGCATGCCCGACGGCATCGTATAGTGGGCTTCCGTGGAGGAGACTTGAGATGCCGGTGATTCGTGTATGCGGCGTTTGCCAGCAAAAGAATCGTGTTCC
>Ga0210408_10002842_pt1 | contig 16424 bp, 9 predicted proteins | sample IncBWH4MmetaG_FD_155471 | JGI IMG/M metagenome (GOLD analysis project Ga0210408, IMG submission 155471) | Forest soil microbial communities from Barre Woods Harvard Forest LTER site, Petersham, Massachusetts, United States - Inc-BW-H-4-M | ecosystem: Environmental > Terrestrial > Soil >...
ACCCGACCACCACATTCACCAATTTATTCGGAACAATGATGACCTTTCGAACTGGTTTGTCTCGCGCGGCCTCTCTCACCTTAGGTGAAGCGAGCGCCACCGACTCCAGCTCTTCTTTTTGCAGGTCCCTCCGGACGGTAACTTTGTCTCGCAATTTCCCGTTCACCTGGATCACAATTTCCACTTCATCTTCGGCGAGGAATTGATCATTCCACTCGGGCCAGGGCTGCTGGCAGACCAAGCCGTCAAATCCGGTGAACTTGGCGCTCAGACGCCACCACAGCTCTTCTGAGAGATGTGGTGCGAACGGATTTAAAAGGATCAGCAAAGTGCGAATGGCCTCCACGGGTCGGATTTCCGCGCCGGTGAATTCATTCACGAAGATCATCATCTGCGCGATCGCGGTATTGAAAGAGAGCGATTCCGTATCTTCGGAGACTTTTTTGATGGTCGCGTGAACAATCTTTTGCTGTTTCGCGCTGAGTTCAGCATTTGCCAAGAATGAGGATATCTTCCATTGACCTTCCTGATCTTCATCCATCGCAAGCCGCCAAACTCTTGCCAGGAAGCGGTAAACACCTTCGACGCCGCTTATGCTCCAGGGTTTGGTCGCTTCGAGAGGGCCGAGGAACATCTCGTAGAGGCGCAATGAGTCCGCGCCGTACTCTTCGACAATCTCTTCGGGACTCACGACGTTGCCGCGGCTTTTGGACATTTTTTGGTTGTCCTGGCCAAGGATCATACCTTGATTCACAAGCCGCTGAAACGGTTCGATGGTCGAAACGTAGTTCAGATCGTACAAGAATTTATGCCAGAAACGGGCATACAAAAGGTGCAGCACAGCATGTTCGGTTCCGCCGACGTAGAGATCAACGCCTCCATGCGCGTGATTTCGGGCACTATTGCCTGCCATCCAGTAACGCTCAGCAATTTCGTCCGCGAAACGGGCTGATTCGTGCGGCGACGCGAAACGGAGAAAGTACCAGCATGATCCAGCCCATTGCGGCATGGTATTGAGTTCCCGGGTTGCACCGTTGGAAAGTGTGATCCACGCCTTTGCCTTGGCGAGCGGAGGCTCGATCGCGCCGGTCGGCCGGTAATCGTCGAGTGGGGGTGGGACAACCGGGAGATCCGACTCCTGAAGCCCTTCATGTTTGCCGTCACGCCAGACAATCGGGAACGGTTCACCCCAATAACGTTGGCGCGAGAATAGCCAGTCCCGCAGTTTATAAGTGATCGATCGTTTTCCACTGCCTTGCTCCTCCAACCAATCGATGATCTTTCGCTTTGCCTCGGGAGTCGGTAACCCATCCAAAAACCCAGAGTTCTTGGCCACACCTTCTCCGGTGAAACAGGATCCGGTTGGTGTTGGCGGCTCGACGACGTAGCGAATATCAATTCCAAATTTTTTAGCGAATTCGAAGTCGCGCTCGTCATGGCCCGGAACCGCCATGATGGCGCCCGTTCCGTAGCCGATGAGAACATAGTCTGCGATCCAGATTGGAATTTTTTCCTGGTTCACCGGATTAATCGCGAACCCGCCGGTGAAAACGCCGGTCTTTTCCTTTGCCAGATCCGTCCGTTCTAGATCGGATTTGGTAGCAACTTTTTCCTTGTATACGGCAACAGCGGGCATTTGGGTCTTGGTGGTCACCCGATCGACCAAAGGATGCTCAGGGGCGAGCACGACGTAGGTTGCTCCGAAAAGGGTGTCTGGCCGGGTAGTAAAAACCGTGATCAGATCATCGACTCCATCCACGCGGAACGTCGCCAGAGCACCTTCACTGCGGCCAATCCAATTTCGCTGCAGAGCTTTGATCGACTCTTGCCAATCAAGCCCTTCTAGCTCCTCCAACAACCGATCGGCGTAGGCGGTGATCCGCAACATCCATTGGCGCATCGGCCGCCGCACCACCGGGAACCCTCCAACTTCGCTCTTGCCGTCGACGACTTCTTCGTTCGCCAGGACGGTACCCAGGTCCGGACACCAGTTCACAGGGGCCTCCGTGACATATGCGAGCCGGCGGCCATCTGCAAATTCCCGACGTTCCTCCTCGGATTCACGCGGAAACTCCCGGCGCCTCTTCTCAAGGAGCTCCTCGATCGGGCGGGCTGCATTCTCTTTGGGATCGAACCAGGAATTGTACAACTTGAGAAAGATCCACTGGGTCCACCTGTAATATCCTGGATCAGTCGTGTTGATTTCGCGCTGCCAATCGTAACTGAATCCGATCTTTTGGAGCTGGCTCTTGAAGTGTTCGATATTGCGTACAATTGCGATCGACGGGTGTTGTCCCGTCTTGATCGCGAACTGTTCCGCCGGTAATCCGAACGCATCCCACCCCATGGGATGCAGAACGCTAAAGCCTTTCATCCGCTTGTATCGAGCGAGGATATCGGTCGCGGTGTAGCCTTCAAGATGACCCACATGGAGTCCAGCGCCGCTGGGGTAGGGAAACATGTCGAGCACATAGAACTTGGGTTTAGCGGGATCGAACCCTGGTTCGCCCGGGTTTGGAGCATGAAAGGTTCGCCTTTCCTGCCAAAGTTGTTGCCATTTCGGTTCGAATTCCGGAAATGGAAAATGTTTTCGTCGCTCGCTCATTGGTATTATCTAGTGCTGATGCGCAATGAGGTTGGTCATCCTTCAGGTGCAGGTTGCCTGCGGCGTTTGAACAGCCTCCGCGGAGGAGGCAACTTTGAGGTGGTCATTCTACGATGCAAACACTTTTAATTGCCACGCGCAACGGGCATAAGACCCGGGAAATCGGTCAAATGCTCGGGTCCGGATGGCTGGTCAGCGATTTGGCCGAGCTGCCGCATGCTCCGAAAATTGAAGAGACCGGCGCTACATTTGAAGAAAATGCTGCGCTAAAGGCGCTCGCGATTTCGCGAATCTTTACCGGATTAGTACTGGCGGACGATTCTGGGCTCGAGGTTGATGTTCTTAACGGTGCTCCTGGAGTGCGTTCGGCTCGATTCGCCGGTCCAAATGCAGGCGATGCTGAAAATCGGTTTGTGTTGATTCAGCAACTGAAAGAACTCGGCGGAACCGAGTTCTCGGCTCGCTTCCGATGTGTAATGGTGCTTGCGAGTCAGGGTGAATTGCTCGGATCTTTTGCGGGTACCATCGAAGGAAAAGTGATCCTGGAAGAGCGCGGGCATGCGGGATTCGGTTATGATTGTATATTTATACCTCTCGGATATTCGGAAACATTTTCCGAACTTCAACCCGAGATCAAGAATAGTCTTAGTCACCGAGGCCGGGCTCTCGCCAACGTATTGGAGTTCCTGAGGAGTTAGCCTGCATCGCTGACAAATCCTTAGAGATTTGTCAGCGATGCAGGCTGTGGCAGCAGAATTCCCCGGCTGCGCCGAAAATTCTACTGCTTTCTAACCCGCAATGAGCTCGGAATTTGGGCTAAAGGAAGAAGAAGAAGAATGGAACAGAACCCGGCGCGGTGGCAATTCTGGATCGATCGAGGCGGAACGTTCACGGACGTTGTTGGGCGTGGTCCAGACGGAGGGATTTTGTGCGCAAAGCTTCTTTCCGATAACTCGGAGCATTATCCGGATGCAGCGGTCGAAGGAATTCGCCGGATGCTTGGCCTGCGCCCGGATGAGCCGATTCCGGCTGAGCAAATTGAATCGATCAAGATGGGCACCACGGTAGCGACGAACGCTCTCCTCGAACGAAAAGGGGAACGGGTCGCGCTCGTGATCAATCGTGGTTTTGGCGACGTGCTCCGGATAGGGACCCAGCAACGACCCCGGCTCTTTGACTTGCAGATTGTTTTGCCGGAGCAGCTCTATGAAAGAGTTGTGGAGATTACCGGTCGGATCTCAGCCTGGGGTGAAGAGATTGAGCCTCTCGACCTAGCGGCCGTTCGAGAATCGCTGCAGGACGTGCTTCGGCAGGGCATTCGCGCGGTCGCGATTGTCTGCCTGCACGGATACCGATATCCTCGGCACGAACGAGCAATTGCCGGGATTGCGCGTCAACTCGGTTTCACCCAGGTGTCGACTAGCCATGAGACCAGCCAGCTGATTAACCTCGTGAATCGAGGCGATACTACAGTTGCGGATGCGTATCTTTCACCGGTTCTTCGCCGATATGTCGAGCAGGTCCGAGGCGCATTACCCGGAGTGCACTTATTCTTCATGCAATCTAGCGGCGGCTTGGCAGATGCGACATTGTTCTACGGAAAGAATTCTATCTTGTCCGGCCCGGCGGGAGGAATCGTTGGAGCCGCGAAGGTCGCAGCACGGGCCGGTTTTGATCGGATCATCGGATTCGACATGGGCGGGACTTCGACCGATGTGACGCATTTCGCCGGCGAGTTTGAACGCCGATTTGAGACCGAAGTTGCTGGAGTGCGGATTTGTGCGCCAATGATGCATATCCACACCGTGGCGGCCGGAGGCGGTTCAATTTGCCGATACGACGGAACGCGTCTCAGGGTAGGTCCGGAGAGCGCAGGAGCTAACCCTGGGCCGGCGTGTTATCGTCAAGGCGGTCCGCTCACCGTGACCGATTGCAACGTAATGTTGGGACGCTTGCCGTCGGACTTCTTTCCACAAATCTTTGGTCCAAACGCCAATTTGCCTCTCGACCGGGAATTGGTTACCGAGCGTTTCCGGGAGCTCGCTTCCGAGATAGGCGAACTTTCGGCCGAAGAGGTGGCGAGCGGCTTTCTGCGGATCGCTGTCGAGAATATGGCCAATGCAATAAAAAAGATCTCGATCGCTCGCGGCTACGATGTCACACGCTACGCATTGGTCACCTTTGGTGGAGCAGGTGGACAGCATGCCTGTGCCGTGGCCGATGCGCTTGGTATTGATCGTGTCTTGATTCATCCCCTTGCAGGAGTGTTATCCGCTTATGGGATGGGATTAGCCGAGCTGCGCGCGCTCCGTGAAAGTTCCGTAGAAAAGCCGTTGGATAAAGAGGGTGCGACTGAGGCTGGAGAACTGCTGAGTCAACTGGAAAATGAGGCCCGGCAGCAGCTGTATTCCCAGCAATCCGCGACGGAAACCATCATCCGAAAGTTCCACCTTCGATATCGTGACACCAATACACCATTGCCGATCGATGCTGGTTCGATTCCCGAGATGAGAGATGCATTCCAGGCGGCTCATTTTGCTCGATTTGGGTTCGTGATGGATCCGGACGAACGGGGCTTGATCATCGACTCGGTCTCGGTCGAAGCGATTGGTGGAACCGAAACCCGAGTCGACCACCTGCCCGAGTCCGGTGCCGAAGCTGAACCGGGTCCGGTTGCTGACGTGAACGCCGTGTTTGCCGGGAAGTGGGAGTCCATTCCGGTTTTCGAGCGGGAAAGAATGGCGGCCGGGACGAGCTTTCAAGGTCCGGCGATTATCGTCGAACATACCACTACCACCGTCGTTGAACCGGGCTGGCAAGCCGAGATAACCCCCCGACTCGATCTGTTGTTGAAAAGAGCGGTGCCGCGAGCGACGCGCATTGCGGCCGGAATCGGGTCAGATCCCGTTTTGCTCGAAGTATTCAATAACCTTTTCATGTCAATCGCGGAACAGATGGGCGCTGTCCTGCAAAACTCCGCCTATTCGGTTAACATCAAGGAGCGTCTCGATTTCTCCTGCGCACTATTCGATTCCGAGGGAAGGCTGGTTGCCAACGCGCCACATGTGCCTGTGCATCTCGGTTCCATGGGAGGCGCCGTGCAAGCGATCATTCAGCGTCGGAAGGAAAGAATTCGGCCGGGGGATGTCTACGCTTTGAACGATCCATTCGCGGGCGGCACGCATCTTCCCGATATCACGGTCGTAACGCCAGTCTTCGGGAAGCAGAAACAGCCTCGATTCTGGGTGGCAAGTCGTGGCCATCACGCAGATGTGGGTGGACTCACTCCCGGATCAATGCCCCCGGATAGCCGAACCATCGAGGAAGAAGGAGTTCTCATCACCGATCTTTTGCTGGTGAAAGATGGACGCTTCCGAGAAGACGCTTTCCTCGAACTTCTGACCAATGCCCGATATCCGGCTCGAAATGTTTCCCAGAACGTAGGAGATATCCATGCGCAGATCGCCGCGAACGAAAAAGGAGTGAAGGAATTGGCTGGGCTGGTCGAGCAATTTGGTTTGGAAATGGTTGAGGCATATATGGGTCATGTTCGATCCAACGCCGCCGAGCGGGTCCGTCGGGTGATCGACCACCTCAAGGCAGGTCATTTCGTTCAGAAGATGGATTCCGGCGCAGAGATCCATGTTCGGATTGGGGTCGATTCCGATGCGCGCCGCGCTACGATCGACTTTCACGGCACGTCACCTCAGGTTGCGGATAATTTCAATGCTCCATCATCGATCGTTCAGGCGGCGGTGCTCTATGTTTTCCGGACATTGGTTAAGGAAGATATCCCATTGAATGACGGGTGCCTCGAGGCGCTCGATATTGTCATTCCGGAAGGCTCAATGTTGGCGCCAAAACCGCCGGCGGCGGTTGTTGCCGGGAACGTGGAAACATCGCAAGCGATCACCAACGCACTTTATGGCGCTCTGAACGTTCTGGCGGCCAGCCAGGGAACGATGAACAATCTTACGTTCGGCAATCGCCGGTATCAGTATTACGAGACGATTTGCGGTGGCGCTGGAGCCGGCTCTGGCTTTGCCGGTGCTTCCGCGGTTCACACCCATATGACGAATACCAGGTTAACGGATCCGGAGATTCTGGAGTCCCGTTACCCTGTGCACCTCGAGGCGTTCGGGATTCGACGAGGTTCTGGCGGCGCAGGGCGTTGGCCAGGAGGCGAAGGCGTCTTTCGCCAGATCCGTTTTCGCGAAGCGATGAGCGTGGCTATTCTAGCCAATTCCCGGCTGGTACCGCCGTTTGGTTTGGAAGGCGGCGGTTCTGGTCAAATCGGCAAGACCTCTATCCGCCGCAGCGACGGACGGGTCGAGGAGCTTGGGAGTTGTGCACGAGCCGAGGTTAAAGCCGGGGACATGATCATTGTGGAAACTCCTGGCGGCGGAGCTTTTGGGGCAACAGCGCCGTGAAGATTCTGTTTACTGCGGATCTCCATCTGCTGCGGGCGACGCAGGACCGGATACTCCAGAGATTGCGAGCTTGGATCGTTCGCTGCCGACCGGATGCGGTTGTCGTTGCCGGGGACCTATCGAGCGCGCCACAGGCCGATGAGACCTTGAAGAAAATACGAGGCTGCTTCCCAAAAGGTCCGCTCGCTGTTTGCCTCGGTAATCACGACTTCTGGCTGCACGACAGCGCGCGAAACGAGTGTCATGTGCTTTCGGCAGTCATCGATCGCTACTGGGTACCCCCGGCCAAATCCTTCGACGTTGTTCTCCTGGATCTAGAAAACCTTTCGCTACAAGACTTTACAATCGTCGGCGCCTACGGGCACTATGATCTCGGCTTCGCAGTTCCGGATCTCGCTTACGACGGTGTTCGGGTGACGGAAGAAGACTATCTCCGTGGGAGCCCTTTCACCGGTTCTCCAATACGATGGCGTGACTTCCAACTTATGCCGAGCGGACTGCATCCTCGGGAAGTCGCTCTCGAACAAGTCGAAGGCATGAAAACGCGGCTCGCGGAGTCCGGCACTTCTCGGGTTATCGCCGTGCTGCATACCCCTCCGTTCGAAGAGTTACTAGGTGTGCCGCCGGTAAGCAGCATGCTCTCCCCTCCGTCGGTCTATGCTTTCTTCAAAGCCTATCTCGGAAACCGTTCGATGGGGGCTGCGTTGTGGGAATCCAGGCACAAGCTTGTCGGCGTGGTTTGTGGGCATACCCATCGGCGAGCAGGTCCGATCAATCTGGGCGGCATGATCGGGATTAATATTGGCTCGGATTACGGGGATCCTCAGGCAGCGCTCTTTTCATCGGATTCAAGCCGGTTTGAGAGACTGCCGGCGTTCTAAAATCCCTAGTTGCTATCTGGCCAGAACTCTCCTTGGTTACTGATGATTGAACGCAAACCTCGTTGACGATCTTATCATGCACGGTGATCTTCCCGATTCTCCATCGTCTTCTATGGACCATATTCGTAACATCGCTATCATCGCCCATGTCGACCACGGGAAGACGACACTCGTAGACCAGCTGCTGCGGCAGTCCGGTACTTTCAGGTCTAATCAGAAGCTCGAGGAACGCGTGATGGACTCGATGGACCTCGAAAAGGAGAAAGGAATCACCATTAGGGCGAAGAATGCCGCCTTCAGGTACAAGGATTACCACATTAACATCATTGATACTCCTGGTCACGCCGATTTCGGTGGAGAAGTGGAGCGCATCATGAAAATGGTGGATGGCGTGCTTCTCGTAGTGGACTCGCATGACGGCCCGCAAGCTCAGACAAAGTTTGTGCTCCGGAAGGCCTTAGAGAACCACGCGCGCCCGATCGTCGTTATTAATAAGGTCGACCGGGAAAATGCTCGTCCGCACAAGGTTTTGGACATGGTGTTTGACCTTTTCGTCGAGCTCGATGCCACCGATGAACAGCTCGATTTTCCTGTTATCTATGCGAGCGCGAAGGAGGGGTACGCGATGAGGGAGATTCATGAGCCGAACACCTCGATGGAACCGTTGTTCGAGGCGATCATCAAGCATATTCCCCCTCCACCAAAAGCGCTCGAAACCTATTTTCGGATGCTGGTGTCCAATCTGGATTATTCAGATTATCTCGGCAGGCTGGCTTTTGGTCGCATTGTGAGCGGGCGGGTAAAGGTCGGTGATTCGATTGTCTGCATTCACAAAGACGGCCGGCGTGAGCGCAGCACAGTGACAGCCCTGTTTGGATACCAGGGACTGGAGCGAATCGAGGTCAAACATGCCGGTGCCGGCGACATCATCGGTTTGGCCGGTTTCGAGGAGGCCTTCATCGGAGAAACGTTGACTGATTTGGAAGAGCGATCTGCGCTCGACTTCGTTGATATCGATCCGCCGACAATTCAGATGAACTTCCTTGTGAACGACTCTCCGCTCGCCGGACGTGAAGGCAAGTTTCTGACGGCGCGCCATCTCAAAGAGCGACTGGTTCGCGAATGTCGTACGAACGTTTCGCTGCAGTTCAGCGAGACGGAAACTGCCGGAGTATTTACGCTTAGCGCTCGAGGAGAGATGCAGATTGCGATTCTAGTCGAACAAATGCGACGCGAGGGATTCGAACTCCTCGTATCGCGGCCCGAAGTGATCTTTCACAAGGACAATCTAGGCAACGTAACGGAGCCGTACGAGACTCTCTATGTCGACGTTCCAAATGAAAACCTTGGAGATATTCTGCAATCGCTCGCTGGCCGGAGGGCGGAAATAATCAGTATGGACCATCAGACCAGCACGGTGTTGGTCGAGGCGGTGATTCCGACTCGTGGATTGATCGGCTTTGAGAGCGATCTGGTTAATCTCACCAGAGGACTCGGTTCGATGAGTCATTTATTTAGGGAATACGGGGAGATGAAGGGTGAAATTTCGAATCGGGACAATGGGGTGCTGGTCGCCATGGAAGGCGGAACTTCAACGGCCTACGCTTTGAATAACGTGCAGGAACGTGGGAAGCTCTTTATTGGCCCCCAAGAGGATGTCTACGAAGGGATGATCGTCGGGGAGAATTCTCGCCCGGACGATCTGAATGTGAATCCCTGCAAGGCAAAGCATCTCACCAACATGCGGAGTCAGGGAGACGGCAAGGGCGTGCAATTGGCGACGCCCCTGCGCATGACCCTCGAGCGATCGCTGGAATATATCGGCCGTGATGAGTACGTCGAAGCCACGCCAAAGTCGCTGCGATTGCGAAAAAAAATCCTCGATTCGACCGTTCGGAAGCGGGCTTCTTCCAAAGTAAGTTGACAAACCGGTCCATCTGCGGTTTTTTGGCGTATCGCTTGTTGATGCGCTAATCGGCGGTTCTCTCTTGGAAGTCGTCTGTCTTTCTCATCGGTCGCAAGTGCGTCGCTAGTAAAACTTAAACCCCTTTTTTCTCAACTGATTCTGTTTTTACCCGGAGTATGGCGGGCCATAGTAAATGGTCGAAGGTCAAGCGTTTTAAAGGCGCATTGGATGCAAAGCGCGGCAAAATATTCAGCAGGTTCTCAAAGGAGATTATGGTTGCGGCCCGGATGGGAGGCGGTGACCTTAATTTAAATCCTCGCCTGAGAACGGCTGTCCTCGCTGCGCGTGCCCAAAACATGCCGAATGATACGATTGACCGGGCGATCAAGAAAGGGACGGGCGAGATAGCGGGGGGGATCGTGGAAGAGTTGATGTATGAAGGATATGGGCCTGGGGGCGTTGCGATTATTGTCGAGGCTGCGACCGACAACAGGAATCGGACCGCCGCGGATATTCGGAGCATTTTTGCCAAAAACCACGGGAACTTGGCTGCATCCGGGGCTGTCTCGTACATGTTCAGGCGAAAGGGTCAAATCGCTCTCGGGAAAAAAGGGGTTGATGAAGACAAACTAATGGAGATCGCTTTGGAAGCCGGAGCGGAAGATCTAACCACCGATGAGGATTTGTATGTCGTCACAACGCCTCACGACCAGTTGTACCAAGTCGGAGAGGCGATCAAAAATGCTGGAATGCATGTCGAATCGCAAAAGTTAACCTTTTTACCGAACACCATGGTCGCAGTAGCTAAGGAAGAGTTAGCATCGCAAGTTCTCAGATTATGCGACGTCCTCGAGGATAACGACGACGTACAGAATGTTTACAGCAATTTCGACATCTCCGATGAGTTAATAACGAAGCTTTCGAGCTAACCGTTCGGAGGGGAAATATTCTTTAAAATGGAAGTTATGGCAGAAGCAAACGAACAACCCGCTTTGCTGAATCAAGACGTAGACGGTGTTAAGAAACCTCGGCGAACGAGAACCACTGTAGGCGCGCGAAAGACAACAGCAAACAAAACGAGTACGAAAAGAACTAAAAAACAGGCAAAGGTAGAAGAGCCAAACCTTTCCGACACGAACAACCATTCGACTTTGATGGAGGGCCAAGACGGGCTTGCTCCCGAAAACGATCTGGGTGCGCCTGAGCATCTCTCGCCCCCTGGCCGGAGAACCGCGGAGGCTGCAGAGCGCTTGAATGAAGAAGGACCTACCGAGATTGGCGAAGCGGTAGAAGAGCCCGCCAGGACGGCGTCGGTCTCCCTTCGGGAAACCTCTCCGGCGGTCGAAGCCCCCAGATATGAATCAATTTTCGGTGAAGGGTTGATTGAGGTTTCTGGTAAAGGTTTTGGTTTTCTGCGAGATCCAAAGCGGAACTACACCCAGTCTCCGCAGGATATCTTTGTTACACCGGAGGTAGTTCGAAAGCATGCATTGCGTGATGGCTTGTGGATCAAGGGGGAGATTCGCCGAGGCAGTCGCGGCCCGCAGCTCTTTAAGCTGGCTCTGATCAACTCTGAAGATCCCGAAAAGTATCGGAACCTGCCTGTCTTCGAGGAACTTACTTCGATCAATCCTTTAGAAAGAATTCGTCTGGAGACCGTTCCGGACAGGTATACGACGCGCGTCATGGATTTGATGACGCCGATCGGGAAAGGACAACGGGGATTGATCGTGGCTCCGCCTCGAACCGGAAAGACCACGCTTCTGCAACATATCGCGGATGCGGTTGTACGGAATCATCCGGAAATGAAGCTCATCATTCTACTGGTTGACGAGCGCCCTGAGGAAGTTACCGAAATTCGTCGGACTGTACCGAAGGGAGATATCATGGCGAGTTCCAACGACAGCGATATCAAAAGCCATACGCGGATTGCTCAACTCGCGATCGAAAGGGCGAAGCGTTTGGTCGAGGCCGGAAAAGACGTGTTCGTGCTGATGGATTCATTGACGCGAGTTGGCCGCGCTTTCAATAACGCAATCTCTGGTAGCGGCCGGACGATGAGTGGTGGCATGGATTCTCGTGCCATGGAAATTCCGCGCAAGCTTTTTGCTGCTGCGCGAAATACTGAAGAAGCGGGGTCGCTCACGATCATGGCGACGGCCCTGATTGAGACCGGCTCCAAGATGGATGAACTCATTTTCCAGGAGTTCAAAGGTACAGGAAACATGGAAATGGTATTGGATCGGCAGATCAGCGATCAACGGATTTATCCGGCCATCGACATCTTCAAATCGGGGACTCGGCGAGAAGAGTTATTGCTGCCAGTGCACGATCTGGAGAAAATCAACACCATCAGGCGCGGATTGGCCGGGCATCGGCCGCCGGAAGCGATCGAAAGGCTTTTGTCTTTCCTCAAAAAATTCCCGACAAATTCTCAGATGTTGCGAGAGATTCCGGGATAAGGAGGCTGCCCTTCGTTCGGACTGGATCCTGCGCGGCGCGTGCGGTTTCATAGATAGTCGGCAGGACTGAGGCGGATCCCCCCTTGAAAAGTTAATAATGGAAACCGGTCCAAGAATCAGCCAACCAGAAAAAGCGCCGGATTATATCGAGGTGGAGGTTTTGCCTCCCGAGGGGAAAGCGAAACAGTCCAACGATCCCGACCCGTTCATCAGGTTCGTCAGCCGCCTATTGGATACGTTTTTTGTGATTCCGGGAACGCGTATCCGCTTTGGATTAGAGCCGATCATCGGACTGATTCCGATCCTGGGTGATCAAGCGACTTCGCTGATGTCGGCGGCTCTCTTATATCGGAGCGCCCGGCATCGGCTCCCGAAAATCGCACTGATCCGTATGGCGCTGAACATTCTGATCAACGGGGTTGTGGGAATGGTGCCGTTCTTTGGTGATATTTTTGTACTCTGGTACAAGCCAAATATTCGCAACTATAAGATCTTGCAACGCTTCGCCGGCCAAGCCCCGGTGGCCACCCGCGGCGACTGGTTGTTTGTATCTATACTTATTGGCTCAACGTTCTTTTTGATGGTGATGGTGACGCTATTGTTGGTATACGCAACACTCAGCCAGTTTCGCTGGTGGTGAATTTGGGGCAATGGGAAGCAAATTTGATCTATGAACACAGTCTACCTTGTCGCCAACGGCGATCTCCGTTTAGCAGCCAACCAAAAATGCGAACCTGCGCAAGCCGCGATGGAAAAGGCTCTGGTTGGAGCAATCCAACGCGAAGGTTTTAAAGTTAAGCGAGCGCATCCATTTGATGAGACGAAGGGACACGGATTCATCGACTCTCAAAAGATGGGCTTGCGTGTATTTAGGTCAATACCGCCAGAGGCCCCGCTCGTCGTGGCGGAGGCTGTTTGGCAGTACACTCAACATTTGCTAGGGGGTTTGATTTCGCATCAAGGCCCGATCCTCACGGTGGCAAACTGGAGCGGGACATGGCCAGGTTTGGTCGGTTTGTTAAATTTGAACGGAAGCCTCACCAAGGCCGGAGTGAAGTATAGCAGTCTTTGGAGCGAGGATTTCAAAGACAAATTTTTTACTAAAAACCTCCAAAATTGGCTCGAAAAGGGGAAAGTAAAGCATGACACCTCGCAGGTTTTGAAATTCAAGGATGTCAAAATACCGGCCTCGCCGCGTAAACACGGAGAGCAGATTGCGCGCCGTTTTCTTTCTGGAAAGGCGATAATGGGCGTGTTCGACGAGGGTTGCATGGGTATGTACAACGCGATCATTCCCGACGAGCTGCTACATCCGACCGGCGTTTATAAGGAGAGACTGAGTCAGTCGACGCTCTACGCAAAAATGCTCGTCGTGTCAGACGAAGAAGCTCGCAGGGTTTACGAGTGGCTGATTTCACGCGGAGTGAAATTCCAGTTCGGTCCGAATGAAGAAACCGATCTCACGGAGAACCAAGTTCTTCAACAGTGCAAGATGTATGTCGCAGCGATCCGGTTGGCTGATGAATTTGGTTGTGCGACGATTGGTATCCAATATCAGCAAGGGCTGAAGGATCTTGCCCCGGCCTCGGACCTTGTCGAGGGACTCTTAAACAACGTTGACCGGCCTCCGGTTCATCATGAGGTGACCGGTCGAGAATTATTTGCCGGCGAAGCGCTACCGCACTTTAACGAAGTCGACGAATGCGCCGGCTTTGATGGTCTGATTACCAACCGGGTATGGCTGGAATTGGGTTACCCACCCGAGACAACGCTGCATGACCTAAGATGGGGACGCCATTTCAAGAACGCCAATATCGACGCGTACGTCTGGGTTTTTTTAATCAGCGGCGGTGCACCGCCCGCTCACTTCATTGGTGGGTACGAAGGCACCTCAAGCGAACGTCAACCACCGATGTATTTTCGTTTGGGCGGAGGTACCTGCAAGGGGATCAGCAAACCGGGCTGGGTCGTCTGGAGCCGTGTTTACGTCTCGGGCGCCGCGCTTCATTTTGATACCGGTTTAGCCGAAGTGATACGTCTCCCGGATGAGGAAACAAACGAACGCTGGCAGCTAACCACCCCCCAGTGGCCGATCATGCACGCCGTCCTGCAAGGTATTACTCGCGACCAGATGATGGCTCAGCACAAATCAAATCATATCCAGGTCGCGTACGGCCCTGACCGGAGCGGTGCTCGCCTGGCAATGTTTGCCAAAGCCGCTGTCATGCATGAGCTCGGTCTCAAAGTCCACTTCTGTGGAGACTTCTAACCCGCAATGAGCTCGTCGATTCCCAAAAGCGTGTGATTTTTGCGGGTTAGTCATAGTTATGCTAAAGCAAGACCCAGTCTTCGTCCATGCGCGGCTTGTAGAACTCTCGCGGGAGTTTGGCCGGGCTTGCTGGACAATTTTAGGAGAAGGAAATATCTCCGGCCGAATCGATCAGGATGTCTTTGCGGTGAAATCAAGCGGGACCAGTCTGGCGACGCTTACAGAGATCGAACTGACGCATTGTTACTTCGATAGGCTCCTTCCGGCTTTGGATCGAGAAAGCGTGTCGGAATCGGAGATTGAAGATATTCTCCGCGACTCTCGCGTTCGAAACACTGCATTGAAGCCGTCCGTGGAAACGTTCTTTCACGCCTATTTACTCACGCTCTCTGGCGTCAACTATGTCGGCCACACGCACCCGGTTCCTGTCAATCAGATCCTTTGTTCCGGTGTCGGTACCTCATTCGCGGAAGAAAGGCGTTTCCCAGATGAAGTCGTTTGTTGCGGGCCTGTGTCGCTGCTGATCCCGTACGAGGATCCTGGACTCGCGTTAGCTAGACGAATTCGACAGGATGTACAAAACTTTGAAAGCAAGCATGGCAAACCGCCGAAGGTGATCCTGCTCGGGAACCATGGTGTGATAACGATCGGACAGACAGTCGACGCAGTCCGTGTCGCGATGTCGATGACCGTGAAAGCCGCGGAAATTTTCGTCGGAGCCCATGCGCTAGGTGGGAATGTTCCGATGCCACAACGGGAGGTCGATCGGATCGAGAATCGCCTTGACGAGGAGTATCGGCGAAGGATGCTGCGGATTTAGCCTGCATCGCCCCTAGCGCGGCGTAGCCGCAACCAAATCGTCCTCGTCCTCGAACTCGTCCTCGTCCTCGACTCTTTGGAGGGGAGCCGCCTGCCGGCGCCCCCGGGCGTTGCAAGCGACACAACCGATTCCAGATCAAAGATCGAGGACGAGGACGAGTTCGAGCACGAGGACGATCACAGATTACAGAGAAGCATCCTGCATGAAAAGCGTCGCACACCAGATCAAGAGCGACAGATAGTTATACAAATCCTGAGAGTCTCGCACGGGGCACGGAGCCGCAGAGGACTTTTTAGCCATTGATCAACCGCATAGGCTCAAATAAACCTCTTCAAGCTTCTCGATTTGAGTTGTCAAATCGAATTTTTCAGCAATCAGCCGGGCCGCTCGTATTCCTAACGAGTCGCGCAGTTCATCGTCATGAGCCAAACGCTCCAACCAGTCTGCAAGTCCCTCGAGATCCGACTCTCGCACGAGTATTCCGGACTCCAAATGGGTGACGGCTTCAGGAATCCCTCCGTGGCGCGTTGTTATGCAGGGGAGTCCTGTTGCCATCGCTTCCAACAGGCTGTTTGGGATGCCCTCTCGATCGCCATCTGGTGTCTGCTCACTTGGATGGAGAAAAAGGTGACTTTCGCGGTAAAGGTCCAAGAGCGCAGACTGGCTGACGAAACCCGCAAAATAGATTCTCCCGCTTAATCGCAGCCTCGTCGCTAGATCCTCCAAGACGCCGCGCAGGGGGCCGTCGCCCGCAATTGTTAGGCTGGCATTTGGGTGCCCTTTCGAGAAAGCCGCGAAGGCTCGAATTGTCATTTCAAGCCCTTTCTTCGCGATCAGGCGGCAGGCCTGAAGGAGTCGCCACGCTCCATTTGCAGGTTTCCGACGAGGCATATAGCGAAACGTATCCAGAGGTATCCCAGCGCGTTGAATCCGAAGCTTAGCCGGAGGACATCCAAGGTCCAAAAGCGAAGAAGCGAGTGATTCGGACCGGGCCAGGACGAGCGTACAGGATGCGAAAAGTTCAAGAAACAAAATCTTGGCAGCCGATGAA
>Ga0210408_10002843_pt1 | contig 16422 bp, 15 predicted proteins | sample IncBWH4MmetaG_FD_155471 | JGI IMG/M metagenome (GOLD analysis project Ga0210408, IMG submission 155471) | Forest soil microbial communities from Barre Woods Harvard Forest LTER site, Petersham, Massachusetts, United States - Inc-BW-H-4-M | ecosystem: Environmental > Terrestrial > Soil >...
TGCTTGTGTTTTCTTGTCATAGCCACCGGCGGGATTTGAGGAAAGCCCCATGCCGCGCAGGTCTGGCACCACCACTCGGTGGTCGCGTGCAAGCTCGGCAGCCATAGGCGCCCACATATCGCCTGTGAATCCGAATCCGTGAAGCAGCACGACCGCCGGGCCTTGTCCGCCGACTCGGACATGAATTGTCGCGCCGTCGGTCTGAATCTCCTGAGTCTGGAAGTTGGCCGGAAATACGGATTGAGCACTTGCGTGGGCAGCATCGAGCGCGGTGACCTGTTGAGCAAGGCCCTGGAAAGCTGAGAATGCAAGCGCCGCCGCCGCCACGCATGATAATTTGCCGTGGGCGAGCCAGTGAGTCTTGCCTTTGGTTTGTATTGTGTTCATGCGTTTCTTTCTTTTTTGTGTTCTTTTGTTACCACTTGGCTCCAGCATGCGCGCCCCCATCAACTCGGATGTTCTCGCCATTCACCATCGTCGCCCCCTGCAGGTAAAGCACGGCATCCACCATGTCTGAGACTTCAACCAGTCGCGGAATCGGATGCAGTGTTTTCAGGAACTCGTGGTCGTTATTCGCGTGCATCGGCGTGTTCACGACTCCCGGTGAGATCGTATTGGCTCGAATGCCGTCTGCCACGTATTCCATTGCCAAGGCTCGGCTGAAGGCGGGCATTGTTGACTTGGTTATGACTGGCAGCGAAATCGGCGCTCCAGCGAGCGGCTGATCTACCAAGGTCGTAGAAATGCTCACGATATGTCCTGACTTCTGCTTGCGCATTTGCGCAACCGCCTGCTGCGTTATAAAAAAGTACCCGGCCACATTCGTACTGATCATCATTTCGAAATCCTCGGGTGTATAATCAGTAAATGGCTTCGGGATGTAGATGCCTGCGTTGTTGACGAGGAGATCGATGCGGCCAAAGTGTTTGACGGCAGCTTCCGCCACCTTCACCGCCACATCCTTTTTGCCGATGTCGCCGTCCACCAGGACGAGATCTCCGGAGGCTTTCAACTCCTTTGATTTACTGATCGTGCGTGAATTGGCCACGACCCGATAACCGCGTTCGAGCAGCGCCCGGGTTATACCCAGGCCGATGCCGCTGGAAGCGCCCGTGACGATGGCCGTTTGATGTTCTTTAAGTTTTGCATCCATAAATTGTTTCCGTTTTGCGTTAAGTGTTGCGCGCGAGTTTCTGCTATTCGTCAGCTTTGCAATCCTCATGCCAAAGGGATTTTGGGGTGATGACGTTTGATGAAAAGGACTCCCGGTCAATGCTTTCGAGCGGTGAAATTTGCGAAATCACGAAGCGGCACGGAAATCAAGCGCGGCGCCTGCGCGTCGTCCGGCGGACGCGCAGACGTTGGAAGGTCACTTGCATTCCTGATGCAGCAGTAGTTATCCTGAAGGGTAGCGAAGTTGATGACCTGCCATGAAGGCCCAACGGGAAGAGACGGCAAACGCCGTCACGATGATCGAGTTGCTTCGGCTCGAAATGCAGGCTCGCGGGCGTGAACTTGCCAAGTGCGGTCGGAACGTCGCCGTTTCTCTCCCGGTTGAAAGAGGTCGCCCGCTTCATCGAGGCTGCGCGAGGAGTATCAATCGTTCGAGCCGCTCAGCCGACCACGCCTGTTCGGGACCCACATTGCAGAAAATCCATGGAGGACATTATGAAGAAGGCCGCGCCACCCATTCCCTTTGCCGGCTCTCAGCTCGGCGATATACGCCATGTCTGTGCGTTCTTCAACAGCGACGATGAAGCCTATCGCGTATTGCTTCCGTTCATTAAGGGCGGGTTCGAGTGTGGCGACAGGGCGATTCACGTCGTTAATCCAGATAAACGTTTTGACCATGAACAACGGCTGACTGCGGCAGGGATTGACACGACCGCCGCCCAACAGAGCGGGCAATTCGAGCTTCGGAGCAACACCGAAACATACCTCCGGGACGGCCGTTTCGATCAGGATCGAATGCTGGAGGTGTTTGAGCAATTCGGCAGCGGCAACGCCAGGGGAGGGTTTCCGCTCAGCCGGATTGTCTGCCAGATGGACTGGGCGGCTGAAGGCCGGTCGCACATCGACAATCTCATTGAGTTCGAATCACGGGTAACTGATGTGTGGCGACGCCACGACGACGCGGTCATCTGCGTATACGATCTTGCGAAGTTTGGAGGAGACGCAGTGATTGATATAATGCGGACGCATCCAATGATCATCATCGGCGGCATACTCCAGCAGAATCCGTTCTTTGTACCGCCGGAGGAGTTCCTCCGTGAGCTTCGCGAACGGCGTGCCGGGCTGACTTCGCCGCCCCCTACGATGGCCTGACATGCAAGTGCAGTTCGAACATCCCGCTGAGGAGATCAAGCACCTTCGTCGCTGCATCAATGATCTGGTCAGCGTCCTCGCTCTTCCAGCCATGTGGAGTGGCGGCGAGCCGTCCCGGATTGTTCGCACCCTGCTCGACGTGCTGCTGGAAATGCTCCACCTGGATCTGGTCTATGTGCGGCTGAAAGAACCAACCGGAGAGGCACCCATCGAGATGGCCCGGGTCGCCCAACCCCAAAGCCTGACGGCTGGTCCGCAGCAGATTGGAGAATTGTTCCACCGGTGTTTGGGAGAGGACCCGCAGAACTGGCCGTCGTCGGTGCGGAACCGCATTGGAGACCAGGACATTTCCATCGTACCCTTGCGACTGGGGTTGCAGGGAGAAATCGGTTTTATCGTAGCGGGCTCTCAGCGTCTGAATTTCCCAGGGCAGACCGAGAGACTTCTCCTGAGCGTCGCGGCGAATCAGGCAACGATCGGGCTGCAGGAAGCGCGGCTGTTGAGCGAACAAAAGCGGATCGCCAAGGAACTTGATCAAAGGGTCGCGCAACGAACTTCAGAACTTGCCGCAGCCAATGAAGAGCTGAAAAAGGAGGTTGCGGAGCGCCGACGGGCAGAAGAAGCCGTGCGCGAAAGCGAGCGCAACGCGCGCTTGATTCTAGATAGTATTCCCGGCCAGGTCGCAACCTTGACGCCGGTCGGTGAGGTCGAAGCCGTCAACAAACAACTCGTCGAATACTGCGGCAGGCCACTGGAGGAACTGAAGCAATGGGGGACCAGTGACACGGTTCATCCTGACGACCTCCCTCGCGTCATAGAGACTTTCACACACTCGATCACTTCAGGCGATCCATATGACTTCGAGACACGGATTCGACGTTCCGATGGCACTTATCGATGGTTTCAGGTTTGCGGGCTTCCCATTCGGCACCCGGACGGACGCATCGCCCGCTGGTGCTCTCTGCAGACCGACATTGATGAGCGGAAACGCGCGGAGCAGGCCCTGCAGCGCAGTGAAGCATTTCTAGCCGAAGGCCAGCATCTCGCCCGAATAGGCAGTTTTTCCTGGCGTGTCGCAACGGACGAGATCGCATGGTCAGAGCAGCTCTATCGCATATTCGAGTTTGACCAGGGTTTGACCGTTACGCTGGAACTGATCGGCGGTCGAGTGCATCCAGAAGACCTCCCGATGTTGAATGATATGATCAACCGGGCGCGAGGCGGTTTCAGCGACTTTGAGTACGAGCACCGCCTGCTGATGCCCAACCGCTCTGTGAAACACCTGCACCTGATTGCGCACGGCAACCGCAACGCCGATGGACAATTGGAGTTCATCGGCGCAGTTCAGGACGTGACGCAGCGTCGGCTCGCGGAGGAAGCGCTCGACAAGGTTCGCTCGGAGCTCACCCATGCTGCCAGAGTCACGAGCCTCGGAGAATTGACCGCATCGATTGCGCACGAAGTCAACCAGCCGCTCGGCTCCATTACCAACAATGCCAACGCCTGTCTCAGCCTCCTGGCGCACGGCACTCCGCCGCTCGACGAAATTCGGGAAGCGCTGACAGAAATAATCCAGGGCACCGACCAGGCAAGCGCTGTAATCTCACGAGTTCGGCAGTTGGTAAGGAATGCCCCATCCGAGCGAACCGTTCTCAATTTAAGGGATGTTGTCGCGGACGTGTTAGTGCTCGCTCGACATGAATTCGCTGCGCGGCAGGTAACCATCCTGACTGAACTGGCAGAGGATCTGCCCCCGGTTGCCGGAGATCGAGTGCAACTCCAACAGGTTTTGCTGAATCTGGTAGTTAACGGGATGGAGGCAATGAACGCCACCGAGGCATCGAAACGCGCTCTGGTCATTCGCGGCCGCCCTGAAATACGGGACAAAGAGCGTGTGGTCCTGCTTACCGTGCAGGATGCCGGCATGGGATTCAAACGCGATGAGATGGACCGGCTCTTTGAGGCTTTCTACACGACCAAACCTCAAGGGATGGGTATGGGGCTGGCAATCAGCCGCTCGATCATCGAGGCACATGGTGGCCGGCTGTGGGCTGAGACGAATCAAGGACCGGGCGCAACCTTTCTGTTCAGTCTGCCGGATGCAGGCAATACCAAATCATGAACGCGGTCGAGCCCATTGTGTTTCTAGTGGATGACGATCAGTTGTTTCGCCGTTCCACCGAGCGGCTCATTCGCACGGCCGGGTTGAATGTCCAACCCTTTTCTTCCGCCCGCGATTTTCTCAAGAGCCCGCGACCGGAAGGTCCCGCCTGCCTCGTCCTCGACGTGCGGATGCCAGGCCTGAGCGGCATGGACCTGCAACGTGAGCTGGCTCAATCGGGCTTCCATATTCCAATTATTTTCATCACCGGGCACGGGGACATCCCCATGTCAGTGCGCGCGATGAAAGCGGGAGCGGTGGAATTTCTGACCAAGCCATTTCGCAGCCGTGTTTTGCTGGACGCCATCCAAGCTGCCATCGAGCGCGATCGGTCGGTGCTCCAAAAGGAGTCTGAAACCCGGGAATTGCGAAAACGTTATGAACAACTCACGCCACGTGAGCGAGAGGTAATGACCCTGGTTGCCAAGGGCCTCCTTAACAAACAGGTCGCCGGCGAGCTCTCCACAACCGAGGCCACAATCAAATTTCATCGCGCCCACATCATGCAAAAGATGCAGGCGAATTCTCTCGCCGATTTGATTCGGATGGTTGAAAAGCTTGGCTCGTCCAGGCAGCGCTAGAGCTGTCCAATAGAACCTTTTCCTATCGGGGGTCAGCAGGCTCACGCCGGATGACTGTTGCAATCTGTTCCGCCCGGGCGTTTATGAAATAGCCAGTTGGCATAAAGCCCGGGACCAGAACGCATGTGACGTCGCGGCGACACCGCGTCCGCAGGAAGACGCGGTCCGCCCGGTTTTCGGCTCTGCACGGAACAGCCGTTTTACGTTCCAAAGCATTGCCCAAGAGGCGTTTCATCAAACCCCATCCGTCCGTCACCCCTGTTGGCATCAACACTGCATTAGAAGCGGCATGACGGAGACTCGCGCGGAATAGCGCGCGGGCAAACCGTGAAACAAAAGTGTATATGGACAGAATCACAATAGGAAATGCGGCTGTCGCAAAGGACCTAACGCAAACATTCACTGGAAAGGCAGGTCCGTGAGATACCCCAGACAATCAAAAACCTGCGTTGTTCTTGTCCACGGCGCTTTTGCCGACGCAACAACAAAAACAACGAACAAACCAGATACGAAAATGAATATTAAAAACCAAATCGAACCGACTACAAACGTAAGATCATACCCTCCCGCCGGCCCGGACAATGGCAGCAACCCAAGGGGGTTGTTTGCGGCCGGCTGGTCGGCCTGTTTCCCAAGTGCGATGAAGCAGGTAGTCTCGAAAATGAACGTGAAGCTCGCATTGTTGGTGGCTGGCGCTCTCACTATAGGCGCCGACCCATCGCCGGTGGCAGCCGCGGCGTCCTCGGTAAAAAACGTTGTTTTGGTCCATGGGGCCTTTGCGGACGGATCAAGCTGGGCCAAAGTCATTCCTCTGCTTGAGGCCAGGGGTCTGCAGGTAACAGCGGTCCAGAATCCACTTTCCTCGCTGGCGGATGACGTCGCGGCAACACGGCGGGCCATTGCCAGGCAGGATGGCCCCGTCATTCTTGTCGGACATTCCTGGGCCGGGATGGTTATCAGCGAGGCTGGAAACGACCCTAAGGTTGCCGGGCTTGTTTACATAGCGGCGCTCGTGCCAGACGTGGGGCAGGCAGCCAGCGACGTGCTCAAGCCTTACGCGGCCAGCCCTGGTAACGCCGAAATAAAGCCTGATGCTGCGGGTTTCCTTTCGCTCACCCGCAAAGGAATCGACGAGGACTTCGTCCCCGATCTTCGGCCGGCCGAAAGAGCCATCGTCTATGCAACTCAGGGTGCGTGGAATTCGGCTTGCTTCGCCGATAAAGTGTCGGTCCCGGCCTGGACGACAAAACCGTCGTGGTTCATCGCCGCAGCTAACGACCGGATATTGCCGCCCGAGTATGAGCGGGCAGTCGCGGAGCATATCCATGCGACAACGACGACTCTTGCCACCGGCCATGTGCCAATGTTATCCAGACCAAAGCAGGTAGCCGAGGTAATCATCGAGGCTGCTAACACGCCGGTCACCGCACTCGATACCGTCCGCGCAAGTGCTCAATCCGTTCCGCCGCTCTCAGGCGTCCTGGGGCAGGTCAAGTCAGTGACACCCAATTCGATTGAGATTGGAACAAAATCGGGAATTGTGAGTCTCGAAATCACGCGGCCTCTCACGACGTATCGGCAGGTTCCCTCCGACCTGAGTCAAGTGACATCGGACTCGTACATTGGTGTCGCTTCAGAGGAGGCGCTGGACGGAACCGAGGTGGCAAAACAAATCATTGTCTTTCCAGCAGAATTGCGCGGTGCCGCTGAAGGCAGCGTCCTGTTGGATGCACCAGCCGGCGAGCCCAGGCGCAGCCGCATGACGAACGGGGCCGTTTCGGGTCAGCCAGTCGCCCAATCGCGCTCACGCATGACCAATGGCGTCCTGCAGAAGGGCAGCGGCACGACTCTCGTCGTGAGCTATCAGGACGGCTCTCGGACGGTTTCCGTGCCGCCTGGTGTTCCGGTAACTAAAGTTGAGGCTGGCAGCGTGGCAGTAGAGGCCGGCGGCATCGCCTACGCCGTGACCGCCAAGCAACCCAACGGTGAGCTTGCAACCAGCAGCATTTTCGTGGTTTCCGCCCCGGTACCCCAGACCACGAATTGAAAACTGGAGACTCTGCCCATGGCTTGCAAAATGCAGCTCAATGACGCGCCTGGCCGCGTGGCTTCCTCGCGGCCGGGCGCGCGTCTTGTCCGCAAACACCATCTGTTGGTGCGAGTGAGTCATTGGCTGAACGTTCTGCTTCTCGCGGGCCTGATAGTGAGCGGCATCTCCATTTACTGGGCGTCGCCCATTTATCAACACAGACCGGACCCGCACACTGGCAACTCCGACTACTTCGCTGATGCCGGTGTCTGGCTCTGCGCTCATGTCCCCTGGTTGCACAGCTATGCGAGCCCGTCCGACTGGATATACAACCATTTCAGCCTCGGCCCGTACATGCTCGCCCCAGCGATGCGTCTTCACTGGTGCTGTGCCTACTTATTCATGGCGAACGCGGTGGTGTATCTCGCTGGCCTGTGGCTCGGGGGCGACTGGCGTTCTCTCCTGCCGCGGGCGAGCGACGGCCGCGGTGCACTGTTTATGGCCAAATACTATCTGGGCGCACCTTTCGCCTTGCTCCGGCGGCGCCGGGGCGTCCCTCCCCGTTTCAACTCGAAATACAACCCACTCCAGCGACTGGCGTATTTTTCAATTCCCATCGCCGGTTTGTTGTCTGTTGTCACTGGTTGGGCGATTCACAAACCCATGCAGCTTTCCTGGCTTGCAGCGCTCCTGGGCGGATTCGACCGGGCGCGGGTCTGGCATTTCTGGCTGATGTGCCTCTTCATCACCTTTGTCGTGCCCCACGTCATTCTGGTTTTCGCGGCCGGTTGGGACACGGCGCGCAGCATGATCACAGGATGGTCCAAAAGATGGGAGATGGGAGGTCAATCTCATGAGCCTTGACAAGAATGACGCGCAGTCAAAGCCTGCAAAGGCGTCTCCACCGAGACCGGAATCTCGCGGCGTATTCCCCGAACGGAGCCCTGAGATCATCCAAGTCACCCCCCAGGTCGCGCGCCGATGGACTCGCCGCGATTTTCTTACTTTTGGCGCAGGCGCAGTCGTGGCATTGGGAGTTGCGGCTTCCCAGTTACCTCCGACCACACTCCAGAGACTGGGCCTAAAATTCTGGCCGCGTAACCAGTGGCTCCTGAACAAAGCTCAGCGATTTGATGATGATGTGGCGGAATTGCTCTATTCACCGAATCGCCTGGTGCCCACCTATACAAAATCCCAGATTACGCCGCTCATAAATAACTACAACGGAGCCACGCCAGATCCGGGTTACATTCCGAGATGGCGTTTGACTCTCGATGGACTCTCATCCGGCCTGGCCGCCTCACTTGATATACGAAACCTTTTAACCCGCTTTCAGCTCCACGACCAGATTACGCGCCTTGTGTGTGTAGAGGGTTGGAGCGCAATCGCCTGGTGGTCCGGCTTGAGGTTCGAGGACCTGCTGCAAGCCTACCCGCCTGTTTCCCAGGCAAACTGGGCCTTCATCGAATCATCAGTCAATCTCGCTCCCAGCGGGAATCCTGACCCGTATTACGTGTCCCTTGATTTGCTGACTGCGCGGCACCCGCAGACGCTACTTGCGACTCACTATAATGGACAGCCATTGACTGTCGAACACGGAGCTCCGTTGCGGTTGATTGCACCGATGAAATTTGGACTGAAGAATATCAAAGCGATTACCCGGATTACTTACGTCAAGGACGAACCAAAAGACTATTGGGCCGAGCGGGGGTATTCTCGATATGACGGTATTTAGCTGGCGGGCGCAACGGGACCTGAACCCGGGAAGCTCCCATTGCTGGGATCATTTTTGATAGACTTGGGTGGCCGTTTTGAGAAACAAGTCGCGCGCGGCCCATTGGTCGCCACTCGTGCATTGGACCATGAAAACGGCCACCATTCCATTTGTGGGGTTGACGGACAGGTCGGTGCCGTAGGCGCCGTCGTGGCCAAACATGCCGTTTCGCAAATGGTAACCTAGGCTGTAACCAACGCCGGTTGCTCCGGTCTGTTTCTTTCGCAATTCCTCCATAGCTGCGTGGGAAAGGTAGCGCTTGCCGTCCAATTCCCCGTCGTTGGCCAGCATGAGGCCATAGCGGAAAACATCGTGCGTGGTGGAGAACAAACCGCCGGCGGCTTCGGGGAAACGGTGAACGTGGTCATGGAACGGCTTCGTCAGAAAGTCAATGCCGCCTTTGGCGTAGCCGTCCTTGTGCCTATTTGGGCCGTAAGCACCGGCCAACCGCGCAATCTGCGCCTCACTGGGCCAAAAAGTTGTCTCGGTCATTTGTAATGGATCAAAAAAGCGCTTTTGCAGAAACTGCTCGTAAGGCATTCCGCTGACGATTTCAACAATGCGCGCGGCGATGTTCATCCCTTGGTTGCCATAGGCGTATTTGTCGCCGGGCTGCCATTGGAGCGGGCCGGTGACGGAACTCAATGCACGGGCCTTCAACGGCGTGCTGTCCTTGCCCGTCGCTTGTTGAAGCTCCGACAGTCCGGTCAGGCCGCTGGTGTGGCTCAGCAAATGCCGGATCATCACGGGACGAACCAAACGCTTCAGCAGAACGTGATTCTCATCCTTTTCTTCCACCACCATCCATTTCGCCAGTTGCGGAATATAATTGGTGACGGGATCGTCCAGGCTGACTTTACCTTCATCCACCAGCATCATGATGGATGCGCCGGCGAACATCTTGGTCATGGAAGCGACCCAAAACACATTGTCTTCGCTGATCGGCTTCTTCGCCTCGACATCGGCATAGCCGAGGAAGTTTTTGTAATGAACCCTTCCGGTCTTGTCGGCAATAATGGCTATGATGCCCGCCAGCTTATAGCTGTCCAGGTAGGGCTGCATGGCCACCGTCACTTCCGGACTGGCGGGCGGTTCGTCTTCAGCGAAGCTGGCGGTGGCATAGACCCCGGCCAGCAAACACAAAAATGAGGCGCATAGTTTTTTCATAATATTTGATTGAATTAGACCTAGACCAAAGGTTAGGGCCGGCCCTGACCAAAGGGGAGTAGAATTCCTCCATGCGACCGGCGAACCTAAGGCATGAACAATAGCGGTAGAGGGAAAGCATCGAATTCAAAAAACAAGAATCTCGGCGAGGCCCTCATTTCGCTTGTGGACGATGACCGATTGATGAGGAGTTCCACCCGGAGGCTGCTTCTCGCTGACGGATTTCGTGTGGAGGCTTTTGCGTCAGCGGAAGAATTTCTGGCGTCGGGGCTGGCTGAAGAGACAGCCTGTCTGATACTGGATTTGCGCATGCCTGGCATGAATGGTTTGGAGCTGCAGCGCCGCCTGGCTGGGGACTTCAATCCGGTTCCCATCATTTTCCTGTCTGCTCACGCTTCTGCTGATGACGAGCGCCGGGCCTTGCAGGCAGGCGCTGTTGAGTTTCTGCAAAAACCAGTCAATAAAAATGTGCTGCTGCTCGCCATACGCAACGCACTCAAGACCTCGCCCGATGACAAAGGAAAGATCTAATGAATACGACCATTGAAGAATCGGCCGCTCCTGCGCGAGGAGATTTGGCCTGGAAGCGATCAGGCTCGGACCTTCTGGACGGCAACGAAACAGAAAGCGTTACGCGCGCTCAACGCCGCGATGACCGAGTCGGAAATGCCTGCTCTCTCGCTCTGTCACCGTCGCTCGAAAATCATAAGAGTTCCACAAGCAAGCCAATATGCTTTGAAGAGCGTGTACCTTCCGCAGACACCCTTGAGGAGATCATTGGGAGAAGCACTGTGATGAGCGCTTTGTGCAAACAGGTTAAAGTTGTCGCCCCGACCGGTTCTACCGTCCTCATTTTAGGAGAGACGGGCACCGGGAAGGAACTTATTGCGCGAGCGATCCACAACCTGAGCCCGCGCCGCGACCGTCCGTTTATCAAGGTGAACTGCGCCGCGATTCCGGCCGGACTGCTCGAAAGCGAACTGTTCGGTCACGAACGTGGCGCATTCACCGGGGCAGTTAACCGACGGATCGGACGCTTCGAAATGGCAGACGGCGGCACGCTGTTTCTCGACGAAATCGGAGACATCCCCCTTGAGTTGCAGCCGAAGCTGTTGCGCGTGCTCCAGGAGCAGGAATTTGAACGTATTGGCAGCACTCAGACCACGCGGGTGAGTGTGCGAATCGTGGCGGCTACCAGCCGCGACCTGGCGCGCATGGTCGCCGCCAGGGAATTCCGGCCTGACCTCTATTATCGCTTGAACGTTTTTCCTCTGCGCGTGCCAGCTCTGCGGGAACGGTCCGAAGACATCCCGCTGTTGGTTCGCCATTTTGTTGAACTTTACTCCGGGAGGGCGAGCAGACGAGTTACTGAGGTTCCAGTTGAAGCGATGGAGGCTTTGGTGCGCTACCAGTGGCCCGGGAATGTTCGTGAATTGCAAAACGTCGTGGAGCGGGCGGTAATTCTCTCGCCGGGCAAGGTCCTGCGGCCGTGTCTGGAGGAATTGCAATCATTGTCTCAGACGACCGGGGCGGTTGGTCTGGACCAGGTGGATGATAGAACAACGCTCAAAGACGTGGAACGCGAGCACATCATCCGGGCTCTGGCCGCAACTAACTGGGTTCTTGGAGGTCCAAAGGGCGCCGGGGCCAGACTCGGGTTGGCGCGAACGACGCTAATCGCCAAGATGAAAAAGCTCGGTATTTCCCGTGCCCAAGCGTGAAAGTGTTTCCAGTTGGAGCCATCGGCAAATGCGCCGTGTAATGGTTCGGACGAACCGCTCTATGCTTTTCGACTCTTGAGAAATGCAACCACCTCCGCCGCGTGCCGGTCTGGCGGGAAGATTGGGTAGAAAACCTGTCCGATAATGCCAGACAGGCAAACCAGCGTCAGACGGCGCACCAGCCGCATCGAATCCACCGCGAAAGTCGGCAGAGAAAGCGCATCAATGAATGCGAAGCCCTCGTCGCTCAATAATTCAAAAGGCAGCCGCAACCGGTCGTGGGCTTCGCGCTGATAATCGCTTGCTTGCGTGCTTAGTCCAAAGACTTCTGCGCCCAGCCGTCGCATCTCCGCGTGCAAGTCGCGGAAGCCGCACGACTCCGGTGTGCAGCCGCGCGCGCCGGGAATGGCGTCCCACCCTGCCGGAAGGGGAACACCAGGGCGGCCTGTCATCGGATAAGCGTAAAGTACAATTAGCCCGGTCTGCCGGCGCAGATTGACACGTTGGTTTGACGTGGCAAGGAGGGCAATGTCCGGAAGGCGCTTCCCCGGAAGATGAGCGCAAGCCCCGTCGTCCACAGGGACAGGCAGGTTTGCGGGAAGCTGCGCGTATGGCCCTTCGTTCATCAGCGACTTTAGCACTCCTTAGCGATACTTAGCTTTAATTTTTTTTCCGGACCCTTTGCCGGCCACTCTTTCAAGCCTGTCCGCCGTCAGACAAGATTCGTCGCACAATACATAGTGGAGAGCTGTGTCGGCGAGCGCGACCGGCCCCCGAGAATATCAAAAATGAGAAAACAACCACCGCCCAGAAACCAGGCGCCCGATGAGCGCCTTTTCCCTGCATGTTAACACTATTTAACACTCGTGCAGCCTCTTGGAGGCTCTTGTACGATAATTAATAATTTTTCCACCGCACTGCACGACCTCAGGGTAAGGCGACGAAACCCGCCAGGCTCTGAACGACCTATTGCTCAGACTGAAACCGCAAAAGCAAATATGAAAGCCCTCAATCACCCGCCGCCCAGAACCCCCGCACCCTCGCCGCCGCCCCCCATCCACCCCATCCCGCTCCCGCGGTTTTAACCTTTTTTAGCGGTTTTTAACCTTTTTTAACACTAATTTTTTTTCATGACCGATTTCACCCCGATGCCAAGCTCAACACCCCTTCCGGAACCCCGCCAAGGTAAAATCGCGGAATTCGCCCCCACTCATAGCCTGGCTCAAACCGCCTATTGGCTTCGCAGCGAGGGCTCCAAACCTCTGCCTCAGCGGTTTTCCCGGTTTCTCCGCTGGTATCGGTCACCCCCACCTCACCCCTTGGCGGAAACAACGATGCATCGTTGCGTCGCGCGGCGTTTTAGGCCATGTTAGCTCGCATGAATCCAGTTGCAGATGTACAGGCGGGAAACGGCATTGGCTTGGAGGTCTTCCCCGAGTCCGGGACGTTTTATCGTACGGCTTTGGAAAGCCTCTCCGAAGGGGTGATGATTCTGGATGGTGACTGCCGAATCATTTACGCCAATCGGTTGGTATACGAGATCACGGGTTATTCGCCCGAGGAACTGCTCGGCCAGACCCCTTATCTCTTGCGCGCCGACCCGCAACCTGCCGATTGCGCGGCCAGCAAAACGCCGCCGGACGAGCCCAAATGCTTCGAATTCGAAATGAAACGCAAGGATGGCCGGCTGCATTGGATGTACGTGAAATCGACTCCGTATCGCAACGAGCGGGACGAGGTGGTCGGCCGGGTCGTGGCGTTGAGTTGCATCGCGAAGCAGAAGAACCTCGAGTTCGAAAACGAATTCCTCCAGGACGAGGTCCGGGCCAGCTTCGGCAACATCATCGGGCGCAGTCCGGCGCTCCAGAAAGTCCTGGCGCAAATTACCACCGTCGCCCCGACCGAGGCCAACGTGATCATTTTAGGAGAGTCCGGCACCGGCAAGGAACTGGTGGCGCGGGCGATTCATGACTTGAGCTCGCGCAAAGACCGCTCGCTGGTCCGGGTCAATTGCGCCTCCATTCCCAAGGAGTTGTTCGAGAGCGAATTCTTTGGCCATGTCCGGGGCTCGTTTACTGGCGCCATCAAAGACCGGGTCGGTCGCTTTGAGCTGGCCGATGACGGCACTCTCTTTCTCGACGAAATCGGTGAAATTCCCCTGGACCTGCAAAGCAAACTGCTGCGCGTGTTGCAGGAGGGCCAGTTCGAGCGGGTCGGAGACGAGCGCACCCGTACCGTAAAGGTGCGCCTCATCGCCGCCACCAATCGCGACCTGCTGGCCGAGGCCAAAGCCAGCCGCTTCCGCCTCGACCTCTACTATCGTCTGAGCGTTTTCCCGATCGAAGTGCCGCCCTTGCGCGAGCGCCTTGAAGACGTGGGGGAGCTGGCTCAGCACTTCATCAAGCAAGCCGCCCGCCGCCTCGGCGTTACCCAGCCGCGCCTGACAAAACTTCAGGTGCAGGAATTGCAGGACTATGACTGGCCTGGCAACGTGCGCGAGTTGCAGAACGTCATCGAACGTGCGGTCATTCTTGCCCGCGGTGGCAAGCTTCAATTCGACCTGCCCCATCGCAGCAACAGCGAAGCGCGCCCGAATCGCGCCACGGTTGTTTCACAGCGCGCGGAGGAGGAAGACCTGTCTTTCGATGAACTGGAAGTTCGCGAGCGCGAGATACTGGTGGCCGGTCTGCGCAAGACGAATTGGAAAATCTATGGCGCCGATGGCGCCGCCGCGTTGTTGCGAATCAAGCCGACGACTCTCGTCTCAAAGATGAAGCGCTTGAAGGTCCAGAAAGAGCGAGCCTGAATCCTCTTCCAGCGCGGCTGCCCAAACCGGTGAGGCGGGCGGGCGTTCGAGCATTTCCAGCGCGGCCCGGAGAATCATTTTACCAGTTGGAAGAACGCCGCGGCCCTGGCCATTGGCAGCGCGACGGAGTACTGGTTACCGGTTAGGACCGCCGGTTGCGGGACTGGCGTCCAATTCGCCGGGACCAGTGAGGGAGTGGATTGAAGTTGGAAGCCGGCCGCGCTTGCCGACCAGGAGAGGACTGCATTGGTGCCGGAAAGGTTGAGCGCGAGGACCAGTGGGCTGGTGATGAGCTCCGTGATTTGGGTCGACCACGCGGTTTGACTCGATGGGTACTGGGTGAGGCTCCAGAACCGGGTCGGGTCGGACGGGTCCGGGCTGATAGCGCTGTAGTCGCCCCAGCGGCTGATGGAAGTAATGTTGGTCCGGTATCCGGCCAGGCCGGCTTTGAGCAGCACCGGGTTGCCGAACGTAAGGCTGCCATTGCTCGGCTCACCCACCATCGCGTAGGAACTGATGAACGAATTGGTGCCGCAGGAATTAAAGACGATGACGACGGTTCCGGCGGCGTTGGCGGCAATCGCCGGATAAAAGAGGTGCGACACCGGGTCGGTGATGGTGCCGCTCTGGATCAGGGTTTGGTTCGTGGCGTTAACCTGGAACCACTGAATCGCAGCGCGGTTGTCCACTTCTACAGAGTGGGTTGCATAAAGGACATCGCCGATGCGGTACACCACCGCGCTGAAGCGCGCGTCGCCATCGTCCAGGTTATCGGCGCCGCCGGGCTGCGGCGGGTCGATGGGGACCGTGTAGGGTGGGACGAAAATGGAGCCGGGAGCTGAAAGTGCAAGGTCGCCGGGGAGGACCGCGTTTCTGAGCGTGAACGCGACCAGGTTCGAGTGAGATTGGAGATCAGTACCGAGATTGCCCACTGCCAGAACGGCTTCAGGCGTGGAGGCCAAGCCGAGCGTCACCGCGGGTTGGAGGACCATGCCATAGGTGGCGTAGTCCAGCAGGCCCGAGGAGGTGAGTCTGGCGACGCTCGGGGGGCTGGCCAGCAAATCCTGCTTGGGAATCCAGTTCAGGAGCGAGCCGACGGGATTGTCGCCGTCAAACATGTCCCCACTCAAGTAAACGCCGGTAGCGTCGATTCCGAGAGTCGGGAAATCGGCGAGATATCCGTTCAGCGAGTCGGCCGTCCAGGCCACACCGTTCCAGGTCCCGGTCGGGTCCGCATTGGCCGAGACCGCCAGCAGGAAGCGGTTACCGCCGCTGTAGGGGACGTCCACCATGGAAGCGAACCAGCGTTGGGACGCGGCATCGAAGAGGATGCGCGGGTCACTCACAAAGGCCGACGGGACGGAAACACCGGCGCTTCTCCAGAACGCGTCGTCCGTTTCCGTTTGGATGGGCGAGCCATTGGTCTTGGTGAAGACGGAGAATCGGCCATTGATGAACTCGACAACGTTGGACGGGCCAACCGCCAGGCCCGCGTCCGGCGGCCGGTCGAAAGAGTCGATTCCGTAAGTGGCGCCGGTGAAGTTCTGTCCAACTCGAAGTGTAACCGCCGCTGGACTGGCCCAGGCCAAAAGCAATGAACTTGCAAGCGGGAGACAAAACCGCAATGGCAGAATGGGCATGATGGTCGCAGGATGATAAAGTGGCAAGCAGGCGAATAGCAAGCTAAAAGGTGGGGTTATGGCGTGTAAGGGCGCAACCCAGTTTCTTGCAGGGGGGTGTAGAATCCGTGCATGAACGCGACCTGTCGAGAATGTGTCGTTCCCCAAAACCAATTGGAACCAGTGGCGGTGCTGGCCGCACGGGCGGCTTGTGCGTTGGATAGGTCCATCCAGGGTTT
>Ga0210408_10002844_pt1 | contig 16421 bp, 10 predicted proteins | sample IncBWH4MmetaG_FD_155471 | JGI IMG/M metagenome (GOLD analysis project Ga0210408, IMG submission 155471) | Forest soil microbial communities from Barre Woods Harvard Forest LTER site, Petersham, Massachusetts, United States - Inc-BW-H-4-M | ecosystem: Environmental > Terrestrial > Soil >...
ACGAAGAGACTCACGAGCGAATGTGAGCGATGTTCTGAAAACCGGAGGCCGGGGAGTGATGGGCAGCCGTTATCAGACGCGTGCGCGCAGCCTGCTGGTGATGACTGAAATCGGCTTTTCGCTTGTGTTGCTCGCCGGAGCCGGACTCATGATTGGGAGCCTCATAAAGCTGCTCCATGTCAGTCTCGGATTCAAGCCGCAGAATGTAGTCACAATGCGGCTTTCTCTGCCCGAGGCCCGGTACTCATTGAGGCAAGCCGAAAGCTTATTTCGGCAATTGCAGGACCGCGTGCGCAGCCTGCCAGGAGTGCAGGCGGTAGCTATCGCAAATCAGCTTCCGATGAGTGATGTCACCGCTAATGCTTCATTTGACGTTGAGGGCCGTAATGCGAACGCTGATATCAATGTCGCGGACACGCAAATTATCAGTCCCGACTACTTTCGCGCTATGGGAATCTCGTTGTTCCGGGGTCGCTTCTTCACCGATAACGACGCTAACCTGCCTCCCGCATCTGTGGTCGTGAATCAAACGCTGGCTCAGAAGGTCTGGCCGGACGCAGATCCGATCGGGAAGCGAATCAGACTTCGTCCGGATGCTCCGTGGCTTTCTGTGTGCGGAGTCGCTACCGACGTCAAGAATCACGGCTCGAATGTTGCTACGAAACCTGAGATGTACTTCTTGCATACCGACCAGCCATTTGGAATCTGGGCCGATCTCCGGTCGGTGACTCTCGTGGTACGGACCGCAGTCGAACCCCAGCAGACTGTCAGGGCGGTGCGTGGTCAACTTAGAGACCTCGACCCCGAGTTGCCAGTGTTTAGGATCGCAACATTGGAACAGGTTGTTTCGTCGTCCGCTTCTCAAATGCGCTTTCCCACGATTGCGCTTTCCATTTTCGCGGGGATTGCGCTCTTGCTTTCAGCAATCGGCGTTTACGGGGTTCTCGCTTATACCGTTGCACAAAGTCTGCACGATATCGGAGTGCGATTGGCGCTCGGAGCCGGTCGGGGACAAATTCTCAGATCCTTTCTTGGCCAGGGCGCTCGATGGGCGGCAATCGGAGGGTTTCAAGGACTCGCGGGTGCACTCATTCTCGTGCGGTTCATGCGCAACATGCTCTTTGAAGTCAGCGTCTATGATCCCAGGATCTTCTTAGCCGTGGCAACTGTTTTGTCACTGGTGGTGCTTATGGCAGGCTTGATTCCCGCGCTACGCGCCACGACGGTCGATCCCGTGGTGGCGTTGCGGTACGAGTGAGGAGATGATGAACCGCTTACTGCAAGATCTACGCTACGCATTTCGGCAGTTGCGAAAGAATCTAGGATTCACCTCCGTAGCAATTATCACTTTAGCCCTTGGCATCGGTGCGAATACCGCAATTTTCACGCTGGTTCATGCCATCCTGCTGACGTCGTTGCCGGTTGCTGAACCCGGCCAACTTTACCGTATTGGCGATACCGACAGATGCTGTGTGCTTGGCGGCTTTCTTCCCAATGGCGATTTCGATATGTTCTCTCACGCGCTATACATGCATATGCGCGATTCGGCTCCGGAGTTCGAATCGTTGGCGGCAATGCCATCGTTCGGCGCAGTGCAGTTCAACGTACGACGTAGCAATGGTGTCGCTAAAGCGCTCAGGGCCGAATATGTGTCCGGAAATTACTTTTCAACCCTAGGAGTCGGCGCATGGGCCGGACGGTCACTTGCGAACACAGATGATGTTCCCGGTGCACTCCCTGTCGCTGTCCTGAGTTATCAGTGCTGGCGAGCTGATTACAATTCCGATCCAACCGTTCTGGGTTCCACCCTCTATATGAAAAGGCAGCCCGTCACAGTTGTTGGGATTGCCCCTCCCCGATTTTTTGGCGACCGCGTGGCCGCCAATTCACCTTCCTTGTGGATTCCGCTGGCGGACGAACCCCTCATCGAACGTGGCAACAGCATTCTCCGCGACCCAGGCGCGGCTTGGTTGTATGCCATAGGTCGCGTTCGACCCGGAACAGATGTTGTCGCCTTGCAGAGCAAGCTTTCCGCCACGCTGCGCCACTGGCTCGCTAGGCAGCCCCAATACAGCCGGGATGGTGGCGATTCGCAAATTCCTAAACAGCACGTGGTACTCACGTCTGCCGGAGGCGGTATTCAAAATTTACAGCAGCAGACGGGCGACGGTCTGCGCTTGCTCACGATCATCTCCGGGTTGGCACTTGTAATTGCTTGCGCCAATATTGCAAATCTTCTGCTTGCACGGGGTATTTCGCGCCGGTCTGAAATCTCCCTCCGCATGGCCCTCGGATCTGCTCGAATCTGCGTTGTCCGGCAAATGCTTACGGAAAGTGTTCTGCTGGGATGCCTAGGCGGGCTTGCTGGCCTGGCGGTGGCCTACTTGGGCACGCGAACCATTCTCTCGCTGGCCTTTCCTGGTGCCGACACTCTCCCAATTCAAGCCAGTCCCTCGCTGCCCGTTCTCGGCTTCGCCCTCGTACTCTCCATGATCACCGGGATCGTCTTCGGCGTTGTTCCCGCCTGGTTTAACTCGCATTCCGAGCCCGCGGAAGCCCTTCGCGGTCTCAATCGGACGACTCATGACCGCTCCTCATTTCCCCAAAAATCTCTCATTGTTCTCCAGACGGCCCTTGCGCTTGTTTTGCTGGCCGGAGCCGGTTTACTGACGGAGTCGCTGCGCAATCTCGAGAAGCAAAACCTTGGTCTTTCCACGGACAACCGCTACGTTGTCCATCTGGATCCCGCCGGTGCTGGGTACACCGCGCAACGCTTGCCTGCGCTCTATCAGCAGATCGAGCAACGCTTCACCAATACGGCTGGTGTGCAGAATGTTGGGCTCGCGTTGTTCAGCCCTCTCGAAGGAGGCACCTGGGGCGACTGTGTCTTCGTCGAGGGCCGTCCGGCACCTGGCACCAATGATAATTGCGGCTCTGCCTGGGATCGCGTAAGCCCGCAATTCTTCCAAGCAGTCGGCCAGTCCGTCATCCGCGGCCGAGGCATTACCGAGCAAGACACCCCCACCTCACGCTTCGTCGCTGTTGTCAATCAAGCCTTTGTGAAAAAGTTCTTCCCTCGCGAGGATCCAATCGGAAAGCACTTCGGCACCATAGGACAAGCGTATGCCGGAAACTTTGAAATTGTCGGCGTCGTCGCAGATGCAAAGTACAGCAATCCGCGTGGGGAATTTGGTCCGATGTTCTTCCGTGCCCTGACTCAGCAAATCACCACATATAAGGAAGCAAGCGCGCTGACCGGTGAAACCCGCTCCATGTTCATTGACTCGGTCACACTGAACTTGGGCGGCCGTCAGCAGAATGCTGACAGCCTTGTTCGTCACGTGCTCGCGAGTATCGATCCGAATCTTCCAATCACTGATTTTCAATCCCTTAACGATCAAGTCGCCGGGAACTTTAATCAGGAGCGCTTGATCGCGCGCTTAACAATGCTTTTCAGCTTGCTTGCGCTGGCGCTAGCCTCGGTTGGACTTTACGGAGTCACTGCCTACGTAGTCGGCCGACGTACCGGCGAGATTGGAGTGCGCATGGCCCTTGGCGCCACCCCGGCGAGCGTAGTCTCGATGGTGCTGCGCACCGCCTTTTTGCAGATCATCGTCGGCCTCGCCCTCGGCGTTCCGGCCGCTTTTCTAGGCGGACTTTTGCTGAAAAATCAGCTGTATGGCATTCAGTTCAGCAATCTCCCTGTTCTTTCCATCGCCATAGTCATTCTTGCGGGCAGCACCGCCGGAGCAGGACTTATCCCCGCCCGCCGTGCGGCAAGGGTCGACCCAATGGTGGCCTTGAGGTACCAATGATGAATGGATTGCTCCAGGACTTCCCTTATGCGTTCCGGCAATTGCGCAAGAACCCGGGATCCACAGCAGTTGCGCTAATCAGTCTAGCCCTCGGAATTGGGGCCACGACAGGAATCTTTAGTGTTGTGTATGGTGTGTTGCTGCGGCCCTTGCCGTACGGCGATCCGAGCAGGATTGTGGCCATCTTCGAAATCAAGCCCAAAGGCGGGTGGAACCGCCTTGCGGATCCGAACTTCGATGACTTCCGCGACCAAAGCCACAGCTTCCAGACGATCGCAAAGTACAGCGCCTACATAGCTGCGGTTTCGGGAGGCTCCCAGCCGACGCGTTCCACGGTCGCGCACGTCTCGCAGCAGTTCCTCGGGGTTTTCCGCGTTCAGCCGATCATCGGACGTGATCTCGACGCTGCTGACAACAAAAAGGGTGCAGCTCCGGCCGCCCTCGTCAGCTATGCATACTGGAAGCAGTATCTAGGCTCATCTTTAGACCTTTCGCAGCTGCACCTGAAAATCGACGACGCCATCTTCTCGATTGTCGGGGTGCTTCCGGAAGGATTTCATTTTCCGACTGAAGCCACCATCTGGATGCCAGCCGACCTCAAAGGGGAAAATCCCAGCAGAGCCTCGCACAATTACGATGCCGTCGCGCGCCTTCAAGACGGCGTGACGGTTGAGCAGGCGAATGCTGAAGTCAGCGCGATGGGGCGTCGCATTCACGACTCCTCCAACGAGAAGGGCGACTTTCTTTTAAAGGATGCTGCTGTCGTCCCGCTGAAAGACTCAATTACGGGCGAAACCAGATCCGCACTACTTATTCTGCTCGGAGCTGTTGGATTTCTGCTCCTGGTTGCATGCGCGAATGTCGGCAACCTGCGGCTCGCACAGGCTTCCGTGCGAGAGCGCGAAGTGGCCATTCGCAGCGTGCTGGGAGCCCCGCGCGGACGGCTGGTCCAGCAGTTCGTGACTGAAGCATTCGTACTTTCGCTTCTCGGCGGCGGCTTTGGTTTACTCGGAGCCTATTTTGGCGTAACCGGTTTGCTCGCCCTTGCGCCGCAGCACCTTCCGCGTCTGGAGGAAGTGTCAATCAACCTGCCTATCCTTATCTTCGTATTTCTGCTTTGTTGCGGAGTGGCGATCGGAATCGGAGTTTTTACCGCGTTGCGCGCTACCGCTGGCGATGTACGTAAGGGCCTGACGGAGGGTAGCCGCGAACAGGCGAGTTCTCAATCCAGCCAAAGAGTGGGCCAAGGAATTGGCACCGCGCAGATTGCCATTACGTTCGTCCTCGTAGTTGGCGCCGGACTGCTTGGACGCAGCCTGATCAATGTCCTCGAGGTCGACCCTGGATTCCGTGTGGAAAAAATCGTCGCCATGGACGTATCGCTGCCATGGCCTGACTGGACCGATTGGAAGGCAAAGGCAGCTCAGGCAATCTTCTTTCGCAATCTAATTGAACGATTAAACCGGATTCAGGGTGTGCGACGAGTGGGTGCCACGAGCGGCCTTCCCATGACCGGAGGCGTTCCCAATGGCGAGTTTCTGCCAATGACGCAGAATGAGGTCCCCAAGAATCCCACAAATCTGCAAGAGCTGTCTCGCGATTTCGACGTGCTCTTCCGCCAAAAAGAGCGCCTCGGGGAGGCGGATTTTTGCGTCGCAACTGACGGATATTTTGAGGCTCTCGGAATTCCTCTGCTTCGCGGACGAATGTTTGACCAGCGCGACGGCCCCGACTCTCCCCACGTTGCGGTCATTAGTGCATCCCTCGTGCGCGAGCACTGGCCCGGCCAGGATCCCATCGGCCACACCATTGAATTCGGAAACATGGATGGCGACCTCCGTCTGCTGACCATCGTTGGCGTCGTGGGTGACGTGCATGAATACGGCGTCGATGCGCCACCGCAGCCGACCGTGTACGTGAACCTGTTTCAGCGCCCGCATTCAACAATGACCCTGACCATGCTGAGCGATGCGGACCCGCTGCAAGTCACCTCGGCAGCGCGCCAAATCCTGAATGAACTTGACCCGGAGATTCCGCCGCGCTTCAGAACATTTTCGCAGGTCTATTCCGAGTCGCTTGGATCGCGCCGGTTCACGCTCACACTGGTTGGCTTCTTTGCGGGCATCGCGTTGTTCCTGGCTACGGCGGGCGTGTTCGGCGTGATGGCTTATTCGGTCAGCCGCCGCACCCGCGAGATTGGGGTACGGGTTGCTCTCGGTGCCCGTTCTCGCGACGTCTTGGCAATGATCCTAAGCCAGGGTCTGCGTACGGCGCTGATCGGTATTGTCGTTGGAATTGGAGGTTCGCTGGCGCTGACACGCGCCATCCAGTCGCTGCTCTTTGGTGTGACGCCGACCGATCCACTGACCTTTGCCGCAGTCGTCTTGCTTCTGGTTTTTGCCGCGTTGCTGGCCTGTTACATCCCCGCGCGCCGCGCGGCCAAGGTCGATCCCATGGTGGCGCTGAGATACGAGTAAGGAAAGTCTATGGGTGGCTTCCTACAAGATCTCCATTATGCTCTGCGGCAGATGAGCAAGAATCCCGGATTCACCACTGTGGCTCTTCTCACCCTCGCGCTCGGCATTGGCGCAAACATGGGAATCTTCACCCTGGTGAATGCGGTTCTCCTAAAGTCTCTGCCAGTTCCTAAGCCTGAGCAGGTTTTCATAGTTCAGGAGAACGATTGGGATCCCGAAAAAGCTCGTTTTTCTTATCCGACATTTCTGAGGGCAAGAGACGAGGCGCCTTACGGAGCCGAGGTCGCCGCAACCTCATGGCCAGGCAGGTTTTATGCGAGTTTCGGTGGTGGGGAGCCAGAAATGGCCACTGGCCAATTGGTTTCGGGCAATTACTTTCAAGTTACAGGAACTCATGCTTTACTCGGACGTCTATTGACCGCAGATGACGATCACGTCATCGCGGGAAGCCCGGTTGCGGTGATTAGCTACGGCTGTTGGGAACGGCGCTTCGGACGCGACGCAAACGTCGTTGGGCGGAAGCTAACAGTTAACGGAATGCCCTTGCAAGTTGTTGGCGTAACCACCGAGGGCTTCTTCGGCGCAGAAGTTGGTGCCGCGCCGGAGTTTTGGATTCCAACAGCTATGCAGGCCTCGGTTCGTTATGGACAACATTACAGTGAACACGAAACCGTCAAGCTCGACGAGCCATGGCTACCGCAGCCCGGCATTCGCTGGCTGCGGTTCATTGTCCGGGTCAACCAAACGAAGCTTGTTGCACCAACATCGGCAGCACTGAATCAAGTCTTTCGCCGAGAACTAGAGCGACAAGCAGCAACGGTCCAGGACCCTCAGGAACGTACTGCTCTTCTTCGATTCCAGATCCATCTCAAGCCAGGTGGGCGTGGTTTATCTCACCTGCGCGTGAGCTATTCCCAGCCACTCCTGGCGCTCATGGCGATGGTGGGAATCATTTTGCTGATCACCTGTGCCAATCTGGCCAACCTGCTTTTGGCTCGTGCGGCAGCGCGGGAACACGAGATTGCAGTACGGCTTTCGATCGGAGCCAGGCGCGGTCGGATCGTTCGGCAGTTACTGGTCGAATGCACTTTGCTCTCACTATGCGGAAGCGCGCTTGGGTGTTCCGTCGCCTATTGGCTGAGCGACGTCCTCCCCAAGTGGGTTCTCACCGAGTCTGGCGAGTCCATACCGCTCAGTGTTGCTCCCGACGCTCAGGTCCTTTTTTTCGCTATTGTCCTGGCTGTACTCACGGGCATCGTCTTCGGACTTGCTCCCGCGATCCAAAGTACACAGATCAAGCCACTTCAGGCTCTGACCACGGGAGGACGCGCAAGTTCAGCGCGCATCGGAAGCTTCTTGCCGCTGAAGCACAGTCTTGTGGTAATGCAAGTGGCACTTTCCCTTGTACTTCTGGTTGGTGCCGGATTATTTGTTCGAACACTCCACAACTTCAGCACGTTTGATCCCGGTTTTGATCGCGATCACCTCGTAACGGTCAGCATGGATACGCACCTGGGCGGCTATTCGCACGCGCAACTCTCACCCCTCTACCGAAGGCTGATTGAACGAATAGAGGCCGTTCAGGGGGTACGTTCTGCTGCATTACTGAGTTGCGAGATCGCGGCCGGATGTGGCGATGCCAGCAACATCTTTCTTCCGGGTGTCCCACACCCAAACGGTGAAACTGACGCACAAGAGCGCCGAGTCAGTCACGGATTCTTCGCGGCCACAGGTATTCCGCTTTTGCGAGGTAGGAGCTTTACCGATTTCGACACCGAGAAGAGTCCGCCGGTGGTCGTAGTCAACGAGACCTTTGGCCGGGAGTTCCTGCACGGGAAGGATCCCATAGGGCAGTATTTTGGTTACGATGCTGAGAACACTCACCACTTTCAAATTGTCGGCGTCGTCAAAGATTCGCGAGTGAACGATGTCCGGGAAAGTGTCCCGCCAACGATTTATCACTCCCTCGCTCAAGAAGCCATCGACGTGGAAAGTCTGAACATCCGCACTTATGGGGATCCGGCGCAACTGGTTCCTGCAATCCGTGAAACCGTGCAAAGCGTCGATCCGAACTTGCCCATAGGCACATCCAGCACGGTGGCCGAAGTCGTGAATAACGGCCTCTCGCTGTACCGTGTGGTTGCGAGGCTCACCACGATGTTTGGCGTTCTGGCGCTTGCTCTCGCATGTCTGGGCCTTTATGGCGTCTTGTCATACACGGTTGCGCGACGGACCACCGAACTGGGAATCCGTTTGGCTCTTGGCGCTTCGCGATCCTCGGTGCTTTGGCTAATACTGCGACGCGTGCTTCTTCTGGTTGGCGTTGGACTGCTGGCAGGGTTGGTTCTGTCAGTTTTGAGCGGCCATGCCGTTCGTAGTTTGCTCTTCGGTCTAAGCTCTTACGATCCAGCAACCATGATCGCAGCGGCTGCCATTTTGGCCGTGGTTTCGGTTGCGGCTGGGTTGAAGCCTGCCTGGCGCGCGGCCCACCTCAGCCCTACAGAATCCTTGCGGATGGAATAAAGGCGAAATAAGGGACATATGATTCAACTCAAGAATCTGCAACGTAGTTACAAGACTCCTGCCGGACAATTTTTTGTGCTCCGGCGCGTCAACCTTGAGATTCGCGAGCGCGAGTTCATCACCTTCATGGGGCCTTCCGGGGCGGGCAAATCTTCTTTATTAAACGTACTGGCGCTGCTTGATGATAGCTGGGAGGGCGAATACTGGTTTCGCGGTCAAGCAGTCCACAAGCTGAAGCGCAAAGAGCGTGCCGACCTCGCCAATAAAAACGTGGGTATGGTGTTCCAGAGCTATCACTTGCTCGATGACCTTACGGTTCGCGAGAACATCGACCTACCTCTTTCTTACAAAGACATTCCTCACAAGCAGCGGCAGGGTATGGTTGCGGACACGCTCGATCGCTTCCAGATCGTCGCCAAAAAAGACTTGTTCCCCAGCCAGCTATCGGGCGGTCAGCAACAGCTTGTTGGAATTGCGCGCGCCGTGATCCACAAGCCAGCGCTGTTGCTTGCGGATGAGCCCACCGGCAACCTGCATTCCTCGCAGGCAAAGGAAATCATGGAGCTCTTCCGCGAACTGAATCAGCAGGGGACAACGATCGTCCAGGTTACTCACTCTGAAGCAAATGCCGCCTACGGATCGCGAACCATTCAGCTACGCGATGGCTGGGTCGTTAGCGACACCGCAAATCCCGAGTTTCAGCCTTACGAGGCGGTGAAGCAATGAGACAGTGCCTGAGGAGATTTGCGAGTCGGCAACTCGTGGCTGTGTTCCTACTCTCTACTGCCGCCTTGGCACAACAAGCCGGCGATCTGGCACAACCGGCGAACGGTACTCATGCCTCCAATGCTTCCTTCAAAGCGAACTATTCCGCGATCTTCAATCTGCCAAGTTCACGCAACCCATTGAACGCGTATTCGCCGAGCGCCGCTCCAGAGCCGCAACTGACGAATTCTCCAGACCTGAACGAGCTCATTCGCGATGGGAAACTAAATTTGTCGTTGAAGGATGCCATACGCCTTGCCTTGGAGAACAATCTGGATATTGCTATCGCGCGCTACAACCTACCCATCGCCGATATGGACATCCTCCGCACCAAGGCAGGCGGTGTCTTCCGTGGCGTAAATGCGGGCGTGGTGCAAGGCACGCCAGGCGGCGGAGTCGGTGGATTCGGAACCGGTGCTCCCGGAGCAGGCGCTGGAGGCACAACGGCCGGCGCAGGTGGCGCTGGCGCCGGGGCCTCCGGCCTGGTGCAATCCACATTAGGAGTTGGCACAGCCGTCCCTTCCTACGACCCGGCGATCATCGCGTCAGTTGGAGCGGAGCATCAGACGACGCCGCTCGCCAATCAGCGCATTTATGGAGTTCCGCTATTGCAGCTCAATACCGGCCAGGCGAACTTCGGCATTACGGAGGCCTTTGCGACGGGATCGAGCATTGCTTTCGAGTTCAACAATAATCGCCAAACTACGAACAGCCCATACTTCAATCTTTCCCCGGCTTTGGGCGCGATGTACCGCTTTTCCTTTCAACAGCAGCTCCTTTCGGGGTTCGGCTTTGGCCCAAACCTGCGTTATCTACGGATCGCAAAGAACAACAAGAAGATTTCTGATATCGCCTTTACAGACCAAGTCATCGCAACCATCACACAAATCGAGGACATCTATTGGGACCTGGTGAATGCTTACGAGCAGTCACAAGTGAATGAGCAATCGGTGGCGTACGCGCAACAGTCCCTGGAGAACGCCACAAAGCAGCTGCAGCTGGAAAGCATTCCAGCCATGGATGTCATGAAAGCCGAGGCGGAGGTCTCGAAACGCGATCAGGACCTGACCGTAGCGCGCACTAGTCTGCAACTGCAGGAGCTACTGATGAAGAACGCGCTCACCACTAGTCTGGATGACCCGCTGCTTGAGTCCGTCAGCGTAGTCCCCACCGACACACTTCGGTCAGTACAAATCATTCCTCTGAACGAATCGGTAGAGGAGTTGATTCGAGAAGCCCTGCAGGATCGCCCAGAACTGGCCGAGTCCGATGTTGACCTTGTAAATCGTCAAATCAGCCGCAAGGCGGCCCGCAACGCTCTCCTACCCTCCTTGTCTCTGGTGGCTTTCTACGGCGGCTCAGGCTTGGCAGGAGAGTTGAGTCCCGTGTACAACGTCCCGGGAGTCCCGAATACTTCCAATGTGCCCATCGATTTCAACGGTGCACTCACAAACGCCTTCAACAATACCGCTCCTGACTATTATGTCGGCTTCAACCTAAACATCCCCATTCGGAATCGCGTTGCCAAGGCTGACCAGTACCGATCTGAACTCGAATACCGTCAAGCTGAGTTGCGGCGTCAAGAGTTGCGGAAGCAAATTCGAATTGAAGTGCGCAACGCCGAGTATGCGCTCGAACAAACGGCCGCTCGCGTAGAAGCAGCGCGGAAAGCGCGCGATTTGGCGCAGCGCACGTTTGAGATCACGCAGAAGGAGCAATCGCTTGGCGCCGGCTCAACCTACCAGACCATGACAGCGCAGCGGGATGTGGCTCTTGCTGAACTAGACCTGGTCACGGCAATGACCGCTCACCAAAAGGCCAAAGTTGAAGTTGATCGTGCCACCGGGGCGACCTTAGATCATAATGGAATCCAAGTCGAGGATGCGCTAAACGGAACCGTTCGCTCACCGGCTCCTTGAAACGAGCCCGTGATGGCGCGGGTAAGTATTTAGAAATGCAAATATCAGCCAAGCCGCATGAGGTAGCGATCCCTGCCGCCCTGGCGAGGGCTGCGGCTGCGCCACGAATCCTGGCGGCTGACGATCAGCCACACATTCTTGAAGCCCTTGAACTGCTGCTGAAGCCGCAAGGATACAAGGTGGACGCTATCCACTCCCCTGCCCTGGCCCGCGAGGCTTTGGCCAGCGAACACTACGACGCTGCTCTGATCGACCTTAATTACACGCGCGACACGACCTCGGGGCGCGAAGGCCTGGATCTCTTGTCTGAAATCGTTGCCCAGGACAGCGCATTGCCTGTCATCGTAATGACCGCTTGGGGCAACGTTGAACTCGCGGTCGAAGCCATGCGGCGCGGGGCTCGCGATTTCATCCCGAAACCTTGGGAGAATGAACGTCTGCTTTCGATTGTGAGGACCCAGGTGGAGCTGCGTCGCGCGCTGCAGGAAGCGGAGCGTCTCTCAGCGGAAAATCGCCTGCTCAACGCCCGCAGCCGGCCCGAGTTCATCGCTACCTCGCCCAGCATGGTTCCCGTGCTGGAAGCGATCACTCGCATTGCGCCCTCCGATGCAAATGTTCTGATCACGGGAGAGCACGGCACAGGCAAAGAGGTCGTGGCCGGTACGATCCACGCGCTCTCCTTGCGAAAAGACAAGCCGTTGATAGCGGTGAACACCGGCGGTCTCGCCGAAGGAGTGTTTGAGAGCGAACTGTTTGGCCACGTAAAGGGCGCGTTCACGGATGCTCGTACGGACAGGATCGGGCGCTTTGAACTCGCGGACCAGGGGACAATCTTCCTGGATGAAATCGGCAACGTGCATCTCAGGCAACAGGCAAAACTTCTGCGAGTGATCGAATCGGGAGAAATGGAACGCGTCGGTTCGTCGCGCAGCAGGAAAATTTACGTGCGATTGATCTCGGCCACGAATATCGATCTGAAGGCTGCATGTGAGAGAGGACAGTTTCGTGAAGACCTTCTCTTCCGCTTGAACACGGTCGAGATTCATCTGCCGGCTTTGCGTGAACGGAGAGAGGACATACCGGTACTGGCAATGCATTTCTTGTCCCAGTACGCTTTGCGTTATCGCCGGCTGATGAAGGGAATCGAGCCCACGGCCCTACAATGCCTTTTGCAATATACTTGGCCCGGCAATGTGCGCGAACTCGAACACACGATGGAGCGAGCAGTCCTGATGTGCCGCACCGACCAAATCCAGATTGGAGACCTTGGACTAGGCGCGCAAAAAGGGCAACCGCAGAATCTGGAAGAATTAAGCCTCGAAGCGGTTGAAAGCATCCTGATCCGCAAGGCGCTGCAGCGATTTCAAGGTAACGTGAGCCAGGCGGCGGAAGCGCTGGGCCTGAGCCGCGGCGCGCTGTACCGGCGGATGGAAAAATATGGGCTCTAGCCCACGCGTCCTCAGTTCCGTGACACCCAAGAAACGAAAAACCCAAAGGGCGCCATTCGAGCACCGGGTCACCCGATTTTCGATTCTCCTCGCCGCACCTGGACTGGTCATCAGCGGCATCCTGATCTGGCTACAACCGTGGTCGGTTCAGTCGAAGTTAATTCTCATGGGCGCGGAGCTGCTCGCGTCCTTGCTGGTTGGTGCAGTGCTCCACGATCACATTGTTCGTCCTCTGCAAACGCTGTCGAACGTTGTCGGAGCTTTACGGGATGAGGACTATTCGTTCAGAGCCCGGCTCGCCGTTCCCAACGATGCTCTAGGGGAACTCTCCCTTGAAGTCAATGCGCTCGCCGATCTGCTTGCGAAGCACCGCACCGGCGCCATCGAGGCAACTGCCCTTTTACAGCGGGTAGTGGAAGAAGTCGATATTCCGATCTTTGCCTTTGATCCCGCGGGCAGCCTTCGTTTAGTGAATTCGGCCGGCGAGCAGCTCTTGCATCAGCCGCCGGCCAACTTGATTGGCAAGACGGCCTCGGACCTGAACCTTGAAAAATGTCTATCCTGCGAGAACGAATCGCTCGTCGAGCTGCATTTTGGAATCGAAGCTCGCTGGTTCATCCGCCGCAGCTCGTTCCGCCAACAGGGCATCCCCCATACGCTCGTCATACTATCTGATGTAAGCCGCGCGTTGCGCGAAGAAGAGCGGCGCGCCTGGCAACGATTGATTCGCGTGCTGGGGCACGAGCTGAACAATTCGCTTGCCCCAATCAAGTCAATCGCGGGCAGCTTGAATGCGCGACTTGCGGCAAGCGGAATCAGAGAGGAAGAACAACAGGATTTCGAGCGGGGCTTCAACATCATCGAGAGCCGGGCTGCATCGCTCAATCGTTTCCTACAAGGCTATCGCCAGTTGGCACAAATGCCGCCTCCTTCGCTGCAAAAATGTTCGGTCTCGCTCATAGCGAAGCGTGTAGCTGGGCTTGAAACGCGAGTACCTGTTGCCCTGATTCCTGGCCCCGAAGTCAGCTTCCTGGCAGATCCTGACCAACTCGAACAAATGCTCATAAATCTGCTGAGGAACGCTGCAGAGGCGGTCCTTGCGATGGAGCACGTGGGAAGTAATTTAAATGGCTCGAAAGATTCCGGCGCTGAGCAAGACGTAGAACTGTCTTGGAAAGTGATTGGCGACGAGGTGATTATCACGATCGAGGACAACGGTGCTGGACTGATGAATCCGGGCAACGCTTTCGTTCCTTTCTATACAACAAAGCCGACGGGCAGCGGTATAGGACTTGTGCTCGCGCGCCAAATTGCCGAGGCACACGGCGGTTCGCTTGAACTACAGAATCGTACCGATAAACGTGGGTGTCTCGTCAGAATCACGTTGCCGCGGGGCTTAGCTGCTAGAAATAGCTAATAACCCCGCATTTTGGTGCGGGCTTTCCCGTGGGTTTTCTACAGAAGAAATACTTAAGCAAATGCGGCTATCTTGGTGCTGAGGGGCTGCATTGCGGTCCAGTCCGCCCACCACGCCACGAGCAATACGCCTGTTCCGAGGTGCTCTAGCTGTAGTCCGGCGATCCACTTCTGGATCGACTCAAAACAAATTGCGATCGCAGCCGCCACGATCATGGCCTTCAAATCCGGCGGAGAAGAAGGCGATCCGCTCGTACCCGTGGAGGGATTGAGGGGAAACGGATCTTGTGCTGGGCCGAAGACTAAAACTGGCAAACCCCACGGCTATCACGTGGATGACCGACTCGGCCGCATCGGAAAAAATGGCAGCCGAATGCGTCATGATCAATAACAAGTCGTGGTTTTTCCGATCAGCATTGCCAAACCGAACATCAGGGGGAGGCATGGCAAAGCGCTCATCGAGCAACTCCGGTTTCGTCTCTCCGTGGTGCGAAGGTGGCGGTGGCTTGCGTGGGCACGCTCTGTATCTCTGGATCGGAAGCCTAGCATTTAGAATATCCTCCCGCGAGAAATCGCACGAGAAGATGTGACGCGGTTCACGACGCAGGCCGACGGCAAGATGCCTGTTGATCAAGATGCCAGTTGATTAGGGCCGTGATAGCTCCCGTGGGTTGGCCCCTGCTCACGACGCGTGTTCCTCCCGCTGCTGAGGGCCTGATCCCGACCCTTAACGGAAAAACGCCGAAGCACAAGTCGTCATAGTAGTTCTCAGGAAGCAACAGCAGTTCCCTGCTTGGGCGGCTGAGTCTGCGATTATGAGCGGTGTGGCTTGGTTCCCTGCGGCTCCGGCATCAGCCCTGGCATAAATACTGGCGGAGAGAGAGGGATTCGAACCCCCGATACCCGTAAAGGTATACACGCTTTCGAGGCGCGCGCCTTCAGCCACTCGGCCATCTCTCCGCGCCGTTAATTTAATTTCATTTTATCAGGGAAGCGGTTGGCTCGAATCTTCCCCACCCATCTCACTGAACTGAGCCCGGCTCAGCCTCTCCAAGCCTGGGATACGGCGTGTGACTTGGTTCACCATTCTGGCCACTTCCGGGTCCGTAATCTGCGTGCAGATGTCCAGCGTGGTTCGAATGTCGCTGTGTCGGGGTTGGGCCTGCATCTCGGTCGGGTGTGCTTCTTTCTTGCCATGTGGAGAAGCTTCTCCGGAGCACCTGGAACGTTGGATGAAATGCCATTCCCAGTCTCTTCGCGACCGGGTACAGGCGCAAGCGTAGCCAATTGTCCGGATGAATTCAAGCGGAACGCTGAAACGCCCGCACCTGTATCACCATTCTTCCTGAAGTGCCGCACTTAGAGCAACAAGCGATCCCACGTGCCGCCATACCTAATTGCACGAACCATTTCTCTGTCGTAAATACTCTGAGAAAATCCGGGTTCGATTCGGCTTGCTGCATCGAGGGATTTCAATTGTTCGGCGGAGAGCTTCAGATCCAAACCGGCGAGATTGTCCTCGAGTTGAGATACCTTCCGCGCTCCTATGATCGGTATCACTGGCACCGTTCGATGCCGCAACTAGGCAAGTGCGACTTGCGCCATGCTGCGACCGGTCTGTTCGGAGAGCGACTTCACAGCCGAGATGATCGGCGCCGCGCGTTGTTCCTCAGGAAGGAACTCTTTCATTCCCTCATTGGTCATCCGCCCGCCGTCCGGCTTGCCTTCGCCGTGATATTTGCCGGTTAAAACGCCTGAGAATGAGTTCGCGCTCGACCGTCCGCTCCACGAGGCTGTACTCGATCTGTAACCCGACGAACTGTGTCCAGCCTCGAAGTTCCGCCAGCGTAGTCCAGATTGCGACAGGGGATCGGTACCGACAAGTCGGCTTTTCTACAGCGATTGATCGCTTACTGCTGCGGCGTTTATCGGGAGCAATCTGCCCAACCGGGGGCATTTCTCCCGCATTGGGCCGTCATCCGCCCAGAATCCGAAACCAGCCGGTTTGGGGTCGTGCGCGTTATCGCGGTTTACGTCAGGAGCGCAGTATAAAGGCCC
>Ga0210408_10002848_pt1 | contig 16410 bp, 16 predicted proteins | sample IncBWH4MmetaG_FD_155471 | JGI IMG/M metagenome (GOLD analysis project Ga0210408, IMG submission 155471) | Forest soil microbial communities from Barre Woods Harvard Forest LTER site, Petersham, Massachusetts, United States - Inc-BW-H-4-M | ecosystem: Environmental > Terrestrial > Soil >...
ATCGGCGTCAACATCCGCGGGCTCGATCGCAACGTTCTGGTCGAGATCGGCCTGATCGTTCTGGTGGGCCTGGCGGCCAAGAACGCCATCCTGATCGTGGAATTCGCCAAGCAGGCGCACGAGGCCGGCATGACCCGCTACGACGCGGCCGTCAGCGCCGCCAAGACCCGCCTGCGGCCCATCCTCATGACCTCGCTTGCCTTCATCCTGGGCGTCGTGCCGCTGGTCGTGAGCTTCGGCGCCGGCGCGGAGATGCGCCAGTCGTTGGGGACCGCGGTGTTCTTCGGTATGCTGGGCGTCACCTTCTTCGGCCTGATGTTCACGCCGGTCTTTTACGTCGTCACCACCGGGCTCTCCGAATTGCGCTTCCGGTGGCGCAAGCCGGAAGTCCAACCGGAGTTCAAGCCGGAGTAGACCTGGACACAGATTGGAGACGCGCCATGCCTCGCTCCCGCCTTGTTCCCGCGCTCGCCCTGGCAGCTGCTCTCGCGGCAGGCATCGTTGGCCTTCGCCTATCGTCCTCGTCCGCCGAAAGCGCCCGCGTGATCGCGCCGCCCGCGGTCGACGAACCGGCGGGGCAGGCGCCCACGGAAATCGCCGTCCTGGCGGGCGGCTGCTTCTGGGGGGTGCAGGGCGTGTTCCAGCATGTCGAGGGCGTCACCAGCGCCGTGTCGGGCTATGCCGGCGGCGCCAAGGACACGGCGGTGTACGAAACGGTCGGCAACGGCCGCACCGGCCATGCCGAGTCCGTGCGCATCACCTTCGACCCGCGCAAGGTGAGCTACGGCCGCCTGCTGCAGATCTATTTCTCGGTCGCCCACGATCCGACCGAATTGAACCGCCAGGGGCCGGACGTCGGCACGCAGTATCGCTCGACCATCTTCCCGACCAGCGAGGCGCAGGCCAAGGTCGCCAAAGCCTATATCGACCAGCTCGACCAGGCGCATGCCTTCGGCGCCAAGATCGTCACCACGATCGAACCTGATCGCACTTTCTATCCGGCCGAGGGCTACCATCAGGATTACCTGACCTTGCACCCCAACCAGCCCTACATCGCCATCAACGACCTGCCCAAGGTCGCCAACCTCAAGCGCCTGTTCGCGGACTCCTATCGCGCCGATCCGGTGCTGGTCAGCAAGACCGGGCTGTAATTCACGGCCGCAACACCCGGTGCAGATCGAGCACCGGCGGATCGCGACCGAGCTGCGACAGCAGGGTATGGACCTGGGCGCGATGATGGGTCTGATGGTTGAAGAAATGCGGCAGGATCACCTCCACGGGATCCGCCGAGTCGATGCCTGAATTGTTGACGTAGCGCAGCGAGCGCTCGAGGAAGCCGGGCGGCAGCGCGGCAAAGAACGCCTCGATGCGCCGATCCATCGCGGCGCGCGCGTCCGCCAGGGCTGCGAAGTCGTCGAACAGGATGGCGCCCAGGTCGGTCGAGGGATGCGAGCCGCCCTCGAAGCGGGTCATCCAGATGCGATCGCCCAGCACCAGGTGGTTGAGCGTGCCGTGCACGCTCTTGAAGAACGCCCCGAGGTCGCGCCGCCTCTCCTCCTCGGAGAGGGCCGCGCAGGCCTCGTAGAGCTTCTCGTTGGCCAGTCGATTGTAGAGTGCGTACTGCGCCCAGATCGCCGTCATCCGCCCTCTCTAACGGGCGGCGGCGGAAACCCAACGGGCCAAATCGCGGATCAGGGTCGCCACGACCGCACCGCGCAGACGATGCGCGCGGACGATATAGGCCTGACGATCGGCCAGCAGGATGGGGAACGGGATCGGGTACATGAGGACCTCCAGGGAAGGAAAAGACGCTAATTCCCATCGAGGATCGAGATAATACAGCTAATTTGACTATCACTGCTGCCTGCCATTCACTAATCCCGCAATGATCGATCACGCAAGCGAAATGGCCGCCTTCGTGCGGGTCGTCGAGTCCAAGGGCTTTTCCGCCGCCGCGCCCGCCCTGGGGCTGACGCCCTCGGCGGTCAGCAAGCTCGTCACGCGCCTGGAGACGCGGTTGGGCGTGCGGCTCCTGCAGCGCACGACGCGGGCGCTGCATCTCACGCAAGAGGGCGAGGTCTTCTACGCCGCCGCCCAGCGCATCGTGGGCGAGATCGAGACGCTCGAGAGCCAGATGACCGGCCATAGCGGCACGCCGCAGGGGCTGCTGCGGGTGACGACGTCGCTCGCTTTCGCCGCCCACCAGCTCGCGCCGGTGCTGCCGGAGTTCCTGACGCGCCATCCGCTGGTGCAGCTCGACCTGCTGCCAACCGACCGCGTGCTCGACATGGTCGAGGAGGGCATCGATGTCGCGCTGCGCATCGGGCGGCTCGCCGACACGAGCTTCATGGCGCGCAAGATCGGTGAGGACAAGCGCCTGATCTGCGCCGCGCCGGCCTACCTCGCGCGCCACGGTACGCCGCGGCGGCCCGAGGAGCTGGCGCGCCACAACTGCATCGTCTCGGGCGAGCGCGCGTCCCTCAATCGCTGGCCCTTCAGGATCGATGGCCAGGTCACCGAGATCGACGTGAACGGCCGCGTCGCGGTGAGCGAGGGCGAGATGCAGATGCATCTGGCGCTCACGGGCATCGGCATCGTGCGCCTGACGCGGCTCACCGTGGCCCAGGCCGTGCGCGGCGGCGCGCTGGTGCCGCTGCTCGGCGATTTTTCGGCCGACGAGCCGGTGGGAATCCACGCCGTCTATCCCCACCGCCGGCATCTCGCCCCCAAGGTCCCGGCTTTCGTGAATTTCCTGATCGAGAAGTTCACGCCGCCGCCCTGGGAGATTTGACCGGCCGGGGGATGCTAGGATCGCCCCAACCAATCGACCGAAACCGTGGCCGAAATCGTGGAGGGGAAATGAATCGCGACACCGACCTGTTCGTGCAGGCCTTCTGGGTCAAATGCCGGGAGACCATACGGCCCGAGCTCGACTTCACGGTCGACGATCTGAAGGGCCAAGGCCACGACGCCCACGTCGCGACGCAGGAATATTCCGACGTGCCCGATAAGCTGCCCGAGGTCGGGCCCTCGGTCATCCTGACCGTGCATCCCAACGGCGCCGCCGAGGGCCATGCCCTGCGCTTCCGCGGCGACGTTGCGCGCAGCGATGTCGTGGTGACGGGTTCGACCGGCACGTCGCGTCGGCATGAGCTGGCCGACCTGGAATTGCCCGCGGTCAAGGCCGAGATCTCGGCCTGGCTCACCGAGCTGCTCGGCCGGCCGGGCTGAATCCGGGCTAACGCAGGAAGCGAAGAGCGGCGTCGCAGTACATGGCGTAGACCGGCGCCATCGAGTCGATGTCGGCCCATTCGTTGGCCGCGTGCATGTTGCCGAAGCCGACGCCGGGCGCGCAGATGGTCGGCACGCCGCGTGCCGCCAAAAGGTTGCCGATGTTGGACGGCCCGCAGACGTCGATGGCGATGCGCCGCCCGAAGGCGCGCTCGGCCGCAGCCGAGAAACTGCCGACGAGGTCGTGGTCCGGCTCGACGAGATAGGCCGGCCAATGGTCGATGGTTTCGATGCGGCCTTGCGGATCGACTGCGCGCACGATCGTCTCCAGCCAGCGCATGGCCTTGTCCCCATCGAAGGCGCGGGTCAGGCGGATATCGATGTTGCAGGTCGCGTGATCCGGCACGACGCTGAACCCTTCGCCGCCCGAGAGGTGCGTCACCGTGGCGGCGGGTCCGAACGGAAACGCAGGATCCTGCGTTTCGGGAAAGCTCGAGGCCGCGACCTTGAGCGCAAAGGCGGCGGCCTTGTCCAGCGCATTGACGCCGGTCCGCTCGATCTCGCCGGAGTGCGCCGCTTTGCCGGCAAAATGCAGCCGGGCGCGCAGGAAGCCGCGGCTGCCCACGACGATGCAATCGTTGCCGGGATAGCCCAGCGACACGGCGTCGGGCAGTCGCGCGATGGCGGCGAGATAGGCGCGCACGCCGCCGAAGCGGCCGGTATGCTCGTCGGCGTCAAACAGCACATGCACCGCGCCGCGCGGAATGCCTGTTTCCGCCAGACGCCGCGCGACATGCGCCAGGATGGCGACACCCGATTTCGAATCGGCGGCGCCGCGTCCCAGCAACCGTCGGCCCTGCACGGCGCCACAGAAGGGCGGTTCGGTCCATTGACCGGGATCGCCCGCCGGAGCGGTGTCGATGCAGGCATCGAGGCACAGCACCGGACCGGGTGCGGCCCCCGCGATCTCGACCAGAACGGCGACGTTCTTGCCCTCAGCGTCGCGCAGCAGGCGCGGCGCAAGATCATTGTCTGCGAGCCACGCGCGGACGACGCCGAGCACCGCGTGCGGCGAATCGATGCCGCCGCAGGAAGGCGTCGCCACCAGCCGCGACGCCAGTTGCACGATACTGTCGATCGGCGCCGTAGTCACGGCGCCGGCTAGTCGAGACCCTCGAACAGCACCGTCGACAGGTAGCGTTCGGCGAAGTCGGGGATGATCACCACGATGCGCTTGCCGGGATTGCGCTTGCCGACGTCGACCGCCGCCGCCACCGCGGCGCCGCCGGAGATGCCGATGGGAATGCCTTCGAGGGTCGACATGTCCTTGGCCATCTTCAGGGCCGCTTCGTTGGACACCTTGAAGATCTCGTCGAGGACCTTGCGGTCGAGGATATCGGGGACGATGCCCGCACCGATGCCCTGGATGGGGTGCGGCGTGTGCTTGCCACCCGACAGGACAGGGCTCGCTTCGGGTTCGACGGCGACGATCTTGAGTCCGGGCAGGCGCGGCTTCAGCGCCTGGCCGACGCCGGTGACCGTGCCGCCGGTGCCGACGCCCGAGACGAAGATATCCAGCTTGCCGCCGGTGTCGCGCCAGATCTCCTCGGCCGTGGTGCGAATATGGACGGCCGGATTGGCCGGGTTCTGGAACTGCTGCGGCATGAAGCTGTCGGGTATCTCCTTCAACAGCTCTTCGGCGCGGGCGATCGCGCCGGTGATGCCCTTCTCGCGCGGCGTGAGCTCGAGGCGGGCGCCCAGGAAGCGCAGCATCTTGCGCCGCTCGATCGACATCGAATCGGGCATGGTGCAGATCATCTTGTAGCCGCGCGCCGCCGCCACGAAGGCGAGGCCGATGCCGGTATTGCCCGAGGTCGGCTCGATGATGGTGCTGACGCCGGGCTTGATCTTGCCCGCCTTCTCGGCGGCATCGATCATCGACACGCCGATGCGATCCTTCACCGACGACATCGGATTGAAGAATTCGAGCTTGGCCAGGACCTCGCCGGTCACGCCGTCGCGCTGGGGCAGGCGGTTGAGACGGACCAGAGGCGTCGCGCCCATGGTCTCGGTGATGTCGCCGTAGATGCGGCCGCGGAATTCGGGAGCTTGGGTCATGCGGACTTTATACCCCACCACGACGCCGCGACCCAAGCGAGCAGCAGTCCGGAAAGCGCCACAATAAGAGTCAGGACAAAGCGGCAGACCGGGCCGCGCTGGCCAGGTGACAGAGCGCCGACATGGGCACGGTAAACACTGCTACACGCTGGGTCATGGCCGTCGTATACAGAGTACGCTCCCTCATGGAAGTAACATCGACTCCATCGCCGACGCGGCTGGATAATTGCGATGCGGCGCTGCTCGCGGCGTTCGCTATGGTGGTGGCCATCGGCACTTGGCAACGCTGCCTGCTGGTCAATGATGGTGCGGTCTTCCTCACCGCGGGCTGGTTGGGCAACGTCTGGGACCTCAGCCTGTCGCAGAACCCGCCCCGCGCCGTGTCATTGCTGGCGATGTTTGGCCCGGCCTGGCTGCTGCGCGGCGCGTTGGGCCTCTCGGCGGAAGCCTATGTCGTCGTGGCCCATCTGCTCTATTTCGCGGTGCCGCTGCTGCTGTGGGCCGCGATCCGTGCCGTCGAGCCGCACCCGGCTTTCGCGCGGCTCTATCTCTGCCTCGCGATGGCGCTCGTCTTCTTCCCGTCCGAGGTGATCGTGGCCATCGGCCTCTGGCTCGTCTGGGCTGCAATCCTCGTAAAGCCCGGCCGCTCGCGCGCGTTCGCGGTGCTCGCCACGGCGGGCTTCGCCGTGCCGATCGCCTTCACCCACCCCGTGACCGCCGCGATGAGCCTGCTCTACCTGCTCGCGGGCGGTCTGCTTGCAGCGACCGGCCGACCGTTTCCGCGCCACGCTCTGATCGGCGCGGCAATCATGACCGTTTTGCTGCTCGGCGCCTTCTTTCTCACGGATGCGTGGCGGTCGGGTGGCAATCCAACCGGCGACGCATGGCTCGCGGCGGCGCGTTACGACTATGTCGATCCCGTCTGGATGATAGCGACGATCGGCGCGTACCCGCTGCTGGCCTTGCTTTGGCTTCTGATGCTGGCGCCCAGCCTGGGCGTCGCCATCCCGCATCAGCGATTGCCGCCAATCCTTGTGCTGGTGATCGGCGCTCTCGGCCTGTGGTTTGCCGCCAACGGCAGCGGGCTCCTGACTTGGATCTTCGCTCGTCAGACGGGACCTTATGTCCTCGCGCTGTCATTGGCGCTCGCCATCACGTCGCCGCCAGCACAATGGCTTGCCGAGGCTCGGCGCCCGATCATGTTATTCGCTTGCTTGATGGCCGTGGCGGCATTGTCCTACGGTTTCGACCTGGCGTTGTTCGGGCGCGCCGTCGAAGCACGCCTGGCGACGCTTACCCAGCGCGCCGACGCGCCACCGGCCTTGCTCGATAGCCGCGAGCCCGACACGTCGCCCTGGGGCACGCAGCCCGCCCCCCGACTGGCGCTGCGTGGCTATTTCAAGTGGATGGCAGCCGACCACTACGTGCGCGACCTTGTCGTTCCGGACTATGGCGGCAACCGCATGACATTCGCCTTCTATAGTTATTTTCGCTCCGGCCGCCGGGTCGTTTTCTATCGCCCGCTCGACAGGGAATGGGTGCCCTTCGTATGCGCGCCCGTCGCTCGGGCGTTGGCCGATACACGCGACGATATCGACCGCCGTTTCCTGCGGTTCCTCAGCGAGGGGTATTGCGTGCACTGAGCGCGGCGATGCCCAGAATCACGGCCAACGACAGGCCGGAGATCGCCCAGCCCCATTGCTCGACGGGTAGGGCGACACGATGCAGCGCCCCTGTGGTACGCCCGGCCGGCGCAGTGAACGAGACCAGTTGCAGCGGCTCGGAGGGCGCGAGCGGCGTGTCTGCATCGATCCGCCATGCCGGAAAGAAGAAGCGGCGCAACACGACCTTGGTCGAGGCGTCGCTGTCGAGCGTGATCTGCATCGCGCCGAAGCGTCCGTCTTCGGCGCGGCAGACGCGGGCGGCCGGCACGCAAGAGATTGCCGGCACGTCCCTGAGCGGCTCCAGCCCCAGATCGCCATAGCGCGGGCCGGCCTGCTTGTATCCCCGCGGCTGGTATTCCTTGACGTCGTGCCGGTCGAGCGGCCGGTGGCGCCAGGTAAAGTCGATCCGCGCGGCGGCGTCGGTCGCGATCAACACCACGCCCGGCGCCAGGGCGACGGCCGCGGCGACGAAGATGTAGACCGTACGTCGGCGCAAGGCGCCGAAGGGCGTCAGGCAAAGCGCGGTGATCGCCGCGAATTCCGCGACCACCATCAGCCGCCACGGAAACTGCACCTTGGGCAACGGCGGCAGATCCCAGAACCACGGGACGAGGCCCGCCATCAGCGCCAGACAGACGAGGCAAATCGCGATCCAGAAACCGAATTCCTGGCGCCGCGGATCGCCGGCCGGCATCTGCAGCAGGGCGATACAAAGCCCCGCACCCAGGACGACGACGGCCAAGGCGAGCGCGGCGATCGTGCGCATGGTGTCGGGGTCGACCCAACGGTCGGGCGCCAGCACGAACCAGTTCTCGACGCGATAGAACGACGTCCAGAGCTGGTCGGCGGAGATCCAGTCCTGCAGCTCGAGTGCCGGGACAAGATAAAGAGCCGCGAGCCCGACACCGAGCGCGCCGCCCATGAGGCAGCGCAACAGCAAGCCGGCCGCGGCGCGGCGCTCGCCGAGCCGCCCGGCGCGGAACAGCACGTAGGCCGGGATCACCGTGGCCGAGGCCAGAAGCGCCGTCGGCAGATGCGACATCACAAGGCCGGCGTAGGACAGCGCCAGCAGGACCAGCCCAGAGCGCCGCCGGTCGGCAATCAACCGGATCGCCAGCACGATCAGCGGCAGCAGCGCGTAAGCCGTGAGTTCCGCGAATGCCCCGCGCCTGTAATGGTCGAGCAGGTGATAGGGCGCGGCCATGTAGGCGAGCGCCCCCAGCAGAGCGGCCGTGCGGTTGCCGGTCGTGCGCAGGAGCCAGGCGCGCATAGTGAGGCCCGACGCCCACAGGATCAGGACCGAGGTCACGGCCAATCGGTACGACACGGACAGCACGTTGACGGTAAGGACGCTCACCAGGGCGTCGATCCAGAAAGGCAGCGGCGGGTAGAAATAGAAGGTCGGGCTGCCCAGCCCGTCGAACGACCCGGACATCCAGCGCGGATAGAGGATGCCGGCCCGGAATTGCTCGGCAAACTGGTCGGCCCAGGTGAGATTCTGCGGCGAGCTGTGACTGATCAGCGTGCCCAGCACCAGCGACGGCGCCAGCAGCAGCGCGGCCGCCAGCGCGAGAACCAAGGCCGGACGTAGCGCCAAGCCTACTCCGCAGCCTGGCGCTGCGCGGTCCGGTCGGGCGTCAGCGTGTAGGTCGTGAAGTGGCGGTTGAGCGCCGGCATCGGGCAGGCTTCGAGGTGACCTTCGCCCGGCCGCATCAGGATCATCGCCGACGTGGCCACCAGATTGCCCCGGTTGTTGGGTCGCGGCGGCCGGCACACCGACCACGGCGAGCCCCAATCGTCGAAGAAGGCCGAACGGAAATCCTCGAGCGTAAGCGTGCCGCGCTTGGGCGAGAGGTGCTCGCGCACCCTCTTGTCGCGATAGATCGAGCACGGCGTCTCGGCCAGCCCGGTATCCTTGACCTTGGCGCGAGCCGAATCGGCGATCCAGTGGTTGGCGTGCACGTAGACGCCGCGATCGGGCGCCAGCCAGAAGGTCTCGTCGGGCGCACATTCGAAGCCGAAGGCCTCGCCCTCGCAGTGACTCACCGCCATGTGGTTGGAGCCGAGCTTGGGCGTCGAGAAGATGGTGTGGACCGCCTGCGCGAGATAGGCGCTCTCCAGCACCTTGCGGCGGATGAAGGGCAGCGGCACGCCGGCGCCGCGCTGGTAGTCGCGATCGCATTCAAGCGCATTGGCGGTGAGCCCGATGCCCGCCGAATTCAGGCCCGAGCGCGCGAGCCCGCCCGCTTCGGTGAAGGTGAGGATGTCGGGCCCGTCGTCGCGGCGGATGCGCAGCACCACGGCGGTCTCGGCGCACTCCGCGCGCCAGTCCCAGTTCTGCCCGTGCAGCAGCACGCCGTCGGCGCTGGCCTCGGGCAGCGCGAGGGCTGCGGTACAGCCGTCGGGGAAATGCTTCTCGATATGCCGCTTGCGCGCCGCCGCGACCATCTCGGTGCGGGCATTCATCAGCATGACCGCGGCAAAGGGTTCGCCCGAGCCCTCGGCGATGCCGCGCATCTCCTCGATATAGGCCGCATCGAAGGCCTCGACCTGCGGCACCATGGCTTCGGCGCGGCGCTCCAGCTCCTTCCAGTCGACGCCGTTGTTCAGCAGCGACTCGGCGTACATCTTGACGCCGCGGCGCAGGCGATCGGCCGCCGCCTTGCCGTGCGTGCGTCCGCGCTCGCGCGGGCTGCCTGAAAGGTCGATCAGCGGAAACGGTGCGTAATCAGTCATCATATGCCTCTAGGGGTGCCCCAACAGGGCCTGACGGAAGCGGTCTTTCAGATGCGCGCCATCCTGCGGCGGCATGACGAAGTCGAGTTTCTCGACCATCACCTTCACGACCCGAAAGATCGGGCCCTTCTTGCTGCGCGCGTCCTTGACGAGCTGGGCGACCTCGCCCGCCTCGCGCACGATCCCCGTATCGGCGATGCCGCAGCCCTTGGCGATCAGGCTCAAATCGGCGCCGGCGCCCGAATCGGTCGGCCCGTTGTTGCGCGGGCTGGTGTGCGTGGCCTGGTTGCCGGTCTCGCCGAACTTCTCGTTGTCGAGCACGACGATGGCGAGGTTCTCGGGCTGCTGGGTCGCCACGGTAGCGAGCGAGCCCACGCTCATCAGCATGTCGCCATCGCCGGTGATCACCAGCACGCGCTTGCCGGGCTGCGCCATCGCCAACCCCAGCCCCATACCGACCGCCGCGCCCATGGCGCCCCACAGCGGCATGTTGAGCGGCCGGTCGCCCGCGTCGGTGATGTCCCAGTTGGACGAGCCCAGCCCGCCGATCACCAGCAGATTGGCGTCGGCGCCGGCGAGGATTTTCTTCACCAGCGGTCTTCTCTGGAGGGTGGGCTGCAGCATTGCCTTGCTCATCGTCACTTCTTCCCGAAATCTTTTATGCCGATCAGCTTCTGGCGCAGCAGCACCGCCACCGCCTGGCCGCCATTGAAGGCCGAGCGCGCCGCCGCATCGACCGTGGCCTTCACCTCGTCGGCCTTGTCGACCGAGTAGAGCAGCACGCCCATCGCCTCCAGGACCTTGGGCGTGCCCTGGCCCATCGGATACTGCCAGGAATTGAACTCGCCATAGTCGCCGCGCATGGTGATCAAGGTCAGGAAGGGAAGCCGCAGCGTCTTGGTGAGGCCCATCAGGTTGATGGTGTTGCCGACGCCCGAGCTTTGCATCAGCAGCACCGAGCGCTGGCCGCCCAGCCAGGCGCCGGCGGCGAGGGCCAGGCCTTCCTCCTCGGTCGTGAGCGGCACGGTGCGGATCGAGTTCGAGCGCTGGCAATGCTCGATCAGCCGCGAATGGCCGGCGTCGGGCACGTGATAGACCTGGCGGATGTCGTGCGCCTGCAGGACGTCGAAAATCTGGTCGCGCCAGTCGGGACTTGTCTTGGCGTTCATGTCTGGTCGCGCCCGCCCTCTAATCTACCTTTGCCGCCCTGATCTCCCACGGCCCCGGATTGAGAATGATAGCGGAAACCTTGCCGGGCGAGTCACTCACGAATGCAAAGCGCGTATGATCACCGCCCTCGACGCGAAATTCGCTGTTCGATGTCGCCTGCACCGGGACCGGTTTGCCCTTCTCGAAGTCAAGGACCGACCATGGTTCCATGGCCGAGATCACGAGCTGGCCATCCATGACCCGCACCTGAAGCCGCGCGCCAGGCTGTCGGATCATCTCGCGGACCATCGTGAAATCGATCGGAGAGTCCTGCGACCCGCGCTTGATCTTCAGCCTTACCTGCGTCCCGGCCGGCCCACGCAACTTGTCGATCGCCTGGAAGAGACTGAGTCCCTTGATGGGCGCATCGTCGATCGCGGTAAGAACATCGCCGGCCAGCACGCCTGCCTTGGCCGCGGGCGCGCCGTCGTAAGGGTTCCGGACTGTGACCTGACCATCCACCAAAGCAAGCTCGGCGCCGACGCCGGAGAAAGCGAAGGCGGGAATGGGCGCGTTCTTGTCGCGCGAACTGAGCGACGCGCCGAAATCATAGGTTCCGACGTAGCCGGCGAGGATGTCGGCGCTGACAGCCACCGGCGTCGGCGGCGCGAGGGAGGCGACAGGCTCGGGCACGCGCAGTGCTGCGTAGGTCAGATGCCGCAAGGCCTCCTTGTAGAGACCGCCGGTCTCCGGTGGCACCTGGATCATCTGTACCGCGACCAGCTTCGCGGTCGGATCGATCCAGAAATAAGTGCCCCATAGGCCGCTCCAATTGAAGCTGCCGACAGCGCCCGGCAGGATGCTGAACGCCGGGTTGGTGCGAATGGCAAATCCCAGTCCCCAGCTCGTGCCGACTTTCGGACCGACGAAGCCGCCGACAACGCCGGCGAAGCGCACCTCCGGCGGCAAGGCGGGCGTGGTCATCTGCTGCACGGTCTTGGCGGCAAGGATGCGCACGCCATCGAGTTCGCCGCCATTCAGCAGCATCTGGGCGAAGCGCAGGTAGTCCGGCGCCGTCGAGACCAGGCCGCCTCCGCCGGAGAACAGCTTTGTCGGCTTGGTGACATCCCATAGGGACGGTCGCCCGCCGGGCAGCGGGTCGACCAGCCGGGCAAGCTTGGCTTCAGGGACGTCGAAGCCGGTATCGACCATGCCCAGGGGTTTGAAAATCCGGGCCTGGAGGAATTCATCGAAGGATTGGCCCGAGGCCACCTCGACCACCCGCGCCAGCACATCGACCGACCAGCTATATTCCCAGACCTCGCCGGGCTGATAGGCGAGCGGCAACTTGGCGAGGCCGGTCACGAACTCGGCGAGGGTCCTGTCGCGCTTGAAGGTGGTGACCTGCCAGTAGGCCTTGTGCATCGCCGTCGTGCCCTCGTCGGGATAGACCAGACCGGAGGTGTGGCGCAGCAAATCGATCACTTCCATGGGCCGCTTGGGAGCCTCGAGCACCAGGTCGCTGTTGCCGGTTGCCGGGTCGGTCTTCTCGACACCGACCTGCATGTCCTTGAACTCCGGCAGGTACCGGCTCACCGGGGCCGCGAGGTCGAGCTTGCCCTCTTCAACCAGCATCATGGCCGCCACGCTGGTCACCGGCTTGGTCATCGAGGCGATCCAGAAGATCGCGTCAGGCTTCAGGGGAAGCTTGCCGGCACGGTCATACGTACCGATCGCCTGCAGGTAGGCGAGCTTGCCGTCGCGGGCGATTGCGACCACGGCACCCGGCAACGCACCCGTGTCGATCTGGGATTGATACCAGGGGGCGATCCTCGCCAGCCGCTCGGGCGAAAAGCCGGCACCGACCGGGTCGGGCGTCGTGAGACTCTGCGCGAAGCCCGGGGTCGACAGAACGAGCGTCAGGAGTGCTGCGCCCAGCAAGCGTGCAAGTTTCTTCATCAGAACGGCTTCAGGACCGCGAGGAATACGATAGCGATCATCAGCACCGTCGGCACCTCGTTCCACCAGCGATAATAGCAGGCAGGCCGGGTGTTTCGGTCTGCCTCGAAGTCCTTGCGCCATCGCGCAAAGAGGTGGTGCACGAGGGTGAGCCCGACCACCAGTGAGAATTTCACCTGCCACCAGCCGGCATGCCACAAGTCGCCCTGCCAGGCGAGCAGCAGGCCCAGGATCCAGACCAGGACCAGCGACGGGTTCATGATGCCGCGTAGCAGGCGGCGCTCCATGATCTTGAAGGTCTCGCTCTGCTCGGATCCCTTCTCGGCGTCGGCATGATAGACGAACAGGCGCGGCAGGTAGAGCAGCCCCGCCATCCAGGCGATGACCGCGATGATGTGCAGCGCTTTCAAGACCTCATAGAACATCGCGCACCAGCCTCGCGAGTCCTGCGATGAACAGCGGATGGGTGCCGACCGTCGGCACGCGGATGTAGGTGGGGATGCCGACCTCGCCGGCAAGATGACGATAGTCGATGTCGAGCTCGACCAGGGTCTCGGAATGCTCCGACACGAAGGCCAGCGGATAGACCACCACGCTCACCTTGTCGGCGCCGGCGCGGCGGATCTCCGCGTCGGTCGAGGGACCGATCCACTTCAGCGGACCGACGCGGCTTTGATAGCAAATCGACCAGTCGATCTCGCCCAGCCCATCGGCAATCGCTTTCGCTGTCTGCTCGACCTGCATTTGATAGGGATCGCCCGCCTTGATGACCCGCTCGGGCAGGCCGTGGGCGGAGAACAACACGCGCCTCGGTCCGGCGCCCGCATCGGCCAGGCCCTGCTTCACCAGCGCGACCGAGGCCGCGATGAAACCCGGCTCGGTGGGATAGGACTCGATGATCGCGGTCGGCACCTTGAAGCTCGCCCGGTCGTTCCATTCCCTGAAGGACGATGCCGTCGTCGTGGTCGAGAATTGCGGATAGAGCGGCAGCAGGACGATGCGATCGGGCGCGAAGCGCTCGACCGAACCCACGACGGCCTCGGTCATGGGATGCCAGTAGCGCATGCAGACATAGCCGCGCCAGTCGTGCTCGCCACCGCCCTCCTGGCCCAGCGCTTCTTCCAGCGCCCGCGCCTGCGCTTCGGTCTGGCCGAGGATGGGCGAGGAGCCGCCGATCTTTGCGTAGATCGCGCGCGCCTTGGCGGTGCGACGGCCGGACAGGAAGCGCGCCAGCGGCCAGCGGATCAGCGTCGGCAGGCGCAGGATCGCCGGATCGCCGAACAGGTTGCGCAGGAACGGCTGCACCGAGTCGAGCGAATCGGGGCCACCCAGATTGAACAGGATGATGGCGACCTTCACGCCGTGCCCGTCAGGCCGTCGAGGGCTTCCAGTTGCGCACGATCTCGACCAGCTGCGCCACGTTGTCCGGCGGCGTCTGCGGCACCACGCCATGGCCGAGATTGAACACGAAGGAGCCATGGCCGAGCTTGTCGAGGATGCGGGTGGCCTCGCGTTCCAGGGCGACGCCGCCCGCCACCAGCATCAGCGGGTCGAGATTGCCTTGCACGCAGATATGCGGCTGCAGCTCCTGCGCCGCCCAATGCGCACCGATGCCGGTATCGATCGAGAGCGCGGTGAAGGCATCCGGCCGGCGATACATCAGGGTCGCCGGACCGACGGCGCGCGGAAAGGCGATGATCGGGATCCTGGGATGGCGGGCCCGCACGGCATGGGCGATGCGCACCATCGGCTCCAGCGACCAGCCGAAAAGCTGTTCCTCCGGCAACACGCCGGCCGAGGAATCGAACAGCTGGACCGCATCGGCGCCCGCGTCGATCTGGCAGGCCAGATGATCGACGATGGCGTCGACCAGCAGGTCGATCAGCAAGCCAAAGGAATCCGGATGGCTATAAGCCCAGCCCTTGACCTTGGCGAAGTCGCGGCTGCTGCCGCCTTCGATCATGTAGCAGGCGAGCGTGAAGGGCGCGCCGGCGAAGCCTAGCAGCGCGGTCTCCTTCGGCAAGGCGGCGCGCACCTGGCGGATCGCCTTATAGACCGGCGCCAGATGCTCGGGCAGTCGCGCGCGCGACAGCTGGCCAAACTCGGCGGGATCGGTCAACGCCGCAAGCTTCGGCCCTTCGCCTTCCTCGAACCAGACTTTCTGGCCAAGCGCGTCGGGGATCACCAGGATGTCGGAAAAGATGATCGCAGCATCGAGCCCGAAGCGGCGCACCGGCTGCAAGGTGACCTCGATGGCCTTGTCCGGCGTATAGCAGAGCTCGAGAAACGATCGGGTCGTGGCGCGGACGGTGTGATACTCCGGCAGGTAACGTCCGGCCTGGCGCATGAGCCAGATCGGCGGCGTCGGAAATCGCTTCCCGGCCAGAGTTTCCAGGAGTTTCCCGGTGCTCAATGCTTGTCCTTCATGCTTCCTCTTACTCTATTCATATTAGGTAGTAGAAGTAGTAGGGGGTGTGGCACATGGGGATGCGCCCTATCTCTGTTCGCTCCCCAGGACGCTGTGGATCAGCGGACCGCGATTCGAGCCGATTCCGTCGCCTGATTCCCGACTCGCAGGTCATTCCTCCCGGACTGTCCGCAAGGGACGGCGGGTGGGACCGGCCGGGCGAGTCGGGTTCCGAATCCGGCGTCTGGCGGAAAACCTGCCGACTGTCCCCGCTCCACCATCGCCAATCCCGCATTTCTCCGGAGGAAGCTGTGGGGTAAGTTGGGCCGTGGCCGGTCGCAATTTTCATGTCCATCTCTTGTCCGACTCCACCGGTGAAACGGTGTCGAGCGTGGCCCGTGCCTGTCTCGTGCAATACGAGGGCATCTTCGTGCAGGAGCATGTCTGGTCGCTGGTCCGCACCAAGGGGCAGATGGACAAGGTCATGCAGGCGGTCGAGCGCGACCGCGGTCCTGTGCTCTACACCCTGGTCGACCAGGAGTTGCGCGACCTGGTGCGCGATCATTGCCGGCGCCTGCAGCTGCCCTGCGTCGGCGTGCTCGACCAGGCGATGAGCGTGCTGGCGGTCCACTTCCATTCCAAGAGCGAGCAGTGGCCGGGGCGCCAGCACCAGCTCGACGAGGGCTATTTCGATCGCATCGATGCGATGCACTTCACGCTCGCCCATGACGACGGCCAGTCGACGCACGATCTGGAAGACGCCGACGTGATCCTGGTCGGGCCGTCGCGCACCTCCAAGACGCCGACCTGCGTCTATCTCGCCAATCGCGGCGTACGCGCCGCCAATGTCCCGCTGGTGCCGTCGGTCACGCCGCCGGCCGAGCTCGAAGCAGCCAAGCGGCCGCTGATCGTGGGCCTGATCACCGATCCCGAGCGGCTGGTGCAGATCCGGGTCAACCGGCTGCGGCTGCTGCAGCAGGACACCGAGTCGGAATATACCGACATGGAGCGGGTGCAGGGCGAGATCCAGGAGGCGCGCCGCCTCTACGCCCGCCGCAAATGGGTCACCATCGATGTCACGCGCCGTTCGATCGAAGAAACGGCCGCGGCGATCCTGCAGATGCTGGCAACGCGACGCGAGCAGCG
>Ga0210408_10002849_pt1 | contig 16407 bp, 22 predicted proteins | sample IncBWH4MmetaG_FD_155471 | JGI IMG/M metagenome (GOLD analysis project Ga0210408, IMG submission 155471) | Forest soil microbial communities from Barre Woods Harvard Forest LTER site, Petersham, Massachusetts, United States - Inc-BW-H-4-M | ecosystem: Environmental > Terrestrial > Soil >...
ACATCAACGCCTTCGAGCTCGGAGCGCGTTCGGTCAATCCGGCGGCGAAGACCCGCGTGGTGGTAACCGGCGGCTGGTCGGACAAGGCGAAAGAGGCCGAAGCCGCAAATGCACTCATCGACCAGGGCGCCGACGTTGTCACCATGCACGTCGATTCGCCGGCAACGATCATTCAGATCGCGGAAGGCCGCGGCAGCTACTCGATCGGATTCCAGTCGCTCGAGGCGCGTGCACTCGCGCCGAAAGGCTGGCTCACGGGATTGGGCTTCACCTGGGGGCCGTTCATGACCGAGACCGCGAAGAGCGTCATAGCCGGCGCCTTCAAGCCGGCAATGGTAAGGCTCGGACTGGGCCAGGGTATGGTGACGGTTGCGCCGTTCGGGACCGCGGTGCCGGCTGATGTCCGCGAGCTCGTGACCGCCGCGGCCGACCGGATTGGAAAGGGCTTCAATCCGTTCACCGGTCCGGTCTCCGACAATACCGGCGCCGTCCGCATCAAAGAAGGTGAGTCCTGGGGCGGCGACAAGATGGGCAGCTTCGATTGGTACGCGGAAGGCGTGATCGGCAAGGCCAAATGACGATTGGCCCGACCCGTTGTCGCGTTGGTGAGGACCGGAAGACGGCGCGCGCCGGTGGCAAGCACGGCTCAACCGCTCGGTGAAAGGAGGCACTACCGCCGCTTTACCGCCTTGACGATCATGTCGCGGAAGGCGTCGTGCTCCTCGATCACGAGGCGAACGGGCAGCGCGCTCGCATGCGCGGCGAGCGCCGCGAGATGCGGTTCACCGGCGAGCCGTGCGAGATCCTTTTCGGTGGTGAGCAGCACCAGGTTCGCGGCTTCCGCGCGTCTCAGGAGCGTCTGCGCCTCTGCCGCCGTGTAGCGATGATGGTCGGGGAAGCTCGCGCGTTCCGCGACCTCGATCCCCGCATCGGCGAGCGTCGCGAAGAATTTTTCCGGATGGCCTATGCCGGCGAAGGCGAGAATCTTGCTGGTGCCGAGCGCCGCCAGCGCGCTGCGCTCGGGTTCGAGGCGCCCGTGGAAGACCCTTACGTTGTAACGGCGCGCGACCTCGAAGAGCGCTGCGGCATCGGCCGCCGGGCCGACCACGATAAGGGCCTGCGCGCGCGCCATCTGCATATTGAGCGGCGCGCGCAAGGGACCGGCCGGAATCATCCTGCCGTTGCCGATGCCGCGACGACCGTCGACCACGAGGATCGCCAGATCCTTGACCAGCGACGGATTCTGAAAGCCGTCGTCCATAACGACGACGGTGGCGCCATCGCGTCGCGCCATCGCTGCGCCCGCGACGCGCTCGCGCGCCACGATGGTGGGCGCGAGCCGCGCCAAGAGGAGCGGCTCGTCGCCGACGTCGGCTGAGCCATGCGCGGCAGGATCGACGCGCACCGGTCCGTGCAACCGCCCGCCGTAGCCGCGGGTGAGAAAGAATGGGCGCGCGCGCGCGGCGAGGAGAAGACGCGCCACCGCGATCGCCGCCGGCGTCTTGCCGGCGCCTCCGACGGTGAGATTGCCGAGACAGACGACCGGCACGCCGGCGCGCTGCCCCTCGGCGTGCATGCGCCAGGCAGCAGCAGCGCCGTAGAGCCCCGCGAGCGGCACGAGCAGTTTTCCGCTGCCGCGCTTCCACCAGAAGGCCGGTTCGCGCATCAGCGCGTGATCCCGAAAAGCGCAGACCGACGTTCGCAAAGGCTCATGCGCGACCTCTAGAACGCATCCGTTTCAAGCTTAATCGATTGCGATCAGGTTTTCCTTAGTGGAGCATGATCTTGTCGGAAAACCGGTTTCCACTTTCCGGAACATGCTCTACGAGGCCCGCTGCTCAAGGCGAAGCTGCATCAGATAAGGCTCGAGCGCGGCAAGGGTCCGTTCGAGCGCGCCACCGAGCTTGTCTACCGTCGCCTGGGCCGCATCGGCCACGGTCGCACGCTCTGCCGGCTTGGCGAGCCACTCGCCCAGACGAGCGGTCAGAGCATCTGCGTCGGCGACGGATTCGGCCCCATGCGCTGCATCAAGCGTGGCGTAGATTTCGCCGAAATTCCAGACGTGCGGGCCATGCATGACGGCGGCGCCCATCCTGACCGCCTCGATCGGATTCTGCCCGCCGCGCCGCGCCAGCGAGCCGCCCATGAACACGATCGGAGCGAGCCGGTAGATCAGGCCAAGCTCGCCGAGCGTGTCGGCGACGTAGATCTCGACATCGCGGTTCGGCAACTCGCCGCGGGAGCGCAGGGCAACGGAAAGGCCAGCGGCCCGCGCGATGTCCGCGATGCCCGGACCGCGCGCCGGATGGCGCGGCGCAATCAAGGTCAACAGCGATGGGCGTTTGGCGCGTAGCCGCTGATGGGCGGCGATGATGGCGCTCTCCTCGCCGGGATGCGTGGAGGCCGCAGCGACGACGGCGCGGGCGCCGACGAGCGACTTCAGCTGGCCGAATATCTGTTCGTCGACGGGCGGGGCGGGTGCGTCGAGCTTGAGATTGCCCACGCGGCTGACGCGCGGTGCGCCCAGGCTGGCATAGCGTTGCGTGTCGGCGCTCGATTGGGTCAGGCACAGATCGAAGCGCTTGAGCAGCGCGGCAATCGTTCCCGGTAAGAGCCGCCAGCGGCTGAACGAGCGCTTCGACAGGCGGCCATTGACCAGGATCATCGGGACGGTGCGGTCCGTGCACGCGAGGATGAGATTGGGCCATAGATCGGATTCGACGAACAGCGCGAGATCCGGCCGCCAATGGTCGAGAAATCGCGCGACGAAGCGCGGCGCATCGAGCGGGATGAACTGATGCAAGGCGCCCTGCGGCAGCCGTTGTTCGGCAAGAGCCGCGGACGTCACCGTGCCGGAGGTGACCAGCACCGCAAAATCCAGAGCGCGGATGCGCTCGATCAGAGGAATGACGGCGAGCATTTCGCCGACGCTCGCTCCGTGCACCCAGACCAGCGGACCGGGCGGGCGCGGCAGCGAAGGCTCACCCCGGCGCTCGGCGAGCCGCGCGGCGTGCTCCTTGCCGCGCTTAAGGCGCCGCTGCAGCAGCCGCGGCGCTGCCGGCGCGGCTGCCGCAGATGCCCATTGATACAGTCGCAATGTGAGCGGCAGCGGCTCACGCACGCTCAGTCTCCTCCGCGCGGGCGGTCGACCAGATCATAGGCGCGTTGCGTCGCGGCGTTGAGCCGCTCCTCGAGCAGCTGGCGGTGCGCTTCCAACGTCGCCTCGTCGGCGTCGGCGGGAACGTTGATCGGGATAGCGGCCACGCCGGCAACGCGACTGAACGGCAGATTGATCGTCGTGCGATCCCAGTTGTCGAGCACGAAGCGGCGGCTGGTGGCGATGGCGCCGGGATAGATCGGACGGCCGGAGGCCTGGGCGAGCTTGATCACGCCAAGCCCGGCGACGCGCGAGACCTTGGGCACGTCCGCCGAGAGCGCCACGGAAAAGCCTTCCGCCAAGGCATCGCGCATGGCCTGGAAGGCGGCGACGCCGGCCTTGTGGACGAAGCCGCTCTTGTGGTTGCCCGACCCGCGGATGGCGCCGACGCCCAACCGTTCGGCAGCAATCGCGTTCATCTCGCCGTCGTGATGGCGCGAGACCAGGACTTTCACGCGATGCTGGGTCTTGCGCGCGACCGGCGCGAGGAAGTGCTGACCGTGCCAGAACGCAACGATAATCGGCATGTCGCCTTCGCTGCGCTCATAGATGTCCGCAGGTTCCAGCGTGACGCTGCTGCTGGTGCTGCCGACAAAGCGCAGATATTCGGCGGCCGCTACGCCGACCGCCACCTTAACCCAACGCTGTCGTGTGACGTGCCTCCACAGCTGCATGCGTCTCCTCAGCGCGGCGGCGTCTGGCTCAGCGGGTCGAGCAGGCGGTGCAGGTGCACGATGAAATACCGCATCTCGGCATTGTCGACGGTGCCTTGCGCCTTTGCCTTCCATGCCGTGTAGGCGCTGGCATAGTTCGGAAAAATGCCGACGATGTCGAGCTTGTCGAGATCCTTGAATTCGATCGCCGTCATGCTCTCCAGCTCGCCGCCGAAGACGAGATGAAGCAACTGCTTCGGCTTCGCCGGGGTCTCGGTATCGGACATGCTAGCGCGAGGTCCGGTCGAATTGAGCAGGTTCATCGGCGCCTCGGCGCGACTCCGGACGGAGCGTGCCGATGCCGCAGGCGGAAATCGCGCAGCCGCCGCTTGCGCGGCGACGAGCCGATGACGCTCGTTGCCTCGATCCCTTGAATGTCTCTAACCGTTCCACGCGCGCTCGTTCGCGTATCATGCGAAGTTTACTCAGGAAGGCGCGATCTGCCGATCCCTAAGGAGATCGATGAGCGCCGCATGCCGGTCGCGGCCGGCGGCGACGAGCCCCCCGTGCCGTGGCACACGACGGTTGTAGATGACAGGCCCACCCCCGAAGGGCGTTATCGCGCCGCCCGCTTCGTGCACCAAAAGATCAGCCGCCGCAAGGTCCCAGTCGTGGCTGTTGCCGCCGGCGATGGCGACATCGAAAGTTCCCTGGGCCACGCGGGCAAGCCGCAACGCGAGCGAAGGCAGGCGCGGCATGGCGGCGAACGGCGGTGCGACTGCCGCGAGCCGTTCGAGGAATCCCTTCGGACCGGCAATGCGCGCCTGTGCCAGCGAAGCCCCGCCCGAAGCGGCGATGGTCACGCCGTTACACTTCGCCCCCTTATCGACGATCGCCACGAAGAATTCCTCCGTGACCGGAGCATACAGGCAGGCTGCAACGGGGCGCCCGTTGTCGACGAGCGCGGCGGAGATGGCCCAATCCGGCAGGCCGGCAAGATAGGCGCGGGTGCCGTCGATCGGGTCGACGACCCAGACATAGCGTGCGGCGAGCCGCGCCGGATCGTCGGCGCTTTCCTCCGATAGCCACGCGACGCCGTTTCCCTCAGTGCTCAACCGTTCTCGGAGAAAGCTGTCGACGGCGACATCGGCATCGCAGACCGGCGAAGAGCCGGCCTTCGTCCAGCTCTTGATTGGCGTTTGGAACATGGAGAGCGCGAGCTTGCCGGCTTCGCGCACGTGTTCCGCGAGCCGAGCGGCTGCCTGTGCCGGATCCGCGACCTCAATGGCCGGCAACGGTCAGACCCTCGACACGCACGGTTGGCGCGTTGGTGCCATAGCGAAAGACGAGATCGCGCGCCGGAGTAAGGTTGGCGAACATATCAGAAAGGTGTCCGGCGATCGTGATCTCGCTGACCGGATACGTGCATTCGCCGTTCTCGATCCAGAAACCGGAAGCGCCGCGGCTGTAGTCGCCGGTCACCAGATTGACGCCCATGCCGATCATGTCGGTCACGTAGAAGCCGTCATCGATCTCGGCGATCAGCTGCTCCGCGCTTTTGTCCCCGGCGGCAAGATGCAGGTTGGTCGCGCCCGGGGAGGGGGTCGAGGACACGCTGCGCTGGGCGTGGCCGGTCGTTTCAAGCTCAAGCTCGCGCGCGGTCGCGCAATCAAGGAGCCACGTCTTCAGCACGCCATCCTCGACCAGGTGACGCCGGCTCCCGGCGACGCCCTCGGCGTCGAAGGGCCGCGAACGCAAACCGCGCGGCCGCAGCGGATCGTCGATGATCTCGATCCCCGCTGGAAAAATCCTTTGCCCGAGCTTGTCGCGCAAGAAGCTGGTCTTGCGGGTAATGGCGGCGCCGTTGACGGAGCTGGCCAGATGCCCGACGAGCGAGTTCGCCACCCTGGAATCGAACACGACCGGCACTCGCCGGGTCGCGACCTTGCGCGGATTGAGGCGCTTGACCGCGCGCTCGCCCGCGCGCCGTCCGATAGTCCCGGCAAAGTCGAGGTCGGCGGCGTGCAGCGCCGAGGAGAATTCGTAGTCGCGCTCCATGCCGGTGCCGTCGCCGGCGATCGCGGTCATGACGACGCCGTGACGCGAGGAAATCGTCGCGCCCTGAAAGCCGTGACTGGTCACCAGCACGACCCCGGCGATTCCGGCCGAGGCGCCGGCGCCGCCCGATTTGGTGACACCGGGAACGGCAAGCCCTGCACTTTCGGCTTCGCGCGCCCGCGTTTCGAGCACATCGACGCCGGGCATATCCGGATCGATGAGGTCGAGGTCGGGCGTGGTCCGCGCAAGCAGCGCCGGATCGGCCAGCCCCGCGAACGGGTCTTCAGGCGCCGCGCGCGCCATGGCGACGGCGCGCTCCGCCAGCGCCTCGAACCCGTTGCTCTTGAGGTCGTTTGTCGAAACCACCGCCTGTCGGCGGCCGACCAGGACGCGCAGGCCAAGATCGTCACCCTCGGAGCGCTGCGACTCTTCCACGGCGCCGTCACGCACGTCTACCGACAGCGACACCGAACGCACGGCGAGTGCGTCGGCCTGATCGGCGCCGGCGCGCCGCGCGGCCGTGACGAGGCGTTGGGCGAAATCAGCAATGGCGGATTGATCGAGAAGCGATGACATTCGAGCTGCAGTGCCATTCAGAAAGCGGAAAAACGCGGACAAACTGGAAAATGTGTTCGTCGCCGGCGCGATTCAACCCGGGAATCGGGCGCTGCGCAAATTTCCCCGGCCGCGGCAACCGCTTGTCAATCATGCTGTCATTCGGCGGGCGAGTACCGCCGGTTAACCAGCGTTGTTAAGCCGATTGCGACCGCGATCGGGCATTCTGGCGACAACCGGGCGGCCACAGCCCGGGGGGAGCTTCAGTTTTCGAGGGCGTCAAATGGAAGCCGGCAGGCTCGCTGCCGGGTCGAGCCGCACGCCGCGGCTCGACCCTTTCTCCTTGCCCGTGCGTTTCGCAATCGCTGACGCGGCCGCCGACGAGCATCTGCGCATCGTTGATCTTCATCGCGAGCGCGTAGTGCTGCACCGGCGCGTGCGCGGCATGCGCATGGCACTGAATCTGCCGCTCGCCGCTTTCCGCGGCGTCGCCATCCGCCTCGCCCACAAAGCGAACGAAAATCCGACGGCTATCGCCGTCGTGCTCGAGCACGGCGATCCGGCCCTGTCGCTGCCGCTCTACGCATCGAGCGAAAGCGACGACATCGTCGCCGAATGGCGGTCCTGGGGCCGCGTGCTCGGGTTGCCGCTCCTCGTCGCCGAAGGCGACGGCAGCTTGCGCGAGCCGTTCACGCGGCTCGGCGCCGTGCATATCGAAGCAGCCGCCTCGCGCCGCCGCAGCAGCACGACCGTCGCGCGCCGCCGCCCCGCACGCCTGCTGCGCCGCCGGCCGGGCGTGCCGACGGCGGTGCCGGTCATCCGTCGCGGCGAGCGTGAGATCATCGCCCGCGACTGAGTTCACTTGGTCGCGCCTGCAGCCGTCTCAGACCAGCCGGCGCAGCCCCGCATCGGCGAGCAAGCCCGCGAACAGGATCAGGCCGGCGTCGCGGTCGGACTTGAAGACGGCGAGGCAGAGGTCGGGATTGCCGATGTCGAGTCTCACCACCTGCCAGCAGAGGTGTGCGGCAAAGGCGAGAAGGCCGAACCCGAAGATGGCGCCGGCGCCGGCGGCGAAGCCGGCCGCACCGATGAGAATGACGGCGATCGCGTAGAACAGAGCGAGCATCGGCTTGGTGCGTTCGCCGAACAGCAGCGCGGTGGACTTGATGCCGACCAGCGCATCGTCCTCCCGATCCTGGTGCGCGTAGATCGTGTCGTAGCCGATCACCCAGGCGATCGACCCGGCATAGAGCAGAAGCGCCGGCAGACCGAGGCGGCCGAAGAACGCCGCCCAGCCCATCAGTGCGCCCCAGGAGAACGCCAGGCCCAGCACGATCTGCGGCCAATAGGTGATGCGCTTCATGAACGGATAGACCGCCACGATCGCCAGCGAGGCAGCGCCGAGGGCGATGGTGAAGACGTTGAAGGCGAGCAGCACCGCCAGCCCGACGAGCGCTTGCAGGACGAGGAAAGTCGCGGCCCCAAAGACGCTTACCTGCCCGGACGGGATTGGCCGCGAGCGTGTGCGCTCGACGCTGCGGTCGAGATCGCGATCGACGATGTCATTCCACGTGCAGCCGGCGCCGCGCATGGCGAAGGCGCCGACAAAAAACAGGGCGAGGTGCGCGAAGCTCGGCGCCGGGCGATGCGCGGCGACCGCAGCAAGCGCCGACGACCACCAGCACGGCAACAGCAACAGCCAGGAGCCGATCGGGCGATCAAGGCGCGCAAGGCGCAAATATGGACGGGTCCAGGCCGGCGCGAGCGTATCGACCCAGTTGCCGGTCGCGTCGGTGACCGAACCGGCCACCCGGCTCATTTTGCCAGCGGATTACCGTTGAGCGTATCGAAGGTGCCGCGGCCAGTTTTCGTGTTCTCCGCCGAGTCGACCGTCGGGGTGCCGATGGCGTCGCTCAGCGACGGCGGCCGCGGTTTCGTGGCCGGAGCCTCGGTGCAGACCGCGGTCCGGAACTTCAAGGTTTTTTCGTGGTTCGCTTTCGCCTGCTGGACCACTTGATCGGGCACGCCGCACCAGGTCTTGTTGGCGTCGAGGAATTTCACCACGGCCGCTTCGGCGGCCGTGAAACGCTGCACCAACGCGCAGACGTCCTTGCGCTCAGCCTTGCGCTCGCTGGCAGCGCGGATGGCCCCGGCCCTCTGTTCCGCATCGCTGCGCAACTTCAGGAAATCGTTGCACTGCACCGGTCCGGTCTGCGCCGGCGCAGCGCCGGGTGCTGCGGCCAGGGCGCCAACGGCCAATAACACGGCGAGGCTCCGCTTCATGATGAAGTCCTTTGTGCAGTCGTTTTCCCGACTCTCCGAACACTAAGAGCGCGTGGATTTCGGCGACAAGGGGGCAAATCCCCCGCCGAAGCACCCGCCGGCACCATAGAATAGACCCGAATCGCGTTTGTCTCCATGACTGCCCGCTCAAAGTGCCGGTTTTTCCCCGATGGCCCGATACGATTTCCGGAGCCCCCGACTCTACGTCGAGGCGGAGTTCGAAGCCGGTGCAACCGTCGCGCTCAAGCGCGCCCAGGCGCATTACCTCGGCACGGTGCTGCGGCTGAGGGCAGGCGATCGGGTTCTCGTCTTCAACGGCCGCGACGGCGAATGGAGCGCAACGATTGTCGGCGAGCGGCGCCCCGCCGGCCTCCGCGTTGACACACGCACGCGCGACCAGACCACTCCTGCGGACCTGCACTACCTGTTCGCGCCGCTCAAGGCGGCGCGGCTCGACTACGTGACGCAGAAGGCCGTCGAGATGGGCGCCTCGCTCCTGCAGCCGGTGCTCACCCGACACGGCCAGATCACCAAGGTCAACACCGAGCGTATGCGCGCCAACGCGATCGAGGCCGCCGAGCAGTGTGGCATCCTTTCGCCGCCAGCCGCAGCGCCGCTGATTGCGCTCGCTCGTCTCCTGGCGGAGCGGGACGCCGGCCGCTGGCTCGTGTTTTGCGACGAAGATGCCGAGGTGGCGAACCCGGTGGACGCGCTCAGCGTCGTGCCGCCGTCGCCGCTTGCCGTGCTGATTGGGCCCGAAGGCGGTTTCGCCGAGGACGAGCGCGCTGCGCTGCTCCGGCAACCGAACGTGGTCCGGCTCTCGCTTGGTCCACGCATCCTACGCGCCGACACCGCCGCGGTCGCGGCGCTGGCGCTCGTTCAGGCCGTGGTCGGCGATTGGCGCTGAATGTCAGCGCAGCGGCGCAGGCCGCGTCCGATCAGTGGATCATCCACGGCTTGTCGATGCAGACGAAGCTGATGTAGTCGCCGTAGATGCGATGGACGCTGGTGATGTGCGAAAGGCGGCCCCAGCCGGCGCACCACTGGGCGGCCATCTCGCGGTAAGTGCCGGCCACGGCGGGGCTGTAGGGAATGATGCCGCCGGTGTCGTTGCCGGTGAGCCACGGGCCGGGGCCGAGAAAGATCGCGCCGGCCATCGCGCTGCCGCCGGTGAACACGCTCAGCGCGAAAGCAACGACAAAGAGAAAACTCCGCAACATCGCCAGCCCCTCCCGCTGCGTCACCGAGGGCCGCTAGCTTAGGGGCTCGCGCCGGGAATTGAAAGCGCGCTGCGCGCTGGGAGTGATCGCTTCGGCGCCGCAAAAATCCGGCGGCGATTTCACAGCATCGAATAGGCGCTCGCCACCATGCCGACCGGCCGCTTGTCGGCCGCTCCAAGCAGCATGACGCGGCCGAAGCTGGTGTTGCGGCCGATGCGCACGACACGCGCGTCGGCGATCACATCGAAACTCACCGGTCGCAGGAAATGCGTGGTCTGATCGATCGTGCTCATCGGGCGATAGCCGTTCCAGGCGGCCGAACAGGCAATGACCATCGCAGTGTCGGCGAGCGCCATCAGTGCCTGGCTGCACACTACCTCGCCGTCGCAGCAATTTTTCTTGGAAAACGGCAGCCGCACCACGGCGCCGGGTTGCCAGTCCGGGAGCGCGCCGGGAGGTCGGACCGCCTCGACGCTTTCGGCCAGCAGGGAGAGATCCTGCACCCACGGCGCGAAAATCTTGTTCATCAGGCGCCCGGCCGCCTGCAGGCCGAAAACAGTTTCGGAGGGTACCAGCCGGTGCACTTCACCCATATCCGCTCCCCGGAGTTGAGTTGCCTTGGCGGATCGCTTCGCGTAAAGGCGATCGACGGCGACGCACGCACGGCTTTGCCCTGCGGGACGCGCAACTCTGGCGCAGGAAATGAGAACCAGACCGCGGTCGGACCCCTGACGCCCCGCGAATCCGGCGAATCAACGTGGAAAGCTTAGGAGGGAGATCGTGGCGCCGGTAGCGCGGTAACCCGCCACAGTTGCGAAAAAACTGTGGTCAACCCGTGTAGTGTCCGGGTTTTCTGTGGACAGGGTCGAACGCGTGTACGCTCGCTGATACCGCTGGAGGTGATGGCGTCGCCCCTGCTGCGCATCTCGGTCCCGCCCCCGGTCGCGAGCGTGGCCGCGCAGTCACGGTGCCCGGCAACCCGCCGCCGCCGCCGTTTTGTGCCTTGACCGGGCGAGGCGAGCGCGGCACGGTTGCTTGAGGTTGCGGAAAGGGGCCACGGGGGCAAAGGCAATGTTCGGCCGGATCGCGTGCGTTGCGTTCGCATTGACGCTTAGCCTTTTGTCCGTCTCGCAGCCTCGGGCCGCCAACTTCCTTGAGAAGAATTTCTGGCTGTCGGGCCCGCGTTATGATCGCGACATGCCGGCCTGCGACTTCGCGCCGGCGCTCGATCGCATCATTTCGAACTTCCATACCAAGGAAGCCCGCTTCTGGAATTCGCAACTTCAGATCGTCGGCATCGAGGACATCCGCGAGACGGCAGTGCTCCCCTGGGCCGCGCAGTCTGTTCCGCGCCGGTTCTGCAGCGGCGTTGCGCTGATCAGCGACGGATTGCGCCACCCGATCTACTACTCGATCGCCGAAGACATGGGGATGATCGGCATGGATTGGGGCGTCAATTTCTGCGTGATCGGGCTCGATCGCAATTGGGCGTACGAACCGCATTGCCGCGCGGCCAAACCTTGAGGTCACCCCCGGCGTCAGCGCACGCCCTGCCAGACGTCGTATTTCCTGTCCGGAATATGGCGCAGCGCGGCGTTGTAGGCCTTGTCGTCGATTTTCGGCTTTTGCGGTTCACCCTTCTCGGGCTGCTGACGTCCATGCTTTCCATGCGCGCTGCCGGCTGCGCCGCCTTGCGCGTGAGCGCTCGCCGTCACTAGGCCGCACGCAAAGGCCACCATCAGCAGCCGCATGATTCGCGCCACGGCAGACGTCCTTCGGACCGCCGGGCAAGCCCCGATATTCTGGAACTCCGGCATTCTCGATCCGCAAAAGTTCCAGCATTGCATTGCAAAATTTTGTGGCGGGAACCCGGCCCTTCAAAAAAGTTCCGTAGGTTTCGCTTAATTTGTTCCGGAACGGGCCATCCGGCCCGGGGGTTGTTCCCGCATGGAAACCCCAGCGGACTACCGAAAATTTGCCGAGGAGTGCCGCCGTCTTGCCGGAAGGGCAGAGGACGAGCAGCACAGGGCCGTCCTCGAACAGATGGCCGAAGTGTGGTGGCGGCTAGCTCTCGAAGCCGAGCACAAGCGCCCGCGAAGGCCTAACTAGCGGCAGCCCGACGGTGGCTCATTGCGGACGGATTCGCTCTCGTCGGCGAGGCGCGACCACACCTGGGCCATTTGCAGCATCGCCGCCTTGGTCTGGGGATCGAGCGTCGTACGGGCGATCTCCAGGCACCGCACCGCAAACCAGCGATACTGCTCGGCACGCCCCATCTGGCCCACTCGCAATTCCCTCTTGCGAGGGGGCAACGCGGCAGAACGGTGGAACGTTCCCTTGCCCGCGAATTCCGACTGCGCCGCCACAATCCAAAAGAACGTCCCCCGAGGGCGCTAACGGAGGCCGAAACGGGCTCAGCAGCAAAGCTGGGTCGGGTCGTTGAACGTCGAGAGGATGCTGGAACGGTTGATCGGCGTTGTTTCCGCCGCCAGCTCAAGCGCATCGTCGGAGAAATCTGGAGCCAAGCTCTCGTCAACGTGCTCTTCGGAACTCGCCCCGGTCGGGTCGGTCATGGCATCGGCTCCTTTTCGAAATGGGCACAAGCTTCCGCCGGACACTACGACAAAGCGGCCGCGATGACGACGGGGCTTCTATTGGCCTTCATGCCTTGCGTGGAGCGTAGGCGAGGTCGTGCCTACGCGCTCTTCGTGGTCAATCATAGGCCATTGGAAGAGGGCGAATCTGCCGCTCAAGTCGAGCTGATCGCGCCGAGGGTCCTTCTGACCAGCGGGTGGTCGCCGGGGGCAATGGCCTCGCGCCGCGGTCGCCGGGTGGCGCGGTCCGCCAAATCGAGCCAAGCCTCGGCCATCCTCAGCAGGTGCGCGCGGTCGGCGAGGCTGGCGGCGGTGTTCGCGAGCTCGAGACAATGCAGGGCGAACTGCCGATACTCATCTTGCTTGATCACGTGGGTTCATTTCCCCAATTCGGAAACGCGATTGCCTGGATAAATCAGGAACCCGCGACGCGTTCCCCGAAGCTTGGGAAGTCGCTCTAGAGGAACCCGGGAACTTCAAATATTGGGGGGCCAGCCGGTTCGCTGCCGCGTACCGATGACGAAGTTTTGGGCAATTCGCTTTCAGCCAACGGCGCTGGGACAGATGCCAAGTATTTGTCCTCGCAAGTCGAGCGGCTCTTTCGAGCGGCTCCTTGAGGACCACCGATGAGCGCGCCCTTTTTTAGTCGCGCACGGCGCTTCGGTTCTTGCCGCCGGTGAAGCCGGGGAGGGCGCAGCCCTTTTCATGCCGGTGCCAGCCGCTCAGGTCATGGGCGTAATATGGATGGCATCCATGTATCTGAACCGTCCGGGGCGGGGGAAGCGGAAACGCCGCCGGCATTGCGCCGGCGAAGGAAAGCAAGCCCAGGCTTATTCCCGATGCCAGAATTGCCGTGCGCATGACGACCTCCCCATTCGCGCAATTCAGCTCACCTCATTTTTGCAACAAGGACAAGGGGGTCGGATGACGACGCAGCTCGGATCGCTCCACCCCTTTGTTGGGTTGCCCACAAACGACGGTGGTCTAGCAGACGCATTGATCCGGACGAGCCAGCGCTCGACGCTCCGAAATCCTCATCCAAGGCGCCGGCCGCGCGCATCTTGGAAGAGGTCGGCGCGCTGCCGCCGGGCCCGTGCCGAGCGCCCAGGGCAAGGCCTTCGTACATTTTGTTCTTGATTTGTTCGGATCGCCGAGATATGCTGTTTCGAAATCAGACGCGTAAGGGAGAGGGTCGTGATGGTCAGGTCCACTTTTCGCGCCGCGCTCGCTGCGCTTGTTCTCGCGGCAGCTGCGCCGGCGTCGGCTCAGGATCCGCGGCAGAACGAGCCCGGGCAGTTCGATTTCTACGTCCTGGCACTATCCTGGTCTCCGTCATTCTGTGAGGCTGCCGCCGAGCGGGGCGGTTCGCGCAACGCTTCGGCTCAGTGCGGCGCGCGGCCCTTCCTTCGTCGTGCATGGGCTGTGGCCGCAATACACAAAGGGTTTTCCTGAGTATTGCCAGGTTCCGGCGCCGCGACTCGACCGCGGCATCGTCTCCTCGATGCTCGACCTGATGCCCGCGCCGCACTTGATCTTCAACGAATGGGACCGTCACGGCACGTGCTCAGGCGTTTCGCCGCGCGCCTATTTCGAGACCGTGCGCAAGGCGCGCGCGGTCGTGAAAATCCCACCCGATTATATCGATCTGCAGGCGCCGCTCAGCGTCAGCCCGGCAGCGGTCGGTGATGCGTTCATCAAGGCCAATCCGGGCCTCACGCAAGACGGCATTTCCGTCGGCTGCGACAGCAAGAGATTGACCGAGGTCCGGCTCTGCCTCTCGAGGGAGTTGCAATTCCACGACTGCCCCGAGGTCGCGCGGCGGAGCTGCCGCCGTGATCAGGTGCTCATGCCGCCGCTGCGCGGCGGATCAGGCTGAGCCGCAGCAGCAGTCGCGCGCGACAGGTTCCTTGATGCCGCCGCGGCGCCGGATCGATCGGCAATAGGCGCGATCACCGCGAGGATCGATTGTTGGCCCGGCGCAGCTCCGTGCCCGCGCGCTCGGCATAGGCTGCAACGTAGTGTTTGACGCGGGCGACATCGATCGAGGGCACTACCCGCCAGGAGTACTGCGCGGCGAGGTTGATCTGGGCGGCGAAGGTGTGCAGTGGCTCGTCGAGCACCGCGGGCCGGTAACCGTCGAAAAACGGCAGCCCAAGGGCGTAGACTAGGGCCGCTGCGATCGACGTCCGGATCATGACGGCTTCTTCCCACCATCCCGACGCAGGCGCTGCTTCACCCGCTCGCCCGTCCAGGGCGCGCAGGCTAGCTCGTCCATCCAGGGCGCGCAGGCTAGTGCCGAGTTTTCACCAGTTCACCAAGCCCGCCGCTAAAACTTTATCGATTGCAATGAGTTCGCTGAACATTGACACGCCATCAGCGTGTCGTGCGCGGTGGCAGCGATGAATTACCGCCACGCCTTTCATGCGGGCAATTTCGCCGATGTGCACAAGCACGCCGTGCTCGGCCGGGTGCTTGCGCATCTGCGGCTCAAGCCGGCACCGTTTCGGGTCATCGATACCCATGCCGGCGCCGGCCGCTACGACCTTTCCAGGCCGGAGCCTGCTCGCACCGGCGAATGGCGCCGCGGGATCGCGCGGGTCTGGAAGGCGTCGCTGCCGGCTGAGCCGCAGCGTCTCCTCGCTCCTTATCTCGGCGTCGTCTCGGCGTTCAACCCCAGCCAGACGCTTGGCGTCTATCCGGGCTCGCCGCTGATCGCGCAAAGCCTGTTGCGGCCGCAGGATCGGCTCATCGCCTGCGAACTTGAGCCGACCTCGGCCACCTCGCTGGCGGCGGCGCTGCGCAACGACCGCCGCGCCAAAACCCTCGCGATCGATGGCTGGACCGCGCTCGGCGCCTACGTGCCGCCGAAGGAGCGCCGCGGCCTCGTCCTGGTCGATCCGCCGTTCGAGGAGGCAGCCGACTTCGCGCGCCTCGCCGGCGCGCTCGCGGCCGCGTACCGCAAATGGCCGACCGGCATCTACGTGCTGTGGTATCCGATCAAGGAGCGGGCCGCGCCCGACGCACTGGCGCTCCGGCTGCGGAGGCTCGCGGTCCCGAAACTCCTGCGCAGCGAACTGACACTCGGTCCGCCGCCGGTCGAGGGCGGACTCTTCGGCTCCGGGCTGATCGTGGTCAACCCGCCGTTCACGCTGGAGGCGGAGTTGCAGCACCTCATGCCGGCGCTCGGCGCGGTGCTGTCGCCGCAGGCGGCGCATCGCCTCGATTGGTTGGCGCCGGAGCGCTCGCCGCCCACCTCCAAAAGCCGCCAATAAAGGCCGTCAATAACAGCCGGCCACTTTTCCACACGCAGGAATTGGGCTAATTAAAGGCTTGCTGGCTTAGACGTTCCGCCTCCTGTGGGGGGCCGGCGGAGTGACTGAGGCCGTCTGCGGCTGATGCTCTTTGCCCGTGTGGATGTCCGGCCGAGCCGTCGTGCCGTGGGGGTCGACGGCGAAGCAAAGCACGGGGGAGTTGTCAATGGCGATGACCGGTACGGTCAAGTTTTTCAACGGCGAGCGTGGCTACGGCTTCATCAAACCAGACGACGGCGGGCGCGATGTGTTCGTGCACATCACGGCCGTCGAACGCGCGGGGCTGAAATCGCTGATCGAGGGGCAGCGCATCAGCTTCGATGTCGAACCTGACAAGAAGGGCAAAGGTCCTAAAGCGGTCAATCTCGTCGTGACCAGCTAGCACGACGGCAAACGAGTGCGCATTGCGGGGCGATCATGTTTTCGCCCGGGCGCTTGCGTGGCAATCAGCCCGACTGACGCGATCGCAACGATGACGTTCGCGACGGCAACGTGCGAGTGCGCACGGCGTTGCTGATGCCTTGCAGATCTGCAGCCGCCGGCCTCGCCGTCATCGTCGTCTGCACGTTGCGCCGC
>Ga0210408_10002850_pt1 | contig 16406 bp, 13 predicted proteins | sample IncBWH4MmetaG_FD_155471 | JGI IMG/M metagenome (GOLD analysis project Ga0210408, IMG submission 155471) | Forest soil microbial communities from Barre Woods Harvard Forest LTER site, Petersham, Massachusetts, United States - Inc-BW-H-4-M | ecosystem: Environmental > Terrestrial > Soil >...
AGGCTGGGGACAGGTTTCCGCCCCTGCAGCCGAACTCGTTGAAGACCTGGGCGTTGGCGAGCGTGCCGCCTTCGGTAAAGTCGATGCTGGTGAGAGTGAACTTGGCCATTGTGCCGGTCTCCCTGGCGGCGGAGGCGGCCGCCGCGAGCAGTGTCGTTGCAGCGACGGCCAGTGCAGCGAGCGAGACATGTGTGCTCCACGCCAGCAGCTTCATGGCGGTCGCTCCCCGGATTCGGAGCCGGCGAAAAAGCCGGCGCGCTGCAGTGTGCAGCGCCCCGGCATGCAGTGCAAATCGCTGTGTGTTGGTTACGCTGAGGTTGGGACTGCGCTATCCGTGCACCCAGTGGCCGGGCTCCATGCGCCACCCGTGACCCACGGGATGCCAGCTGTGCGCGACCCAGCGGTAGCCGGGTCGCGGGGCCTGCCAGTAACCGGGACGCCAGGCGTAGCGGCTGCCCTCCCAGAACCATGCACCGCTCACCCACAAATATCCCGGAGCGGGTGCCACGCCCACCACTTCGAACCGCACCGGCGGCGGGGCTTCGCAGGCGATGGCGGCGTGATAGCCCGGAGCGGGTGCGACGACGCATGCAGACACGGCGATGGCGAGCAACGCGCCCGCGATCGCCACCTTCGCGGAGATGAGTTTCATCGAGCTGCCTCCTGTTGGTTCGCGCTCAGGTGCGGGAACATATGATCCAGGCAACGCGCGATCCTGCTTTGGGTATACAGAGCGAGTTCTCCCCATGAGCCGCACGACCGCAGAACTGTCAAATCAGCCCGCCGAGCTCATTGACTACAACCTGTACAGCAGCCATTCGGCGCTGGTGGATGCGCTCGCACGCGAAGGCGCAGCACCGGAGCATGGCGCACTGGTGGCGCTCGGCGCTCGACTCGGCGGCGCGAGCATGTTCACGCTCGGCGATCTGGCCAACCGCAATCCACCGGAGCTGCGCGCTTACGACCGCTTCGGTGCGCGCCTCGATACGATCGAGTTCCATCCCGCCTGGCATGACCTCATGAGGCGGCTGGTCGCGGAGGGCCTGCACACGGGTCCCTGGGCGCAACCGCGCCCCGGGGCGCACGTCGCGCGCGCTGCCGGCTACATGCTGTGGGCGGAGATCGAGAACGGCACGCAATGCCCCGCAACGATGAGCTACGGCGCGGTGCCCGTGCTGGCCCGCCACGGCAGCCCGTTCGAGCCCTGGCTGCGACTGCTGCTGACGCGCGAATACGATGCGAGGTTCGCGCCGGCAACCGACAAGCGCGGCGCGCTGATCGGCATGGGCATGACGGAGCGTCAGGGCGGTTCGGACGTGCGTACCAACACCACGCGGGCGCTTCCGGTAAGCGACCGCGGGCCGGGCTGCGAGTATCGGCTGAGCGGGCAGAAGTGGTTCTTCTCCGCGCCAATGTGCGATGCGTTCCTGGTACTGGCACAGGCTCCGGGAGGGCTGTCGTGCTTTCTCGTGCCGCGCTTCCGGCCGGACCGCAGTGTCAACGGCCTGCGCCTGCTGCGTTTGAAGGACAAGCTCGGCAACCGCTCCAACGCCTCCGCCGAAGTGGAGTTCGAGGAGGCGTTCGGCCTGCTGGTAGCGGAGGAGGGGCGCGGTATACCCACCATCCTCGAGATGGGCGTGTACACGCGGCTCGACAATGCCATCGGGTCAGCAGGTCTGATGCGCCAGTGCGTGGCGCAGGCCATCCATCACGCGCGCGGCCGGCGCGCCTTCGGCCGTCTGCTGAGCGAGCAGCCGCTGATGCGCAACGTACTCGCGGATCTCGCGCTCGAATGCGAGACGGCGGTGATGCTCACCATGCGTCTGGCGCGGGCCTTCGACGCGCAGCACGAGGAGGAAGCCGCGCTGCTGCGCCGCGTACTGACACCGCTGGTGAAGTACTGGGTGTGCAAGCGCGCGCCGACGGTGTGTGCCGAGGCCATGGAGGTGCTCGGCGGCAACGGCTATATCGAAGAGGGCCCGCTCGCGCGGCGTTTCCGGGAGTCGCCGCTCAACTCCATCTGGGAGGGCTCGGGCAACATCATGTGTCTCGATGTGCTGCGGGCGTTGACCCGCGAGCCGCGCACGCTGGAGGCGCTCGCGACGCTCACCGCCTGCGGTGCCGGCCGTGATGCGCGCTTCGACCGCTACCGGGCTGCGCTGCTCACGGAGCTCGGCGAGGCGGGCATTGGGGAGCTGCGCGCCCGGGACCTGACACAGCGCCTTGCGCTCGCCGCGCAGGCGGCGCTGCTGCTCGCGCATGGCCCGGCGGCCTCCTGCGAAGCCTTTCTCGCCTCGCGTCTCACCGCCGGCGCACCCGCGGCGTTCGGCACGTTGCCCCGCGGCAGCGACTGCGACGCGCTCATGGAACGCGTGCTCGAGCCATGAGTGCGGCTGTGGCGGCCAAGCGCGCGCGGTTCGACCGAGCTTATTACCAGCGCTACTACTTCGATCCGCGCACCGCGGTCGCGAATCGCAGCGAGATGCGCGCACGTGCCCGGCTCATCGCAGCGTTCGTGGCATATGCAGGGCTCCCGGTGCGCCGCATCCTCGAAGCGGGCTGCGGCACCGGCTTGCTGCGCGCCGAGCTGCTGCGGCTGCTGCCGCGCGCGCACTACGTGGCGCTCGAGAGCAGCGACTACCTCTGCCAGCGCTATGGCTGGCGCAAGGGGCGGATCGAAGAATACCGCTCACGCGCACCGTTCGATCTCGTGATCTGCTATGACGTGCTGCAGTACCTTGCGGGTGCCGCCGCGCAGCGCGCACTCGCAAACTTCGGCCCTCTGTGCCGCGGCGCGCTGTATTTCACGGCGCTCACCCGCCACGACTACGAGCACAACTGCGACCAGTCGCGCACCGATGCAGGAGTGCACCTGCGCAGTGCCGAGTGGTACCGCACGCGCCTGCGCCGGCAGTTCGGTGAGGCGGGCCTTGGATTGTGGCTGCGGCGCGGTGCGCCGCTCACGCTCTGGGAGCTGGAGTCGAAGTGACCGCAGGGGGCTGCTGCGCGCGGCGCCGGCGGAAGAGCGGATAGAGCGGGAGTCCCAGCAGGATCAACACCAGGGTGGCGATGGATTCCCGTGGCGCGCTGTGCAGAGCGCTCAGGACGATCCACACCATCACGGCAGCGAACAGCAGCGGCACCAGCGGGTAAGCGGGCACGCGGTAGGGACGCGGCTCGTGCGGCAGCTTCCGCCGCAGCACCGGCACGGCGAGCGCCACCGGGATCCAGAAGAGTGCGTACGACATCACCGCCATGTTGGTGAGCTGATCGAAGGTGCCGGAGACCGCGAGCAGTGCGCCCCAGAGCGCGAGCAGCACGAGCGAAGTGACCGGCACGCGGGTCGCGGGGCTCAGGCGCCCAAAACGCTCGAAAAACAGTCCATCGCGGGCTGCGGCATAAGGAACGCGGGCCGCACTCAGGATGACCCCGTTCATCGAGCCGATGGTCGAGACGAGGAAGATCAGTGCCGCGACCCCGGCCGCGCGGCCACCGAGAAAGGTCTGCACCGCGCGGGCGGCGACCGAGGGCGATTCGGGGTAGGCCGTGGAGTTGGCGCTCGCCACCTGCCAGAAGGGCAGCGCGTACAGGTAGGCCGTGTTGACGATGAGGTACAGCGCCAGCACGAGCACCGTCCCACCGACGATGGCGCGCGGCAGGTTGCGCTGTGGCTCGCGCACCTCGCTCGCCGCCATCGGGAGGAACTGCCAGCCGCTGTACGCCCAGAGCGCCGAGAACATGGCCGCACCGAAACCTGCGAGGCCGCCGCTGGTCTCCGCGGGTGCGGCGAGGTTGGCCGTCGTCCCCGTAGTGCTGAAGAGAAACACCCCGGCCGCAACGCCCACGATCGCCAGTACCTTGGCCGCAGTGAGCAATGCCTGTACCCGTCCGCCGAGCATGACTCCGGCGCAGTTGATCGCGGCGAACACGGCGATGACCGCGACGGCGAGCAGCTGCCGCGCGCCGAAGGTGAAACGATAGTCGGCGCCGAAGAGGTGCACGCTGCGCACCACCCAGTCCTGCCCGAGTGGGTGAATGTCGGAGACGAAGATGGCCACCGCCGCACCGTAGGCGCCCACGGCGGCGCCGCCCAGCACGAAGGCGTTGCAGGCGAACAGGAACCCGGGGATCTCCCCGTAGGCGCGGCTGAGGTAGACGTATTCTCCGCCAGCGTGCGGCAGCAGCGCGCCAAGCTCGGCAAAACACAAGGCGCCCAGCATGGCCACGAGCCCGGCGGCGACCCATGCCGCCAACACCAGTGCCGGGGTCCCGACCGCCTGGGCCATGGTGGCGGACTTGAGGAAGATTCCCGTGCCGATGATGATCCCGACCACGAGCGATGTGGCGTGGGTGAGTGTCAGGTCGCGGCGCGGCTGCAGGTCGTGGGTGCTCATGCACACTATCGTACAATCGTGCGCGGCCGCGCACGGAGGTAAAGGTCATGACCGCTCACGAGTACCGCACCCACATCCACTGGGAGCGTGGTGGCGCAGTGTTCACCGACAACCGCTACAGCCGCGGCCACTCGTGGCAGTTCGACGGCGGAGTGGTGGTGCCGGCTTCCTCCTCGCCCTACACGGTTCGCGTTCCCCTGTCGGTGGAGGCAGCAGTAGATCCCGAGGAGGCGCTGGTCGCGGCACTCGCCAGCTGCCACATGCTGTGGTTCCTGTCGCTCGCGGCCGCCGGCCGCTGGCGCGTCGATGACTACAGCGATCAGGCGGTCGGGTCGATGGGGCGCAACGCCGCCGGGAAGACCGCCATGTTGAGCGTGACGCTGCGGCCACGCGTGCGTTTCTCCGGCGAGCACGTTCCCACGCGAGCAGACATCGTGCAGCTGCACGAGCGCGCCCACGAGGAGTGCTTTATCGCCAACTCGGTGACGACGGCAGTGCACATCGAGCCCGTATTCCATGCCTGAGCGGCTCGCGACGTTCAGCGGCGAGGTGCGGTGCGAGCGGGCGCCTGCGGTCCCGGGCCTCACCCTCAGGGGAGTCAGCGCGGGCTCGCCCGCGGAACCCGTCTCGCTCGCCTTCAGCGGCTCTGCCCCTGCCGACCTTCCCGACAGGCTCGAAGACGCCGTGGTCGAGCATCTCGGCGGCGCGCAGTACCGCATCGCCGAGCGCACGCGCAGCTGGCTGATGGCTGCTTCCGCCGTGCACCTGCACCGCGAGATCGCCGCGCAGTTCTATCAGGCCATTCCGCCGCGGCCGGCACCGTGGGGCAAGCGTGTGTTGTGGCGCGCCGTGCTGGCACTCGCCGCCACCCGCCCGGGACTCGCGCTGCTCAAGGCGCTGCGGCACTGAAGTCCCTGACTATTCGCGAAGGAGGGTTTGCGGGAGAGCGCGCTTGCGCTGCGACGCGCAGTGCTACGAGCTCGGCGAGCGCAGCTCGAGGATTGGCGTATCGGCGAGCGGTGCCCGCTGCGCCCCGAGGAGCGAAGCGTAGGCCGCGAGCTGCGTGTGGAAGGCACGGCTCCAGGTGAAATGGCGCAGTACGCGGGCGCGGGCCACGGCACCGACCGCTTCGAGGTCACGTTCGTAGAGCGATGCAATGGCCTCCGCCATGCCGGCGACGCTGTGCGGCTCGGCGAGCGCGCCGACCGTATCATCGACGAATTCGGGGAAGGCGCCGGCGCGCGCCGCGATGACTGGCCGGCCGCAGGCCATCGCCTCGAGTATCACCAGGCCGAAGGTTTCCTTGGTGCCGGCGTGCACCAGCGCATCCGCCGAGGCGATCCATTGCGCGAGCTCGTGACTGTCACGCCGATACGGCAGCATGGTGATGTTGGCGGCCGGGCGCGCACGGCGCCCACCGCCGATCAGCAGCAGGTGATAAGGCGACCCGAGCCGGGCAAAAGCCTGGAACAGTATCGGCAGATTCTTCTCTTCCGCGAAGCGGCCGGCATACACCAGCACGCGGCTGTGTGCCGGAAGACCCAGGCATTCGCGCAGCGCGTCGCTGCGGCGCACCGGGTTGAACACGTCCGCATCGACGCCGAGTGGCTGGTGCACCACCTGCGTGATTCCGAGGCTCTGAAGATACCTGCACATGAGCCGGCTCGGCGCGAACACCAGGTCACAACGCTCGTACAGCAGCCGCACGTAGCGGCGCAATATGGGCTCGGTGAACCAGCCGCAGAGGCGCCGTCCGGCGAGCTGCGGCAGATTCGAGTGATAGAAGCCGGCGAGCGGAATGCCGCGGCGCTGGGCCACCAGCCAGCCGGCCCAGGCGGGGTGGAACACATCTCCCGCTTCGATGAGCGTCGGCTGCAGCGCATCGAGCAGACGCGTCCAGCGTCGCGGATTGAGCGGCAGGCGATAGTTGAACGTGCCCGGCACCGGGTAACCGGACAGCGTGCACACGCCCCCGCGCTCGAGATGCGTGTCGCGGCCTGGCACGACGATGGTGTGTTCCCAGGAGGTGTGCGCCGCGAGCCAGGCATGCTTCGCCGACAGGTAGCGTTTCACGCCGCCGCTGGTGGGAGAATAAAACAGGGTTGCGTCGACGAGATGCACGGTTCTTGTTTCGCCACACGCGCCAAAGGGTGCATTGCACCTTTTATGATAGTTGAGTGTCAAGCGTGGGCGCGGACCGCTCCGGCCATGCCGGCGTGATGTTGGGAGTGATGTAAGCGTAAGATGACTCGGGCTACGTACGGGCAAACGGCAAGGGTCTGACCAATGAGCGAGTCCGTGGCCCCCGCGCGGCGCGCGCGCGACAGCCGTCGCGCCCGCGCCCAGTCGAGGGCTGTCAAATACCCCTACATTCGCCGGCGATTGAAGCCGGTGGAGCTCCTGAGCTCCGAGGCAGTCGAGATCATCGAGGCGAATGCCGAGACGATTCTCGAGGAGGTCGGGATCGAGTTCCGGCGTGATCCGGAGTCGTTGCGCTTGTGGCGTGATGCCGGTGCGGACGTGCACGACGAGCGGGTTCACATACCACGGGGCCTGGCTCGAAAGCTGCTCGCCACCGCCCCCGAGGAATTCACGCTATTCGCGCGCAACCCCGAACGCAACGTGCGCCTCGGCGGCGACGCGACGGTCTTCTCCCCGGTCGGCGGGCCGCCGTTCGTGACGGACATCGAGCGCGGCCGGCGCTACGGCACACTCGAGGATCTGATCAACTTCATCAAACTCACCCACATGGCGCCGGCGATTCACTTCTCCGGTGGTTGCATGTGCGAGCCGATGGAAATTCCTCCGAACAAGCGCCACCTCGATATCCAGTACGCGTTCTTCCGCTACTCGGATCAGGGTTGCGAAGCCACCCCGGAAACCGGCGGGCATGCCGCGGATGCCGTCGCCCTGGCGCAGACGCTGTTCGGGGCGAGCTACCTGGAAACCCACCCGGCGGTGCTCGGCAACATCAACTCCAATTCGCCGCTGGTGTATGACGGACGGATGCTGCGAGCGCTGCGGGTGTTCGCCGGCCACAACCAGGGGACCATCGTGGTGCCCGCCGTGCTCGCGGGGGCGATGGGTCCGGTGACACCGGCGGGCTGCCTGGCGGAGATCCTCGCCGAGACGCTCGCCGGCATGGCCCTCACGCAGCTCGTGCGCCCGGGCGCTCCGGTGATCCTCGGATCATTCGTGGGCGCCATCTCGATGCGGACCGGCGCGCCGACTTTCGGCACGCCAGAGGCGACGCAGATGATCTTTGCCACCGCGCAGCTCGCGCGGCGAGTGAAGGTTCCCTGCCGCAGCGGCGGTTCGCTGTGCGCCTCGAAAGTCGCCGATGCGCAGGCCGCCTACGAGAGCGCGCACACGCTGCTGCCGACGCTGCTCGCCGGGGTGAACCTGGTGACGCACGCGGCGGGCTGGCTCGAAGGGGGACTCGTCGCGAGCTACGAGAAGTTCGTGATGGACGCAGACCAGTGCGCCATGATGCAGATGCTCGCGCAGGGAATGGATCTCAGCGAACGTGGCCAGGCGCTCGATGCGATCCGCGAGGTCGGGCCGGGAAGCCACTTCCTCGGATGCGCCCACACACTCGCGAACTTCGAGACGGCCTTCTATCAGTCGACCATCGCGGATTACTCTTCCTTCGAGCAATGGTCGCTCGAGGGCAAGCTCACCGCCGAGCAGCGCGCCAACCGTGTGTGGAAGAAGATGCTGGCGGACTACCAGGATCCCGGCATCGATGCGGCGCAGGATGAGGCGATGCTCGATTTCATTGCACGCCGCAAGGCGGTGCTCTCGGACACCATCGACGACGAATGAGACCGGTTCTTTCGCCCGGCGCCACGAGCGGACACATCAATGCCGGCAAAACCTAGCGTGAGGTCGCTCTTGCCGTGCGCAGCTGCCGCAGCAGCCCGCGGTGTAACGCCACATATCCGGGCGAGCTGACGCGTCCTTCCGCCGGCAGCAGCGCGCTGAGCCTCGCGAGCGCGTGAAAGGGCACCGAAGGGAAACTGTGGTGCTCGGCGTGATAGGGCATCCGCCAGGTCAGGAGCCGCACCGCCGCGTTGGTGTAGGTAGTGCGCGTGTTGGCGAGCATGTCGTCATCGAAGGCGCAGCCGGTGTGCTCGGCCAGGAGAAAGAGCCTGAGGAAGGGCTGACCGAGGATCGCCGGAACAACCCAGTAGATGAGCGCGGCTGCACTCTGCAGATAAACCGAAGCCGCGGCGATGCCGAGGTAGCAGCCCCAGAGAATGCGCGCCTCGAGCACGACGGACGGCGTGCCTGAAGCGGGCACGAAAATTTCGGTAACGCGGCCGGTGATTGCATGGCGCAGGGTCGTCTGCAGGCGCTCCCGCCAGTACGGCAGGCCCGACACCCGCCACCAGTACGCAGTGAGAGTTGCCGCAGCCGGCACCGCCAGCTCCGGGTCACGCGCGCGGTTCTGCGTATAGCGGTGATGGGCGAAATGGAACAGCCGGAAGTAATTCGGCGGCAGGATCAGCAGCGTGCCACACACCCCGGCCACCACATCGTTGAGCGAGCGGCTGGCAAAGGCGGTGCGGTGGATGCATTCGTGCAGAGCGCAGAACAGGAACGTGACAACGATCCCATGGAGGATGAGCGCCAGGGCGAGCCACACGTATCCGCGACTCGCCCAGACCAGGAGACCGGTCGCCGCCAGGAGACCCGCGTGCATGCCGAGTTGTAACGCGCCGCGCGCATCCGAGCGCTGCGACAGCTCTCGTATCCTCTCGCGCCCGAGGCGTGCAATCGGCAGTGTGTCGATGTCCATCGCCCGTGTCCGCCGGCCATTCTAAGCCCGCTTTGCCGGCCACCCGGAACACAAGCGGGGGGCGCCAATAAAATCAAGGAAATGCGCAGCGACCGACCGCAGCCGCCCGCGTGGTGTCACGCCGGCTTGATGTTGGCATTGAGGCGGAAGAGGTTTGCCGGATCGTAGCGTTTCTTGAGCGCGGCGAGGCGCGGGTAGTTGTCCCCATACGCGCTCTGGACGCGATGCGCGTGCACATCCTGCTGCGACTCGCCGAGATTCACGTAGTAGCCTTCGGTGAACGGCTCGAGCTTCGCCCACGCCGCCCGCGTCCACTCGGTGTTGCGCTCCGCGCCATCGCCCGGCACCTTCCAGAAGGAGCCGAGCACCATGTCGTATCGCGCGTGGCGGTTCCAGAAGGCCGTCGCCTGCGGCGCCACCCGGTTGGCCGCGCTGCCTAAGGGCTGAAAGCCGACGAACGCGAACCCGAACGGCACTGGTGCCGCCTCGAGGTAGTCAATGGCGGTGTCGATGAGGGAGGGCGTGAGCGCGCGCGTCAGGCCGCCCTTGAAATAAGCGCCGTAAGGAAAGGGTTTGACCGGATCCGCCGCGCCCTGCAGCTTGACGTAAGTGGCGGGGCCGAGCTTGTCCGAGACCGGCTTGCCGAGGTGCCGTAGGGGCGCCAGGACCCGCTCGCCGTCAGCGGGCGGTCCGCAATAACAGACATCGAAAGTAACCCGTGGCCCATCCTTCGCATCAACGTCGAATTCGGGCAGCACACACAACTCATCGGGCGCGCCTGCGATGTAGTCGAGGAAGCCGCGCATCAACTGGCGCGCATCCGCGAAGGGGAAGCTGATCTCACCGCCGTAGAGCATCGGCCCGACCGCGTGCAGCCGATACTCGAAGGAGGTGACGACCCCGAAATTCCCGCCGCCACCGCGCAGGCCCCAGAACAGGTCCGGGTTTTCCCCGGCATTGGTGCGCAGCAGCCGACCGTCGGCGGTGACCACTTCCGCACCGGTGAGGTTGTCGATCGTCAGTGCGAACTTCGGACCGATGCGGCCGAAGCCGCCGCCGAGGGTGAGTCCGGCGAGGCCCGTGTCGGAGGCCGTCCCGGCGGTCGTGGCGAGACCGAAGGCCTGCGCCTCGCGATCGAACTGTCCGATGAGCGTGCCGGGCTCGACGCGCGCCGCCTTCGCGGCCGGGTCGATGTGCACGCTGCGCATGGGCGAGAGGTCGATTTCCAGCCCGCCATCGCACACCGACTGCCCCGAAAGACTGTGGCCACCGCCGCGTACGGAGGTGAGCAGGCCGTGCGCACCGGCGAAGCTGACCGCATGCATGACATCCGCCGCCCCGGCGCAGCGCGCGATGAGTGCGGGTTTGCGGTTGAAGGCGGCGTTCCACAATCGCCGTGCGTCGTCGTAGCCGGCATCGCCCGCGATCAACAACTCGCCCCGCAGCGCCGAGCGCAGATCCGCGACCTCGGCGGGCGTGAGTGTGAGCTGCCGCCCGTCGAGGCCGACAGCGGCAATCTCCGCGCCCGCGGCACTCGCGCGCCGCAACGGCAAGGAAGCTGCGGCGAGAGCCGCGAGTCCCGCTGCACAGAAGGTTCTTCTTTGCATGGTTGTTTCAGCCCCGGTGCAAGGGCCGGAAGGGTGCGCCGGGCCATCCGCAGGTGTCAAGCGGCGCGGGCGCCATACCGTCGGCGCGGTGCTGCGGTGCGCGGCTGTGGCACACTAAGCCGACCCGCGGGGCGTGCGACGCGCCGTTCTCAAGAAAAACGTCCGGCTCGGCTACAACATCGAAATGGTGTGTCATGAAAGAATTCCTGCGGCGCCTGGTTGTCCTTGAGCCGGGCGAGGCGCCAGTCGTGCTGGCGTCACTGGCAACGCTGCTGTGCACGTTTTCCAGTTACACCATGCTGCGTCCGGTACGCGATGCACTCGGCGTCACTTCGGGTCTGGACAAGATTCCCTACCTGTTCTGGGGCGTGTTCGTCGTGATGCTGCTGCTGCAGCCACTGTATGGCTACCTCACCTCGCGCCACACGCGCTCGGTGTTCCTGCCGTGGGTGTACGGGTTCTTCATCCTCAACCTGGTACTCTTCTGGCTCTGGTTCCGTGTACAGGCCGATCACACCTGGATCGCACGCACCTACTACGTGTGGGTGAGCGTCTTCAATCTGTTCGTAGTGGCGGCTTTCTGGAGCCTGATGGCGGATGTATTCAGCCGCGAGCAGGCGGTGCGCCTGTTCGGCTTCATCTGGGCCGGGGCCAGCGCGGGCGGCCTGATCGGACCTTTCGTGGCCCGCGAGCTCGCCATCCCGATCGGCGCCATCAACCTCCTGCCGATTTCCGCCGGACTGCTGTTCGTGGCGCTGCTGCTCATGATGCAGGTCATCCGCCTCCAGCGCAGCCACGCAGCGCCCGCAGCGCCCGCAGCGGCGGCGGCGGCGGAGGCGCCCCGTGCCGAGCGTGGTGTGGGGGGCGGGGTGTTCGCCGCCTTCGCCCAGGTGGGGCGCTCACCCTATCTGATGGGAATCGCAGTGTTCGTGTTTTTCATGACCTGGGTGTCGACTTTCTTTTACCTCGAGCAGCAGTCGTTCGTCGCCAAGGTGTTCCACGGTGCCGATGAGCGCGCACGCTTTTTCGCCACCATCGACTTCTGGGTACAGGCAGCCTCGCTGCTGCTGCAGTCGCTGGTCTTCGGCCGGCTGTTCAAACGGTTCGGAATGCGCGCGCTGCTGATGGCCGTGCCGCTGATGATGGTGGGTGCCTACACGCTGTATGCGCTCGTGCCGGTTTTCATGGTATTGAATTGGGCATACGGGATTCGGCGGGTGGGCGACTATGCCATCACCCGGCCTTGCCGCGATTCGCTCTTCACCGTGGTGAGCCGCGAGGAGAAGTACCAGGCGAAGAGCCTCATCGATACTTTTGCCTATCGGGGCGGGGACGCCCTCAGCGGCTCGCTCTATAAGGCCTTCACCGCGGGGCTCGGCGCAGGCCACAGCGCTGTCGGCTGGCTGGGCGCGGCGATCTCGGCGCTGTGGATGCTGCTCGCGTTCGGCCTCGGACAGGCCTTCCAGCAGCGCGCGCAGCGCACGGCCCCGCCGCCTTAGGGCTGTCCCGCTAAGCCGCGCTCGGCTGTGCCGCGCCGCCGGTCTCCGAGAGATCGGGCGCCGCACTGCCGCGCAGCGCCATGGTCGCCGCGACGATCTCCGCCGCGTTGGCAAAGCGCTCGCCGCGGGCCTTGGCCATGAGCCGCCCGAGAAACCCCTCGTAGCGCGACAGATCCGGCGGCAGTGCCGGCAGCGGTGCGTTCACGTGCTGCTGCAGTACTTCCATCGCCGTGCCGCCGATGTAGGGCTTCTGCCCGGTGAGCAGCTCGTAGCAGATGACCCCGAGGCTGTAGAAGTCGGAACGGGCATCGAGCGCCTCGCCCTGCGCCTGCTCGGGGCTCATGTAGTAGGGTGATCCGAGCAGCACGCCTGTCTGGGTGCTGATGGTGCTGCCATCTATCGAGCGCGCAAGACCGAAGTCGATGAGCGCCACGGAGTCGTTATCCCGCAGCATCACATTCGGCGGCTTGAGGTCGCGATGCACCAGCCCCGCCTCGTGCACCACCTGGAGCGCCCCAGCGATCTGCGCGATGTAGTGCAGTGCCTCCAGCTCGCTCACGCCCCGCTGGATGCGCGCCTTGAGATCCCCGCGCGGCAGGTATTCCATCGCCAGGTACTCGAAGCCACCGTGCACGCCGTAGTCGTAGATCTCGACCACGAGCGGGCTGCGCACCGCCATGATGGCGGTGTATTCACGCTCGAGGAACTGCCGTCCGGCCGCCTCATCGCGCAGCGTCTTGCTGACCTTGAGCGCGACGTTGTGACCGCGGTGCGCACTGCTGGCGAGGTACACCACGGCCTTCTCCGACTCCCCGATCTTCAGCCGCAGCGTGTAGCCGGGAATGGACTCGGCATTCGTGGTAAGGAGTGCCGCGATGCCGCTCGGCTGCAGCGCTGCAGCGTTGCCCGCGTCGGAACCAGCGCCCGCTCGGCCCTGATCGGCGCCCGGCGCGGTCTGCTCGGCGGCCTTGGCTGGGTGGAACTCCGCATCGCGCGAGAGATTCGCGAGACTCGCGAGGCGCCGCGCGACGCGCCGCTCGACGCGGCGCAGCGCGACCCGTACCGCGGTGCTCAGGCGCTCCGGAGTGAGCAGGCGTTTTGGAAGGTAATCCACGGCTCCGAGCTGCAGCGCGCGCACCGCGGTGAGCTCGTTGCCATCATCGGCGAGGGCGATCACCGCGGGAGTCGCAGGCTGATCGCGCAGGCGGCGCAGCAGCGTCAGCCCGTGCGCAGCGGGGTCCTCGGGACTTGCGCCGAAGGAGGCCGCCAGCATCAACAGATCGCAGTCGCGCCCGGAGAAAGTGGCGCACCAGCGCTGGAACTCCTCGAGGTTGAGCATGCTGACGCTCGCCTGCGGGCACAGCACATCCAGATGATGGCGCAGCCACTCGCCGTAACGGCGGTCCTCGTCCACGACCAGCACGCGTGCCGGCGGAGGCGAGCGGCGCGCACTCATCGCTGCACCGTGAAACGCAGCCGCACGCGCGCGTGCTGGCTGACGGCCTGACCCTCGCGCGTCACCGGCCGGTAACGCCAATGGCGCACGGCGTCGAGCGCCGCCTGCTCGAAGATGCCGACGGGTTGGGCACCGACCACCGCGACATCGCTCACCGCGCCGTCGGCGCCGACCACGAACTGCAGATCTACCCAGCCATCGATGCCGCGCACGCGGGCGACGTCCGGGAACTGTGGTGTGACGTAGTGGGTGCGCGTCAGGGCTGCGGCATTGACGTAGCTCTGTGCCTGCTGCGCATCGTCCTGGGCGGCGCTCAGCGCCGTATCGATCGCGGCGAGCGCCGTCGCATCCGCACCCGCGCTGCGCGCCTCGGTGAGCCAGCGGCGCGTGCCGGCGAGGTCCTGGGCACGCAGGCTACTGCGAGCCTCATCGAGCAGCCGTGTCGCATAGCTGCTGTGCGCGCGCTGCGTCAGCGGATCATCAGGGGCCTTCTGTGCGAGCTGCGCCAGGTAGAAGCGTGCGCTGTCCGTGGCAGGCTCCAGCAGCTCACCGCGCGCGAGTCGCTGGTTGAAGGCGGCGGAGAGCTGCGCGAGCTCTTCGGTGTGCGCCGAGCCACGCAGCTGCTGCGCCTCTGCGCGCAGCGCACCAACCTGCGACGGCTCCGCTCCCACATCCGCGGCAGCCGCGATCCAGATGTCGGCCTGCTCGGCATTCCTGGCGGTGAGCGCGCGGCGCGCTTCACTCTGCAGTCGCACGATCAGCTCCTGCGTGGCCTGCTGCACGCCGGCAGCGCCCGGCGCCAGCGCCCGTGCGGACTCGATGTAGAAGCGGGCGTTGTCCTCTACCGGCGTGATGAGCGCACCGCGCGCGAGCGCATCACGCCCGCGGCCGAGGTAGTCGGCGACGCGCGCGTCGAGCTGCTTCTGCGCGAGCTGCTGACGCGCCTCCTCGACCAGCGTCGAGCGATGCTCACCGCGGGCGGCATCCTCGAGCGTGGCGAGCGCTCCGGCCACATCGCCTCCGGCTGCGGCCCGCTGTGCCTTGCTGAGCACCACGCGCTCGCGCTGTGCGCCGATCTGCGCGGCGAGAAACGCGACCCGTGCGTGATTGGGGTCGATGGCGCGCGCCCGATCGGTGAGCTGCTGCGCGGCATCGAGGTGCTGCTGCTGTAGCTCGCCCTCCGCCGAGGCGAGCAGGCGGTCGATCACCTGTGCGAGTCCGTTGACCGCGCGCGGATCGCGTGCGTTGCGGCCCAGCGCCTCGCGATACAGCTCGGCCGCGTTCTCATGCGGCGGTGCCACCAGTGCACCTGCGACCAGCGCCGCATCGGCGCGCGCAAGCAGGCTCTCGAGAGCCGGGTCATCGCTCGGTGAGGCCGCGTGCGTTGCGGTCGCCTCCGCCGGCGCCTGCTGCGGTGCATGCAATGCGCGCCACAGGAGCGGCGCCGCGAGCGCCAGGGCGGCGGCGAGGACGATCAACGGCGCGGCGCGCCTGCGCCGCGGTGTCAGCGCCGCAGGCACGGCCTCCGGCACCGTCCCACCCTGCGCGTGGCGCCGCCACGCGGCCTCGACGAACAGACGCACCCGCTGCTCGGAGAGCGGCCGGTGCAGAAAGCGATGCACCGAGCCGTCGGTGACGTGTGTGGAAACCATCCCCTGCTCGCCGGAGCCTCCGGCGACGATGAGCACCAGCTCCGGGAACTGCGCGTGCAGGCGATCGATGAGTTCGCCGGTTGCGCTCGCGAGCGCCGCGCAGTCGATGACCGCCACGCCTCCCTGGTGAGTCAGGAGCGCGCCCGACAGGTCGACCTCGGAGCCTACGGCCACCACCTGGTGCGAGGGATCGGTGACCTTCTTCAGGATCGCAACGAGCTGGGGATCGCGGGTCAGGGCGATGAGTGGCGCGGGCGAAAGTCCGAGGCGCAGCGCGGCCATCCCCAGGGGCGTCGCCGTCCGGGGGGCATGCGCTGCGATCTTGGGAGCCACGACTGTCACAATCCGTAAAAACCGCCCGTCGGGCCGCCATGCCCGGCCGCGGGGTTAAGATGACGTAAGACCGGGGACGTGTCGCTAATTACGCGGGATTTCTGTGAAGCTGGTCGTCCTGTGACGCGGTTGGCAGCATCTGCCCCATTCCCGGGCGCTGCACCCGTGGCGTCAGTCCCGCGGCAGCAGGAATTTCGAGCCGTTGAAGCTCAGCACCGCCCCCTCGGGGGTGATGCTGTCGAGGTGCACCCCTTGCGGCAGCGTGTCGCCTTCGCGGAGTTTGTGCATGTTGATCATCACGAAGCGGTCCTCGGGGCGGGCAGCAAACACGTGCAGGTCGAGCCGCAATTGCGGCAGCCGCGTCCCGGCGGTGGTGCTGAGATCCTGATACAGCGGCAATCCCGAGGCGGTGCCTCGGTGCACGTGACCGCCGAGCGCCGGGCCGGCCGGCTCCTCGGCCGGCGCGTAGTCCGCGGCATTCGTCGGCTCTGCGTCGGGCGCCGGGGTCGGCGCGCCGGGCGCTGGCGCGCCGGGCGCTGGCGCTGACGGTTCGCCAGTCAAGGCCGGCGGTGCAGCGCCCGCGGACGCCGGTGCGCTCGTGGCAACGACGGGCATCTGAGCCGCCGTCCCGGCAAGCGCCGGGGTTGGAGCCGCGGCAGGTTGC
>Ga0210408_10002851_pt1 | contig 16404 bp, 16 predicted proteins | sample IncBWH4MmetaG_FD_155471 | JGI IMG/M metagenome (GOLD analysis project Ga0210408, IMG submission 155471) | Forest soil microbial communities from Barre Woods Harvard Forest LTER site, Petersham, Massachusetts, United States - Inc-BW-H-4-M | ecosystem: Environmental > Terrestrial > Soil >...
GGCCACGCGGCGAGCGTGCACCCTACCGGCTTGGGGTAATGCTACGCCGGTCACGCGGGAGCGTGGCTGCGCCGCGAATTTCCTCAGTTGACATCTAGCTGTTTTGGAACGGTATATAGGTCAATGGCTGAACCGAAGAAGGGAGTGGCAAGAATTCCGGTACCGCCGAGGATCCAATCCAAGGTGGAGGATTCGGGCCACAGGGAAGCCGGCCAGACCGAACAACGTCACGAAGTTGCCGCTTCCCCCGGAGTGCACATGTTGATGTCGGACGTGGTTGACGCCAAGCGGGATCCATTGGTTGTTCCCCTGGTCGGCTTGCTGCTCGCTTTTTCCGTGATTTCGCTTATTGTTCAATTGCTGATTGCATTTAGCTGAGGTTGTGTTCCTAGACTGGATGCACAGCGCAAATTTTTAACAGTTTATGTCTACTGCATCCGTTACTCATCTGGACGAAGCAACTTTTGATCAGTCCGTTAGCGATTCAAATGTCCCAGTTCTCGTTGATTTCTGGGCGACCTGGTGCGGTCCTTGCCGCATGATCGCACCGGTTCTCGACGAGATTGCCAAAGAGCAGGGGAACGCCGTTCGCATCGTGAAGGTTGACGTTGATAACAATCCTGCGCTCTCCAATCGTTTCGGGATTCGGAATATTCCGACGATGTTATTCTTCAAAGGCGGCGAGGTCAAAGATCAGGTCGTCGGTCTGACAAGTAAAGCGGATCTGATTTCCCGACTGAACGCGCTAAAGTAAATTAATTGGAGATTGGCACAGGTTTTCGATGAAACTTACCGGAGCCTGTGATAGGCTCTAAGCCTATGTATACGTTCGCTCTCGTGACGCCAGGACCGACAGAATGGGTGTTGATCCTTGTGATCGTACTCGTCCTGTTCGGCGCAAAGAAGCTTCCCGAGTTGGCGCGGAGTTTAGGCCAGAGTATGAACGAGTTTAGGAAAGCCCGCGAGGAGTTTGATAAAGAACTCCACCAAGCCGGGCAAGATCTGAAAGCTGCACCACAAAATACTCAACCTTATCAACAAGGGCAGCCGGTTCAACAAATTCAACCGGCACAACCGGTTCAAGCAGCACAAGTTGCTCCAGTTCAAACCGCCGAGACGCAGCCTCCCGCGCAACAGCCCTCTCAGCCTTCCTAGGATAATTCGGAAATTTCGCAAGCCCGGTTTGCGCAGCTCTGAGGAGATGCAAGGCGGGGATGCGTGGCTAACTTCCGCCGGGCTGGACTTTTGGTATGTTCACCCGGAACGCGCTGATATTGGTGCTCGTGTTGCTGGCCGAGAGCGTTTTTGGACAGCAAGCGGTAAAATTCGTTCACTACAACGTCGAGAACTATCTCGAAATGAACCGGCGCCAGGGCAGTCGGACCGAGTTCGGACCCAAGCCTGAGAGCGAAAAGAAAACGCTGGTTCGGATCATTAAGGAGATTCATCCGGATATACTTGGTGTCGCCGAGATGGGACCGCCGGATCAATTCGAGGAATTTCAGAAGCGCCTCAAGGATGCCGGTCTTGAATTTCCTTTCTCCGAGTATGTGAATGCGGCGGATCCGAACCGGCATCTGGCTTTGCTGAGCCGGTTCGAAATTGTGGAGCGCCACTCAGAAAAGAGTTTATTCTTTGACCTCAACGGACAGCGGGAAGCAGTCGAACGGGGTTTTCTGGACGTCACGATCGAAGTGAACCCGTCGTACCGGCTTCGCCTGGTGGGCGCCCATCTGAAATCCAAGCTAGCGGTGCCGTCTGGGGAGGCGCTCCTGCGGCGGAACGAGGCGCGTCTACTCCGGCAACATATCGAGGCGGTGCTCAGCAAGGATCCGAACGCAAACTTGCTCGTGTACGGCGATCTTAATGATACAAAGGATCAACCGGCTATTCAGGAGATTCTCGGTCCGCGGCAGAGCCCGAATCGTTTAAGTGATATTTTGCTGGCGGATGCGCAAGGAGACCATTGGACCTATTACCGGCAACTCAGCGATACGTACGATCGGATTGATTATATCCTGACAAACCAGGCGCTCTTGCCGCAGATTGATCAATCGCAATCGTGTGTGTACCGATCGAGCGATTGGTACTCGGCCAGTGATCATCGGCCTGTGGTCACGGTGATCAGGATGAAAACGCAATGAACGGCTGGTTGCCGTTCACGCTTGCGAAGCGGGATGGCTTGACCTAATTTCACAGTTTGTCCCGTGAACACCTTAGGGGCGTTCCGGGACCATTTCGTGTCCGGTAGATTTTATGGCCAACATCGTGTTAGTCGGCGCCCAATGGGGAGACGAAGGCAAAGGGAAGGTGATTGATTACCTCACCGATAAAGTAGACGTCGTAGTGCGGAGTCAGGGGGGGAACAATGCGGGACACACCGTCGTTGTTGGCGAGAAGAAATACATCCTTCGTCTGATTCCGTCCGGCATTCTAAGGAAGGGGAAACTCTGTGTGATCGGCAATGGTGTCGTGATTGATCCTGTGTCGCTTTGGGAAGAAATTTCGGAACTGGCGGCCCACGGTGTTAAGATCAATTCAAAGAATTTGTTGATCAGCGAGTGCGCGCACCTGGTTTTCCCTTACCACAAGATCTTTGACGAACAGCGAGAAGCCGGGACTCAGAAGATTGGAACCACAAGGCGCGGCATAGGGCCGGCTTATGGCGACAAGATCGCCAGAATCGGGATCCGCATCGGGGACCTTTTGCAGCCGGAGATATTCACGAAAAGCCTTAAAGCGCGAGTTAAGGATGTAAATTCTCTACTCCGGGAGCTCGGTCTCAAACCGGTAAGGTTCGAACCGCTTTTGCATCAGTATTTGGAGGTTGGAGAAAAAATCCGGCCACTCATTACGAACACGGTTCTGACAATTCATAAAGCGATGCAGGCTGGGAAAGAGATTCTTTTTGAGGGCGCCCAAGGGACATTTCTGGATGTCGATCACGGAACTTATCCTTACGTTACATCTTCGAACACGACTGCGGGTGGTGCGTGCACCGGATCCGGGGTGCCGCCCAACCGGATCGACCGCGTCGTAGGCGCTGTGAAGGCTTACACCACGCGTGTTGGCGAGGGCCCGTTTCCCACAGAAGATGCCGAAATAGCCGATCTGATGCATTCGATGGGACGCGAATACGGCGCGGTTACCGGACGTGAGCGCCGGTGCGGTTGGTTTGACGCTGTTGCAACCCGGTATGCCCAGATTCTTAATGGTATCGATGAATTGGCGGTAACGAACCTGGACGGTTTGGATTCCCTTCCGCGGCTGAAGGTCTGCGTGGCCTACAGGCTGGATGGAAAAAGGATCGAGTTCCCGCCGACCTGCGTCCGGCAACTGGCGAAGTGTATCCCCGTTTACGTAGAACTCGCCGGTTGGCAACAAGCGACCAGTGGGGCTCAGTCGTATGACGAACTGCCTCCAGCGGCCAGAGAGTACTTGCAAAGGATTTGCGATCTTACCGGAGCCAAACTAAAACTAGTAGGTGTGGGCCAAAGTCGCGCCCAGACTATTCTGGTGTAGTGTCTTCGCAGGACACTGGGTTTGAAGATGTCCACGATAGCTCCGAAACATATTGCGGTGATCATGGATGGCAATGGTCGTTGGGCCCGCCAACGCGGTTGGCCGCGGAGCCGAGGTCATCTCGAAGGAGCCAACTCAGCCAAAGAATGTGTAGAGACGTGTCTCGATTTGGGGGTCGAATATCTGACCCTCTTCGCTTTTTCCACAGAAAACTGGCGACGCCCGAAAGAGGAAGTTGATACCCTCATGGGTCTTTTACAGAAGTTTCTGAGGGACTATACCGGCGATCTGCGCAAACGGAGCGTCAAGCTTCAGGCAATCGGTCGGTTGAACGAAATGCCGCCGGGTGTTCAAAAGCAAATCCGCGAATCGATCGAAGCGACGGCGACTGGGCAAAATCTTACCACCATCCTTGCCGTAAACTACAGCGGCCGAGCGGAAATTGTCGATGCGGTGAAAAGGATCGTTGAAGAAGTCGTCGCTGGAAGACTGGCCAAGGATCAGATTGATGCCGAAATTTTTGAACAAAGCCTATATACGCATAACTTTCCGGATCCGGATCTATTCATTCGAACTTCGGGAGAAATGAGGATTTCGAATTTTCTGCTCTGGCAATTGAGCTATACCGAAATCTATGTAACTCAAAAACTTTGGCCTGACTTTCGCAGAGAGGATCTGCTTGAGGCCGTGAAGGAATTCGGGCGGCGTAACAGACGATACGGAGGGGTTTAAGTCCGAGGAATGTGGAACAGTGCTCCAGATCTGGCGTGATTCGGGAACAAAGAGTTGTCTCTCGTCCCGCTGGAAGGCAAGATGGCTCTTTATTCGCATATTGGACGTACCGGCCGGAAAAAAAGCCCTTATTCTCTGTACAAAAATGAGCATGTAACTTGCGCATTCATTTAGTTGGGCAAATTGTGTATTTTTGCTCATGGATGAAGGGCCTTTTTACAAGAGTTCTTGGTACCCCACTGGGCACAGACATTGATGCAGACGATCTTGTTAGTTGATCCCGAAACCGACTTCCTTGAGTGGGCGCAGAATCAGCTTGAGACGCCGATCACTCGTGTGGTGACGTCGACGACGGCTGACGAGGCATACAAGATCTACATAGCCGAGAATCCGGATTTGCTGATTTCAGAGACGCATTTGATGCCTTTCAGCGGATTGGAGCTTTTGGCGAGAGTCAGGCAGCGAGATTCCAACGCCCTCGTCATTTTGATGAGCGCGTTCGGCACGACCCAATCCGTGATTGAATCGATGAAATTGGGCGCATTCGACTATCTCCGGAAAGAGTCACTCCCTTTCAACTTAAAGCCGGTTGTCGATGCGGCTTTGACGGCTCAGGCTGAAATGCGTTCGGCCACAGCATTCAAGCCTCAACTGACCGTCGAGCAATATCAAGACAGTTTGGTCGGCAAATCTCAACCGATGCAGCAGGTCTTTAAGATGATCGGCCGGGTTTCGCATAGCGACGCACCGGTGATGATCACAGGTGAAAGCGGTTCGGGCAAGGAGCTGGTCGCCCGAGCGATCCATCATTACAGCAATCGAAGTATTCAGCCCTTCATCGCAATCAATTGCGCTGCAATCCCGGAAAACTTGTTGGAAAGCGAGCTCTTCGGACACGAGAAAGGAGCTTTTACCGGCGCGTCGTCTCAGAGAATTGGGCGGTTTGAGCAGGGCAATAGCGGAACGCTGTTCCTCGATGAGATCGGCGACATGCCGCTGGCCGTCCAGAGCAAGATTCTGAGAGTTTTGCAGGAGGGAGAGTTTTCTCGTGTCGGCGGAAACGCGACGATCAAGACCGACGTTCGAATTATCGCTGCAACCAACAAGACATTGGAGCAGGAGGTTGCGAAAAAGCTTTTTCGCGAAGATCTTTTCTATCGTTTGAATGTAGTACGGGTTCATCTCCCGCCGCTTCGGCAGAGGCGAGAAGATGTCAGACTGCTAGCGGAATATTTCCTAAAGAAGATAGCGACGCAAAAGCATCTACCCCAGCTCAAGCTGTCGGAAGAAGGGGTAAAACTGATGGAGGACTATCCTTGGCCGGGCAACGTGCGCGAACTTGAGAACACGATCCAACGGGCCTGCGTCCTCGCCACCAGCGATGTGCTGCTTCCAAAAGACATCCCCCTTGGCGTCGCTACCCAGCGTTCGGATGATGGATCGGAGAATCAGACGGTCGCTGTGAGCACAAACTCTGGCAGACCGACTCTGGAAACTGCCGTGGAAATCCTGCTCGACGCGGCTTCAACCGATCGTTCTTTGCAGCTGCTTCCCTGGTTGGAACGGGAGTTCACCCTGTTCGCGATGAAGCGAACGAAAGGTAACCAGGTTAAAGCGGCGAAACTTTTGGGAGTAACTCGCGCCACGTTGCGAAAGCGAATCGAGCGCTACGGGATCACCAAGGAGCTGAATTTTCAATAATATAGCACACGCATCCTGCGTGTATCTCCTACAGGCTGGGAAGCCTAAGCTACTGACCGACCGAGACGTTGCCGGAGGCGTCTTGATCCTCATGGGGCAATGACAGAGCTGGTAAAGATAGTTGATTCGATTCGCAATTCGGAGCCGTTTCTCGGACTGCTGCAAGCAAAGGGTCCTATAACGCTGGAGCATGTTAGCGAGGGTGCACAGGCCTTTGTCGCCGCGGGCGTTGTCCGCCACCATGCTTCCAGATCTTGTTGGATTCTTTGCCCGGATGTCCGTCGCCAGGAAGACTTATTTAACGGTCTTTTAAACTGGGAGGTCGATGCCCTGTTCTTTCCGGAACTCGAGCTTCCGGCGTACGAAGGCGCGCTCCCCGACCCGGAGATTGTTGCTGAGCGTTTGGAAGTTCTGCAGCAAATTGCCGAGGGCAAACGCGCGGTTGTGGTCCTTACGGCGTCGTCGCTCGAAGACCAGATTCCACCCGCCGAGGCGCTCCAAAAGCAGTCGATCGCTTTGCGGCGCGGCGATCGCCTCGATAGAGAGACTCTGATCGAAAGACTAATAGCAAGCGGATATGAACAGGTTCCGCAAGTGACCACTCGCGGCCAATTCGCAGTGCGCGGCGGCATTCTCGATGTCTTCTCGTGGCAGCATGCTGTTCCTGTACGAATTGAGCTCTTTGGCGAGGATATCGATTCAATCAGAGAGTTTGAGCTGGATGATCAAACCTCGATTCGGACGATCGAACGATGCGAATTGCTCGTTGGCGAAACAGAGCATCTGACCGTCTGCCTCCGCGAGTATCTTCGAAAGGCTGACGTCTTGATCGGCATCGAGTCTGACCTCGACGAGGCAGAGATCAGCATTATCTCCGGCGCACGGGCTGCCGAAGGGATTGAAGACTATCGGACGGCGTTCTTTGGCACCGGTTTTGAGGAGTTTGAAGCCGGTGACTTTTTAGTCGAAGAGACTAAACGCGAGGCTGCGCTGGAGCAGCTTCGAGACTGGCTTCAAGCGAGTTGGCGGCTATTCGCGATCTGTCATAACGAGGGAGAAATCGAGCGTTTGCGAGATGTGCTCCGCGACAACGAGATCAACATCGATGCAATCCGGTTCGTCCTCGGATCGCTGACTCGCGGTTTTATTTACCCGGAGGCGAAACTGGCGGTTTTGTGCGATGCGGAAATCTTTGGTCGTTACCAGAGCCCTAGCGCTCGCCGCCTCGCGCTTCGGCGGTCGCGGCTCAGAGGCGGACGATCGCCGATCGACTTCGCCGAAATCGCGGAAGGAGATTTCGTTGTTCATCTCGAGCACGGAATCGGTAAGTACCGCGGCATTCAGAGGTTGCAGCAAAATGGCTTCGAACAGGAAGTGGTCGTTTTGGAGTTCGCGAACGAGGCCCGACTCTACGTTCCGTTTGAACAGGCGTTTTTAGTTTCTCGCTATGTCGGCATTGGAAAACGGTTTCCGCCGTTGAGCGCGCTCGGTGATAGCCGGTGGAGCAGGGCAAAGAGAGCGGCGGAGACAGCGGTCTTCGACTACGCGTCAAGGCTCCTCGCCATACAGGCTGAGCGGGACGCACTCACGGGTTTCGCCTACCCGGCGGACACGAAGTGGCAGAACGAATTCGAGTCTTCGTTCCTTTATAAGGAGACAACCGATCAGATGCGAGCGATCCAGGAGACTAAGGCCGATATGGAGAGTCAACGGCCGATGGACCGGTTGATCTGCGGCGACGTCGGCTTTGGGAAGACCGAGGTAGCGATTCGGGCCGCGTTCAAGGCGGTAATAAATGGAAAACAGGCCGCCATGCTGGTGCCGACGACGGTGTTAGCCCAGCAGCACTACAACACTTTTAGGGAGCGAATGTCTGATTATCCGATCCGCGTGGGAATGTTGAGTCGCTTCCTGTCCGAGCGAGAACAGCGCGTAACGATTCAGGGGCTGCGGGACGGTTCAATCGATATCGTTATCGGGACCCATCGGCTGATCATGGGCGATGTAGAGTTCAAAAATCTGGGGCTCGTCATCATCGACGAGGAACAGCGCTTTGGCGTGAGGCATAAGGAACGATTTAAAGAGCAATTCAAGTTGATCGACGTACTAACGCTTTCCGCTACCCCGATTCCGAGAACACTCTATTTGTCGCTCGTTGGCGCAAAGGACATGTCCGTCATTGAGACACCGCCGCCGAACCGGCTTCCGGTAGAGACGGTGATTTGCGGCTACGACGAACGAATCATTCGCGACGCGATTCAGCGTGAACTCCATCGCAACGGGCAAGTTTACTTCCTCCATAATCGAGTGGAAACAATCGATCGCGTTCGAGAACGAGTCCGACTGCTTTGTCCGGGCGCGCGAGTTGATGTAGGGCATGGCCAGATGCACGAACACCAGTTGGAAGAGGTTATGCAACAGTTTGTTAGCGGGAAAACGGATGTGCTGGTTTCGACAACCATCATCGAGAGTGGCTTGGACATTCCGAACGCGAACACCATTATCATCGACAGGGCAGACCGGTTCGGTTTAGCCGATTTGTATCAGTTGCGAGGTCGAGTTGGGAGAGCCCAACACAAGGCCTACGCGTACCTTTTGCTTCCGCGAGATATGATGACAGTTGGCTCAGCTCGGCGGCGAATCAATGCCATTAAACAGCATTCCGGGCTTGGGGCAGGATTCAAAATTGCGATGCGAGATCTGGAGATCCGAGGAGCCGGAAACATTCTCGGCACTGCTCAAAGCGGGCATATCATCAACATCGGATTTGATTTGTATTGCCAGATATTGCAGCAAGCAGTGGAAAAACTGCAAGGACGCCGTTCTCGTACGCGAACTGACGTGATGATGCGTCTCGATTTCGTTTGTACCAACGAGGCCGAGTACGTCAGTTCCCAGCCTCACCTCGAACCGGCGTTTATCCCGGCAGATTATATGGCGCAGCCGCAACTGCGAATCCAGGCGTACAAAAAACTCGCCGAGGCAACTTCGAGGGAGTCCCTCCAAAAACTTGGACGCGACTGGCGAGACCGATTCGGCCCGCATCCGGCCGCTATCCGTAATCTCCTCACTTTGAATGAGATAAAACTAGCGGCGGCCCGAACGAAAGTCGTTGCCATCGAGGTAAAGGACTCTAAAGTCATGCTAACCAGAGGCGGGGATTACCTGCTGATCGGCGACAGGTTTCCACGCTTGACTTCTAGCGAAGCCGAAAATAACCTTGAAAATCTGTTATCGCTTTTAAGTCGACTTTCTTGACAATGCTCATGTCCTCAAAGCTGCTGTTTATTTTGTTACCTGCCTTCGCGTTCTTCATGCCGCAGATCCGAGCCGCCGACCCTGAGGTCATAGACGGAGTAGCGGCCGTCGTGAACGCAGACGTTATTACCTTTTCTCAGGTCCAGGAAGTGTCTGGACCGCGCGAACGGACGCTGCGGGAGCAATCCACTGGCCAGGAACTGATCGATAAAATCAAGGAGGCTCGGTTGGCCGCTTTGAGCGATCTAATCGATCGGCAGCTAATCGTCCAGGAATTCAAAAAGAAGGAGTACAGCCTCCCGGAATACGTGGTTGATGACCAGATCCAGAACATCATTAAAGAGGACTTCGCCGGCGATCGCCAGGCTTTCCTACGAACACTGAACGCTCAAGGCTACTCGTTGAACAAGTTTCGTGAGGCCCAGAGGGACAAAGTGATCGTTGGGGCGATGCGCCAAAACAACGTTAAAGGGAATTTTACCGCCACTCCGCAGGAAATTCAGGCTTACTACGAAGCAAATAAGCAAGAATTTGTTACGCCCGAGCAATTGAAGCTTCGCATGATTGTTCTGAATGCCGACCCTCTCGATGCCAATTCGGCGGATTCCACCAGGAAAATGGCGGACGAGATCCGTGAAAAGGTCAAGGGTGGCGCCGATTTCGCAACGATGGCCAAGACATACTCGATGGATGGTACAGCTGAGTCTGGTGGCGACTGGGGATTCGTCGACCGTAAGACATTGAATCAGCAGCTGACGGACGTCGCGTTTAATCTTTCGCCAGGTCAAATAAGTCAAGTGGTTCAAATCGGAGATTCTTTTTATATCCTTTATTGTGAATCCAAGAAGACCTCCAGCTTTGTCCCTCTCACCGAAGTTCGTGACGGAATTGAGAAGAAGTTGGAGCAGGCTCAGCGCCAGAAGGCGACCCGGAAGTGGATCGATAGCCTCCGGGAAAAGGCATATATCAAGATTTATTAGGCTGCTAAAATATCTCAAGGTTTTCGATATAGGTCTGCAGAACACTTTCGTGTATCGCTGGAATTTTTTCCTTCGATCTCTCTTTGGCTTGTTTCCGCTCGTGGGTACTGTTTTCATTTGGGGAGCGATTTTTGAAGCCAAGGGAGGAGGGATCAATAACTTCGACTACGCTTCGGTGGTATACTATTTCCTCCTGGTCTTAGTGCTCGATAGTCTGATCACGCCCGGGGACGATGAGTGGCAAGTGGCGACCGATATCCGCGATGGTCAGATGAACTCATTCCTAGTCAAGCCGATGAACTACCTTGTCTATCGGGTAGCTCTTTTTGTCAGTAATCGCCTGCTGTACTCCGTAGTGACGCTCCCTGTCGTTATTCTGGTTTTCGTTGTTTTCCGACACTATCTGGTGTGGCCGTCCTCGTGGGCAACCTGGATGTTAACCGTGATAAGCGTGTTCTTGGCGGCGTCGTTACAGTTCTTGATCTCCTATTCGGTGGCGATGCTCGCGTTCTGGATGCTGGAGATTTCGACAGTCGTGTTCATTATCTATTCATTTGAGTTCTTTCTGAGCGGGCACATGTTTCCGCTCGGGTTCATGCCAGTGGCTTTTCGGGAGGTTTTGATGCTGTTGCCTTTTCCGTACGAACTCTACTTCCCGATTTCAATCTTTATGGGCAAAGTGCACGGTGCAGCTCTCTGGGAAGGACTCTTGATTCAGTTTTGCTGGGTCTTGATCATCGCGTTCGGCGCAAATACCCTGTGGCAGCGCGGTCTTAAGCGGTATCAAGCGGTAGGAGGATAGGGGGCAGGACAAAACGAAACGGCGTGTCGGCGTATCGGCGTGTCGGCGAAACACCAAAGACGCGAAGTCCCTACGCCGAGACGCCGTTTCGTTGCTTACGCTGTGCCCGCGCGCAACGAGCGCGCCTTTCCATTGTGCACCTTGCGGTGAATCCAGATGCTCTCCAGGACACCAAGCGCAAAAAGCACCAGGACCAGGAACGAACCACCGTAACTGATCATCGGCAAAGGGACGCCGGTAATCGGAGTAATCGAGATCGTCATCCCGATATTCATGTAAACATGAGTAAATAGCAGAGTGACGATTCCCACGGCCACGAGACGGCCAAGGTCATCTGTTGCGGACGCCGCAATCAATAGACCTGTCAGCAGCAGGGCCCCGAACGCGGCGACGAGCGTGACTGTCCCGGCAAAACCGAGCTGTTCTCCGATGGCCGCAAAGATAAAATCAGTATGCACAATCGTCGAAGGCAGAAATCCTAGCTGCACTTGCGTGTTCGGAGCAGTGAAGCCCTTGCCGTAGAATCCCCCGGATCCGATTGCGATCAGAGACTGATTGATCGTCCAGCCGGCTCCTTGGGGGTCATAGTCCGGATTGAGGAAAGTTGTCAAACGTTCGCGCTGGTAAGGCTTCAACCCAAAATTCGCGACAACCGGGACGAGTGCGATTCCGGCAATGATCATTACGAGGAGGTACCGTTTCGGCACTCGACCGACATAAAGAATTGCCAACACGGCCGGGATCCACACCAGGCACTCGCCAAGGTCAGGCTGAACCAAAATGAGGATCCAGGGCGGGGCAATAATCGCGCCGCAGCTCAAGATTCTGCCAATCGTCGGCCAGAATCCGACCCAGTTCTCCGTATTGGCGAGCAACCAGGCTATGAGGAGCAAGGTCGAAATGACCGCGAGCTGAGCCGGTTGAAAACTGATCGGCCCAATGTCCAGCCAACTCCGAGCACCGAAGGTTGTTCTTCCGATAAAATGGGTAAGTGCGAGAAACCCTAATCCGCCCAGATACATGATTAAAGGAAACGAGACATGGTTCAGCCAGGCACGGTAGTCAATCAATGCCGCAACGAAAAAGACCACAATACCAAGCGCCAGCCAAACGATCTGGCGCCGCCACATTTCGGTCAGGTAGACCTCTTCGCGCATATAGGTGGCGCTATATATAGCCATCACCCCGAAAACGGATAACCCGACGACCAGGGCGACCAGCAGCCAGTTCAGGCCGAGCAATTTCCGCAGTATCGAATTCATGCGCTTTGAACGTTACTAATCCAGGCTGGGAACGCTGGCGAGCAAGTTTCGTGTATATTCATGCCTGGGTTCACGGTAGATGCTCTCTGCCTCAGCCGCTTCAACGACTTCTCCCCGATACATAACGACCACATAGTCACTAATATGCTCGACGATGGCCAGGTCGTGCGAAATAAACAGATAAGAGATCCCTAACTCCTGCTGTAGATCCTCCAGCAGGTTCACAATCTGAGCTTGGACGCTCACATCAAGCGCACTCACCGGCTCGTCGCATACTATCAGCGCCGGTTCCACCGCTAGCGCCCGTGCAATCCCGATCCGTTGCCGTTGTCCGCCACTAAATTCGTGAGGAAACCGTTGCAACAACTCGGGCTTCAAACCGACTCTCCGTAGTAACTCTGCCGCTCTCTCCTTCAGTTCGGAAGCGGTCAGGCCAGGAAAGTGGACCTGAAATGGTTCAGTGACGATTCTCAAAATGTCCCAACGCGGATTCAGGGATCCGAACGGATCCTGGAAGATTATCTGAATCTGGCGGCGCAATGGACGAAACTCCCTTTCCGGTAGGTTCGTGATGTCCCGTCCAAGAAACAAAATGTTTCCTTCGGTCGCCGAAACGAGATTCATTATCGCCATCGCGACAGTCGTTTTTCCGCTGCCACTTTCCCCGACAAGACCCACTGTCTTGCCGGTCGGGATAACGAACGAAACACCGGTGACGGCCTTGACATGACCGATAGATCGGCGCAACAGCGACGATTTCCGCGGGAACCAGACGGTAAGATTTCGAACCTCCAGAATATTCACGTATAATGCGAAAAAAATGCTGCAAGTGGACTCGTGGGAACCGCTTCTGAGCTGGGCTCGGGAAGCCCAGTCTCGTATGCCGCCCGCCCCGCTTCTACCGCTTTCCCGAACGCCTCAGCCATCCGAACCGGGTCCGACGCGATCGCAATCGCCGTATTGACCAAAACAGCGTCTGCACCGAGTTCCATCGCCGCAGCCGCGTGGCTTGGTGCTCCTATCCCTGCATCAACCACAACAGGCACTGTCGCCTGGTCGATGATGATCCGGATCTGGTCTCTGGTCTGGAGCCCACGATTACTTCCGATCGGAGATCCTAGGGGCATCACCGTCGCAGTACCGACTTCCTGCAACCTCTTGGCCAAAACAGGGTCTGCATTGATATACGGCAGCACTACGAATCCCTCTCGAACCAGTTGCTCGGCAGCTCTTAAGGTTTCGATCGGGTCGGGTAGCAAATAGCGAGGATCCGGGTGAATTTCCAGTTTAACCCATTTTGGTAGACCAGCCGACGCGGCGAGTCGAGCCATGCGGACCGCTTCTTCTGCTGTCATCGCTCCGCTCGTATTGGGTAAGACGAGGTAACGGTTCGGATCGATGTAGTCCAAGATATCTGCGAACGGATCGTGACCTCCAGAAAGATCGGCACGGCGCAACGCGACGGTGACAATCTGCGTACCGCTTGCTTCCAGCGCATCTCTCATCAAGTAATTGCTCGCGAACTTTCCCGTGCCGACCAGGAGGCGGGATTCGAATTCGCGTTCCGCGATCTTTAGTTTGGACGATAGATTATTCATGTAAAGGAACCTCAGGACAATTACTGACTCCGTCCTTGAACAGCAAGTGATCGCTTCCTAGATTCTGAGTGTGCGACCATCTGGCAGTGAAATTCCGAATCTGACTGGGCAACTTCTGGTGGCACATCCTAGCCTTCGCGACCCGAATTTCCGCAAAACGGTGTTGTTTCTTTCAGCGCATGACCCCCAGGATGGAGCTCATGGGCTTGTCATTAATCGCCCGACTAACAAGAGTTTGATCGACTTCCTCCCCAACCACGATCTGGACGCTCTGGGCAATGTTCCTGTTTATCTTGGAGGACCGGTGGGAATCCATGAACTCACCATTGTATCATTCGATTGGGTCGCCGGTGAAGCAAGAATGACTTTTCACTCGCAGCTCTCTTTGGATCAAGCGGAGAGCTTGGCCGGCAACGATTCGAAGACGCTTCGAGCTTTTGTTGGATACGCCGGCTGGGCGGGCGGCCAGCTCGAGTCTGAGCTGCAGCAGAGTGCCTGGATTGTCCATGCGGCAACGGAGACGGTCCTTGCTGGTATCGCGAATGACGAGACATGGCTTGAGCTGATGAAAAGTCTGGGGCCGGCCTATCATCTTCTGGCAATCGCTCCGGATGACCCCTCGCTAAACTAGTTCTGCATGAAAATTGGTGTTCCCAAGGAGATCAAAGAACAGGAATACAGGGTTGCTGTTCTCCCGTCAGTTGTTTACCTGCTCACCAAACTGGGGCATCAACTTTACGTTGAGCGCGACGCGGGTGCGGGAGCTGGATACCCCGACACGGAGTACGAACAGGCCGGTGCGATCATGTCGGCCGATCACGCAGAGATATTTCACGAAGCGGAGCTGATCGTGAAAGTAAAAGAACCGCTCCCTTCAGAATATCCTCTTCTTCGGAAGGGGCAGATTTTATTTACCTATCTTCATCTCGCTGCCACCAGGCCTTTAACCGAGACGTTGATGAGATCCGGTGTCACGGCGATCGCATACGAGACAGTGGAAATCAATCGCCGTCTGCCGCTGTTGGAACCGATGAGCGAGATTGCAGGGCGTATGTCAATCATTGTCGGCGGATATTTTTTGGCGAAACACAGCGGAGGAACTGGTGTCCTACTCGGTGGCGTTCCGGGTGTTCTGCCGGGCAACGTGATCGTGATCGGAGGTGGAAACTCTGGAGTTAATGCGGCTCGCATGGCCACCGGACTAGGGGCCAATGTAACGATTCTGGAAGTGGATGTCGAGCGAATGAGATTTCTCGATATCACGATGCACACGGCGCACACACTTTATTCAAATGAGGCTCATCTTTTGGAAATGTTACCGCGAACCGACCTGCTGATCGGCGCGGTACTTGTCCCGGGAGCGAGGGCGCCCCGGCTCATAACCAGAGCGATGCTGCGGCTGATGAAGCCAGGCAGCGTGCTCGTTGATATTGCAATCGATCAAGGAGGCTGTTGCGAGACCTCGCGTCCGACAACGCACCATGATCCTGTGTTTGTGGAGGAAGGCATCACTCACTACTGCGTCGCCAATATGCCCGGAGCATATGCCCGGACCGCGACGCAAGCGCTGACGAACGTTACCGCCAGATTTGTCGAGTTTCTGGCGGAGGGTGGCGTCGAAGGCGCCATTGGGAAGGAGCCGGCCCTCGCGAGCGGCATTAACGTGATGGACGGATCCGTCCGAAATAAGGCGGTCGCTGAGGCGCACAAGTTGCCGTTTGAGCCATTGTGAGTCAGAAGTCAGGAGTCAGGAGTTCAGGAGTCAGGAGTTGTAGGAGGCTCCGCGGCGGGAACAGATACTGGCTTCGAGTCGACCGCTAGCGCCAACTAATCACCATCCACAGACGGGTAGCCGCTGTCTTATTCTGCGACTCCTGAACTCCTGCAACTTCTGACTCCTCTCCCTCTACAACCGCACGATCTTTGCACTTTTGATGTTCGGATTGGTCAGAACGGACTCAATGATCGAGGCATCAGGCACAGAATCGAGGTTCAGGACGGTGAGAACTTCGCCCCCGCGGTGGTCTCGGCTTAAAGACATGTTCGCGATGTTAACGGCGTGCGCGCCCAAAACTGTCCCGATTTGACCGACAATTCCCGGGACGTCATGGTTCTCTAATAGTAGTAGAACGCCGACCGAGCGGGCCTCCACATGACGGCCATTGATTCGCACAATTCTCGGCGACGAACCAATAAAAGTCCCTGCAACCGAAACGGTTTCTCCTTGACCAACCGCTTGGAGTTCGACGAGATCCGTGAATTCGCCGATGACACTGTTTTTGGTCTCGACCGTCCTCAGCCCCAGGGTATTGGCCAACGACGCGACGTTGACCGCGTTTACTTCTCCTCCTCCGGCTTCTTCCAAAAATCCCTTCAACACATATCGAGAGATCGGGCTTGTCTCGAAGTCGTTGACCTTCCCGCTGTAGTTGATCGAAAGAGTCTCACAGCGCTTCGGCCCGACTTGGCGCAGGAAGCGTCCAAGCTTTTCGCCAAACGCCAGGTAAGGCGCAATCACCGCCAACGTCCTGGCATCGATGTTCGGAACG
>Ga0210408_10002852_pt1 | contig 16403 bp, 28 predicted proteins | sample IncBWH4MmetaG_FD_155471 | JGI IMG/M metagenome (GOLD analysis project Ga0210408, IMG submission 155471) | Forest soil microbial communities from Barre Woods Harvard Forest LTER site, Petersham, Massachusetts, United States - Inc-BW-H-4-M | ecosystem: Environmental > Terrestrial > Soil >...
CCGTGCCTGCGGATTCCTGCTTCGCGCAGGCCGTCAGCATGAGCGCGGCAACAACAGCGCTAAGAGCAAGTTTGGTATTCATCGATCGGTACCCCGAATGAAGCAAGAGTTGTATTGGTGAGACTACGACCGGTTGGAGCCGTTCCGCACCCCTGCGGGGCGGTGCGGACGGCAAATTCTATAGAAGTCCCGGTACGATTGGAAACTGGCTGAGCCAACCGGTGGCGGTGCAGCAGTGTCTGTCGGCTGCGACAGTCGCAAGGGTTGGATGGGAGGGTTGGAAATGACACGCGTCGAAGCGCAACGCGACCTGGAGAGAAACCTCGACGACACCTTCGGCCTGCACATCCAGGCTATCTGCGAGCGCACCGCGCAAGCGCTCGATCACTGCGGTTACACGGGGCTCCTGGTCCATGCCGGCGAGCTGCTGACGGTGTTCGAGGATGACCGCACTTATCCCTTCGAGGCCAACGCCCCCTTCAAGGTTTGGGTGCCGCGGTCGGACGCACCCGGCAGCTTTGTGTGGTTCAACCCCGGGGCAATGCCGCGGCTGATCATCGAGCGGCCGCAGGATTACTGGCACAAGCCAACAGACCTGCCGCAGGGTTACTGGGTGCCTCATTTCGAGGTGCACGCGGTCACCGATCGGGCGGCCGCACGCAAGCTGCTGCCGCCTGACCTGTCACACGCCGCCTACATCGGCGATGCCTTCGACGGCCTCGGCGACTTCGGCCTTGGCGCGCTCAATCCTCGGCCGCTGATGCGCCGGCTGGATTACGCCCGCGCGGCGAAGACCCCGTACGAGCTCGTGGCCCTGCGGGAGGCGAACCGGCTCGGCGCGCTCGGGCACGTGGCGGCGGCATCCGCTTTCGCGGCGGGTGCATCGGAGTTCGAGATCGAGCTTGCGTTCCTGAAGGCCTGTGGACAGCGCGAGCAGGAGCTGCCCTACAATCCGATCATCGCGCTCAACGCCTCGGGCTCCGTGCTCCACTACCAGGTGCTGGAGAAGGAGCCACCGCCCGAGCGGCACTCGCTGCTGATCGACGCCGGCGCGGAATTTGCCGGCTACGCGAGCGACATCACGCGCACCTACTCCCGGGTGGACCAGGACTTCTCAGCGCTCATCGCGCGCATGGATCAGATGCAGCAGGCGCTGTGCGCCGGGGTGCGGGCCGGAGTCGACTGGCGCGATGTGCAACTGCGAGCACATGAGCTCACCGCGGAGGTGTTGCGGGAGGCGGATCTCATTCGCTGCAGTGCGGCGGACGCGGTGAGTAGCGGGGTGACACGCAGCTTCCTGCCGCACGGCATCGGACATCTCCTCGGCCTCGAAGTGCATGACGTCGGCGGTTTCATGCGCACGGCTGAAGGCGGGGAAATCGGCAAACCTGAAGGACACCCGTACCTGCGGATGACGAGGGTGCTCGAGCCCGGATTCGTGGTCACGCTGGAGCCCGGCATTTACTTCATTCCGCAGCTGCTCGAGGCGGCGCGTGCGGACGGGCGCGGACGCCACATCAACTGGGCACGCGTCCAAGCCCTGGCTCGCTTTGGCGGCGTCCGGATCGAGGACAATCTGGCCGTCACTGCCAGCGGATGCGAGAACCTGACCCGGGATGCGTTCCGGGCAGTGTCAAGCTGAGGTATTGATTCCGCAACAGTGAACGGACTTTCAAAACAGTTTTGTCTCAGTCACGAGACAGCGCCAGGGAGTGACTCCAGGCAGTCCGCTCTATTTTTTCGACAGCAGGTCCCGTATTTCCGCCAGCAGTTGGTCGGTCCGGGAAGGAGGCGGCGGAGGCGCGTTCGGGGTGGGACGCTTGAGCTGGTTGATGCCCTTGAGCACCACGAAGATCGAGAACGCGATGATGATGAACTCGAAGATGGTCTGGAGGAAGGTGCCGTACTTGAGCAGCACGGGTTTGCCCTGACCATCGGTCGAGATCCTGATCGCGAGGTCGGCGAAGTTGACGCTGCCCAGGATTGGCGAGAGCGCCGGCATGATCACATCGCCGACGAGTGAGGAGACGATCTTGCCGAAGGCGCCGCCGATCACGACACCGACCGCCAGGTCGATGACGTTGCCCCTCATGGCAAATTCTTTGAGTTCGGAAGCAAAGCTCATGACGGACCTCCGCGAAGCGGTACCGGTATCAGGCCGCAGCCTTCTTCTTGCGCGTGCGCTTCTTCGGAGCCTCGCCTGAGGCTGCCTCGGCGGCTTCCGCCTTCGCTTTACCCGCCGTCCTGGCGCGCCGGGCGCGCTTCTTTTTCTCCCCGGCCGGCTCCTCCTCCGCCACGGGCGCCGCTCCCTCAACGAGCTGCATCAGCGCCATCGGCGCCGAGTCCCCGGGCCGCGGAATCATCCGCAGGATGCGCGTGTAGCCACCCGGACGGGACTTGAAGCGGGGACCTAAATCCGCGAACAGCTTCTCGACCACCTCGGCATCGCGCAGCCGGGAGAAAGCCACGCGGCGGTTGGCCTCGCCGTCGCTCTTGGCGAGCGTGATCAACGGTTCGACCACGCGCCGCAGCTCCTTCGCCTTCGGCAAGGTGGTGCGTATCGTCTCGTGCCGCAGCAGCGAAACGGACAGGTTGCGCATCAGCGCGTGGCGGTGCGAGCTGTTACGCGATAGCTGACGGCCGGAGAGATGGTGACGCATAAACGAACCTTCAGATCACGTCGCGCTCTTCGTCGTGCTTGAGCCCGGCTGGCGGCCAGCCATCGAGACGCATGCCCAGCATGAGCCCGTGGCTCTGCAGCACTTCCTTGATCTCGGTGAGTGACTTCTTGCCGAGGTTGGGTGTGCGCAGCAGCTCTACCTCGGTGCGCTGCACGAGATCGCCGATGTAGTGGATGTTCTCGGCCTTCAGGCAGTTGGCGCTGCGCACGGTCAGCTCGAGCTCATCCACCGGACGCAGCAGGATCGGATCGAACTGCATCTCGGAAACCTTGGTGGCAGCCTCCTCCTCACCCTGGAGGTCGACGAACACCGACAGCTGGTCCTTCAGGATGCTGCCAGCGCGGCGAATTGCTTCCTCCGCATCGATCGTGCCGTTGGTCTCGATGTCGATGATCAGCTTGTCGAGATCGGTACGCTGCTCGACGCGTGCCGCATCGACCGAGTAAGTGACGCGCCGCACGGGGGAGAACGAGGCATCGAGCTGCAGGCGACCGATGGGGCGCGTCTGCTCTTCGAAGGCGAGGCGCGAAGCCGCCGGACGGTAACCACGGCCGCGCTCGACGCGCAGCGTCATGGCGAGCTCGCCCGCCTTGGTGAGGTTGGCGATCACCAGCTCGGGGTTCACCACCTCGATGTCGTGATCGACCTGTATGTCACCGGCGGTGACCGGACCGGGGCCCTTCTTGTGCAGCCGCAGCTCGCCCGAATCGCGCGAGTGCATGCGCAGCGCGACGGACTTGAGATTAAGCAGGATGTCGACTACATCCTCCTGTACGCCCTCGATGCTGGTGTACTCGTGCAGCACGCCGTCGATCTCGACCTCGGTGATAGCGCTCCCGGGCATGGACGACAGCAGCACGCGGCGCAGCGCGTTGCCAAGGGTGTGACCGAAGCCGCGCTCGAACGGCTCGATCACCACGCGCGCCTGGCGCGGCGCGACCGGCTGCACCTTCACTACCCGGGGTCGCAAAAACTCGCTCACAGAACCCTGCATTGCAGTCTCACCTTGCCGGCTCATGGGACCGGCGCAAAAGAAACACGGGCGGACCCGCCTGGATGGGGGCTCACCCCCACAAATTCAAGCGGATGCGATTACTTCGAATACAGCTCGACGACCAGGTTCTCGTTGATGTCGGGCAGGATATCGTCCCGGCCCGGCGCCGACTTGAACACCCCTCGGAACTCCTTGTCGCTCACCTCGACCCATTCGGGGAGGCCTACCTGCTGCGCCACGTTCAGGGCGCTCTGGATGCGCAGCTGCTTGCGCGCCTTCTCGCGCACCTGCACGATGTCGCCGGCCTTCACCTGGTAGGAGGCGATGCTCACCGGCTTCTCATTCACGGTGATCGCCTTGTGGCTCACCAGCTGGCGCGCCTCGGCCCGGGTTGCCGCAAATCCCATGCGGTACACCACGTTGTCCAGGCGGCACTCGAGCAGTCGCAGCAGGTTCTCGCCGGTGGCCCCGGATTTGCGCGCGGCTTCCTCATAGTAGTTGCCGAACTGCCGCTCGAGCACGCCGTACATGCGCCGCAGCTTCTGCTTCTCGCGTAGCTGCAGCCCGTAGTCGGACAGGCGCTGCCGACGTTCGCTCTTGAGGCCGCCCGGCGGCACCGTGAGCTTGCACTTGTTTTCCAGCGACTTCACGCCGGACTTCAGGAATAGGTCGGTGCCCTCGCGGCGGGCGAGCTTGCAGGTGGGACCGGTGTAACGCGCCATCGTTGTCTGCCTCTCTTCACACCCGCCGCTTCTTCGGCGGACGGCATCCGTTGTGCGGGATCGGCGTCACATCGGAGATGCTGGTGATCTTCAAGCCACAGTTGTTGAGCGCACGCACCGCGGACTCCCGCCCCGGCCCGGGTCCGCCGACGCGCACTTCCACGTTCTTCACCCCGTGCTCCTGTGCAGCGTTGCCCGCCTTCTCGGCCGCCACCTGCGCGGCGAACGGCGTGCTCTTGCGCGAGCCGCGAAAGCCGCAGCCGCCGGCGGTCGCCCACGAGAGCGTGTTGCCCTGGCGGTCGGTGATGGTGATGATCGTATTGTTGAAGGACGCATGCACGTGCGCGATCGCATCGAGCACGTTCTTGCGCGCCTTCTTGGGCTTCTTCGCTGCCGCGGCCGCTGCCGCACTGCCAGTTTGGGGTTTCTGCTCAGCCATTCGTCATGCCTTTCCGGGAGGTGCGTTCAACTTGACCGCCTGCTTGCGCGGACCTTTGCGGGTGCGCGCGTTCGTGCGCGTACGCTGGCCGCGCACCGGGAGTCCCCGGCGGTGGCGGATGCCGCGCCAGGCGCCGAGGTCCATCAGGCGCTTGATGTTCATCGAGGTCTCGCGCCGCAGATCGCCCTCGACCGCGAACTTGGCGATCTGCGAGCGGATCGCGTTGATCTCGACGTCGGTGAGGTCCTTCACCTTGGTCGTGGGGCTGACGCCTGCGGCCTCGCAGGCGGTTCGAGCACGCGCGCGGCCCACGCCATAGATATGGGTGAGCCCGATCCACACGTGCTTGTTCATCGGGATGTTGATACCGGCGATGCGTGCCATGATGCGTTACCTCAACCCTGGCGCTGCTTGTGGCGCGGGTCCGAGCAGATGACGTAGACCACGCGGCGGCGGCGCACGATCTTGCAGTTCTTGCAGATCTTCTTGACCGACGGACGTACTTTCATAGTTAACCACCCGAACCGCTGCGGCCGTAGCCGAGCAGGTTCGCCTTCTTGAGCAATCCGGGATAGTGATGCGACATGGTGTGCGCGTGCAGCTGCGCCATGAAGTCCATGACCACCACCACCACGATGAGGAGCGAGGTGCCGCCGAAGCGAAACGGCACGCCGGCCCAGCTAGCGAGAATCTCCGGGATCAGGCACACCGCGGTGACGTACAACGCGCCCCACAGGGTGAGACGCGTCAGCACCTGGTCGATGTACTCGGCGGTCTGCTGACCGGGACGGATGCCGCGCACGAAGGCGCCTGACTTCTTGAGGTTGTCGGCGGTGTCGCGCGCGTTGAACACGAGTGCGGTATAGAAGAAGCAGAAGAAGATGATCAGCACCGCGTAAATCACCAGGTGCAGCGGCTGCCCGTAGCCGAGCGCCGCAGCCATGTTCTGCATGAAGTTCGCCACCGGCCCTTCGGCGTTGCTGCCGAAGAAGCTCGCGAGCGTCGCCGGGAAGAGCAGCAGGCTGGACGCAAAGATCGGCGGGATGACGCCTGACATGTTGATCTTGAAGGGCAGGTGGCTCGACTGCCCGGCGTACATGCGCCGTCCTACCTGCCGCTTGGCGTAGTCGACCGGGATGCGCCGTTGCGCCCGCTCGACATACACGACGAAGGCGGTCACGACGACCACGAGGAACAGGATCCCGAGCGCCACCGGCCCTTGCATCTCGCCCGAGCTCACCTGGTCGATGGTGCCGCCGACTGCCCCCGGCAGTCCCGCCACGATTCCGGACAGGATGATCATGGAGATACCGTTGCCGACGCCACGCTCGGTGATCTGCTCACCGAGCCACATGAGGAACATCGTCCCCGTGGTCATGGTGATGGTCGCGGTGAACAGGAACGGCAGCCCGTGATAGAGCGTCAGCCCGCCCTTGTCGAGCGCGCCGGCGGCGGCGAAGGACTGCACGAGCGCGAGCAGTACCGTGCCATAGCGCGTGTACTGCGTGATCTTGCGCCGCCCGGACTCGCCTTCCTTGCGCAGCTCCATGAGCGTCGGCACCACCATCGACATCATCTGGATGATGATCGAGGCGGAAATGTACGGCATCACGCCCATGGCGAAGATCGACAGGCGCGACAGCGCGCCACCCGAGAACGTGTTGACGATCCCGAGGATGGTGTTGGAGCGGTCGGCGAAGAAGCGCGCCACTTCCGCGGGATTCACACCCGGCACCGGGATGAAGGTGCCGATGCGGTACACGATGAGCGCGCCGATCAGGAACAGCAGCCGGATGCGAATCTCCCCGAAGCGGGCAGCTTCGCTGAACGCGGCGGCTGGATTGCCTATGGTGGTATTCGCCATGCCTGTCCTGGTTGTCCGTCCGTGAAAGAGCCTCAGGCCTCGACCTTGCCGCCCGCAGCCTCGATGGCCGCGCGCGCGCCCTTGGTGGCGGTCACGCCTTTGAGCGTCACCGCCTTCTTGATCTCACCCGAGAGTACGACCTTCGCGCGCTCGGTGCCCTCGGGCACAACGCCCGCCTTGAGCAGTGCTTCCAGGTCCACCACCGCCGCGTCGACCTTGGCGAGCTCGTGCAGCCGCACCTCCGCGCGCGAGCGCTTGACACGCGAGCGAAAGCCAACCTTCGGCATCCGCCGCTGCAGTGGCATCTGCCCGCCCTCGAAGCCCACCTTGTGATAGCCGCCCTTGCGGGCGCGCTGGCCCTTGGTGCCGCGGCCACAGGTCTTGCCCTGGCCGGCGGAAGCGCCGCGGCCGACGCGCAGCCGGGCACGGCGGCTGCCGGGCGCGGGCTTGAGTGTGTTCAGTCGCATGTTTTAAGCGTCCTTCTCGACACGCAGCAGGTGCGCCGCCGTCTGAATCATGCCGCGGTTCTCGCGCGTGTCCCGCACCGTAACGGTCTGGTGCAGGCGTCTGAGGCCAAGGCCGCGCGCGGACGCGGCAATGTTCCTCAGCTGGCCGTTGAGGCTCCTCACCAGGGTCACCTTGAGCTGCTGTTCCGCCATGATCTTCAGCCCGTGATCTCTTCCAGGCTCTTGCCACGCTTGGCCGCGATTTCCTCGGGCGAGCGGATCTTCGCCAGCGCGTTCATGGTGGCGCGCACCACGTTGATCGGGTTGCGCGAGCCGTAGCTCTTGGCCAGCACGTTGCGCACGCCGGCGCACTCGAGCACCGCGCGCATGCCGCCGCCGGCGATGACGCCAGTGCCGTCGGAGGCGGGTTGCATGTACACCCGCGTGGCGCCATGCGTGCCGGTCACCGCGTAGTGCAGCGAATCGTTGCGCAGCGCCACGTTGATCAGGTTCTTGCGCGCCTGGGTCATCGCCTTGGAGATCGCCACCGGAACCTCGCGCGCCTTGCCGAAGCCATAGCCCACGCGACCGGCGGTATCGCCAACCACGGTGAGCGCGGTGAAGCCGAACTGCCGGCCACCCTTGACCACCTTGGCGGTGCGATTGACGGCGACGAGCTTCTCGACGAACTCGTCCGCCGACTGGCCCTTCTCTGGTCTTGCCATAGGTCTCACCTGCCTAGATTTCAAGTCCCGCTTCGCGGGCTGCTTCCGCGAGCGCCTTCACGCGCCCGTGGAACTGGAAGCCCGAGCGATCGAACGCCACCTTGCTAACTCCCGCAGCCTTGGTGCGTTCGGCGATCGCCCGTCCCACCGCCTTCGCCGCGTCGACGTTGCCGGTGGTCTTCAGGCCTGAGCGCACCGCCTTCTGGGTCGTGGAGGCGGCGGCGATCACCTTGGAGCCGGCCGCATCGGTCACCTGCGCGTAAATATGCTTCGGCGTGCGATGCACGGTGAGCCGCGCCATACCGAGATCGCGGATGTGCGCGCGAGTCCGCACCGCACGGCGCAGCCGCCGCTGCTTCTTGGTGATGATCATTTCTTCTTGCCCTCTTTGAGCGTGATCTGCTCGCCGGCGTAGCGCACGCCCTTGCCCTTGTAGGGCTCGGGCGGCCGGATGTCGCGGATCTCGGCGGCCATCTGGCCTACCTTCTGCCGATCGATGCCCTTCACCACGATCTCGGTCTGGCTCGGAGTCTCGATGCTGATGCCGTCCGGGATCGCGACGTTCACCGGGTGCGAGAAACCAAGCGTGAGGTTGAGATTCTTGCCCTGAACCTGGGCGCGGAAGCCGACGCCGACCAGCTCGAGCTTCTTCTCGTAGCCTTTGGTGACGCCGCGCACCATGTTGGCGAGGTGGGCGCGGGTGGCACCGGCGCGCGTGCGCGCGAGCCCGGGATCGGAAAACTTGATCTCGAGCTTTTTCTCCATCTGCACCACCGACACGCCGGCGGCTAGCGGCAGGCTGAGGGAGCCTTTCGCACCCTTGATGGTGACGGCGTCTCCCGCGAGGGTCGCAGTCACGCCCTGAGGCAGTTCGACCGGAGCTTTGGCAATTCGCGACATTTTGGCTTCTCTGCTGACTCGTGCCCGCTACGCCGCCTCAGGCGACGATGCACAGCACCTCACCGCCCTGGCCCGCGGCACGCGCCTGGCGGTCGGTCATCACGCCCTTCGGGGTCGAGACGATCACGGTGCCCATGCCGCCGAGGATCTTCGGCAGCTCATCCTTGCCGCGGTAAATCCGCAGACCCGGGCGGCTGACGCGCTCGAGGCGGTCGATGACGGGGCGGCCCTCGAAATATTTCAGCCCGATCGTCAGGCGCGGCTTGCCGCCATCGGCATCGAGACGGAAGTCGCTGATGTAGCCCTCCTCCTTCAGCACCTTGACGATGGCGGCCTTGAGGTGCGAGGAAGCGAGCTGCACTTCGCTCTTGCCCGCAGTCTGGCCGTTGCGGATGCGTGTCAGCAGGTCGGCAATGGGGTCAGTCATGCTCATGGCCCGCGCCCCTTACCAGCTCGCCTTGGCGAGGCCCGGGATCTCACCGCGGCTTGCGACCTCGCGGACCTTCACCCGCGCGAGCCCGAACTTGCGGTATACGCCGCGTGAGCGCCCGGTGATGGCGCAGCGATTGCGCTGCCTCGAGCGACTCGCGTCCCGCGGCTGCGACTGCAGCGCCGCCTGCGCAGCGACACGCTCCCCGGGCGAGCTCTTCGGGCTTCTGATCAGCTCCTTGAGCTTCGCGCGCTTGGCCGCGTACTTTTTCACGACCCCGGCGCGACGCTTCTCGCGCTCGACCATGCTCGTCTTCGCCATATACTTTACGGTTCCTGCTTACTTCCGGAACGGGAAGTTGAATGCCTCGAGCAACGCTCGGCCGTGACGGTCATCTCTCGCCGTCGTAGTGATGGTGATGTCCATGCCCCGCACCTGATCGATCTGGTCGTACTGGATCTCGGGGAAGATGATCTGCTCCTTCACGCCGAGGGAGTAATTGCCCTGGCCGTCGAAGGCACGCGGCGACACGCCGCGAAAGTCGCGGATGCGCGGCATCGCGATGCTGATCAGCCGGTCTAGAAATTCGTACATGCGCATGCCGCGCAGCGTCACCTTGGCGCCTACGGCCAATCCCGCACGGATCTTGAAGGACGCGATCGCCTTGCGCGATTTGGTGATGAGCGGCTTCTGCCCGGTGATCCGGATGAGATCGGCCACCGCCGCATCCATCATCTTCTTGTCGGCCACCGCCTCACCTACGCCCATGTTGACCGTGATCTTGGCGATGCGCGGCACCTGCATGACGTTATCGATCTTCAGCTCCGAGCGCAGGCGCGGGACGACCTGCTCCCGGTAGTACTGCTGGAGTCGCGGCGGGCCGGAGGGCCGCTCATCAGCCGCGCGAGACCCTCGCGCCGCAGGCTCCTTGCCGCCGTCCGCGTGCTTTCCGGCCTGCTTATCCTGCGCCTTCTGTTTGTCCGCCGGCTTCTGCTTGTCCGCCGGCTTCTGCTTGCCGGCGGGCTTGCCGGCTTGTTTGCCAGCTTCAGACATCGAGCATCTCTCCGTTCGACTTGAAGAAGCGCACGCGCTTGCCGTCGGTGAGTGTCTTGACGCCGATACGGTCGGCCTTCTTCACGCCCGGGTTCCAGATCGCCACCTTCGAGATGGCGAGCGGCATCTCCTTCTCGATGATGCCGCCCTGCTTGCCCGCCTGCGGGTTGGGCTTGGTATGCTTCTTCATCATGTTCACGCTCTCGATGAGCACACGGCCATCGGCGAGCACCTGCAGCACCGCACCGCGACGGCCCTTGTCGCGCCCCGACAGCACGATCACCTGATCACCCTTGCGAATCTTGCGCATGTCACAGCACCTCGGGCGCGAGTGAGATGATCTTCATGAACTGCTGGTTGCGCAGCTCGCGCGTCACGGGTCCGAAGATGCGGGTGCCGATTGGCTCGAGCTTGTTGGTCAGCAGCACCGCCGCGTTGCCGTCGAAGCGGATGAGCGAGCCATCGGGCCGGCGCACGCCGTGCGTGGTGCGCACCACCACCGCGTCGTACACCTCGCCCTTCTTCACCTTGCCGCGCGGGATCGCGTCCTTGACGCTCACCTTGATGACGTCCCCGACGGTGGCGTAGCGGCGGCGCGTGCCGCCGAGCACCTTGATGCACATCAGGGTGCGCGCGCCGCTGTTGTCGGCCGCATTCAGCATTGTGCGCAACTGGATCATGATTCAACCTGCTTTCAGCGCACCGCGGCCTTCTGCACCACCTCGAGCAGCCGCCAGGACTTGCGCCGTGACAGCGGGCGGCACGGAGTGATGATGACCAGATCACCCTCGCGCGAGGCGCCATTCTCGTCGTGCGCCAGGAGCTTGGTGGTGCGGCGGATGTACTTGCCGTAGGTCGGATGTTTGATGAGCCGCTCGATCTCCACGGCGATGGTCTTCTGCATCTTGTGGCTCACCACGCGCCCCGTGAGTATGCGTGCGCCCTTCACTTCCGGTGCGGCAGCCGCCTCGTGCGGCTGCCGCGGCTCGACGGTCGAAAGACCCTCGGCCGGCGCCGGCTGCTGCGCCTTCTCCTCAGCTTTCATGCGGATCTTCTTCGCCTTCGCCTTGGTCGCGCTCACTTCTCGTTACCTCCGCCGGCGCCTGCCTGCTTCTCGCGCAGCACGGTCTTCAGGCGCGCGATATTGCGCCGTACCTTGCCGAACTGGTCGGGCTTCGGCTGCTGCCCGGTGGCGCGCTGCATGCGCAGCGCGAACTGCTCCTTGCGGAGCTTCACGAGCTCGTCGGCGAGCTCGGGCACCGAGCGGGTGCGCAGCTCTTTGGCGTCCATTTATCGAACCTGCCGTTTCACGAAAGAGGTGGACACGGAGAGCTTCGAGCCGGCGAGGCGGAACGCTTCGCGCGCGGTGACCTCGTCCACGCCCTCCATCTCGAACAACACCTTGCCAGGCTGCACGCGCGCCACGTAGTACTCGACGTTGCCCTTGCCCGAGCCCATGCGCACCTCGAGCGGCTTCTTGGAGATCGGCACGTCCGGGAAGACGCGGATCCAGATCTGGCCGCCGCGCTTCACGTAGCGCGCCATCGCCCGCCGCGCCGCCTCGATCTCGCGCGCCGTCATGCGCGCGCGGCTCGTCGCCTTGAGGCCGAACTCGCCGAAGGACACGTTGCTGCCGCGCGTCGCGAAGCCGGCGTTGCGGCCCTTGAACTGCTTGCGGTACTTGGTGCGTTTGGGCTGAAGCATGCGGTAGCTTCCCTGACATCAGGCCTGTGCCGGCGCGTCCGCTGCGGGGCTCGCCGCCGGAGCCGCGGCGGCGGGCGCAGCGGGTGCGGCGGGTGCGGCGGGTGCGGCGGGCGCGGCGGGTGCGGCGGCGCTCTCGCCCTCGGCGGCGGGTTTCTCGAGGTCGCTCTTGTCGAACACCTCGCCCTTGAAGATCCACACCTTCACGCCGATCACCCCGTAGGTGGTGTGCGACTCGGAAAGGCCGTAATCGATGTCGGCACGGAAGGTGTGCAGCGGGATGCGCCCCTCGCGGTACCACTCGGTGCGCGCGATCTCCGAGCCGTTGAGGCGCCCGGAAACGCGCACCTTCACCCCGAGAGCGCCTGAGCGCATGGTGCTCATCACCGCGCGTTTCATGGCGCGGCGGAACATCACGCGCTTCTCGATCTGCTGCGCGATGGAGTCCGCCACCAGTTGCGCATCGAGCTCGGGCTTTCTGATCTCGGCGATGTTCAGGCGCACATCGTTGACGCTCATGTCGAGGAGCGCGGCGGTCTCCTGGCGCAGCTTCTCGATGTCCTCGCCCTTCTTGCCGATGACGATGCCCGGGCGCGCGGTCTGTATGGTGATGTTCACCTTCTTCGCGGCGCGCTCGATGAGGATGCGGCTGACGGAAGCTTCCTTGAGCCTCTCCTTGAGAAACTCGCGTACGCGGAAATCAGTATGCACGTGCACCGGGAACTGCTTCTTGCCGGCGTACCAGCGGCTGGTCCAGTCGCGGGTGATGCCGAGCCGTATGCCGAGCGGGTTGACTTTCTGGCCCATGCGTTAATCCTTCTTGCCGTCGCTCACGCCGACGGTGATGTGACTGTTGCGCTTGATGATGCGCGTGCCGCGTCCCTTGGCGCGCGCAGCGAAGCGCTTGAGCTGCGGGGCCGCATCCACGTGGATGAGCGACACCTTCAGCTCGTCGATGTCGGCACCGTGGTTGTGCTCCGCATTGGCCACTGCGGACTCGAGCACCTTGCGCACGAGGCCCGCGCCCTTCTTGGGCATGAACTTCAGCGTCGCGATGGCGTTGCCGACGCTCTGGCCGCGCACCACATCGGCCACCAGCCGGCACTTCTGCGGCGAGATGCGTGCGTAACGGAGCTTCGAAGTCACCTGCATGTGCTCTCTCCCGGTGCGCTCAGGTGGCCGCTTCGACCTTACGGTCGCCGGAGTGCGCCTTGAACGTGCGCGTCGGGGCAAACTCACCGAGCTTGTGGCCGACCATGTTCTCGGTGATGAGCACCGGGACGTGCTGACGGCCGTTGTGCACGGCGATGGTGAGTCCGACCATCTCCGGCACCACCATTGAGCGGCGGGACCAGGTCTTGATCGGTTTGCGGTCGTTCTTGGCGGAAGCCACCTGCACCTTCTTCGCAAGGTGCAGATCGACGAACGGGCCTTTCTTCAATGAGCGTGGCATGGGATCTCGACGCCTTTCGGTCAGCGGATGCGGTTCTTGCGGCGCTGGACGATCATGTTGTCCGTGCGCTTGTTGTGACGGGTCTTCAGTCCCTTGGTGTTCCAGCCCCACGGCGACACCGGGTGCGGATTGCCCTGGCCGGACTTGCCCTCGCCGCCACCGTGCGGGTGATCCACGGGGTTCATGGCGAGTCCGCGCACCGTCGGCCGCACGCCCTTCCAGCGCTTCGCGCCCGCCTTGCCATAGCTGCGCAGGTTGTGCTCGTCGTTCCCCACCTCGCCGATCGTGGCGCGGCAGTCGATGTGCACCTTGCGTGTCTCGCCGGACTTCAGGCGGAGGTAGGCGTAGATGCCTTCGCGCGCCGTGAAGGACACGGAGGAGCCGGCGCTGCGCGCTAGCTGTCCGCCGCGGCCGGGCTTCATCTCCACGTTGTGGATGAGCGAGCCGACCGGGACGTGCCGCAGCGACATGGCGTTGCCGGACTTGATCGGGGCGTCGGCGCCCGAGCGCACCTCATCGCCCGCCTTCATTCCCTTGGCAGCGAGGATGTAGCGCCACTCGCCGTCCGGGTACTTGATGAGCGCGATGTGGCCGGTGCGGTTAGGGTCGTATTCGAGGCGCTCGACGATGCCCGTGATGCCGTCCTTGTCACGCTTGAAGTCGATGAGCCGGTACTTCTGGCGCGTGCCGCCGCCGTGGTGGCGCGTGGTGATGCGGCCGAAGTGGTTGCGCCCTCCGGTCTTGCTCTGGTGAGCGGTGAGATCGAGGCGCGGGCCGCCCTTGTACAGGTGCGAGCGGTCGACCTTGACCACCGCACGCGTGCCCGGGGTTCGTGGCTTGTACTTGATGAGAGCCATGAGCGTTCCTGTCAGGTCTTCGCGCGGGCTTCGTAGTCGATCGTCTGACCGGATGCGAGGCTCACGTAGGCTTTCTTCCAGTCCTGCGTGCGCCCGCTGGTGCGGCCGAAGCGGCGCGCCTTGCCGGGCTCGTTCACCACCTGCACGCCGGCGACCTTCACATCGAACATCAGTTCGACCGCCTTGCGGATATCCGTCTTGCTGGCATCGCGCCGCACACGGAACGTGTACTGGTTGTGGTTCTGCATGGCGAGCGAGGTCTTCTCGGTCACGTGCGGAGCGATCAACACGCTCATCAGCTGCTCGCGGTTCATGCTACGGCCTGCGGCCGGGATTCAACGCGGCTCGCCGCGCGAGCCGCGTCCATTGAGCTAAGAAAAGAGATCACTGGAGGCGCTCCTCGATCAGCTTCACCGCACCGACGGTCATCAGCACCTTGTCATAGGCAGCGAGCGACAGCGGATTCAGGGCCGGCACCTCGATGACCTCGACGTGCGGCAGGTTGCGCGCTGCGAGCGTGAGCTTCTCATCCTGCGCCTCCACCACGATCAGCACCGAGGGAAGCGACCAGGCCTTCAGCTGGCTCGCGAGCAACTTGGTCTTCGGTGCCTGAAGCGGAATGCCGTCGGTGACCAGCAGCCGTTCGGTGCGCGCGAGCTCCGAGAGCATCGCGCGGAGCGCACCGCGATACATCTTGCGATTGACCTTCTGCGCGAAATCGCGCGGCTTGGCGGCGAAGGTCCTGCCGCCGCCCACCCAGATGGGTGAGCGGCTGGATCCCGCGCGCGCCTGGCCGGTGCCCTTCTGGGCGTGCGGCTTTCTGCCGCCGCCGCGCACCTCGGCACGCGACTTCTGCGCCTTGGTGCCCGAGCGGCCGGCGTTGCGGTATGCGGTCATCACCTGGTGCACCAGCGCCTCGTTGAACCTGTGGCCAAAGGCCGCTTCGGAAACCCGCAGCGCGCCCGAGCCGTTCACCAGCTTCAGTTCCATGACTTACTTCTTTCCCGCCTTGGCGGCCGGGGCGGCCTTGGAGGGCGCCACGGTCTTGCGCTTGGCGCGCCGCGCTGCCTTGAGTGAGGGGCGCACGAGCACCTGGCCGCCTTCTGCGCCAGGCACGGCACCGCGGACCAGCAGGAGATTTCTCTCCAGGTCCACCTGCACGACCTTCAGGTTCTCGTTCGTGCGCCGCACGACACCCATGTGACCGGACATGCGCCGTCCCTTGAACACGCGACCGGGCGTCTGACGCTGGCCGATGGAGCCCGGTGCCCGGTGCGATAGCGAGTTGCCGTGGCTCGCGTAACCGCCGGCGAAATTGTGTCGCTTCATGGTCCCGGCGAAGCCCTTGCCGATGGTCGTGCCGGTGACATCGACCGCCTCGCCTTCCTTGAAGATGTCTGCCTTGATCTCGCTGCCAGCCTTGACGTCGGCCTGCTCGGAATCGCTCAGGCGAAACTCCACCAGCGCCCTGCCCGGCGCGACGCTCGCGCGCGCGTAGTGCCCGTTCACCGGCTTGGAATACAGCTGCGGGCGACGGGTACCGTAGGTGACCTGGACGGCCCGATAGCCGTCTTTGTCCTGCGTCTTCACCTGCGTGACGCGGTTCGGCAAAACCTCGATCACGGTCACGGGAACCGTCTCCCCGGCGTCGGTGAACACACGCGTCATGCCAGCCTTGCGGCCGACGAGTCCGATAGCCATCTGTGTCCTCTCACTGCCCGCGCGCACTGCGATGGGTGTCCGCAGAACCCATGGCAGCGAGCTAAGTCTTTGACACAACAGGAGATTTGCGCACGCCGCGAGCGGGGCGCCAAAGTCTCGAGTGGTCTTGGAGCGAAAGACCCGGAGCCCGCCCCAACCTCGCCCGATGCCGCCTTACGCGACCGGCCCGTATTTTGCACGGGCGCCAAAAAGGGCGCGCAGTATAGGCGCGGCGGTCCGCACACGCAACCAAAAAGCGGGGCGTCCCTGCCCCGGGGTGCAGCAGTCAGCAGGCTAGCGCCGTCCTGCGGCCGCTAGCGCATATCCCACTGTCGGGATCCTCGAACTCCCCCCACCGATCAGGGAAAGAGCGAGTCCAGCGGCCAGCAGCCCCAGCGTGCCGGGCTCCGCTCTACTTGTCGGTGGCGTGCGCGGAA
>Ga0210408_10002853_pt1 | contig 16400 bp, 17 predicted proteins | sample IncBWH4MmetaG_FD_155471 | JGI IMG/M metagenome (GOLD analysis project Ga0210408, IMG submission 155471) | Forest soil microbial communities from Barre Woods Harvard Forest LTER site, Petersham, Massachusetts, United States - Inc-BW-H-4-M | ecosystem: Environmental > Terrestrial > Soil >...
CGATCTCGCCGGCTTGATCCTCGCGGCCTGCGACCGCGAAAGCGCCGGGCCTCTGCCTGACGACGTGTTGGTCGTCGCCCAGAAGATCATCTCCAAGGCGGAGGGACGGATCGTCCGCCTCGCCGAGGTTGAGAGCTCGCCCGAGGCTTTGCGGCTGGCGCGGATTTCAGGGAAGGACCCGCGCATCGTCGAGCTGATCCTGCGCGAATCCGAAGAGATCGTCCGCTGCGTTCCCGGCCTCGTCATCGCCCGCCACCGGCTCGGCGTCGTCCTGGCCAATGCCGGGATCGATCAGTCGAACATCGGCGCGGGCGACGAAGCAGAGGCGGCTCTGCTCTGGCCGCTCGATCCCGACGCCAGCGCCGACCTGCTCCGGCGCGAGATTGCGGAGCAGCGCGGGACCAAGATCGCGGTGATCGTTAATGACAGTCTCGGCCGCGCTTGGCGCAAAGGTACGATCGGCGCCGCCATCGGGCTCGCGGGACTGGCGGGCGTGGTCGACTTGCGCGGCCGCGCCGATCTGTTCGGCCGCAAGCTGCAGAGCACCGAGGTCGGGCAGGCCGACGAGATCGCCGCCGCAGCCTCGCTGGTCATGGGTCAGGCCGACGAAGGCCGGCCGGTCGTCATCGTGCGCGGCGTGTCTTATCAGCAACGCGCGGCGGCAAGCGCCCGCCAGATCACGCGCGAACGCAAGCTCGACCTATTCCCGTAAGATGCGTACCCATGCGCAGGAACTCATGTGGCCGCGTGAACAGGCACACCGCAGAGCCCGCACCGAGACCGTGCGGGGTTGCCGCGCTTATGCCTGCAGCCGCGTGTGTTGTCCGGCGATGCGCTGGATGGCATTGGCCAGATATTCCGGCGACTGGGCGCCGGTGACGATGACGCTGCCGCCGAAGATAAAGCACGGCACGCCGTCGATGCCGGCTTCCTTGGCGCCGTTCGCTTCATTTTCGACGCGATCCACGTCGGCGTCGCTGGCCAGGAGCCGGCGCACCAAGTCGCCGTCCATGCCGCAATCGACGGCAGCGCGGATCAGCGTCTTCGGATCGCTGAGGTCGGCGCCCTCGGCGAAGTAGAGTTCCATCAGCCGCTGTTTCATCTCGCCGGGATCGGTGGCGCTGCGCGACCACAGGATGAGGCGGTGACAGTCGAGGGTGTTCGGCTGGCGGCTGATCTTGTCGATGGCGAAGGGGAGCCCCTCGATCGCGGCCGCGGCGGCGACTCGCTCGGCGATGACCGCGTAGCGTCCAGGGGACCCGAACTTGGTCTCCAGATACGTCTGCCGGTCGATACCTTCGCGCGGAATCCACTGATTGAGGAAATAGGGCCGCCAGTTGACCTCGACGGCGATCTCCGGCGTGAGCGCGACCGCCATTTCCAGGCGGTGCTTGCCGATATAGCACCACGGGCAGACGACATCGGAAACGACATCGACGTGCACGGCGGGAACGGCGGATTCGGCCATGAAACGCGCCTCCGATTGCTTGCGGTCAGCCTAGCGCAATTTCCGGCCCGCTGTACCGCTTGCCTCCGCGAAAAGTGGGGACCGGTCGCTACCGCCGCAACCACCCTTGGACTTCCTCCGGCTTCGGTAGCGAGCCAAGGAAGCGTAGAGGGCGGTCTCATTCAACCGACGGCAGCCTCGTTCACCACCCTGGCGATGAGGGAATCGACGTTGTCGGTCGGCTTCAAGGTCGCAAGCGTGATCGCCGTCTCGATGCTGCCGCGCTGCTGCTCCGGCTCGAGCATCGTGTGTTTGAGCACGCTGGCGATCCGGCGGGCGATGACGTGGGCTTCGCGCAGATCGGTCTGGGTGAACACCGCAAAAATTGAATTGTCCATCGTCCGGCAGGCGAAGTCGACGTGGCGCATGAGCCGGCTCAGCAGGCGCGCCGCATCGAGGCTCATGCGGCGGTCACCGCGGACGAAGGAGAAGCGCGCGATCGACAGGCCGACGCCGCGCTTATCGGCATCGTCGACGGCTCGGTTGAGGTCGCGCCAGAAGGCCTCATGCACGAGCAGCCCGGTCTCCGGGTCGATCATGCCTTTGGCGTCGAGCGATTTCAGCATGCGCTTGAGCCGCTCGCCGAACGCATGCAGGCGCACGAACGGCAGAATTCGCTCGACGAGCCGGGTCAGCCCTTCGGTCACGCGTTCGAGGTTGGGCAGATGCTCGGCAAACCGCTCGACGACATTGGCCTGGCCGCCGAGAACGGCGACCGGTAAATCGCGAAAGCGCGCGTCCTCGGCGAGCACCGTGAGCATCGCCTCGATGACGCGCCCGGCAAAACCGTCGCCGATCACCATGCCGTCGATGTCACGGGCGTTGAGCGCGCGCGCCGCGGTCTCGACGCTGAGCGCGCCGACGAGGCCGACGCGTTCGCCGACGGCGACGGCGAGCTCCGGATAGGAGCGGCCGCGTCCGGCAACCAGCACGGTCGCTTCCTCGAGCGGATCGGTGTGCGGCAATTCCGGCGGCAGTTCGCCGCGCGCGGCGAGCGTCCGGGTGCGGCGCAGCACCGTGCCGTGCAGCGCGCGGATGCGCAGGGCGGCGGCGAAGCGCTGCGCAATGCGCTCGGCCGATGCGCTTGCGGCGATCGTCAGCGCGTCCGGCAGCGAAACGGCGCCGTCGTCGCGGACGCGGGCGAGGACCGGAATGAATGGATCATTGCCGCTTTCGAGCCGGTGGGCGAGGGCCTGCGCCAGTGCCGCGGCACGCTTGCGGTCGCTGCTCGGCTCGGCGAGCAGGAAGCCCTCGGGCTGCACCGAGTCGAGGGCGGCGGCCGCGTCGGCCCAGCTCGACTCGACAATCGGGAAGGCACCCGCCGCGCGCAGCGCCTCGACCAGATCCGGCGCCGGGCTCTCGGCAACGACGACGAACGGACCTTGCAACGCCATGGCGGGACGCCGAATTCGAGGGGCAGCCACGCACCATGCCAAAGCGCTGTTAATGGCGCGTCAACGCGGCGTGCTTTCGTTCTACTCCCTTCGCTCCGCGCTCGCGGAATCGCGCTCGCTGCGGTCGCGGAAGGCGGCGACGACGAGCGGATTGACGCCAACGGCGCCGAGGCCAGCCTGCATCAAGTTGCGATCGGCGGCGTTGCCGATCAGGCGTTGGCCGACGAGGGGGTCGGGCAGCGCCGCAATGGTGGCATCGCCGTCGACGCGGCCGGCGATCTCCTTGAGGTCGTGGAGGGGGAACCGGTAGCCGCCGACGCTGGCGATCCCGGAGGGCGGACCGGTGACCACGACCGCGTGCGTACTGGAATCGATGCGGAACGCATAACCGGTATCCAACACCCCGCTGCGTTCGACCTTGAGGTGCGGCAGGCCGGAACGATCGGCGCCAGGCGGGAAGGTATGCTGCGGCGCCATCGGGCCGCGAAAGGACACCGTGCCTGCGGCGGTCGGCAGCAGTTCGGCGAGCACGATCCCGCCGGGACTGCCCCGCGGCGCGACGACCGGGCCGAATTGAATCGGAACCGGGCGTCCATCGGCGCCCCGGCGCCCGGCGAGGAGCCCGATTTCGCCGAAGACCGCAACGTCGATCAGGGCGGTCCGCGCCGCGCGCCACGTCGGGCTCATGGCGAGCCCGTCCGGCCCGCGCCATGCGGCGATCACCGCGGTTTGGCCCTCGCCCGCCAACGCGCCCGCTTCGGCCATCCGGGACGCGACCGGACCAGGCAAAATCAGGGTCGGGCATCGGTCGTCCCGCCGCTGTCGAGCGAGAACGTCCGCATCGAATGGATGATGGAGCGAGAGCATGCCGCCGGTAAGGAGCCACGGCAGCAGCGTCAGGCTCAGACCGGCGAACGAGGAGGGCGCAAGCGTCGAGAGGATGTTGGCGTTCTGCGCCAGATGGCTCTCGAGCAGCACGACGAGCGCAGCCGCGACCAGTTCGGAATGATTGCGCGCCACCGGCACGAGGCCTCCTTCGCTCACGTCGAAGGTGATCGCCGCAAGGTGCGCCGCGGCGTTGGCCTGCCGCTCGCGCTCGAGCGGCGGGATCGGGTCGAGCTTGTCGGCCGTGAACAGATCGTCGAACGGCACCACGCCGTCAGGCAGGTTCGCGCCGAAGCCGCACACGTAGCGGATGGCGAACACTTCCGCGGCCACGCGCATGCCGAATTGGCCGTGCTTGAAATCGCCGACGCGCCCGCAGCTGATCAGCGCCTTGGCGCCGACGCGGGCGAGCGCGGCGACCGCGTCGGCGCGGCGCCACAGAAGCGGCAGCGGCGCGACGACCATTCCCGCCCGCAGCACACCAAGCATCGCCAGGATGTTTTCGACGATGTTGGGCATCTGCACGCCGATGACGGCATCGACCGGCAGGCCCATGCGGCGCAGCCGCCCGGCGATCGCCGCCACCATGCGGTCGGCCTCGGCATAGGTCAGGCGCCGCGGAGCCCCGTCGGTGAAGTTTTTACGGTTCGGCGGGTCGGCGAGCGCGAGCGCATCGGGTCGCCGTTCGGCGAGGCGGCGGAACATCTCGTCGATGCTGACGCGGATCTGGCCGCGTGGCGCCTGCGCCGAAGCTTGAGCGGGATCGCCGAGGATCATTGCAGCGCCCGTTTCGGCTGACGCCACCACGCTTCCGGCAGGTAGCCGGAGAGCGAGGTGCGCGCCGGATGGGCGACGAAGGACCAGCGCGCCACCCATTGCTCGGAAAGATAAAACAACGGCACCACGTAGCAGCCGGAGACCAGCACGCGGTCGAGAGCACGCACCGCGGCGACGAAATCGTCACGGGCGCGGGCGCGGAGCATGGCCTCGATCATCGCGTCGACGGCGGCGCTGCGCACGCCCATGTAGTTGCGTGATCCCTGCTCATCGGCCGCGGCCGAGCCCCAATAGAAGCTTTGCTCATTGCCGGGTGAGAGCGATTGGTCCCAACGGTTCTCGATCATGTCGAAGTCGAACGACACGCGGCGCTGGTCGTACTGCACGGCGTCGACGAGGCGGACCTGCGTCTGGATGCCGGCGCGCGCCAGATTGCCGGCAAAGGCCAGTGCGAGCCGCTCCTGGTCGCGGCTTGTAACCATGATCTCGAAGGCGAAGGGCCGCCCGCCGCCGCGTGCGCGCAGCGTCGTGCCCTTGAACTCGTAGCCTGCGGCGTCGAGCAGGGTGAGCGCCTGCCTGAGGTTGGCGCGGTCGCGGCCGGAGCCGTCGGTGGCCGGCGGGGACCAGGTGCCATCGAGCACGTCCGCCCGCACTGCATCGGGGAACGGTGCGAGCAGGGCGCGTTCGCGCGCGTCCGCCGGACGGTGGTAGGCGGACAGCTCCGAGCCGGGAAAGAAGCCGGCGCTGCGCCGGTAGAGATCGAAGAAGAAATTGCGGTTGACCCATTCGGCATCGAACAAGAGCGTGATCGCCTCGCGCACGCGGATATCGGAGAAGATCGGCCGCCGGGTGTTGAAGACGAATGCGGAATTGACCTTGGGCAGGCCGTTGGCGAACGCTTCCTTGACGATGCGCCCGTCGCGCACCGCGGGAATGTCGTAGCCGGTGCGCCATCGGCCCGGATCCGTCTCGCTGCGTACGTCATAAAGGCCGGCCTTGAACGCTTCGAAATAGGCGTTGGCGTCGCGGTAATAGTCGAAGCGCAGAGCGTCGAAGTTCCACAGGCCACGGTTGATCGGAAGGGCTTGGCCCCAGTAATTGGGGTCGCGCTTGAGCGTCACGCTCTTGCCGGTGTCGATCTCGGCGACCACGTAGGGGCCGCTGCCGACCGGCTTCGCCAAGGTTGTTTCCTCGAAGCGTGCGACGTCGATCGCATGCTGCGCCAAGACCGGCATCAGCCCGAGAATGAGCGGCAGTTCGCGGTCGTTGCTGCCGCCGAGGTCAAAACGAACGCGGCGCGCGTCGAGTTTCTCGGCCTTGGCCACCTTGGAATAAAAGGCGCGGTGATTGGGCCGGCCGTGATCGCGCAGCAGTTGCCAGGAAAAAATCACATCGTCGGCGGTCACTGGGACGCCGTCGGAAAAGCGAGCCGCCGGATCGAGGGAGAAAGTGACGTAGCTGCGCGCCTCGTCGGTCTCGACCGTGCGCGCCAGCAGGCCGTAGAGGGTGAACGGCTCGTTATAGCCACGCGCCATCAGGCTTTCGAAGACGTAGCCGCGGATCGCCTGGGCGGCGAGACCCTTGACGATGAACGGATTGAGGCTGTCGAAGGTGCCGAGCACGCCCTGCACCATGCGGCCGCCTTGCGGCGCATCGGCATTGACATAGTCGGGCGCGGTAAACCCGTCGGGCATCGCCGGCCGCCCGTGCATGGCGATGGCGTGGGCCGCCTCCGCCCCAGCCGGCGCTGCCTGACCGGCAAGCGCGAGCGCGCCGCACAGGGCAATTCCCGCGGCGGCAAGGACGGTCGGCATCGGCATCAGATGCATCGGTGCGAAACACCGTTCGGCGCGCCGACTCGCGGCGATTTGACAGAGCTACCGTGCGGCTTGGCCGCCACGCAACCGAGCCTGGAGGCCTTATCACCAGGATAAGAGGCCGAGGGCGGTGGCTTTATCTGCGCGCCGAGGTGGGCTATTTCGAGGATCATCTGCGGCTGATCCCGTCACTTCGCGGTGTCACGCTGTTGCCGTATTCTGCGTCGAATGACCGTTGAGCAGGGGGTACCCGCTCGGCGCGGGGCGGTGACGGGTGACGGGTCGGCACGATATCGGACCATTGTTCCGCGAGTCGATCAGGGTCGATTGGCGTGCGGCAGCACTAACAAGGGACTGCATCTCATGACCTATCGGACCGCGCCGGCACCGGCGAGACCGGTGAGCCGGATGCTCGCCGCCATTGCCGCGATTTTCGCCAAGCCCCTCCTTCAGAGCGCCCTGTTGGCGATCGCGCTCGCCGTTGCCGCCGGCCCATACGCCTTGGCGCAGCAGTCAGATCCGGCGCCCGCCGCACCCAAGCCGAAGCCGGCCAAGAAGCCGGCCAAACCGGCGACGCCCGAGGCGGCGCCGCCGGCGGCGCAGCAGATGCCACCCGTACAACCCCAGCCTGGGCAGGCGCAGCAGCAGGGCCAAGGCGGCCAGCAGCAGGTGCAGCTCATCTACTCGCCCTGGACCAAGTTCTGCCTCAAGGGGCAGCCGGGGCAGGCGCCGGATCCGAACGCCAAGCAGGTGTGCTTCACCGGCAAGGACGCCCGCATCGAATCCGGCATGCCGGTCGTCGCTGCCGTCCTCATCGAACCGGAAGGCCAGGAGCGCAAGATCCTGCGCGTGACTTTGCCGCTCGGCATGCAACTGGTCCACGGCACGCGCGTCATCATCGATCAGAACCAGCCGGCGACCGCGCCCTACGTGATCTGCTTCACCAACGGCTGCATGGCGGACTACGAAGCCAACGCCGACATGGTCGGCAAGTTGAAGAAGGGGCAGGGGCTCGTGGTCCAGGGGATCAACTCCACCGGGCAGCCGATCAGCCTGACGCTGCCGCTCGCCGATTTCGCCAAGGCCTATGACGGGCCGCCGACCGATCCCAAGGAATTCGAGGCGCAACAGCGCAAGCTGCAGGATGAGCTGCAGCGGCGTGCGGACGAGGCGCGCAAGAAGCTCGAAGCCGAGAAGGGCGCCCCAACCTCATCGGCAACGCCGGCGCCGCCGACCGGCAAGACCCAGTAGGTCACAGCCGCAATCTTGCGAAGCTCCGAAGCGATCCAAGCCGACGCGCAACGGCTGGATTGCCTCGGCACGGCGTGCCCCGCAATAAAATCGGCGGCGCACAAGGCGAAGATTTGTTTGATCAGTGCGTGGTGGCGTGGCGCGGCCGATAGCCGCCCTTGCCGTCGTCCACGAACACTTCGGCGACCTGCGGATGACGCACCGGCTCGCCGCTGTTGTCCGGCAAAAGATTCTGCTCGGACACGTAGGCGATGTATTCGGTTTCGTCGTTCTCGGCGAACAAATGATAGAACGGCTGATCCTTGTGCGGGCGGACTTCAACCGGAATCGCCTCGTACCATTCTTCCGTGTTGCTGAAGATCGGATCAATGTCGAACACGACGCCGCGGAACGGATACAGGCGGTGACGGACCACTTGGCCGATCTGAAATTTGGCGTTGCGGACCTTGTTCATGACCGCAGGTTCCCGGCAGCCGGCGCACGCCGCTTATTACCTTCAACGATTATGGCGCGCCGGGGACGAGGTCGTGAATGGTCGTTCATAACTGGTACCGGGCTGCCATTTCCGGGTCTTTTGCGGCAACGAGCCGTGCCAGGTCAACAACCACCTTGGCCTGCTTCCAGGTGGCGTCGTCCTGCATCTTGCCGTCGATCATCACAGCGCCGCTGGCGTCCGGCATCGCCGCGATGATTTTCTGCGCGAATGCCACCTCCGCGGGCTCCGGAGAGAACACGCGCTTGGCGATCGGCACCTGGCTCGGATGCAGCGTCCAGGCGCCCACGCACCCCATCAGGAAGCTGTTGCGAAACTGCACCTCGCACGCCGCGCTGTCGGCGATGTCGCCGAACGGACCGTAGAACGGCTTGATGCCGGCTGCGGCGCACGCGTCGACCATCTTCGCGGTGGTGTAGTGCCAGAGATCCTGCTGGTAGGTGGCGCGCGGCGCCTCAGGCGCGCTGGCGTCCGCGTCGGCCAGCACCTTGTAGTCGGGATGTCCGCCGCCGACCCGGGTTGTCTTCATGGCGCGCGACGCCGCGAGGTCGGCCGGTCCGAGGCTGATGCCGTGCATGCGCGGCGAAGCCGCCGCGATCGCGCCGACATTGTCGACGCCTTCGGCGGTCTCGAGGATCGCGTGGATGAGGATCGGTTTTCTCACCGCGTGTTTGGCTTCGAGCTGGGCGAGAAGCTGGTCGAGGTAGTGGATGTCCCATGCGCCTTCGACCTTCGGCAGCATGATCACGTCGAGCTTGTCGCCGACCGCGGCGACGATCTCGCTGACGTCGTCGAGCATCCAGGGCGAGTTGAGCGCATTGATGCGCGTCCACAATCCGGTCGCGCCGAAATCGCATGCCTTCGCCATCGCGATGAAGCCGGACCGCGCCGCTTCCTTGGCTTCGGCTGGAATGGCGTCTTCGAGATTGCCGAGCACGACGTCGACCTGGCGGATCAGCTCCGGCACCCGGGCGCGCAACTTCTCGAGGTGCGGCGGCACGAAGTGGATCATGCGCTCAAGCTTGACCGGCAGTTCGCGCAACGGGGTCGGCGCGCCGATCGCGAGCGGCTTGAAGAAGTTGCGCGGCAGCTTCATGCGACCACCTTCATGCGAACATCCTCTGCGAATTTTTGGACTGGGGAACAGCCGGGCCTTTCATCGATCCGACGGTAGGAGAAGGGCAGCTTCCGGCCAAGCCATTTTCACGGCCATGCCCAGCCAATGGCTGTCGCTTACACCATTTCCCCGCGCATCAGGCGCGGCTGCGACGCCGCCGGTGTTACGCCCTCGCGCATGAGCGCGCGGCGCAGCGGCCCGATGCGGTCGAGGAGGAACAGCGAGAGCCCGCGCACGCCCTGCGCGGGAATGAAATCAGTGAGCAGCGAGCGGTTCAGCACGTCGACGGCAATGCTCCGGCTCATGACGTCGGCGCGCCGCCGGGCGTCGTAGCGCGCGAGCAGATCGGAAGAGCCGACGTCGCGTTTTTGCCGGTGCGCGTCGGCCACCAACTCGGCAAGCGTCGCCGCGTCGCGCAGGCCGAGATTGAGCCCCTGCGCTCCGATCGGCGGCACCACGTGCGCCGCCTCGCCGACCAGCGCGACACGGTTGCCCGCAAACGTGTCCGCGGTCTCGATGGCCAATGGGAACACGCCGCGCCCGCCTTCGACGTTCATCGCGCCGAGGATCGAATGGGCGCGGCGCTCGATCTCGGCCGACAGCTCCTGGTCGGATTGCGCCGCGAGCGCGGCGGCGCGTGCCGGGTCGAGCACGCAAACGAGGCTCGAACGCCGCCCGGGGAGGGGAACGAGCGTGAAGGGTCCGCTCGCGGCGTGAAATTCGGTGGATGTTTCTTCGTGGGCGCGCGCGTGCGCGACGTTGAGCGCCAACGCCATCTGCGGGTAGGCGCGTCGGTCGCTGCCGATTCCCGCTGCGGTGCGGCTGATCGAGCGCTGCCCGTCGGCGCCGATCGCGAGCCGCACGCGAGCGGTGCCGCCATCGAACGTGATGGTAACGCCCGCCGGATCGCAGGCCATCGCCGCCGCCGCGGCGGCGACGTGCGGCAGCTTCAACTCTTTGGCCCGTGCATCAAGAGCGGCGCTGAGATGACGGTTCTCGATATTGTGGCCGAAAGAGCCGAGCCCGATCTCCGCGGCCGTGAAAATAACCTCGGGCGCGCGAATGAGCCGTCCGGTGTCATCGACAATGCGGATCGCCTTGAGCGGCGCGGCGTTCGCGACGCACGCTGGCCAGACGGCCAACGTGGCGAGGGCGGTCACCGAACCGGCGAGCAGGGCGGTGGTGCGATGGTCCTCTGCCGGCTGCGGCGCGATCAGCAGCGTGTCGACACCGGCCGCCTGGAGCGCAATGGCGCTGAGGAGGCCGGCCGGCCCACCGCCGATCACAGCCACTTCGGCACTGAGGTTTTCGCTGCCGCCGCTCATGCATCTTCCTGCCACTACGCTGCGAAAGATTAGCAACGGCAGAAAGATTGCGCACGGGCGGCGCCCTTCCTAACCTCTCCCGGGCGCGGGAACAGGGGGGCACGGGTAATGGAGCCGACGGGGTCGCGCACGCCCGCCAAGGCGCTGCACATCGCGGCCGCGTTCGCCGTCCACGTGTTCACCGCCTGCGGCGCGGCGTGCGCGCTCCTGGCGTTGATGGCAGCGGGCGCCGGCGAATGGCCGAACACGTTCCTTTGGCTCGGCATCGCCCTGATCATCGACGGCGTCGATGGCACCTTGGCACGCCAACTTCGCGTTGCCGAGGTGCTGCCGCGCTGGTCGGGCGACATGCTCGATTTCGTGGTCGACTTCACGACCTACGTCTTCGTACCGGCCTACGCCATGGCCACCGGCGGGCTGCTGCCGCGTCTGCTGGCGCTCCCGCTCGGCCTCACGGTCGCGGTGACCGGCGCGCTTTATTTCGCCGACCGCCGGATGAAGACGCCGGATAACTACTTCCGCGGCTTTCCGGCGCTGTGGAACATCGCGGCGTTCTATCTGTTCGTGCTCAAGCCGCCGCCCTGGGCCGGCGCGATCGCGATCGCCGTGCTGGCTGCGGCGACCTTCGCGTCCATCCATTTCGTGCACCCGATCCGCGTACCGCGCTGGCGCCTCATCAATCTCGCGGCCCTGGTGCTGTGGGGCTTGCTGGCGCTGGTTGCGCTGGCGCAAAACCTCGATCCGCCGGGCTGGGTCGCGGCAGCGCTGAGCGCGATCGCGATCTATTTCGTGATCGCCGGGCTGTTGCGCACGGCCGACTGATCCCTTGCACCGTCTCGGTGACACCTATGATGTAGCACCGGGTTCTATTACGAGCGGACTCACCAATCCATACAAAGGCTTAAAGGCATCTTACAATCGGGTGGCCGGGGCTTGTGTCTGCAATATGTCTGCAATAGCATTGCCGCGAGATCATCCCTTCGGTTAGGCCACGATGGACGCTCCGCAGGCGATCGCGACCATCCACTCGTACGACGATCTGATTGCCGTCGCCCGGGCCCGTATGGACGCCCTCGAAATCACGTTCGCGACTTTGGATTCGATTTCGGGCGTTCAGGAAGGATATTCGGCCAAGCTGCTCGGCCCCGGCCACTGCAAGACGCTCGGGCCCGTGAGCTTCTGCAGCATCATGGCCGCACTCGGCATGAAGCTCCTCGCCGTCGAGGACCCCGAGGCCATGGCTCGCGTCAGGCAGCGCCTAGTTAAGCGCAAGTACCGGCGCGATCGCGCGACACATTGGCGCCAGCGGGCGGCGACAGCAGCGGCAGCGATCTAGCGGCCGGTGAAAACATCGAAATCGCCGTCGGGATGGCTCGGCGTGCCGCGCGCAAACCCTTGCTGCTGGTCCCGCCGCTGTTGACCAGCCGACCATCCGGCCCGGTCGGGAAAGTAGCCGCCGCATTCCTCAAGCGCCTTGAAAAATCTCCGCATAGACATCCCGTACCGGGCAGCAGCCAGAGTGTCATCCTTGAGGCGTACGATCTCTCCGTCCTTGCGGTGGTAAAGCCGCCGCTCTTCCAGATAGTTGATCATGCCACGGGCGACCTTCCACTTGCCGGCACGTTCGCGCGGGTCAATCTCAGCAACGCCGCCTTCCAGTGAGAAAGCCGGAACGCCCTTCAGCTTCGGCATCGTGGCGGGCTCCGCCATCATGCGCAGCCCGAACTGCTTGTAGAGATTCTTGATCGGCTCACCGGACCCGCGATCCCGGGTCCCCGCGTCCGCCGGCCACGCCACCGGGAAATCCATGTGGCGATTGAAGAGGCGCTGCTCGAGCCCGCGCATCAGCGTGACGTGGGTAGCCGGCGTCTGGCCGCTGACCCGCAGCTCGGCAACGAGATGGATGGTGTCCGTGTCGGTGTCGTGGCAGATCAGCACCGCCGCCCAGGGATGATCCACTCCCAGGTCCATTCCATATCCCCACCGCCAGTAGAACGGGAAATCCAGCGGGTTCGTGTCCTCGATGATTTCACTCTCGGGGGTCTTGTAAACCTTGCCCTCGCCGAGCATCGGCTCGCCACGCGACCGCGCTTCCCTCTCGTGTTCCGGATAGCCGTCGATGATGCGAGCGCGATCTTCGGGACGGATGTGCCCTTCTGCCGGCACGTCGTCGATGCCCATTTGCACGTAGGTGCGATCGGGGCTGAACTCCTCGCGGAACCGTGTGGAGATGCCGGTCATGCCCCGCAGCGGCGTGAACGTGATCATGAGCATGCCGCCCGTCGCGGAAATTCGCGCTAGGAGCTCACTATAAACCTCGAACTGCTCGGGCTCCTCATCGGCCCAGACGAGGTTCAAAGTCTCACCCTGCAGGGCCATGCGGCCGGCCTGATAGGTGCGAAAGCGCAGCGTAGAAGTGCCGCCGGATTTGTGCCGCACCTGAACGGTGTCAAACGCGTTCCCCTCACCGCGCGCCAGCGTCGGATCCCCGACAAACAGATGTTTTGGGATCATCCCCGACCCGAAGGCCGCAACGTCGCCAGGCTCGCCGCACAGCTTCTTCTGCATGATGTCGCGCGTCATTTTCAGATTATCGCCGACGGCCCAGGCCTTGATCGGCTGGGTGAACTTGCGGCCGGGCCAGTCCGGTGCATATTCGCCGGTGAGATGGCACGCCACCTCGTAGGCGGCACATTCGGTCTTTCCCAGTTGCGTTCCAGCGAACAAGCCGCGCTCGCGGAACCGCAAGCCGGTGGCGAAGAATTGCGATTGTTTCCCGTAAGGGCGCCACCAATCCTTCGCACGATAGCGCCGGGCTTCCTGCCCAGCGGCCTCGATCTCAGCGGCGAGGCGGCCGAGCTCGACGTCCTGATGTTCATTCTGCTGCGTCAACGGTCACCTCCTCGAATTCGCCGTCGATCACCGCCCCGGCGGCAGCGGCGATCTGCTTCGTCCTGGCGTCCTCGGCCATGACCAGCGCCTGGACGCGCGCCATGCCCGTGTGACCGAACCGGGCGAGGAATGCCTCCTGCGGTGCTCTGAGCTTTTGCAACGCGCGATAGTGGGTGATGTCGCGTTCGTCATTCGTGAGGTGATGCTCGACCTCCAGCTTGTGCTTGCTGAACCGGATTGGCGCGGTCCCATACCATCCGCGCCGCGGTGAGCCTGTCGCGCGCCAGTTCCTTCGTGTCCCGCATGATCGAGAGTGTGACGCCCAAGAGCTCCGGCTCGGCGATATCGATTTGCGCCAAGGCGACTTCCCGAACCGCTGCCCGCATCCTGTCGTCGGCAAACATGCGCGAGGCCAGCACGCCTATGGCGTTCTTGTTGGCTTTGTAGCCGGCGGCCCGCAGCGCCGCGGTGCGATTGCCTTTGGTCAGGAACAGCGCCACCACCGCCTTTTGCCAGCGCGGCGCCAGCGCCCGCATGGCCGGCCCGAATTCCGGCTGCAGCGTGTCGGCAGGCGCGTCCGTCATTGTCCTCGAAACTTCCGATCGTACGGCTTCAGGCACGCCAACCAAGCATCGAGCCGCTCTTTGATCGGCGCATCGCGACGCACGATTTCGGAAAGCCGATCACAGATTTCCGGATCGTCGCTGTTTTCAACATGCTCGACAAATCTTTCCATGTCGGCCAGGTGTTCCGCCGCCGGCTTCGCCTCGAGCAGCACGCCGGCAAAGCGGGCCTGCAGAATCGTGCCGGCAGCGGTCGCTTCCCGCATCTTGGGGAATGCCCTGATTTCGTCGAGGAAAGCCCGCAGCGCGCTCACGGTTCAATGCGCGGTAACGGATCGCATGCTGCCGAAGACATGCTCGAACCCGTCCGGCAACTCCCGGCGGGCGCGGCTCTGCATGCTCTCATGCACCAGATAAAACCGGCGCAATCTCTGGTTTTCAACATCCTCGTCGGTGAGTTCGACAACGACAGTGCGGCGCTCACCGCTTTTGTTTTGGTAGTCAATCGCATATCGATTGTTCATGCTGCAGTCTCCCGCACAGTTGCATTGAGAAGGGCCATTGTCATTGCGAAATTTTGGCGTACCTCAGGATCGCCGGCCACCAGGCGCCGCCCCCATTCCTCAGAATTCCGACACCGGTCCCAGTGCCGCTGCGCCGTGGCACGATCTTCGGCGGAAATTTCCTTGCCGTTTACGACATCCCGGATAACCCCATCAGTCAAACCGTCCTCTCTTAACCACGATGTTGCCTTTGCCAGATCGGCACGGCTCACCCCGTCAACGTTGGGCTCAAATGCGGGGGCAGGTGTTCCGTCGATGGCCCCCTCCGTCGCATCGGCGGAGGCGACCTTCTCGGTCAATTGCTGCCACTCGTTTTTCGTCGCGACATCGCCAGCCAGGAGCTTGCCGCTCCACTCCTTATGAGCCGTGAGGAAAGCCAGCCGTTCGCCAGCTTGCGCGGCCGTGGCATCTGCTGGCAACGGTGGGGGTGGTGCGGAATTGTTTGATGCGTCGGTCATATCAGCCTCCCATCGTCAGTAAGGTTTTGGCGTACGTATTGGCCTCCTCCAGCGCCAGGGAGAGCGGCTTCGTCAAAGAAGGCTCGCCGACATTGAAAATGGTAGGCGGCCGCGGGGCTGGAAGTAGCATCTCTGAGGAGGCCACGGCGCCGCCGCTGGGGATCCTCACCCCGCCTAACCGAAACATTTCGCCAGCGATGAGCGTCGAAAGTTCTTCACCCCCGAACACCACACCACTTTGCGGCTGATGACTTCCCGGCCAACTGTCGAACGCTGCCTTTCCAAGCGCAGCAATCTCCCTCATGGCCTTCACGGCCTCGGTGACGGCTGCGGAGAACCGCGCTGCGGCCTGGATCCTGTGTTCAAGAAGATCACTGGTCCGGCCGCAGAGCGCTGCGATTTCGGCAGCCTCGGCGGCCTTTAGTTGCTCGGTGGCGCGGCGGTCCATTGCGCTGATCGCAAGTTGGTATCGCTCCAAATCGCCACTGACCTTCGACATTTCGTCAATGACTCGAAAATATTCCGCCTCAATCGCGGGACTCTGGACGCTCTTCTCCGCGAGCTCCATTTGCCGCGTCGTGAGTGCACCAAACCGAGCCTTCGCCTCCGTGAGCTTCGCCCTGATCTCCTCGGGCAGTACCGCCGGCGCCGCTTCCACGGCCTTAGCCTTCGCAATGGCATTCATGACGTTCGTGCCCCTATCTGTTGTTCCCGCCGCGGCGCCCGCCCCGCAGCCATTGCGTCGGTGATGAGCAGCCTCAAGTAATCGGCCAGGGTGCGCCGATCGCGTTCGGCAGCCTGCTCCACGGCGACGCGGAGCGGCTCAGGAATCCGCAGCACTATCTGGCGCTGGAGCTGCACTTTTCGCATAGGCGGCCCTTTCCCGCAGGATCGGGCGGACTGTCCAGCGCCGCGCGTTCAGGATCAACGCACCGGGGTTGGCCTAAATCCGAATCGGGCCGGTTGATGGCTCGACCCGCTGGCCGAGTGCCAAATTCGAGGGTAGTAAGGGTTGTGTGAGGGGTCCTGTCGTGCCGCGTGCCGAGCGAAAGAAGAAGCTGTTGCAGTGGGACGTAATTCGGCTCCCCGCCACGTTCCTCGGCCGAGTCGAGGCGCCGGACGAACAGACCGCGCTCAAGCTCGCCATCGAGCAGTTTGATCTACGGCCGGTTGACGAATGGCGGCTGATACTACGCCCCCGCTGAGCAATGCCGCCCCGCCGCTTCCCGCCGCCCTGGTCGGTCTTGCCGCGCTACTCTCCTTCGGCCAAACTGACTAAGAGGCCGCCGGGGTCACTGACTGCCGTGCCGATGTCAGAAAACGTGGCGTTGCCGAAGGCCATCCTCAGTGCTCCAGCC
>Ga0210408_10002854_pt1 | contig 16398 bp, 11 predicted proteins | sample IncBWH4MmetaG_FD_155471 | JGI IMG/M metagenome (GOLD analysis project Ga0210408, IMG submission 155471) | Forest soil microbial communities from Barre Woods Harvard Forest LTER site, Petersham, Massachusetts, United States - Inc-BW-H-4-M | ecosystem: Environmental > Terrestrial > Soil >...
ACCGGCGCCGGGTGCCCCGCGCCGTGCGATCGGGTTTGGCGACCGCGAGCCGATTGCGCCGAAAGCCGAGCCTGCGCCGGGTGCGCCGCGCCGCGCGATCGGGTTTGGCGACCGTGAGCCGATTGCGCCGAAAGCTGAGCCGGCGCCGGGTGCACCGCGTCGCGCGATCGGGTTTGGCGATCGTGAACCGATCGCGCCGCAGCCCGAGCCGCGCCCGCCAGCTGTCGAGGGACCAGGTCCTGCACCAGAGGCTCCCGCCAATCTGCGTGGCCAGGTCATCGAGAGCGGCCGGCCCAGCGCAAGTGAGCCCATGGGGAGGGGCGAGCCGATCCGCGCCGGAGGACGCTCCTCCGTGGAGCCCCGCGCTCAGTTCGAACCTGGTGGCGGCCCCAAGCCCGTGCAAGGCACGCCTGAGACGCCTGCACTCGAGGAGCCACCCGCCGTCGAGCAGCCCGCGGAGAAACCGGCGCTCGAACAACCCGCGGAACAGGCTCCGCCTGATGAGCCAGCCCCGAAGCAGCCGGAAACCGCGAAGCCGAAGACAACCGCGGAGCAGGCCGAACCGGCGCAGAAGCCACAACCGGACAAGCCGGCGGCCGAGCCAGCGGAGCTGTCGAAGGGCGCGGAAACGGAGGCACCGGCCGAGGGCGAAGCCTCGGAGAAATCGACTCCCAAGGATCCGGCCGCCGAACAGAAATACTCGGACCTGAAGAAGGAGGTCGAAGGCCACAAAAGCAGGTGGGAAGACGCGGCCGAGAAGAAGAATCGGCTTCGCGACGAGATGAACGAGGCGGGCAACGAGAAGGCCGGTGCGGAAAAAGAGCTTGGCGTGAAGAAGCAGGCCGGCAAGCCCAAAGAAATAAAGGCGGCACAGGATCGGCTAGATGCGGCGAAAGCGCGCGAGGCAGAGCTGAGAAAGCAGTTCAAGAAGGCAACGGCCGAGGAGAGGGACCTTGGTCGAAAATATTCGAACAAGCAGGCCGAGCTGGAGAAGCTCAAGCTTCAGGTCTACCCCGAGGAGCGCAGCTCGTTGCCTTGCTTCGCGGCGGACACTGCGGTGTGGAGTGCGACCGGACCCAAGCCGATCTGTGCTCTGGTCCCCGGCGACATGGTCAAGGCGCTCGATCTCGCGTCGAAGGCGGTGGTCCTGCGTCAGGTCGATGCGGTCTACGTCAACCGGACCGTGCATTTCTACGACGTCCGTCTCGACGGCGAGGTGATCCGAGTCACCGCCCGCCATCGCTTCTGGCTGCCGGACGAAGGCGAGTGGATCGAGGCCAAAGAGCTCAAGGTCGGGGCGCGACTGCTGCACTGGGATGGCCTGTGCAAGGACGTCGAGGACATCGTCTATCACGATGTGCCGATCACGCCGACCTACAACCTGCGTGTGGAGGAGCACTCGAACTATTTCGTCGGGCCGGGCGTGCTGGTTCATAACGATGGACCTGCCCGTTATTCGTTTGGCGACAACGTCATCTATGAGGGCACGAATCCCGATTTTCCCGGAAAGGTTTATGTCGGCAGGAGCAACAATCGCGAAATTCGGCAGGGCGCCCACCGGCGCGAAGCCTTGAAGAATCTCAAGCGCACCGATCTCACGAAGGAGGAGCGAGAGTTCTGGGAATTCAAGAAGGGCATGAAGCTCAAGGAAAGGATCAGCGGGTTGAATGACGATCAAGCCGCCTTCATGGAGCAAAAGAACATCGACATCGAAGTGAAGGTGAACAAGGACAATCTGGTGAATCGTGATCTGCGTCCGGTTTCGCAAAAGAGGATGGCGCGCCTGGAGAAATCGATCGCCAATGATCCGGCCGTCCGAGACGCAGGATTCTGTCCGAAATAGGTGATGCGCACATGTCTTGGTGGGAAACAGGAAAAGAGCGGCTTTTGATTGGTGATGTTCCGGCCGACAGGATCGGGAGCGGGCTCCAGAATCTGGCAGGTGCGAGGCGCAAGGAGCAGCTCGCCGCGCCGACGCTGCCTCAGCTTCTTTCCGCGCTGGAGCATGCGTTGGGACCGAAGGCGCCCGGCCGCGTGATTGCGGAGACGTCGCGCGGGACGGTCCATGCCGGCGGTCCGAAGGATCCGTTTCTCGAAGGCGAAATCGAGACCATCGTACGTGCCGTCAACGAAGCCTACGAGGTCGAACGCGAGCGACAGGCCACGCCCGAGGAGATCCTGGCGAATTTCGACTTTGTCGTGGGATCCGCGCCGGAGACCTTTCTTTCGGATGTCGGTGGACTAGCGATCGAGGACATCGCGTTTGCAGCGGTCGATCAAGGCAGGGAGCGCTCCGAGCCATGACCACCTTCCCGAATTCGCCACGCGTGCTCAAGGGTGCCCTGGTCGGCGTCAGCCCGACCAATCCGATCCCGTCGGTGATCGTGTTCCAGTACAATCCCGACACGCTGACGCGCACCATCAAGCCGCGCGCGCCCGGCGGCGACGGCGCGCGCTCGGAGGCGCTGCGTCTCACCGGTCCGCCCGAGGAGACCATCAAGGTCGACGTCGACATCGACGCCACCGATCAGCTGGAGAAGAACGACGGCACCGCGGCCAGCGTCGGCATCTACCCGCAGCTCTCGGCGCTGGAAATGCTCGCCTATCCGCCGAGCGCGATCGTGATCGCGAACACCGTGCTGCTGGCGGCCGGCACCATCGAGATCATCCCGCCCGATGCTCCGCTCACGCTGTTCATCTGGGGCGCCAAGCGGATCCTGCCGGTGCGGATCACCGACTTCAGCATCACCGAGGAAGCGCACGACCAGGCGCTCAATCCGATCCGCGCCAAGGTCGGGCTCGGCTTGCGGGTGCTCAGCTACAACGATTTGTCGATCACGGACCCCGGCTACTACATCTTCATGGCCCATCAGATCGTCAAGGAGACATTAGGCAATGCCGGCGTGACGAGCGATCTCACCGCGGTGGCGGGAAGCAATGTCAAGCTGCTGTAAAGCGCGATGGCGTTGCCATCCCGCTCCGTTGTTTGAGCGTGTTTTGCGGAGGTTTTCATGTTCGATCATTTGAGCCGCTACTACAACATCGAGACGACGACGCTCGCGCTCCCCGACGGCCGCATGGTGTCCTATGTGCGGCGGCGCTTCCTGCCGCAGGGCGATCGCCTCACGCTGCTCGCCGAAGTCAGCGTGACGCCCGGCGAGCGGATCGACACCGTGAGCAATCGCACCCTGGGCGATCCGCTCGCGTTCTGGCGCATCTGCGATGCCAACGACGCCATGGATCCGCAGGAAATGCTCGAAGATGTGGCCAACGATCCGAACCGGCGGCTTCGCATCCCGCTGCCGCAGAACTGACGGCAACCGCGAGCGGACAGATACGGGGCAGACATGCTTCTCGGCGTCAACCTTTCCCTCCTGATCGGCCCGACCGTGCCGCTACCGGCGACGCCCGATATCGCGGAGGCGCTGCAGAGCGCGTCGGTGACGCAGAACGACGAAGGCCGCTCCGGCTTCCAGATCGTGTTGCAGATCGGACGCGCCGGACCGACCGATCTGCTCGATTACCGCCTGCTGCTCAACCCGCTGCTCAGGCCGTTCAACCGCGTCATCCTGACCGCGCTGTTCAACGCCATCCCGCGCGTCCTGATCGATGGGCTGATCACCAACCAGCAGTTTTCGCCCGGCAACGAACCGGGCACCGCGACGCTGACGCTGACCGGCGAAGACGTCAGCGTCGCGATGGACATGGAGAAGAAGCGCGCGGAATGGCCCGCGATGAGCGAGATGGTGATCGCGAACGTGATCATCGGCACCTACGCCCAGTATGGCCTGGTTCCGATGGTGATGCCGCCGCCGACGATCGACCAGCCGCTGCCGATCGAGCGCACGCCGGTCCAGCAGGGCACCGATCTCGACTATCTGAAGTCCATGGCGCAGCGCTTCGGCTTCGTCTTCTACGTCGAGTCCGGACCCGTCCCCGGCGTCAACACCGCCTATTGGGGCCCGCCCAACCGGACCGGACTGCCGCAGCGCGCGCTCACGGTGAACCAGTGCCCGGAGATGAATGTCGACTCCATCAACTTCACCTACAACGGCTTGGCGCCGACCATCGTCGACGACGTGGTCCAGGACAAGCTGACCAACAGCAGTATGCCGGTGATGACCTTCGCAAGCCTGCGCCTGCCGCCGCTGGCCGCGATGCCGGCACTGCCATTCCAGCTGCCGAACGTGCGCACCAGCCTGCTCGATCAGAGCTCCGGGCTTTCGATCATCGAAGCCTACGCGCATGCGCAAGGCGTCACCGACAAATCCGTCGACAGTGTCGTGACCGCCCAGGGCGAACTCGACGCGCTGCGCTATGGCGACGTGCTCACGCCGCGCGGCATCGTCGGACTGCGGGGCGCGGGGTTCACCTTCGACGGGCTCTACTACGTCAAGAGCGTCAGCCATTCGATCAGCAAGGGCAAGTTCAAGCAGCGCTTCAACCTTTCGCGTGAAGGGACCGGCGCGATCACACCGGTGGTCATCCCATGAGCAAGCATTTCGGCAAGTACCGCGGCAAGGTCGAGAACAACATCGATCCGATGCTGTGCGGGCGGATCCAGGTCAGCGTGCCGAGCGTGCTGGGCAAGGGACGGCTGGCCTGGGCGCTGCCGAGCGCGCCCTACGCCGGATCCGGCGTCGGCTTCGTGGCCATCCCGCCCAATCGCGCCAACGTCTGGGTCGAGTTCGAAGGCGGCAATACCGACAGTCCGATCTGGAGCGGATGCTTCTGGGGTACCGGCGAGTTTCCGTCGGAAGCCGCCGTTCCCGAGATCAAGATCTTCAAGACCGATACGGCGACGCTGACCTTCAACGACGTGCCCGGCGCCGGCGGCATCACGATCGAAACCTCGGACGGCAAGAAGATCACCATGGACGCGCTGTCGATCGAGATCACCGATGGCACCTGGAGCATCAAGATGTCGCCGACGAGCGTCGCGATCAACGACGATGGACTGGAGGTGACGTGATGCCCGGCTATCTCCTCAATGTCGGCTCGACCATCAACTGCGCGCACACGCCGGGGCTGGCGCAGCCGACGGCGCCGACGGCGCGCGTCAAAGTCATGGGCCAGCCGATCGTCGTGCAGACCACGCAATATGCCGTCACCGGCTGCGCGCTGACCGGCACGCCCAATCCGCCCTGCGCCACGGCGCAATGGACCTCGGGCGCGACGCGCGTGAAGGCGCTCGGCGCGCCGGTGTTGCTGCAAGACAGTCAATCGACCTGCGTGCCCACAGGCACGCCGTTGACCGTCATGGTCGTTCAAGCGAGGGTCAAGGGCACGTGACGAACATCGCTTATCCCTATGATTTCGACGGCAGCGGCGGCACCGCGCTTGCCGCCGGCGACGATCACATCCGCGACCTGATCGAGCAGACCCTGTTCACCTCGCCGGGCGAACGGGTCAACCGCCCCACCTTCGGCACCGGCGTGATGCAGCTGATCTTTGCGCCGAACAGCGAGGCGCTGTCGACGGCGACGCAGTTTCTGGTGCAGGGCGCGCTGCAGCAGTGGCTTGGCGATCTGATCCAGGTCGAGGCGGTGCAGGTCGCGAGCGAGGACGCGACCTTGACGGTAACCGTGCAGTACGTGGTCCGCCGCACCCTCAAGCGACAGACCGTGCAATTCTCGAAGGATGCGCCGCCATGATCCCGTATTTCTGCTGCGACGAGAACAGGCGGAATGCGGTGCGCGGCTCCGCCAGTCTCAACGGCATCGATTTTCTCGAAGTGCTGGACAGCGACGCGCCGACGCCGGCGGACCGGCAGCGCATCCTTCGCGTCCACTTTCTGAAATCGCCCGCGCTGCTCAACATCCAGCCGGCGAATGTCGTCATCAGCGGCGGCGAGCGGATCCGCGATATCAAGGCCGACGCCGTTAGTCACGATGGCGACGTGGTCGTCGTGCATCTCAATGCCTTCGGTGATTACGCGCCCTACCGGCTGCAACTGATCAAGGCTGATGGCAGCGCGTTCGACACGCTCGATCCGGTGCTGTCGGCGATCGACTTTTCCTTCAAGGTCGAATGTCCGAGCGATTTCGATTGCGCCGCGCCGGCGGCGATGGTCACGCCGCCGGCCGCGCCGCCGCTCGAGATCGACTATCTCACCAAGGATTACGCCGGCTATCGGCAGCTCATGCTCGACCGCATCACCGCGTTGAGCCCGCAATGGAAGGAGCGCAATGCCGCCGATCTCGGCGTGGCGCTGGTCGAAGCGCTCGCCTTCGTGGCGGACCAGCTGAGCTATCGTCAGGATGCGGTCGCAACCGAGGCTTATCTCGGCACCGCGCGGCGACGGGTCTCGATCAGGCGGCACGCCAGGCTCGTCGACTATCTGATGCACGAGGGCAAGAACGCGCGCGCGCTGGTGCAGATCGCGGTGAGCGCCGACATCACGGCGCCCGTCGGCACGAAATTGCTCACCGCGGTGCGCGGACAGGGCGCGCGCGTTTCGGCCGATTTCTTCGCGGGCGCAACCGGACTGCCCGGCGTCGAGACCTTCGAGACGATGCAGGAGGCAAAACTGTTTCAGCTGCACAACAGCCTGCCGTTCTACACCTGGGGCCAGGGGCGGTGCTTCCTGCCGAAGGGATCGTCGCGCGCGACGCTGAAGGGATTGTTTCCGAATCTGCACCAGGGCGACGTCCTGATCTTCGAGGAGACCGTCGGCAGGATGACGGGGAAACCGGAGGATGCCGACGTATCGCGCCGTCATGCGGTGCGGCTGGCAAAGACGCCGCTGGCTTCGAGCGATCCGCTGGGAGGCGCATTCGAACAGCCGCCAGCGACCCATGCGGTCGACGTGACCGAGATCGAATGGGCGGCGGACGATGCGCTGCCATTCGCGCTGTGCCTCTCGACGCGCGTGACCCAGCAGGACGGCAGCCAGACACCCGTCAATGTCGCGGTGGCCCGCGGCAACATCGTGCTGGCCGACCACGGATCGACCAATGCGCAGACGGAAGACCTCGGCGTCGTTCCGCCGCCGGCGCTTGCCTACACGCCGCAATCGGCGACGCCCTGTGCGACATCGGATCCAAAGCCTGTTCCGCCACGCTACCGGCCGCGCCTGAAGAACGCCTCGTTGACCTATGCGCCACCTTATGACGACAAACATCCTCCGGCCTCGGCGCGCGCGACGCTGAATCCGCCGCTCACCGACGCGGTGCCGCAAATCAAGCTCGCCAGCACCGACGGCGTGACCCAAACCTCCTGGACCGCGCAGCGCGATCTGTTGAACAGCGGGCCCGACCATGCCGATTTCGTGGCCGAAACCGAGACGGACGGCAGCACCTATCTGCGTTTCGGCGACGACACCCACGGTCTTCGCCCCGCGCCAGGTACGCGTTTTGGGGCCAGCTATCGCCTCGGCGGGGGCTTGCGCGGCAACGTCGCGCGGGAGGCAATCAGTCACGCCGTGTTGAATGATTCCGCGGTCCAGTCGGTGCGCAACCCGCTGCCGGCGACCGGAGGCGTCGCGCCCGAGAACATCGAAGATGTCCGGCGCAAGGCGCCCTTCGCCTTTCGCACCCAGGAGCGCGCCGTCACGCCGGCGGACTACGAGGCGCTGGCCGGGCAGCACCCGGACGTGCAGCGTACCGCCGCGGCGCTGCGCTGGACCGGCAGCTGGCCGACGGTGCTGCTCACGATCGACCGGCGCGGAGGGCTGCCGGTCGATGCCGACTTTGCGCGCGCGATCCGCAAATTCGTCGAACCGTTCCGGCTTGCCGGGCATGATCTCGAAGTCAACGGCCCGAACTTCGTGTCGCTCGAGATCGCGGCGCGGGTCAGCGTCGCTTCCGATCATTTCCGCTCCGATGTGGAAGCAGCCCTGCTGCAGCTGTTCAGCAACGGCGTCCTGCCGGACGGGCGGCTTGCGGTGTTCAACCCCGACAATTTCACCTTTGGTCAGCCGGTCTATCTCAGCCCGCTCTACGCGGCGGCGCAGAAGGTCGACGGCGTCCTGGGCATCAGGATCGTGACGTTCCAGCGCCAGGGCCAGACCAGCACCGAGGCGCTGGCGGACGGAAAGCTCGAGCTCGGGCGATTTGAGATCGCGCGCCTGGACAACAATCCAGACTTCCCGGAACGCGGCGTGTTCCGCCTCACGCTGGAGGGCGGCAAATGAGCGCGGCATCGCTGCCGAACCACCCAGCAGGTTGCAAATGCTGCACCGAGGTCGCGATCGAGACGCCGGTCGAAATCGTCAATCGTCCGGGACTCGCGGCGCTGGCCTACCGCATCGGCACGCATCAAGAGTTCAAGGACACGTTGCTCGCCAAGCTCGGCGGCGTCACCGGCCTGCATACGCGGCAGGACGATGACTTCTCGATCGCGCTCCTGGATGCGTTTTCCTGCGTCGCCGATACGCTGACTTTCTATCAGGAGCGCATCGCCAACGAATCCTATCTTGCAACGGCGACCGAGCGGCGCTCGCTGATCGAGCTCGGGCGGCTGATCGATTACAGGCCTCGCGACGGGGTCGCCGCGCAGGCGCATCTGGCCTTCACCGTCGAGAATGCGCCGGGCGCGCCCGAGCTTGCCGCCGCACCGGTCGCGATCGGCGTCGGCGTCAAGGTGCAGAGCATTCCGGCGCAGGGCCAGTTGCCGATGACGTTCGAGACGATCGAGGAAATCGTCGCGCGCCCGGAGTGGAACGCGATTCGGCCGCAGCTCACGCGAGAGCAGATGATCTCGGCAGAGATGCGCTCTTTCGTCGTGAAGGGGGCCGGCAGCCAGATTCGGCCCGGCGACCGCATCCTCATCGTCGCCGGAACCAACGATGGTGACCGCATCGCCCTGCAGGTGATGAGTGTCGTGCCGCAGCCGGTGGCCGGCACCACGCTAGTCAACCTTGCGATCGATCCGCCGGAGCCGCCACGGCCGCCGCGGCGGATCTTTCCGACCCCGATCTTCGAGCCCAGGTTGACCGGACTGACGTCCGAGTTCGTCCGCTCCAATGTGCTGGGCTTCACCTGGCGGCAGGCCGATCTCGATGCATTCGCCCGCGTGCAGGGTTGGTGGCCATGGGCGTTGACCCGGAATATCAAGTGGCAGGTCGCTCACCGGATGTTCCAGCCCGAGGCCGGCGTTTTCTCGTTTCCGGATCGTGCCGCGATCTTCGGCCATAATGCACCGAAGCCGGGAACGGTCGCAGGCCAGGCGACACCCGGCCTGCCGGACAACAGGTCGTTGCAGAATGAAAGCGATGTCAATCTGGGCCGCGCGATCGATCTCGATCGCAGCTATCCCGAGATCGTCCCCGGAAGCTGGCTGCTGCTCAAAAGCCCGACCAGCGATCATCTCATCTACCAGGTCGAAGACAGCCTGGAGTTGTCGCGCGCCGATTTTGGCCTGAGCGCAAAGGTGACGCGCCTGCTGCTCAGCAGCGACGATGGTTTCGACTCCCTGATGGTTCGTGAGACCACGGTGTTCGCCCGGAGCAATCGGCTCGACCTCGCCGAACTGCCGTTCGCCGACGATGTCGCGGGCAACAGTGTCGCACTCAACGACGTCTATCTGGGCCTGCAGGTCGGACAAAAAGTGATCCTGTCCGGCGAAAGGTCCGATCTCGGCGGGGTCGTCATGTCCGAAGTGATGACGCTCGCCGCGGTCACCTTCAGCGATGGCCGCACGACGCTGTCCTTCCAGCGCGGGCTCGATGGCAGCTATTTGCGAAGCACCGTCACGATCAACGCCAACGTCGCGCTCGCGACCCACGGCGAGACCGTGCAGGAGACGCTTGGCAGCGGCAATGCGAGCGAGCCCCATCTCGCTCTCGTGCTGCGCCAGAAGCCGCTGACCTATGTCAGCAGCAATGCGCCGAGCGGAAGCGACTCCACCCTGAACCTTCGGGTCAACGACCTGTCGTGGCAGGAGGTCCCGAGCTTCTTCGGTCACGGTTCGCACGAACGCGTCTTCGTCACGCATGCCGCGGACGATGGCACGACCAGTGTGCTGTTCGGGGACGGTGTCAACGGTGCCCGTCCGTCGACCGGGCTCGACAATATCCGCGCGACCTATCGCAAGGGCATCGGAAAGGTCGGCAATGTCGATGCAAACCAGCTGAGCCTGCTGCTGACGCGGCCGCCGGGCGTGCGCAGCGTCGCCAACCCGCTCGCCGCAAGCGGCGGCGCCGATCCGGAGGCGCTCGACAGCATCCGCCGCAACGCGCCGCTCACCATGATGACGCTGGATCGCATCGTCTCGCTCGAGGATTACGAGGATTTTACCCGCGCCTTCGCCGGCATTGCCAAGGCGATGGCCGTGCCCTGGATCTGGAGCGGTCACGCGCGCGGCGTCTTCATCACCATCGCCGGTCCCGACGGCGCGGATATCGATCGCGACAGCGATAGCTTTACCAATCTGTTGGCGGCAATCCGGAACGCCGGCGCGCCCAACGTGCCGCTGGAGGTGCAATCCTATCGCAGGGCGTTCTTCGAACTGGCAGCGACGATCATCGTCAAGCCCGAATTTCAGATCGATGTTGTCGTCGCCGCCGTGGAGCAGGCGCTGCGCGCCTCCTTCTCATTCGACGCCCGTGCGTTCGGTCAGCCGGTCATGTTGAGCGAGGTGATGGCGGCGATGCAGGCGGTTCCGGGCGTTCTCGCCGTCGATCTCACCCGTTTGAGGCGGATCGACAACGGGTTCAGGCGCCAGGAATTGCTGCTGTTCTCCGACGCGCTGTCGGCGGCCGCACCGTCCATGGAGGACGATGGCACGCTGCTCGCGGCCGAGCTGCTGACGCTGGATCCCCGGCCGGTCCAGCTCACGGGAGTCATGCCATGAGCTTCGATGCCGAGAAAATCTACGAGTTGTTGCCGGCGATCTATCGCACCCGCGACGCCGCCGAGGGCGAGCCGCTCAGGCAGTTGTTGACGCTCATCGCGGGTCAGGTCGCGGTGCTCGAGGAGGATATCGAACAGCTTTACGACAATCAGTTCATCGAGACCTGCGCGGATTGGGTCGTCCCCTATATCGGCGACCTCATCGGTTACCGTCAGCTTGACGGGAGAACGCCGCAGGTCAGCAGCCCGCGCGCCGAAGTCGCGGACACCATTCGCCTGCGCCGCAGCAAGGGCACCGCGACCACGCTCGCCCAGCTGGCGCACGACGTCACCGGCTGGGACGCCTGCGCGGTCGAGATGTTCCAGAATCTGGCGACCACCCAGTTCATGAATCATCTGCGCCCGGCCAATCTCGCGATCTCGAGCGTTCGCGGCACGTTGGGGCTGGAACGGCTGAACGGTCCGTTCGACAAACTGGCGCACATGGCGGATGTGCGCCGGATCGCGAGCGGTCGCGGTCGTTACAATATCGGCAACATCGCGATCTATCTCTGGCGCCTGCGCAGCTACGCGCTGACGAACTCGCCGGCCTTCCGGCTCGACGATCATCGCTATCTGTTTCATCCGCTGGGAGCGCCGACACGCCTGTTCCGCTTCCCGGTCACGAGCAGCGACGATGATGCCGTGGAGAGCCGCACCGAGGTGCAGATGCCGCTCAGCCGCTTGCAGGTGGACGCGGACAAGGCTTCGACGCCGGCTTTCGCGAGGTTTTATGGCGACGGCGCGAGCTTCTCTATTGCGGGCGTCACGCCCGATCAGCTCTCGATCTGCAACCTCTCCGACGCGACGGGCAGCGCCTGGGCGCACACGCCCGCAGCCGGCAAGGTGTCGGTCGATCCGGTGCTCGGCCGCATCGCATTCGGCACCGCGCCGACAGCGCCTCCGAATGTGACGTTCCACTACGGCTTCTCGGCGGATGTCGGTGGCGGCGAATACGACCGCAGCGGATCCATCAATCTCAAGCTGACGCCGGTGACGAAGGCACCCGCGCAGGCTGCGGGACTCCAGGACGCGTTGAACGGCGTCGGTACGGGCGGCGTGGTCGAGATCGGCGACAGCGGACGCTATGCGGCGACGCCCAGCATCACGGTCACAGCCGCAAACGAGAGCATCGAGCTGCGCGCAGCAACCAAAGGCGCAGCAGCCAAGGGCGCACGACCGCTTCTGGCGCTGGGTGGTGAGCTTGTGATCAGTGGCCAAAGTGGGTCTGAGGTGACCCTGAACGGTCTCCTGATCAGTGGAGGATTGTTGCGCGTCAAGCAGACCGCCGACAGCAAGGCGCTGGCTCACTTGCGGCTCAGGCATTGCACGCTGGTGCCCGGAACGGACCTGCTGCCCGACGGCACGCCGCGCCTCGCCGATGCTGCCAGCCTGATCATCGAGACTGCGGATACCAGCGTCGAGATCGACCATTGCATCATCGGCGGACTGCGCGTGGTGTCGGGCGCGTCGGTCACGATCACCAACAGCATCGTCGATGCGACGCATGAAAGCGGTGTCGCGTTTGCCGCCATCGACGGCGTTGCTGGCGGAGGTGCGCTGAGTGTGACAAGCAGCACGATTATCGGCAAGGTTCACACGAGCTCGCTCGACCTCGCCTCGAACGCGATCTTCCTCGCAAGCCTCGCGACCGGCGATGGCTGGCAGGCGCCGGTGTGGTCGGACCGCCGCCAGCAGGGATGCGTGCGCTTTTGCTACCTGCCGTTGGCCTCGCGGGTGCCGCGCCGCTATCGCTGCCAGCCGACTGCGGACGCCACCGCGGTGACGCTGCGCCCGAATTTCACGTCGGTACGCTATGGCGAGCCGGGCTATTGCCAGCTCAGCCGCAATTGCCCGGTCGAGATTCGCCAGGGCGCCGACGATGGGTCGGAGATCGGCGTCTTCCGCGAGCTGTTCCAAGCGCAGCGGGAATCCAACCTCCGCATCCGGCTCGCCGAGTATTCGCGTTTCGATCTCGACGTCGGATTTGTTTTTGTCACCTGAAGAGATACGGGAGTGCCGTTATGAAGGGCGATTTCAGCCGTGACACATTTGATGCGGTCAAGCGCTACAGCCGCGTGCTGATGCAACAGGGGCGGGTCCAGCTCGATGCCGACTGGAACGAGCAGCAGAGCATCAGTCAATATCGGACGACCACGGAAGCGCGCGACGTCATCGGCTTCTCGGGCGCGCCGGTGCACAATCCCGGGTTCAGGATCACGACGACGCCGGATGCGAAATCTCTGATGATCGGGCAGGGGCGGTTTTATGTCGATGGCCTGCTCTGCGAGAACGGCAGCGATGTCGCCTATGCGGCGCAGCCGGACCTGCCGTCTCCCCCCGACATCGTCGCGGCCATCAAGGCCGCCCAGGTCACGACGGCGATCATCTACCTGGATGTCTGGCACCGGCATCTGACGGGTCTTGACGATCCCCTGATCCGTGAAACGGCGCTGGGCGGACCGGACACGGCGTCACGGGTCAAGACCGTCTGGCAGGTCAAGGCGCTGGCGGCAAAGCCGGATACCGGCACCAGCATCGCGTGCGGCGATCCCCTGAAGGCCTGGGATAGTCTCGTCACCCCGAGCAGCGGGACATTGAGTGCGCGTGCGCAGCCGACGCAGCCGACCGACAGCCCTTGCCTGCTGCCGCCAAGTGCCGGCTACCGCCGGCTGGAAAACCAGCTCTATCGCGTCGAGATTCATACCGCCGGCAATCTGGGCCAGGCGACGTTCAAATGGTCGCGCGACAACGGCGCCGTCGTCACCACGGTCGACAAGATCAACGGCCAGGACATCACCGTGCACGATCTCGGACGGGACGACACGTCGGGATTTGCCAGCGGCCAGTGGGTCGAGGTCTCCGACGACGCCCATGAGCTCAACGGCTTGCCGGGGCAACTGGTCCAGATCGATCACATCGACAAGGCCGGGCGCATCATCTCGGTCAAGACCGCGGTGACCGGGATCGATATCAATCGGGGGGCAAAACTGCGCCGCTGGGACGGCGCCAGCGCGACCGGATTTGCCGTCGCCGTGCCCGCGACCAATGATGGCTTCACTGCGCTGGAAGACGGCGTCGAGGTGAAGTTCGCAACCGGCACCTACGCCACCGGCGACTACTGGCTGATCCCGGCGCGCACCGCGACCGGCAACGTCGAATGGCCGTTTACGGCGCCGCAGCCGCCGCGCGGCATCGCGCATCATCTCACCCGCCTTGCGGTGGCGACGCTGGCCGGCGACACGCTCTCGGTGGTGGATTGCCGACGGTTTTTTACGCCGCTGGCGGAGCAGCCGCCGGCATTCCATGTCCAGGGCGTCGGCTGGCTCAACGACGAAATCGTGTCGCAGGATCTCATCATCAATGGCCTGCAGGTGACCTTCGACAGCGTGGTCACGCCGCCACCGACCGACAGCAGTTCGGCCGTCGCAACGGTGTCGTTGGAAATGCCGCTTGTGCTCGGCACGGGCGGCGTCATGGATGTCGGCCCGGGCGATGGCCAGATCGTCGGCCAGGCCGTCACCGTCCTGAACGGCGATCTGTCGTTTCCGACGCCCAACAGCCTGCTGTGGAAGCCGACCAAGAGCGGCGCCGAGTTCAAGACGCTGGTCGCCGCTCTGGTGACCCAGCGCGTTGCCCGGGTGCGGCTTCGCTTCGTCCTGAAAGGCCATGCCATCTGGCAGGAGGGGGGATCGGATCTGATCTATCTCGATGGCCGTGCGCTCGGCACGCGCGGCGCGCGCGCCGACAACTCGCCGCGCATCGATCTCGTCCTCCCGACCGGCGACGGCCGCCGGTCGAGCGACTTCGAAAGCTGGTTCTATCTGCAGCTTCAACTGCCGCCATCGACGCTGGTGAGCCTCACGGTGAGCCCCGTGACCGTGATTGCGGGCGCGCCGGTGACGGGAACGGTGACAGTCGACGTTCCCCCGGGCGCTGCCGGCGCAACCATTCAGCTGACGTCGGCGGCGGGGATCACTTTTCCGACCAACCCGGTCAAGGTGCCGACCGGCCAGCTCCAGGCCACGTTCCCGATCGTCACCACCGGAGTCACGAATTTTACGGAAGTGGTCATCACCGGCACGGAAACCATCACCAGCTCGACGACCCCGCCCACCACCACCATCGTCACCAGGCAGGCGAAGCTCGTCGTGCAGGTGGTGTCGATTGCGGTGTCGCCGCAGGGGCTCACGATCTTCACCGGCCGCACGCAGCAGTTCACGGCCACCGTCAGCGGCGCGGAGGACACGTCGGTGACCTGGAGCGTTCAGGAGGCGAACGGCGGCAGCATCAACAGCTCCGGCCTCTATGTCGCGCCCGCGTCGATCGGGACTTTCCACGTCGTCGCGACCAGCGTCGCCGATAAGACCAAGTCGGCTGTGGCCACCGTGACCGTGCAGACCAAGCCGAAGGAGAAGGAGAAGGACAAGGATAAAGACAAGGATAAAGACCACAAGGACAAGGATAAGGACAACAAGGACAAGGAACTCCACCATCTCGAGGTGATGTCCGGGCCGGGTCACCCTATCCTGTTGCCGAACGAGGCGATGCTCGCCGCCAGTGATGCGTCCGGCACGGGGCGGGCCTTCATCCGCCCCGCCGAGCGGCCCGCGGTCGTCCCGCTCGACGGCACGTCGACACGATGAGCACCGAGGTGTTTTGGGAGTGAGATCTGTCGACCCGGCGGCAAACAATTTGCCGCCGCCGTCGGACCGCAGCGTTCGCTGAGATCAAGCAGGAGGTCGCGCCATGCCAGAGGTCGCCGTTACCATTTCACCGCCCGAGCTCAACATCTTCACCGGGCGCGCGCAGCAGTTCACCGCCACCGTGACGGATACCGACAATGCGGCGGTGAGCTGGAGCGTGCAGGAGCCGAACGGCGGTAGCATCAACAGCTCCGGGCTTTACGTTGCACCCGTCGTCGCCGGCACCTTCCACATCGTCGCGGCCAGCGCGGCGGACCCGACGCGGACCGCGACAGCCACCGTCCACGTGACGCTGAAGCCGAAAGAGAAGGAGAAGGATAAAGACAAGGAAAAAGACCACAAGGATTTCAAGGAGGTCGACAAGGAGCACAAGGATAAGGACAAGGAGAAGGACTTCAAGGACACCAAGGACAAGGAGAAGGAGTTCAAGGACAAGGAAAAAGACAAGGAGTTCAAGGAGAAGGACAAGGAATACAAGGACAAGGAAAAGGACAAGGAAAAAGAGCAGAAGGACAAAGACAAGGACAGCAAGGAAATCAAGGAAATCAAGGAAATCAAGGAAAAGGATTTCAAGGAAAAGGAGCAGAAAGAGAAAGAGAAGGAGAAGGAGAAGGAGAAAGAGCTCAAGGAGAAGGAAAAAGAAAAAGAAAAAGAGAAGGAAGCCAAGGAGAAGGAGCTGAAGGAAAAGGAGAAAGAGAAGGAGAAAGAAAAAGAGAAAGAACAGAAGGACAAGGAGAAGGACAAGGACAAGGACGTTCCCGACAAGGTCCATCACCTTGAAACCATGGCGATGCCGGACGCTTCGGTCCTGGCGAACGAGGCACCGCCGGAGGCGCTCAATGGCGACGCTGCCGGTCGCG
>Ga0210408_10002856_pt1 | contig 16387 bp, 11 predicted proteins | sample IncBWH4MmetaG_FD_155471 | JGI IMG/M metagenome (GOLD analysis project Ga0210408, IMG submission 155471) | Forest soil microbial communities from Barre Woods Harvard Forest LTER site, Petersham, Massachusetts, United States - Inc-BW-H-4-M | ecosystem: Environmental > Terrestrial > Soil >...
TGCGCCCGCTCAGGTGAGGTCCTCATGTATTTCGCCGCCGTCGTGCTGTTCGTTCTGTCAGGCCTGTTCTACTCTGCCGGCCATCGTGAGCTCGGCTCCGTCGGCGTGGAACTCTGCCGCTACGGCAGCGTGTTCTGCGACAGCCCGCATTATGTCCTGGTCGGCGCCATTCTCGCCACCCTCTGGGCTTCATTCGTCAGCATCCGCTAGATTGCGACAGCGCGTCGCTGGAAACGAAAACGCCCGCGGCCCGGCACCGCGGGCGTCATTTGTTTTGCGACGATGGCAATCTGCCCGCTGATTTGCCCGACGAGGCGAATTTGCGATGCCGGGCTGATCGATAATCCATCGCAAGGGAGAGTCCGACCATCGCCAGGAGCCTCCGGCCACCTCCTGCCGCTTCTGCGCGCTGGCATCGGGACAGGAACAATCACCTTTCGGTCAAGCCCGAGCGCACGCACAACGTCATTGGTGCGCTGCGATATGAGTTTATGTGCTAGACAAGGGATACAAATCGGGACTCTGATCGCCTGATCTTCGTCAACCGGCCCGCCTCAAAAGCGTGAGGTTCGGGCCAACCAAGAAACGTCGTGGGGGAATGCCTTGACCAAGCCCGACCGGATCCTCGCCCGCTCCATGCAATACCAAACGCCACATGGGCTTGCGCTGTTGCGCGACCCGTTGCTCAACAAGGGCATCGCCTTTACCGAGCAGGAACGCGATGCGCTGGGACTGCGCGGCTTTCTTCCCGCTGCCGTGATGACGATGCAGGCGCAGGCCGAACGGGTCCTCACCTGGCTGCGCAGCCTGTCCAGCGATCTCGAGAAATACATCGCGCTGAACGCGCTGCATGACCGCAACGAAGCGTTGTTCTTCCGCGTCATCTGCGACCACATCGATGAAATCCAGCCTCTCATCTACACGCCGACCGTTGGCCTGGCCTGCCAGAAATACGGGCTGATCTTTCAGCGCCCACGCGGCCTGTTCATTTCGGCCAATGATCGCGGCGGGATCGCCGACATTCTCGGCAACTGGCCGTATACGACGAAGCTCATCGTCGTGACCGACGGCGAGCGCATTTTGGGGCTGGGTGATCTCGGCGCCAACGGCATGGGCATCCCGGTCGGCAAACTGTCGCTCTATTCAGCGTGCGCGGGCGTGCATCCGGAGCTCTGCCTGCCCGTCATGCTCGATGTCGGCACCAACAACGAGGAGTTTTTGAAGGACCCCTACTACATCGGCCTGCGACAAAAGCGCATTACGGGCGCTGCCTATGACGAATTCGTCGACGAGTTCGTCACGGCCGCGCGCGCGACGTTTCCCGGCGTGCTCATCCAGTTCGAGGATTTCGCCAACCACTCCGCATTTCGCCTGCTGCACAAATATCGCGACCAGGCCTGCGTCTTCAACGATGACATTCAGGGCACCGCCGCGGTGGCGCTCGCCGGCCTGTTTTCGGCGCTGCGCGTGAACGGGGGCAAGCTCAGGGATCAGACCGTGCTCTTTCTGGGCGCGGGAGAAGCTGCAACCGGCATCGCCGATCTCGTGGTCTCGGCCATGATGGCCGAGGGCATGTCCGAGGACGAAGCACTGCGGCGCAACTGGCTGGTGGATTCGAAAGGCCTTGTCGTCCATGGCCGGGCGGGATTGAACGCGCACAAGCTTCGCTATGCCCACGACCAGGCGCGGATCGCGGACTTTTCGACCGCGATCCGGACGCTGCGGCCGACGGCGATCATCGGTGTCGCGGCCGTCGGCGGCGCCTTCACGCCCGAGGTGCTGCGGATGATGGCTGAGATCAACCAGCGGCCGATCGTCTTTGCGCTGTCCAACCCCACCTCGAAAGCGGAATGCTCGGCCGAGGAGGCCTACCGCCACACCGAGGGCCGCGCAATCTTCGCGTGCGGCAGCCCGTACGATCCGGTCAAGCTCAATGGCACCACGTTCGTGCCGCGCCAGGGCAACAACTCCTACATCTTCCCCGGTGTCGGCCTCGGCGTGATCGCCAGCGGCGCGAGGCTCGTGACCGACGAGATGTTCATGGCCGCCGCCCACACGCTGGCCAATTGCGTCACCGACGCCGACCTTGCCCAGGGCAGTCTGTATCCTGCGCTACCCCGGATCCGCGAAGTGTCGGCACAGATTGGTGCGGCGGTTGCAAGCGTCGCCTACCAGAACGGCCTGACCAATGGTCAGGCTCCGAACGACCTCCTCGCCCTCGTTCAGGCGCAGATGTACGATCCGCACTACTAAGGCAATCCAGAAGCCGATCAGCCGCGCTGCAACAGGCGCCTGAGACTGCGGATTTCGCTGACGCGCTCGATCTCGAACACGGTTTCGATCAGGCGCGTCGCTGCATCCTTGCCCAAAACCGGCTCCATCAGGTCGCGCGCCTTCGCAATCACCTCGACCCTCTGCATCGGATTGCGCGGCATGCCGCGCACGGCGGACACGCGCTCGGAAAGCTCCGAGCCATCCACCAATTCGATCTCGACCACGGCCTCCCGCGCCGGCAGCGATTTGGCCAGTTCCTCGTCGCGCACCAAATTGACCTTGGCGCGCTGCTGCAACACGGCTGCATCCTGCATGCGCGGCTTGTCGTGGGCGGCGTGAAAGGAGACCGTCTTGTCGATCAGCATCACCGCAACCATGTGCTGCAGGCAGATGTCGGGCATGTCGCGATTGTCGACCACGGCGGCAACCGACGGCGCAAGCCGCACCGTCACCCGCTTCGCCTGATCCGCTTCGAACGGCCTTTTCGCGCGCAGCGCGTCAATGGCGTCGAGCGGCGCCTGGATCGGCGAGCCGACCGTCCATTTCTTGATGTCGGTCTGCGCGATCTCGAAGCGTCGGCCGAGATCTTCGATCAGGCGCTCGGGCTGCGCCTTCGGCGCGTAGGCTGCGAAGAAATTGTCGGCCCCGGAAAAGATATCGTCGACACCGTTCCAGCCGGACTTGACGAGCAGGGCTGCGGTCACCCCATTGCGCGCCGGCATGCCCGCGAACACGAATGCCTTCTCGATATGATCGGTATCGCGCTGCCACGCAACGATCCCGGATGATTGCTGGGCCGCATAGTCGAGCAACCATCGCATCTGATGCGCATCAAGCGCCGCGGCACAGGCCGCCGCGGCTGCCGCGCCGAACGTTCCTGCTATGCTGTGGGTGGCGAGGCTGCTCTCATAGCTGAACGCCGCGCCTCCCATCGCCATTACCACCCGCGGGCCCACGTCGTAGCCAAGCGCCACCGCGCGCAGCAGGTGCATGCCGTCGATGCCATGAACCTCGCCGGACGCCAGCGCCGCCGGCACGACCGCGCATCCCGGATGAGAGCGCGAGGCGTTGTGGGAGTCGTCCGTCTCATCGGAATGCGCCATCACGCCATTGGCAAGCGCCGCATCGATCGGCGCAGCAGTCAGAGCGAAGCCGACAACCGTCGTCGTACCGCTGCCGCCGTGCTCATGGATGTAACGTTGCGCCGCCTGGCCGGGTGGCAGCTCCGACCCGGAAATCATTGCCGCAAGCGTATCAAGGAGATGATACTTGGCCTGCTCGACGACGTCCTCGGGCAGCGCGCGCTCCCGCGCCTCGTTCATATAGGCACTCAGGACATTCGTTACCTGCTTGGGATCGGTCTCCTGCGCACGCGCAGGACCTGGCGAAAGGCCGACCGCCGTGGCTGCGGATATTGCCGTGCGGAGAAAGCCGCGCCGCGACTGCATGGTAGCCTCCCTGATCATCCCCTGCCCCGATTCCGCGATCGGTAGCAGCCACGCTCCTGTTACCGGATGGGCGCGGGTCTTTCATCTCCGCAGTGGACCAAGCGGATTCCGATCAGATCGCGACTTGTCGTCCAATCTCGACGACCTGGTCGTTGGGCAGCCTGAAGAAGTCGCTGACATGCTCGGCATTGCGCTCCATGACGGCGAACAGGCGCTCCTGCCACGCCGGCAGGCCCTGACCGTCCTGACGGCGGATCACGGTCTCGTGCCCCACATAATAGGTGACATCAGCCAGATCGATCGTACACCCCAGGAGCTTGCTGACCGAGAGCAATTCCGGGATATGCGGTCGCTCCATGAAGCCGAAACGTGCATGCGCCCGCCAGACACCGGGAACAACCTCCTCGATCGTGAGGCGATCGCTGGAGGATATCCACGGTCTCTGCAGGATCTCGACGCGCAGCACGAAAACATGCTCGTGCAGAGCGCGGTTATGCTTGACATGCCAGACCATGACCGGGGGCGTATCCTGCTCGGTCCGGGTCAGAAACACCGCCGTTCCCGGGACCCGCGGCACCTGTTTCGTGGCGATCTCGGTCATGAACTGCGGAATGGGTATCAACGAGGCGCGGATCCACGCCGAGACCGCCGCGGCGCCGCGATGCCAGATCCACATGATGCCATAGACGAAGATCGCGAGCAGCAGCGGCACATATCCTCCCTCGGCAACCTTGGTCAGATTGGCGAGAAAGAAGGCGCCGTCGATGATCAGGAAGAATGCAGCGACGGACGCGGCAGCAATCAGACTCCACCCCCAGATTTCCCGCATCGCGATGAAGAGAAGCACTGACGTCATCAGCATGGTGAGCGAAACCGCGATACCGTAGGCGGAGGCCAGATTATCGGACTTGCCGAAGCCGATGGTCAGGCCGAGAGTTACGATCATCAGCAGCCAATTGACGACGCCGACATAGATCTGCCCGTAGCCTTCGGACGACGTCTGCTTGATCCGAAGCCGCGGCAACCAGCCGAGCTGAATCGCCTGCCGCGTCATCGAGAAGGCGCCGGTGATGATCGACTGGCTGGCGATGATGGTTGCGATCGTCGCGAGCAAGATCAGCGGCAGCAGCAAAGGATCGGGACAGAGCCGGAAGAAGATGTTGCCTTCGGTCGGCATGCCGTCGAGTACAAGCGCGGCCTGTCCGGCATAGTTCAGAATCAGGCTCGGAAAGACCACCGCGAACCACGCAAGCTTGATCGGCCTGCGACCGAAATGGCCCATATCGGCATAAAGCGCTTCGGCTCCGGTGACGCAGAGGAAGACCGCGCCCAGCACCAGGAAGCCGGTCATCCCACTCGAGAACAGATAGGACAAGCCATAGGCGGGATTGAGCGCGGCGAATACGGCAGGGTGCCTGGCGATACCGAGAACGCCCATCACGGCGATGGTCACGAACCAGACCAGCATGACAGGACCGAACAGATGTCCGATCGCTGCCGTGCCCTGCGACTGGATTGCAAATAGCAGGAGCAGAATCACAACCGCCGCGGGAACCACATAGGGCTGCAGCGCGGGTGTCGCCATGTTCAGGCCTTCGAGCGCAGACAGCACCGAAATCGCCGGCGTGATCGCACCGTCGCCGTAGATCAGCGCCGCGCCGAACAGGCCGAAGGCGACGATGGTCGGCCGGTTCTTTTTCTTCACGCCGAGCAGGGCCATCAAAGCCAGAATGCCGCCCTCGCCGTCATTGTCGACACGCATGGCGAACAGGACATATTTGACGGTCGTGATGATGAAGAGCGTCCACAGCACGAGCGACAGCGCGCCAAGGACCGCGCCGGCATCGGGAGCCTTCCCCGCCGCACCGAGGATGGTCTTGAAGGTATAGAGCGGGCTGGTGCCGATATCGCCGAAAACGATGCCAAGCGCCGAAAGGCCGAGGACGGTCAACCGCCCCTGTGGGGCCTGCCGCGCGGCAGAAGTCGAATTCTCGCTCAATGGCATACCCGACAGGTCATGAGACAATAGAACGTTCGAACGCTATCAACTATCGCCCGTGATTGCGACAGCCAAGCGACTGATGCCAATCGCTGCCGACGTGGCCCGTCCCTAGACCAACCCGAGCTCAGCCGGGTGGACACCGGGAAAAATCCGCTGGAGGCCGGCGCCATCCAGCCCGTAAAGGCGCTGGAAGAGGCCTGCGAACATCGCCCGGTGATCGGTCAGTACTGGATAGTCTCGATTTTGAAAGAGATTGGCCTGCTCCATTTTCACCTGCTCACCGACCACACGGCCACCATTGATGCCGCCGCCCATGACCCAATAGACGCTGCCATGGCCGTGATCGGTGCCGCGGTCGCCATTCTCGCGAAACGTCCGGCCGAATTCAGAGATCACGACGACCACCGTATCGCGCCAGCCCGCCTCCCCAATCTCCTCGGAGAAGCCCGCAAGCGCGCGGCCGAGCTCGCCGAGGCGGTCGGCGAGATAGCCTGTCGCAGCCCCTTGATTGACATGGGTGTCCCAGCCGCCGACGTCGACGAACCCGAGATTGAACTGCTCGCGCATCAGTCTGCCGATGCGTCGTGCCGAAAGCTCAAATCCACGCGGCGAGACCGCGCCGCGATTGGCTGCAGCCATCTCCTGGGAAATCGAGCGGTAGACGTCGTCGCGAACCCTGAACCCTTCTGAAACCGCGGACGCAAGCGCGCTTTGCGCGTACATCTGCTTGATGAGCTCGGCCTGCCGGTCGTCCACCCCCGGCTTGCCGACGCTGTTCAGTCCGATATTGGGGATCTGGGTCTTGCCGCGGAAGACCAGCGGCAATTGTTCGGTGAACGCGATCGGTTTAACGCGGCTGAGTTCGGCCGCGAGCCTGCTCATGAAGCCTGAACGATAGTCGCGTGACCCGCCAACGGACTGGCCGAGTTCGATCGTATCCTGGGTCTCGAAATGACTGCGCGTGACGTCATCGCTCGTGCCCGCAAAGGGAACGAAGGCGACTTCGCGCTTGGCCCAAAGCGGAAAGATGCTGTCGCGCAGCGCCGGATGCAGGCCCCAGTCCGAGCTGAGCGACAAGGCCGCATTCGGATTGCCGACATCGGGTCGGGCCACCGCAAGCGTCGGGCGCGAGCTGTAATAGAAATCGCTCGAGACGGGCACGAGCACGTTGGCCGCGTCATAAGCCCCGCGCAGAAAAACGACGAGCAGCCGCGCATCGGTGGCCGGCGCAGCCCAGACACGGCCGGCGACCGTCAGGGGCGTCAGTGCAGCAAAAGCCTTGAACAGGTCGCGACGATTCATGATGCGATCCTTCGGTTAGCGCATGAACTCCGGAGAGGACAGAAACAGCGTATTCCAATCCTGCGGCGAGACCGCCTTGTCCAGGGCGGCGAGTGTTGCCGGCCCGAGCGTTTGTCGCAGGCCGTTGAAATAGAGGGCGTTCTCGATCAACGGAAATGCCGGCTGATCGGTGGCGTTCGGGAGATCCGGCTTGAACAGTCCAGCCGAACCCGAGCCGATCTGCCGGGCGATCTCGAAGCGCACCATCATCTGTCCCGGCCCGCTCCAGGATGCAGACGTCATCGGATAGCCATCCGGGGTCTCGCGATTGAACAGCCCCTCGCCCAGACGATTGAGCCAGTTTTGAATCGGCGCGGTGTTGAGGATGACCTTGTCGTCATACGCTAGCCGAACGGCCGAAAAAACATACTGCACGGGATCCTTGAAACGCGATCCAGGCTTCAGGGACGCTTCAAATTCCGGCGAATGGATCATGGTCGCGAGCACAGCGGCGATATCCCCATCCGACGTCTTGAAGGTCTGCGCCATCCGCTGAACCAGCGCGTCGGCCGGATTCTCCGCGACGAAATAGGCAGCGATCTGCCGGGACAAATGCGTGGCCGTGGCGGGATGACGGACGAGAATGTCGATCGCCTCGTCGACTTCCGCCAATCCGCGTCCTTTGATCGTGTGTCCGAGAAACACCTTGTCGCTATAGTCGTGACGGGCCGGATTGAACTCGAAAGCCCCCTCGCGCACGAGCTGCGACTGCAGCTCCGGCTTGAGCTTTGGGTCCTCCGGCTTCACGTCGATACCGACCCCGGTGAGAATCTTTGCCAACGCCTCGACATCGGCCTGAGTATACCCGGACCCCACGCCCATGGTGTGCAGCTCCATGATCTCGCGGGCATAGTTTTCGTTCAGATGGCCGGTCGCGTTGTCCGCATTATCCAGATAGCGCAGCATGGCAGGATGGCGCAGCGTCGCGCTCAGGAGATCGCGGAATTTTCCCATCGCGAACGGACGAATGGCATGACTTTCATAGTCGCCGACCAGGATGCGGATGTTGGCCTTGTTTTGGTGGACGTTGAAATGGTTGAACCAGAACCACGTCATGCGCTCGCGTAGCTGGTCGGGCGCATAGAGCGCGCGAAGGATGGTGCGTGCGGCGGCCTGCCTGGTGCGATCGTTCATCGCCTGCTGAAAGACCTGCTGCGCCGCCTTCCTCTGGTCCGGATCGGCGACCTGGTTTGCACTTTTCGCCTGCTGTTCGAAGGCCACCGCGATATCGAACGGAAACTTGTGGACGTCCGGCATTGCCTCGATCTGCGCGTTGGCTGCGTCAGGCAAGGCGGTGTTCGCCGGCGGATGCAACTGCTCCTGAAGCCAGCGGTCCGTCCCGACCGACCGCAGATGCTCGGCGCCCGATGTGCTGATCCCCCATGTCAGCCGGTCGAGCAGCGCCAGGTCATGAGCGTTGGCTTCGCCGGCACGCGCCGTACCGAATGGCCCCATGACCAGCGCAAAGACGACACAAAGGATCCGTGAGGGGCTGAAGACACTCATATCTTCGAAGTTCATCATTCGCTTCGCGATTCTGGCGGCCCTAAGATTACGATTACTTTGTCACGATTTGCGCCAGTTTGCCCAAACACGGCTGAATAAGGTCTGAACGCGGCCCGCCGAATGACGAGGGAGTTCCGGTTCCCGGTCATCTTCCTGGGAATATTTGCTTGCCCCGCCGGATCGTAACGCAAGTGTGAAAGATGCTCGAAGAGATCGCGCGGGGTGCCCCGCCACGCCCGACGCGAAGCAGGACCGAATCCCGATGTCCGCAATGCAGGCCGATGCGCCCCGAACCGCGGCAAGCGGGCGCTGCTTGAGCGCATGCTTGCTGTTCGGCCTCCTCATGGTCTGCGAGACCGAGGCGCGCGCGGATTCCTGTCCAAGCCCACAGGACGAGATTGCCACCGACCGTCCCGACGTGACCAACTCAAGCCTGGTCGTGCCGGTCGGCAGCTTCCAGAGTGAAAGCGGAGTAAACTTCAGTACGCGGGATGGCGGACGCACCGTCGACGGTGCAAACACGCGGTGGCGCCTCGGAGTCGCGCCCTGCTTGGAATTGTTGGTCGATCTGCCGACCTATCTTGCCAACATCCGTGCTCCGGGCAATTCGGGCTTCACGGATGCCGCGCCCGCGGTGAAATGGCAAATCAGTCCGGCACCCGGCAAGATCGATCTGTCCATGGTGGTCGGGGTCGCGCTGCCGACGGGTGCTGCCAATATCGCCGGACGGGGCGCACAGCCCTATCTGCAGTTTCCTTGGTCGTGGGAACTCAATGACGGCTGGGGCCTCAGCGGCATGTTCACCGAGTTCTTTCGGCCGGGGGAGCTGACGACCAGTCGCGTGACTGAGACGACCTTCGTCTTCGAGAAGAAGCTGACCGAGACCTTCAGCCTCTTCACCGAATATGTCGGCGACTATCCCGAGAACGCAGGCCCGACACAGCTGATCAACTCAGGTGGGCTCTATCATTTGAGTCGAACCCAGCAGGTTGATTTCCATGTCGCGTTTGGGCTCAACCACAATTCGCCCGCCTACCTCTTGGGCGTCGGCTATTCCGTTCGATTTGACGGACTATTCGCCAGTCGCCACCATAGCGGTTTCTGATCGGCTCGTAGCGCGTGCCGGTCCAGATATGGTCGCCCCCGAGGCGGTTCGTTTCGTTGCAGAAACCATCCCCCCGTCACCACGGAGATGTTCAAAATGCGACCTGATTACGTGTGAGTGGTCGAAATCGGTCGCAAAGTAGTGGCCGGCATGCGGCAACGATCTTTGTCCGCTCGCGCGCGCATATCCGGGCGAGACGCCCGAACACGAAACCGCAAGAATTCCCGCCGCACACGCCAAAAGCCGAATGCCGATGCGCCACATGGTCGTCCCCCGTCAAGATCTATTGATCCGATAGTCGGCGGCAAAAGCGGCAACGAATTGTTCGCAACTAAAAAGCATTTTAGAATCGTTAGAAGCAATTCTGCAGAAATCGGGGCACGTCAGCCGAATGCCTCACCACACTGTTTCGGCGTTCGACAGGACAGAGCAATTTGGTGATATGGAACGGAGCAATCGAGCGCAGGCGACCTCGGACAAAAAATGAGCTGGGAGGAGATCGTGACAGGAACAGCCGCGATAAAGACATCGAAGATCACAGGCATCGAAATCCTGAGTGCCGACGCCGGTTGGAGAAACTATCACTTCGTCAAGCTCACGACGGAAGACGGGGTCACGGGCTGGAGCGAATTTGACGAAGGCTTTGGCTCACCCGGCGTGGGCGCTGCAATACAGCGCCTCTCCGCCCGCGTCGTCGGGCAGAACGCTTTTCAGCACGAGCGCATCTACGCGGAGCTATATGCGGCGACGCGCCCGGCCGCGGGCGGGGTCGTGGCGCAAGCGCTGGGGGCGATCGAAAATGCGCTCCTTGACGCCAAGGCCAAGTTTCTCGGTGTGCCCTGCTATGAGCTGCTTGGCGGCAAGATCCGCGATCGCGTCCGGGTCTACTGGTCGCATTGCGCGACCTGGCGGATCAATCACCCGAACTGGTATACACCGCCGATCGAAAGCCTCGACGGGGTGAAGGCGATCGGCTCCGAGGTGCGTGAGAAGAAATTCACCGCATTGAAGACCAATATCTTCACCTATGATGGCGGCAAGCCCACGGGCTGGCGGCCCGGCTTCGGCTCGCCGTTCCAGCCTGCCATCAATGTCGACCGCAAGGTGTTGCGCGACCTGCGCATGCATCTCGAAGCCATCCGCGATGGCGCAGGTCCTGACGTCGATATCCTGCTCGACCTCAATTTCAACGCCAAGACCGAGGGCTACCTGAAAATCCTCCGCGCGATCGCCGACCTCGACATGTTCTGGATCGAAATGGACAGTTTCAGTCCGGAGGCGCTCGGCTATATCCGGCGGCAGAGTCCGCACCCGGTGTCGTCCTGCGAAACGCTGTTGGGATTACGCGAATTCCTGCCCTATTTCCGCGAGCAGGCGATGGACGTCGCGATCATCGACACGCCGTGGAATGGGGTTTGGCAATCCATGAAGATCGCGTCGGCAGCCGAGGCCTTCGAGGTCAACGTCGCGCCGCACAACTTCTATGGCCACCTCTGTTCGATGATGAATGCGCATTTCTGTGCGGCGATCCCGAATTTGCGCATCATGGAAATCGATATCGACCGTCTCGCGTGGGATCATGAGCTCTTCACCCATTTGCCCGAGATCCGGGACGGCCACCTGATCATCCCCGATCGGCCGGGCTGGGGCACCGAGCCGAACGAAGAAGGGCTGCGCGCGCATCCGCCGAAAGTCAGCGGCGGTCTTTTGAACTATGGGCGCAAGCCCACGTAGCGTGCTGATGACGCTCAGCAGCCGCTCATGCAGGCCGGATTCTTGACATCCGGCCTGGGATCGACGCCGAACCCGTCCCGGTTCGGCATCTTGATCGCGGCAAGCGATTTGCGTCAACCGTCGCGTCGGCCGCAAGCAAACCATTCAAGTTGAGCACGTAGGCGGAAACCGCGTAGACATCGTCGTTGCTCAGGGATTGCGGCGCATTCTGCGGCATGGCACGCCGGATGTCGTCGAACAAGGTCGGAGCGTAAGGCCAATAGCTGCCGACCGTTCGTACCGCCTTCGCCGTGGCGAGCGTCCCCTGGCTACCGGCAAGCTGGTCGCCAGCGCCACCCTGACCTTTCGGGCGTCTTCATCCATTCCGGGACATTTGGCGGGAGATTGCCACCGTTTGCAGCGCGAACTTCGCCGACGGACAATCCGCTCGCGAGCGTGGCGCCCGCCGATAAGGGCGCCCTCATGCAGGAAACGCCGCCGCGACCGATCGATATTCGCATCCTCTTCCGTGGCGATCGACGATCTCTCCTTTTCTTATGCAGCTCTTGTTCGATGCATTCGCGACCGCGGCCAGGCCCGAATCATACCTTGAAAAGCCTCGCGTATCGCGCCTTGATGTCCTCGCTCTGCGCCAGCACCGCGGCCGGATCAGACTTCAGCAATTTGAGCGCGGACAGCGGCTGCCGGCCGGACTTCTCCTTGACCTCTCCGTGAAACGAGCGATGCGCGAATTCGTCGACCAGCAGCTGCTGTCCTTCGACGCTGAAGAAGAAGCTCTGAAACAGCCGCGCAGCGTTCGGATTCGGCGCATTGCGGAATACGCCTGACGGAACGATGATGAGCGGGGAGCCCTCACCCGCATAGACCACCTCGACCGGCTTGCCCTGCTCCTTGAGCAGAAGCAGGTTGTAGTCATTGCCGTCGGCCATCACCGCCCGTTCGCCCAGCATCAGCTTCTTCGGCGGGTCGGCGGCCGACTGCACCTGCAACACCTTCTGCCGGGCGAGCTTCTCGAAATAGCTCCAGCCAAGCTCGCGCGAGAGCACGAAGGTCGCGGTCATGATCGCGCCGCTGTAACCGGGATGTGCCTTGACGATCTTGCCCTGCCACTTCGGATCGAGCAGGTCCGCATAGCTTTTCGGTGCCTCGTCCAGCTTCACCAGATTGGTGTTGTAGCCGATGGTCTCGATCCAACCGCAGGACGTTGCATAGGTTCCGTCGGGATCGACCTGGTCTGCGGGAAAATGCCTTGCAACGTCGTCCGGAAGGTACGGCGCGAGCCAGTCCTTGGATTTCCAATCCAGATAATGCGCCGGGTCGGTCGAGTTTGCGACATCGACGGCATTGATGGCACTGCCCTGCTCCTGCGCGATGCGCTGATAGATCCGCTCGGCGCCGGAGCGCTCGACGTGGACCGCTATCCCGGCATATTTGGCCTCGAATGCTTTGGCTAGGCGCTCGGCCACGTTCAGCTCGAGCGCCGAATAGTACGAGATCCTGCCTTCCTTGCGCGCGGCTTCGACCATTTCCGGCGTCACGGCGGAAGCCGGAGGCGGTGCAGACCTCACAGGTTCGGCAAACAACGCACCTGCCGCGAGCGAGAGCGCAGCCTTGAGAACGTCGCGGCGTGACCGTTGGCGATTTCGCATGGCGTTCCCCGTTGTGCGCTGCTTCCGGACCGACGGCGTTATTACAAATCCGTCACAGGCTATCACATCGCAACGACAACAGAAGCCGCGGCCTATCGATCGACATCGTCCCGGATTGTCGGGTCCAGTTCAGATTGCATTCAGATTCTCATCAATAGGTTCCCGCGGGGCTGAATTAAAAGGAGATAAGATGAGCTTGAGGCCATTGATAACGGCGGCATTGGTCGCGGTCACGATTTCCGGCACGGCGGCGATCGTCGCGACACCTGCGCGGGCGCAGGATGCGGTCGAGGCCGAGATGATCGGCTTTCACCGGCTCTGCGAGCAAGGCGATCGCAAAGCCTGCGTCCGCTTTGGCATCCTGATCGGCCGGAACGAGCAGCGTCATGCGGATTGGCGCAGGGCGCATGGCGACTGGTGGTGGTGGGAACGATAATCACGGAAGTTTGGAGGCCGCCTGACGGGCGGCCTTATTTCATTGCGCGGCTCGACGCTCTAAGGTTCGTCCAGTGCATTGTGCGCTGATCATCGCGACGCCGGGACCGGGCGCGAGCGTTGTGGTTGATACTCTGATGTTTCTTCGCGCATCACGACAGGCTGCGGAGAGCGAACATGGCATCATCAGACGTTCTGATCGCGGGCGCGGGCCCGACCGGGCTCGTGCTGGCGCTTTGGCTGACGAAGCTGGGCGTCAAGGTCCGGATCATCGACAAGACCGCCGAGCCGGGGACGACCTCGCGCGCCGTCGCCGTGCAGGCCCGCACGCTCGAACTCTACCGGCAGCTCGATCTCGCGGACGCCGTCGTCGCCGGGGGGCATCAGGTCCTTGCGGGCAATTTCTGGGTCAAGGGCGTGCGCAAGGCGACGATTTCGCTGAGCGCGTTGGGAGCCGGCGTGACGCCCTATCCCTTTCTGCAGATCTTCGCCCAGGACGAGCACGAAAGGCTACTGATCGCGCGCCTTGAAGCCCTTGGTGTCACCGTCGAACGGCGCACCGAACTTATCAGCTTTGTCGAGCAGGCGGATGTCATCACAGCGCGTCTGCGCGGGAGCGACGGCAGCGAACAGAACTGTGAGGCGCGCTATCTAGCCGGTTGCGACGGCGCGCGCTCGAAGGTGCGGGAGACGATCGGCACCGGCTTTCCCGGTGGAACCTACCCGCAAATCTTCTACGTCGCCGACATCGAGGGGACGGGTCCGGCGCAAAATGGCGAACTCCATGTCGATCTGGACGAGGCGGACTTCCTCGCCATCTTCCCACTCGCCGGAGCGGGCCACGCACGACTGATCGGCGCGGTGCGCGGCGTGAACGCAGAAACGCTGACATTCGCCGATGTCAGCGACCGCGCCATCAACCACATGAAGCTGACGGTCGGCAAGGTCAACTGGTTTTCGACCTACCATGTGCATCACCGGGTGACGCAGCATTTCCGTAAACGCCGCGTCTTCCTTGCGGGCGATGCGGCCCATATCCACAGTCCGGTCGGCGGCCAGGGCATGAACACGGGGATCGGCGATGCCATCAATCTTGCCTGGAAACTAGCGGCGGTGCTGAAAGGCCGTGCGCCGGATGCCTTGCTCGACAGCTATGAGGCCGAACGGATCGGCTTTGCCCGCCGGCTGGTCGCGACCACCGATCGTGCATTCACCTTCGTCTCCGGTGAAGGACAGCTTGCAAACTTCGTGCGCACCCGCATCGCGCCGGTCGTCATTCCCACCGCTTTCCATTTCGAGGCCGTGCGCCGCTTTGCCTTCCGCACGGTGTCGCAGACGATGCTGAACTACCGCGGAGGCCCGTTGAGCCAGGGCGCGGCCGGACGCGTTCATGGCGGCGACCGGCTGCCTTGGGCCGACGTCGGCGGTTCCGACAATTTTGCGCCGCTCGTAAGCCTCGACTGGCAGATCCACGTCTATGGCTCGGCAAGCCGCGAGCTCACCGCCTGGTGCACGCAAAGGAACCTGCCGCTGCACATTTTTCCGTGGCGGGACGACTATGAGCGCACCGGCCTTGCCCGCGACGCCCTTTACCTGCTGAGACCGGATACCTATGTGGCGCTCGCGGACACGAGCGGCGCCGTGAGTGCACTCGGCCGCTATATCGCCGATCGTGGCATCCAGCTGTCCTGAGCGCCTCCGCCCTCAATCCTGCGGCGCGATGGCGTTGCTCGGCGTCGGCCGGTCGATGATCTGCTGGCCGAACAGGCTGCCGATCAGTTCGACGACCGTGCGCGCGGTCCGGCCTCGTTCGTCCAGGAATGGGTTGAGTTCGACGATGTCGACCGATCGGACCAGACCGCAATCGTGCAGCATTTCCATCACGAGATGCGCCTCGCGATAGGTGGCGCCGCCGGGCACCGTGGTGCCGACACCGGGCGCAGTACAGGGGTCGAGAAAGTCGACGTCGAAGCTGACATGCAGCACACCATTGCGGGTTCGCACCCTGTCGATCACGCGGCCGATCAGCACCCCGACGCCGAACTCGTCGACGGCGCGCATGTCGGTGATGTTGATATGGCGCTGGCGCAGCAGATCTCGCTCCGGCCTGTCGACTGACCGGATGCCGAACAGCTCCAGCCGCTCCGGCGCAAGGGGCGTCCGCGGCTCGTCGCCCAGCAGATTGTCAAGACCCGGCTCGCCGCACAAGAAGGCCGCCGACATTCCGTGCATATTGCCTGACAATGTCGTCGCCGGGGTATTGTAGTCCGCATGCGCATCGAGCCAGAGCACGAAGAACTCGCGCCCGATCTCGTGCCAATAGCGCGCCAGACCGTTCACCGATCCCATCGACAGCGTGTGGTCTCCACCAAGAAAGATCGGAACCGCACCGGATCGCGCGAACTCGTGGCTGCGCCGGCTCAGCGCACGAACCCAACGCTGGATCTCACGGTAGTGCTTGGTGTTCTCGGGAGGTACGTCAGCAAGTTCGGCAATGTCATCCATGCGAAGATCGCCGCAGTCGGTCACATCCAACCCGAGCGAGCCGAGCAGGGTCACAAGACCCGCGGTGCGAAGTGCCGCGGGTCCCATCAATGTCCCGCGTTGAGATGCGCCGATTTCGACGGGAACTCCGAGCAGTGCGACCCTTGGCGGGCTCGTCTCAAGCGTGTCAGTCACCGTTCATCCCACATTCCTGGCCCGGCGGCTTCGAAAGCCCTAAGCCAACCCCGGATCGGCGACAATAGCTTTACGAACGGAAGGGGAGCGGTATCAAGCGATGAAACACATCGAAATGGGGCTTTGCGCCAGTCTTGCGGCGGATTCAAGAATGCAGGATAGCCTATGCCGCGCGACCGGCATCCGACGATTCTTGGTCGATCGCCGGCAGGAA
>Ga0210408_10002857_pt1 | contig 16385 bp, 19 predicted proteins | sample IncBWH4MmetaG_FD_155471 | JGI IMG/M metagenome (GOLD analysis project Ga0210408, IMG submission 155471) | Forest soil microbial communities from Barre Woods Harvard Forest LTER site, Petersham, Massachusetts, United States - Inc-BW-H-4-M | ecosystem: Environmental > Terrestrial > Soil >...
GCAAGCTCGCGACGGCCTGGCTGACCAACGAGAAGCACATCCGCCCCACCGCCCACACGATCCGCTTCGACGCGATCGGGGTGACGATCGACAGCAGAGATCGGCTGCTGCGGCTGGATCACGTGGAGGGGGCGTGGTGAGCGGCGCGACGTCAGCGAACTAAAGCGCCAGTTGCTGATAAGCCAGCGACTGAAACGACATCCGGTGCAAGGGCGAGACGCCCTGGCGGGCGATCGCATCGCGGTGCACAGGAGTCGAGTAACCGACGTGCTCGGCAAAGCCCCAGCCGGGATGCTGGGTGTCGGCATGGCGCATGTAGCGATCACGGGTGACCTTGGCGACGATCGACGCGGCGGCGATCGCGGCGCTCGTGGCGTCGCCGTCCACGATCGCGCGCTGGGGACGCTCGAACTCGGGTACGGAGAAGCCGTCCACAAGACATACGACGTCGCCGGTAACGTCGGCGGTGACGTTGCGCAGCGCGTCGCGCAACGCCGCCAGGTTCGTGACGTGCAGACCACGCTCGTCGATCCCCCCCACACAGCGTGAGACGACCGCGACCCGGGCCGCGCAGCGCAGCACCAGCGGGTACAGCTCCTCGCGCGCCTGAGGGGTGTGCTGCTTGGAGTCGTTGAGCGCGCTCAGCGATCGCAGCTCGCGGGCGCTCAGCGCGTCGTAGTCGAACAGGACGCCGGCCGCGACCAGTGGCCCGGCCAGACAACCCCGGCCGGCCTCGTCGGCGCCCGCGACCAGGCGAACGTCGAGATGGCGATCGAACGCGAACAGGCGCCGCCCGCTGGTGCGCGCCCGCGCGTGGCGCCGCCGGGCACGAGCGGAACTCCGCTTCCTGGATTTCGCAGCGGACCCGGTCGCATCGACAGGCTCGGCGAGGCGCGTCGTCGTCGTCGCGGTCCGCGACGCGTGCTGTGTCGCGATAGCGGCCGCGCCGGCATCCGCGAGCACGGTAGAGCTAGAAGAACCCGATACGGCTGGGCGGCCAGTACGTGGCGAATGCTTCGCCGATGATCCACCCGGTTGGGACCGGCCCCCAGAACCTGCTGTCGTCGGATTCGCCACGGTTGTCCCCCATCATGAACCAGTGACCGGCCGGAATCCGGATCGGGACGGGGAAGCTGCACTCGGCGCTGCCTTCGCACTGGCGGATGTAGGAGTCCTGCTCGGGTTGGCCGTTGCGGGTGACGTGGCCTTCGTGGATCGAGAGCACGTCGCCCGGACCGCCGACGATGCGCTTGATGAAGTTGACGCCGGTGTCCTCTTTGGGCACGGGTTCCGCACACGCCGCGCCGCCCAGCTTGACGGTGTGCGGGATCGGCCCACACTGCTGCTGCTTCGCGCCGTCGGGCGGGTGAAAGACGGTGATCTCCCCCACGTGGGGTTTGCTGAAGTGAGTGCCGATGCGATCGACGAGCACCCGCTGACCGATCGCGAGCGTCGGTTCCATCGAGCCACTGGGAATCCGGTAGGGCTTGACGACCCACGCCTGGATCGCGAGCGCAAGACCGAGTGCGACAAGGACTATCACGACCAGCTCGACGAGCGAGCTGGTCGTCGATTTAGAGCGCTTGGCGCCGGGCTTTGCGCCCGGGCTCACGCCGCTGTGTCGCCGGCGACCTCGCCCCCCTGGGTGTCGCCGGCATCGGGGGATGGGGGAGCGGCGTCGGGCGTCTCGGGCTCGCCCGCCGCCGAGGAAGTCGTTTCCGTCTCGGCCCCCCCCGGCTCGGCTGTCCCTGCCGTGGCCTGCTCGCCATCTGGCTGTCCCGCATCTGCATCGGTGGGCGTCTCAGCTGCGGCTGAGGCCGCCACGCCGGCGATCTGGACGTCGGCTCCGTCCTGCACGGCCTGCACGCCCTCGGCGACCGTCTCCTCTGCGGTCATGCCCTCCGCGTCCGTCGCACCGGCGGGCTCGTGCATCAGACCGGGCTCGACGACCTGTTCGGGGCCGGTGTAGCGACGCTCGCGCACCCGCGCGCGCTTGCCGACACGATCGCGCAGGTAGTAGAGCTTCGCCCGCCGCACATCGCCGCGTGCCGCCAGCTCGATACGCTCGATCTTCGGAGAGTGCACGGGAAACATGCGCTCGACACCGACGCCGAACGACTGCTTGCGCACGGTGAACGTCTCGCGCGCGCCGTGCCCCTGGCGCTTGATCACGACGCCCTCGAACACCTGCACGCGCCTGCGTGTGCCCTCGATCACCTGGAAGTGAACCTTGACACGGTCGCCCGGCGCAAAGGCAGGGACGCGGCGCAACTGCGCGCGCTCGATGGTTTCGATAACGCTGCTCATGGTGTGGGGGGTGCGAGGCATCGCGCCTGGACAACCGCTTCGCAAGCCCCCGGCAGGGGCACGACGGTCGGCGCGGTCAGGAATGGTAGCGGACGGTCGGTCCTTGCGCCCACGCTCTGAACGGAATGCCCTGCTCGCGGTGAGACCCACGGGTGGCACCGGGCGGCACGATCGCGGATCTCGGCGAGCGTCGCCTGACAAAAGCAAGCGTCTCATCCATCGGGCCTCTCCCCCATACCCTCTCCTGCCATGCCCTCTCCTGCCATGCCCTCCCCTGTATCCGACCCATCCCGCTCCCGACTGCGTTGCGCTCGCCAGCGCGCGATGCGCTCGTGATGCCCGGACAGCAGCACGTCGGGGACTCGCCAGCCGCGATACTCAGCCGGGCGGGTGTAGTGCGGATACTCGGGGCGTCCTTGCAGAGCCGCGCTGAAAGACTCCTCGATCGCCGACTGCTCGTGCCCGAGCGCACCGGGCAGCTTGCGCAGCACGGCGTCGCACACGACCATCGCCGCGAGCTCCCCGCCCGCCAGGACGTAGCGCCCGATCGAGACCTGTTCGGTCGCGAAATGCTCGAGGATGCGCTCGTCGAATCCCTCGTAGCGTCCGCACAGCAGCGTCAGCGCCTGCTCGGCCGCCAGTTCGCTCACGAGCTCGTCGTCGAGCAACCGCCCGCCCGGCGTCAGCGCGATCACCCGACGTTGCTCGCGCAGCCGCACGGGATCGATCCCGTAGCGAGCCCGCAGCGCGCTGTCGAGGACGTCCACGCGCAACACCATGCCCGCGCCCCCGCCGAACGGGGTGTCGTCCACCTGTCCGGAGGTCAGCGGTGTGTGCTCGCGGAAGTTCACGCACTCGAGACTCGAGCCCGTCGCGAGCGCGTTGCGCACGTGGCGCTGCTCGGTCAGCCACGCAAACCACGCGGGGAACAGTGTGAACACGTCGATCTCCACAGGCGATTCAATCCTCGATGAAGCTCATGTTCACGTCGATGCGACCCGCGGCGACGTCGATGTCGCGGATCGCATCTTTGACCATCGGCACCAGCAACGGCCCGCCAGCCTCCCGCGCCACCTCGAGCGCCTCACACGAAGGCAGCTCGATCATCCGTGTGACCGTGCCGACGCGACGCTCTCCGTCGAGGACGACACACCCCTCCAGCTCGTGCGCCCACCATTCGCCCTCGGCGAGCGGCGGCGCGTCCGCCGCGGCCACGGTCAATGTCTGTCCGCGCAGCGCCTGTGCGCCGTCGCGATCCTCGACGCCGTCCACGCGCACGATCGGACGTTCCTCGGTCCCGGCACGGCGCACGATCGCGGCGGTCTTCCCGGCAATCGTCACGGTGGCGCCGAGCGCGAGCAGGCGTGGCCGGGCGCCCGTGACATGGAAGCTGCCGTCCAGGCCGTGCGGACGGCCGACTCTGCCTGCCGGCAGCCGATCCTCAGAAGCCGAACCGCCTGAGTCCACCACCGTCCGGGTTCCCTGTCTAAAGGAGCGCGCGAGGTGGGTCAATCGACGATGTCGACGAGCACCCGGCGTCCCGCGCCGGTCGCGGCGGCTTTCACGACCGTGCGCAGCGCGTGAGCGGTGCGTCCGCCGCGTCCGATCACCTTGCCGTAGTCGCCGTCGGCCACACACAGCTCCAGCACGATCGTGCCGTCGTCCTCCTCGAACCGCTCGACTGAGACCTCATCCGGCTCGTCGACCAGCCCTTCGGCGAGATACTCGAGCAGCCGGCGCGGCGTCTCGCCGGGGTCGGAGTTGTCCTCTTGCGTGACCACGTCGGTGCCCCGGCGCGCGGCCGCCTCAGTCGGCCTGGGGTGTGGTTATGCCCTGAATGCGCAACAGCTTGCGCACGGTGCTCGACGGCTGCGCGCCGCGGGCCAGCCAGCTGCGCGCGCGCTCCTCGTCGATCGCGATCGTCGAAGGGTTCGTCTGCGCGTTGTACTGGCCGATCGTCTCGATCACGCGACCGTCGCGCGGCGAGCGCTGGTCGGCGACGACGACCCGCCAGATCGGATCCTTCTTGCCGCCCACCCGTGTGAGCCTGAGTCTTACCGACAACTTGTTCCTCTCTTGATGCGAAGAAGCTCCCCCTCCGTGCGGGAGAGTGGATGATTGGATCTCTGAGTCAGAGAGCTTAGACGGTGTGAAGACCCGGGGCGGCCGCGACCCGCCGGAAATAGACCTAGCGAGCTTGGCGCATGAGGGCGCCGATATCGGGCATCTTGCCGCGACCCACCTGCTTCATCAGCTTGCGAGTCTGACCGAACTGCTTGACGAGTTGGTTGACCTGCTGCACGCTCGTGCCCGATCCGCGCGCGATGCGCAGTCTGCGCGAGCCCTTGATCAGCTCGGGACGGGCGCGCTCGGACGGGGTCATCGAGAGGATGATCGCCTGCACACGGTCGAGCTCGCGCTCGTCGACCTTCATGTTCTGCAGTTGGTGGCCGGCGAGTCCGGGGATCATGCCAAGCAGGTTCGTCAGCGGGCCCATCCGCCGCACCGTCTTCAGCTGGGAGAGAAAGTCATCGAGACCGAATTCGTCTCGCCCCAGCTTGCGTTGCAGCTCGAGCGCCTCGTCCTCGTCGAACTGGCGCTCGGCCTGCTCGATCAGGCTCATCACGTCGCCCATCCCGAGGATCCGCTGGGCCATGCGGTCGGGATGGAAGCGCTCGAACTGATCGATGCGCTCTCCCGTGGATGCGAACATGATCGGCTTGCCTGTGAGCGCCTTCACCGACAGCGCGGCGCCGCCGCGCGCGTCGCCGTCGAGCTTGCTCATGACCACGCCGTCGAACTGGACCTCTTGCGCGAATCGCTCGGCCACGGACGCCGCGTCCTGGCCGGTCATCGCGTCGAGCACCAGCAGCACGTCGGTCGGCTTGACCGCGGCGCGGATCCGCACGAGCTCGGCCATCAACTGCTCGTCGACATGCAGGCGGCCGCTGGTGTCGACGATCAGCACGTCCTTGCCCTCCCGGGTGGCGCGCTCCAGGGCCCATGTGGCGATATCGACCGGGTCGCGCGTTATCCCCTGCTCGTACACCTCTGCTCCCGCCTGAGCGCCGACCTTGACGAGCTGCTGCACCGCCGCCGGGCGGTAGGTGTCGCACGCCGCCACCGCAACCGACGCGCCGCGCTCGGAGCGCAGGTGCAGCGCGAGCTTCGCGGTCGCGGTCGTCTTGCCGGAGCCCTGCAGCCCGGCCATCAGGATCACGGTCGGAGGGTGCGCGGAGAAGGCGAGCCCCGCCGTGGCGTCGCCCATCAGCGACGCGAGCTCCTCGGCGACGATCTTGATGACCTGCTGGGCCGGGTTGAGCTTGCCGATCACACCCGCGCCCAGGCAGCGCTCCTTGACCTGCGCGGTGAACCGCCGCACGACCTTGAAGTTGACGTCCGCCTCCAGTAGCGCGAGGCGAATCTCGCGCATCGCCGCGTCGATGTCCTGCTCGGTCAGCGTGCCGTGCCGGCGCACGTCGGCGAGCGTTGCCTGCAGCTTCTCGGCGAGCGCGTCGAACATAGGTGCTGATGATTCTCGCAGCCGCCGCTCCGGCGGCAGCTCGTCATCTCAGAACGTCTCAGTCCTTGCTGGGAGCGGACGGGTCCGGCGGCGCGGGCGGCCGCTTGGGGGCGCCGCCGAGTGCGGACGGCGGGTGCGGTGGTTCGGGCTCATGCCCGGGCGTGCGCCGCGAAAGCGCCTCGCCGATGCCGCCGAACGCCTGGGCAAACTCGCTCGGGACGACGAACACCTTGTTGGCGTCGCCTTCAGCCAGCTGGGGGAGCATCTGCAGGTATTCGTAGCTCAGCAGCTCGCGGTTGGGTTTGCCCGCGTGGATCGCGCTGAACACCGTGTCGATCGCCTTGGCTTCGCCCTCGGCGCGCAGAATCGCGGCCTGGCGCTCGCCCTCGGCGTCGAGGACCGCTGCCTGCTGGGCGCCTTCGGCGGTGAGCACCGCGGACTGCTTGGCGCCCTCAGCCGTGAGAATCTGCGCCTGCTTCTCGCCTTCGGCCGTCAGTATCGCCGCCCGCCGGTCACGCTCGGCGCGCATCTGCTTCTCCATCGCCGTTCTGATGTCCGGCGGCGGGTCGACCGACTTGATCTCCACGCGGTTGATCCTGATGCCCCACTTGCCCGTGGCCTCGTCGAGCACGACTCGCAACTCGGTGTTGACGTTCTCGCGGGCCGTCAGCGTCGCCTCGAGCGTCAGCCCGCCGATAACGTTACGCAGAGTCGTTACCGTCAACTGCTCGATCGCCTGCAGCGGGTTGGCGATTTCATACGTCGCCGAGCGAGGGTCCGTGATCGTGAAATAGAGCACCGTCTCGATGCCCACGACGACGTTGTCTTCGGTGATCACCGATTGCGGGGAGAAGTTGACGACCTGCTCGCGCAGGTCCACGAGCGGCTTGACCCGATCGATGAACGGCGTGACGATGGTCAGGCCCGGCTCCAGCGTGCGGCTGTAGCGGCCGAGCCGCTCCACGACCCCAGCCCTGGCCTGAGGGATGACGCGGATCGTGCGCGCCGCGACGAGCAGCGCGAACAGCACTACGACGGCGATGACGATTAGTGCGGCCATTGTGGTCAGTTCCCTTTCACGTTGTCCTGCGATTCAGTGCATCACGAGCGCGGTAGCGCCGCGTATCTCCACGACCTCGACCCGCTCGCCCGCGTCGATGATCTCGTCTTCGTCATAGCTGCGCGCCGTCCACACCTCGCCGTCGATCTTCACGCACCCGACGCCCTCGCCGTTGGCGATCCGCTCGATCACGATCGCCGGCTTGCCGACGAGCGCCGCGGCGCCCGTCCGGATCGCCGGGGGCAGCCGCCGGTGTCGCCGCGCGACGGGGCGCAACGCGCCGAACACGATCGCCGAGGAGGCCACGAACACGATCGTGCTGAGCAGCACGCCCACGCCGAGCAGGCCGACGACCGCGGCAAGACCCGCGCCGATTGCGAACGGCGCGAGATAGAACCCGCCCTGGTGCATCTCTCCGATGCCGAGCAGGCAGGCCGCGACGAGCCACACGATCCATGCAGACATGCCTTCAGATTACCCCTCGTCGCCGCGCGCACGTTTCCATCGCCGCCCCCGCATGCTGGATCGCCCGGCACGGCGCCTGAGTCGTGCCTGCGACTGTGCGCGTCACGCGGGCGAGATGAGCGCGCGCGCGAACGCCTCGGGGTCGAACGGGCGCAGATCCTCGACGGTCTCGCCGATCCCGATCAGCTTCACGGGCAGTTCCAGCTCCGCCGCGATCGCGAGCGCGATCCCGCCGCGCGCAGTGCCGTCGAGCTTTGTCAGCACGACCCCCGTGACAGCGGCCGCAGCGGCGAACATCCGGGCCTGACGCAGCCCGTTCTGGCCCGTGGTGGCATCGATCGTGAGCAGCGTCTCGTGCGGCGCCCCCTCGAGCTGGCGGGCGATCACGCGGCGAACCTTGCCGAGCTCGGCCATCAGGTCGTCCTGGGTGTGCAACCGCCCGGCGGTGTCGATGATCGCTACGTCCGCGCGCTCGGCGCGCGCCCTGGCGATCGTCTCGAACGCGACGGCGCCCGGATCCGAGCCCTCCGGACCGGTCACGATCTCACACCCCGCTCGCTGCGCCCAACCCTCCAGCTGCTCGCTCGCTGCTGCCCGGAACGTGTCGGCCGCGCCGAGCAACACGGTACGGCCGAGCTCGTGGCGCAGGTGCCAGGCGAGCTTGCCGACCGTCGTCGTCTTACCGGTCCCGTTCACGCCGACGGCCAGAATCACCGTCGGCTTGGGACGAATATCGATGCGTGCGTCGCCCACGCGCGCGGTCTGCGCGAGCAGCCCGATCAGCCGCTCGCTCAGCGCCTCGCCGACCCGGCCGTCCGGGCCGTGTGCCCCGAGCTCGCCGGCATCGGCCTCGGACTCGAGCGTGCCCACGATCGAGGCGGTCGTGCGCGCGCCGACGTCGGCGAGGATCAGCGCTTCCTCCAGCCGTTCCCACGCCTCGGCGTCGAGCGTGCCGAACAGCGTCGCCTGGATCTCGCCGCCGAGCGCCTCGCGGGTCTTGGCGAGGTTTTCGCGCAGGCGCCGGAACAGCCCGCGTTTGGGCTCGCCGGACGCGCTCGGCCCAGCATCGGGGACGGGCACGTCGGTGATGAACAGCTCACTCCAGTCGCGCGGCACGGATCGCGTCCTCGCAGGACTCAGGCGACCTCGGCTACCGGCGCGGCCGCCGGGGCGAGAGCATCGCCCGCATGCCCGTCCCCACCGTCCGGCCCGACCGCTTCGGGGGGCAAACGCCGCGAGAGCACCTTGGACACGCCGTCGTTGCCCATCGACACCCCGTACAGCCAGTCGGCGGCCTCCATCGTGCGCTTTTGGTGTGTGATCACGATGAACTGGGCCCTGTCGGAGTACCGACGCAGCAGGGCGAGAAACCGCTCGAGGTTGAGGTCGTCCAGCGCCGCCTCGACCTCGTCGAGGATGTAGAACGGACAGGGGCGCGCGAGAAACACGGCGAACAGGAACGCGAGCGCCGTCATCGACTTCTCCCCGCCCGAGAGCAGCGACAGGCGCTTGGTCGACTTGCCGGCGGGCGTGATCTCGATCTCGACACCCATCGCGTCCTCCTGCTCGCCCTCGCCGCGAGCACGCTCCTCGTCGCGCTCGGCCTCCGCGTCGGCCGCGGCCTCCCCGGCGTCGGCCGTAGACGCCTCCTCGCCGCCGGCGCCAGCACCCTCGGCGGGGGACTGCCCGCCCAGCACCGCCCGCGGCGTGTGCTCGTCGCGCACCAGCCGCAGCCGTCCGCTGCCGCCCGGGAACACGTCCCCGACGAGCTCCTCGAAGTTGCGCGCAGCGGCGGCGAACGTCTGCTCGAACGTCTCTGCGATCCGGCGATCGGCGTCCCTGATCACCAGCCTCAGCTCGCGCAGCGCGGTCTCCATGTCAGAGCGCCTGGTCTCGAGCTCCTCGACGTGGGCGAGCGCCTCGGCGTACTCCTCCTGTGCCAGCGGATTCACGGGACCGAGCTGCTCGCGTCGCCTGATCAGCCGCTGCACGCGGGCCTCCAGCGCACTCGCCTCCTCCGGCAGGAGCGGCTCGGAGCTCCCGCCATCACCCTCGGGCAGCGGGCGCTCCAGACGCTGCGCGATGGCGTCCAGCTCATCGGCGGCCTCCGCGGCCTGGTCGCGCAACCGCTGGGCGGCGACCTCGGCGGCGGTCACGGTCTCGCCGAGCGCCCGCAGACGCGCCTGAATCTCGGCCTCCTCGTGGGCACAAGAGCGCAGCTCGGCCGCGACCTCCTCGCCGGCGGCGTGATCGCGCGTGAGCTGCTCCTCCAGCTCCACCAGCAGCGCGTCGGCGCCTTCCGCCACCGAGGCGAGCGCCGCCGCGATACGCCGGGCGCGGGGCTCGAGCGCCGTGTCGATCGCACGCCTGACGCGCAGGCGCGCGATCCGCTGCTCGCGCTGGGCGCGTTCGGCGGCCAGCCGCTCGGCCTGCCGGCGCTCAGCGGCGAGCTCGCCCTGCAGCTGCGCGCGGCGAACCGCCAGCGGACCCTGCTCCGGGGCGCTGCGGCGCTGCTCGATCAGCCACTCGGCCCTGCGTACCGCCTCGCCCGCCTCGGCGAGGCGGTACTCGCACTCGCGCACCAGACGACCCGCCTGCTCACGCTCCTGTTCGAGCACGCTCAGCTCCCCGAAGGCATGCTCGATCGCCCCCTGCGCGAGGCGCTCGGCCCGGTCGGCCAGCTCGCCGATCGCCAGCTCCCGCTCGCGGTCCCCGCCCACGGCGAGCAGCTTCCGGACGCCTTTGGCGATCAGCTCGCGCACTTCGCTCCAGGTCGTCGCCCAGATACGCCCATTGCGCGCCGCCTCCAGGCGCTCTTCTGCGCGCCGGTGCTCATCGCGAGCTACGGCCGTCTCGGCCTCGGCCTCGGCCAGCTGACCAGCGGCTTGCGCACGCTCCTGCTCCAGCCCTTCGATCTCGCGCTCGCCCTGGCGTTGGCGCTCGCTGTCGAGCTCGGTCAGCTCCGATTCGAGCGCGCGCAAACGACCCTCGCCGGCGCCGTCCTCGCTCGCCGCGTCCGCCGCGCGCTCGGCCAGCACCGGGGGATCGACCGCGCTCAGCTCGATCTCGATGCGGCTCGCGCGCTCGGCCAGCGCGACGGCGCTCGCCTGGGTCTGCTCGCCACGCAACCGCAGCCGCTCGCGCGCGGAGCGGATCTCATACGCGCGGCGCGACAGCGCGTCGTGGCGCTCGGTGCGCTCCGCCAGCGCCGTCTCGGCGCGACCGCGTCGCGCCACGATCTCCTGAAGCTCGGCCTCCACGAGCTCGCGGCGCGCGCGCGCGTCGCGCACCTGCGCCTCGGCCTCACGCAGATCCGCGCCGCGAGCTCGCAACGCCTCGCACGCGAGCGTCCAGCTGGCTTCCAGCAGCTGGCGCTCCAGCCGCTCGTGCAGCTCGGCCGCCTCGGCCTGACGCTTGAGCGGGCGCAGCCGCATACGCGCCTCGCGCTCGATGTCGAGCGCGCGATCGAGATTCTCCTGGGTGCGATCGAGCTTCAGCTGCGCGCGGCGACGGCGCTTGCGGTGCTTGCCCAGCCCGGCGGCCTCCTCGATCAGCAGCCGGCGATCGCGCGGCTTGGATGTCACGATCGCCTCGACCCGGCCCTGGGAGATGACCGAATGCTGCTCCTTGCCGAGACCCGTGTCCGACAGCACCTCGATCACGTCCGTAAGCCGGCAGCGGGCGCCGTTGAGTCGGTAGCCGCCCTCCCCAGAGCGATCGAGCCTCCGTGAGATCGAGATCTCGCTCAGCGGCAGATCGACCGTTCCGTCGGAGTTGTCGAGCACGATCTCCACCTCCGCGGCGCTGCGCGCCTGCACGCCGCGCCCGCCGCCGAAGATCACATCCTGCATCGACTGGCCCCGCACCGCGAGCGGCGACTGCTCGCCCATCGCCCACAGCACCGCATCGGTCACGTTGGACTTGCCCGACCCGTTGGGTCCGACCACCACGCTGACACCCGGGCCGAAGTCCAGCCGGGTGCGGTCGGGGAAGGACTTGAACCCCTTCAACGCGAGCGACTTCAAGCGCATGGCTCAAACCTCATTGAGCGGCCTGCAGCTTCTCCACGGCCCGCTCCTGAGCCCGCATGGCGGTGCTGGATCTGCGTCCTCAGTCGCTCGCATACGTAGTACGCCACGCTCCCTGCGTCCTTGCCCAGCTTGCCCTGCGAACTCAGGGTCATGTTTGCTCCTGCAAACGGTCCACGGCCTCCCGCGCGGCCTCTTGCTCGGCGTGCTTCTTGCTTTTCCCCCCCGAGCCCGCATGGCGGCACTGGATCTGCGTCCTCAGTCGCTCGCATACGTAGTACGCCACGCTCCCTGCGTCCTTGCCCAGTTTGTCCTGCGAACTCAGGGTCATGTTTGCTCCTGCAAACGGTCCACGGCCTCCCGCGCGGCCTCTTGCTCGGCATGCTTCTTGCTTTTTCCCGACCCCGAGCCGAGCGTCTCGCCGTCCACGAGCGCCACCACATCGTAGGTGCGCTCGTGCGGCGGTCCGTTCTCGCCGGCGATCTCGTAGGACACGATCGACCCGCGCCGCGCGAGCAGCTCCTGCAGCGCTGACTTGAAGTCGACGGGATGCTCCAGCGCCTGCTCGATCTCCGGTGCAAACGCCTCCACGACCGCTTCGGAGGTGCGCTCGTAGCCGGCGGTCAGATAGCACGCGCCGATCACCGCCTCGATCACCGACGCGAGCACGCGCTCGGTCTCCACCAGCGCCACCGCGCCCCCCGCGGCGCTCGAGGGCGCGGCGGCGCGCAGCCGCTCGGGCACACCCAGCCGCTCGGCGACCGCGCGGCAGCTCGGACCCGACACCGCCTGCGCGCGGATCTTCGTCAACCGCCCCGCTCCGAACCGCTCCGCTTCCAGGCGCGGATACAGGTGCGCGGTGATCGCCAGCCCGAGCACGCTGTCGCCGAGAAACGCCAGCCGCGCATAGGAGTCCTCGCGGCGCTCGGTCCAGGACGCATGCGTGAACACCTGGCGCTCGAGTTCCTCGGGCAGGTCGTCGAGCAACTGGTTGAGCAGGTTCATGGGCGAGCATCAGGCAGCGGCGTGCGCCAGCACGAAGTCCACCGCCTGTCCGACGGTGGTGATCGCGGCCGCCTGCTCGTCGGTCATGCGCACGCCGTAACTGTCCTCCAGCTCCTGCACGAGCGTATACAGGTCCAGCGAGTCGGCCTCCAGATCCTCTCGAAATCGCGTTTCCTCGTCGATTGCGCTCGGCTCGACATCCAGCTCGTCGGCCAGATGGACCCTGATCAGCTCCCTCACCTCCTCACGCGTCATCCTCAGGCAGGCTAGCGACAGACGCGGACACGGGCGTAGCCCCTCGCAGCGCTCCCGCCCGCGCCAGCGCGGCGTGCGTGCGACCACTCAGATCCTCGCTCGCTCCGCGCTGGGCGCGCAGGATCGCGCGCGCGAACCCCCGCCGGGCAAACCCTCCGTGAGGGACGACCCCGAGCCGTCGCAGCCCGAGCAGGTACGCGCCACCCTGGCCTTCGGGGTCGATCTCCTCGCGCAGCCCCCGCAGCGCGGGCGCCAGCAGCAGCCCGCCGAGCTTCGCTTTCGTCGAGGACATCGCCGCATCGCGGATCGCCCCGAGCAGCGTTTGCGACACGCCCTCCATCGTCTTCAGCGCGATGTTGCCGGTCAGTCCGTCAGTCACGATCACGTCGGCCGCGCCCGAGACCAGGTCGCCGCCCTCGACGTTGCCGACCAGCTCGAACCCCGTCGTTTCCGTATCCGTTCGCGCGCGCAACCGGGCGTGGACCTCGATGACGAGCGCACTGCCCCGCGCGGCCTCCTCGCCGTTGGACAGCAGCCCCACGCGCGGACGCTCCACCCCGAGCAGCGTCTGCGCGAGCGCCACGCCCATGAACGCGAACTGCTCCAGGTGCTCAGCCCGCGCCCGCGCGTTGGCGCCGACGTCCAGCAGCGTCACCGGCCTGCCCGGCACCGGCAGCACGAGCGCCAGCGCGGGACGATGAATCCCCCGGGCGCGCTTGATGTTGAACAGCCCCGCCGCCAGCGCCGCGCCGGTGCCCCCAGCGCACACCAGCGCCTGCGCCCGGCCCGCGGCGACCGCGCGCGCGGCCTGGACGATCGAGGCCTCGGGATGGGCCCGCGCCGCGCTCGCCGGATCGGAGCTCTTGGCGATCGATACGGGCGCGTCCACCACCTCGATCTTGCCCCCAGCTGCGCCCTGGATCGCTGCCTTCAGCTCGCTCGCGGGGCCGAACAGGATCGTCCGCGCGCCCTCCCTCGCCGCGATCGCCGCGCCCGCCGCGACCTCCGCCGGGCCGAGGTCCGCGCCGTTGCAGTCGACCGCGACCACCACATCCGTGCGCCTGTCCGATCCATTCGCGCGCTTCGCCAGCCCTTCTGCGCCCTCCATGCCCGCCTCCCGGCTAGTCAAGCTTCAGCTCGCTCAACTTCGCCCACCGCGCGCTTGGCGCGCGCTCGTGCGTGTGCTCGGGACCGGCCTCGTTGAGGTCTGCCGCGCACTCCGGACACAGTCCCTTGCAGTCCTCCCTGCACAGCACCTTCGCAGGCGCCGCCAGCACGAACGAGTCGCGTGCCCACGCCGCGACATCCACACTCTCGCCCCTCACATACGGACTTTCCAGCTCCTCGCCTTTCCCCGGCACATCCACCTCACGAACCTCCACCTCGACCGCCGGCGCGGCGTCCTTCAGACAGCGCATGCACGGCCCACCCAGCGTCGCGCTCATCTTCAGCCTGAGCGCATACCCGCCACCTGTCATCTTCGACACGTCCAGCACCACCGGCACCCGTTCGGGACGCGCCTCATACCGCTCGCCCCCCAACTCCATCGCGTCGACAGGCACCTGCAGCGACAGCCTGCGGCCCTCCCCGGGACTGAGCCGCAGGCCCGCCAGATCGAACGTGTGCGTCTGCACCGCCATTCTCCCCAGGCTAGCGCCCGCCCGTCTCAGTTCGCCGTATCGCCCGAGCCTGCATCCGTTCAGCAGGACAAATGTTGAAAGCGCTCCATTCCGCGCACGCGTACCGCGACGGACCCGGCCGCCGGACTCGCCGGCCGATCGGAGATCCCGTCGATCTCCGATCGGTGAGCGCGGGCTCGTCCCCCCGCCGACTACGCCTGCGCGGACAGCTCGCGCTTGAGCACCTTGCCCGTCGCGTTGCGCGGCAGCTGCTCCAGGAACACCACCTCGCGGGGAACCTTGTAGCGGGCGAGGTTCGCCTTGACATAGGCCTTCACCGCCTCCTCGTCCAGCTCGGCGCCCTCGCGCAACACCACGAACGCCTTCAGTCGCTGACCGAACTGCTCGTCGCTCACGCCCACGACGGCGGCCTCCTCGATCTGCTCGTGGTCGGCGAGCAGGTCCTCGACCTCGCGCGGGAACACGTTCTCGCCGCCCGAGACGATCATCTCGTCGTCGCGCCCGTCCACGAACAGCCGCCCGCTCGCGTCGAACCGTCCGACGTCGCCGGTGCTCATCAGCCCCCGCACGATCTCCTTGCTGCCACCGCCGGTATAGCCTTCGAACACCATCTCGTTCGCGACGAATATGCGCCCGCCCTCGCCGGGCGCCGCCTCGCGGCCCTCGCTGTCCAGCAGCTTCACGACCGTCCCCATCGGCGGGCGGCCCGCGGTCCCCGGCGCGGCGCGCAGGTCCTCGGGCGTTGCGATCGTCGCCCACGCAACCTCGGTGGACCCGTACAGGTTGTACAGCACATCCCCCAGCGCATCCATCGCCCGCGTCGCCAGCTCGCCCGGCAGCGCCGAGCCGCTCAGCGCGATCACCCTCAGCGAGCTCAGGTCGTACTTGCCGATCGTCTCCTCGCCCAGCTCGAGTATCCGCTGCAGCATCACCGGCACGACCGCCAGCGCCGTGGCGCGGTGGTGGGCGACCGCCCGCAGCGTGTCCTCGGGATCGAACCTGCGCCGCAGCACGAGCGTCGACGCCAGCGGCAGCGCGAGCGTGAAGTGCGCGAACCCCCACGAGTGAAACATCGGCGCGGCGATCGCCGTCGTCTCGCGCGCCCGCAGCGGGATCTTCGAGAACAGCGCCGCCGCCGGCTCCATCGAGTCGGGCTGTTTGCGCGCCGCCCCCTTCGGCGTTCCCGTCGTGCCCGACGTCAGGATCACCACGCGCCCCTTTTCCTCCGGCGGCTGAAGCGGCGCATCCGCCTCCGCGGCGATCAGCTCCTCCAGCGACGGATCGGACTCGGCCAGCGCGCGTCCGCCGGGCTCGTGCCAGGCGACGAGCCGTTTCCGCCCCTCGCCCCCCTCGCCGACCAGGTCTCCGAACTCCTCGTCGTAGATCAGCGCCACCGGGTCCTCGCGACGCATCACATCCGTGATCTGCGGACCCGCGAACGCCGTGTTCAGATACAGCGCACCCGCCCCCAGCTTCGAGCACGCGATCGTCGCCTCGACGAACCCGCGGTGGTTGCGACACATGATCGCGACCCCGTCCCGTTCTTTGACACCCGCCCGCCGCAACCCTCGCGCGAGCGCATTCGTGCGCCGATCGACCTCCGCGAACGTCAGCGTCCCCTTCTCGTCGACGATCGCCTGCCGGTCGGGATGCCTGATCGCCGAGGCCGTATATGCAGCGGCCGGTGTCGGCCCCCAGCGATGCAGAGCCACCAGCGTACGCACCACCTTGTCGGGGCGCATCGGCTGGACCATGCCCGTGCCCAGCAGCGTCCGGGCGACCTCGAGCTTGTACTGCGCTTGGCGCGTGTTCATCGCGCGCGGGACCCTACCCAAAACAACGCGGTCTCACCTGAGAGTCCTATCGGGGATAGCTGTTCCAGTCGGTGCATGCACGACCCGGCCGGGCGGCGCATGCGCCGCCCGGGGTGGTGCCGCATGCGGCACCACCCCCCAGACGACGAGCCTACGAGACTTCGGCCGTTCATGAACAACGCCGCCTAGTAGGACTTCGGTAGGTGCTTGCAGGGGTTTGTGCGGTTGCAGGGAACTTGTGGGGCGTGGCGGGTTTGCGGACGCGGGAGTATGGGGTCAGGGCGGCTG
>Ga0210408_10002858_pt1 | contig 16385 bp, 13 predicted proteins | sample IncBWH4MmetaG_FD_155471 | JGI IMG/M metagenome (GOLD analysis project Ga0210408, IMG submission 155471) | Forest soil microbial communities from Barre Woods Harvard Forest LTER site, Petersham, Massachusetts, United States - Inc-BW-H-4-M | ecosystem: Environmental > Terrestrial > Soil >...
GTTGCGAAACAGGTAGGGCGTCCACTGGTCGGTCTCGCCGCCCATGAACCCGTAGAAATATTCGAAGCCCATTCCGACCGGCCATTGGTCGAATGGTCCGGCCGCGCTGTACAGATAGGTCGGGGTGTTGTGGTTCTTGCCAAACCACGACGTGGCATATCCGTTGTCGCGGAGAATGGTTCCGATTGTCGCGCTGTCCTGGCCGATGACGGAATCGTAGCCGGGATAGCCGGTCGACATTTCTCCGATGACGCCGAAGCCCACCGAATGGTGGTTGCGGCCAGTGATCAGCGCGGCCCGGGTCGGCGAGCACAGCGCGGTGGAGCAGAACTGCGTGTACCGCAAGCCCGTCTTGGCGATGCGGTCCATGTTCGGGGTCGGGATAACACCGCCGAAGGTACCGGACACGCCATAGCCCTGGTCGTCGGTCATGATGAGCAACACGTTCGGTGCACCCTTGGGCGGCACGACGGACGGTGGCCAATATGGCTTGGAATCCTTGGCAGTCTCGTTGATCACGCCGCCGAACTTCGGGGGCTCGGGCGGCAGTTGGTTGCCCTCGATTGTCGTCGTCGCGCTGGGCGAACCGGGTGTGCCCGTGATTTGCTGGGCCAACGCGCCCGACGCAAGGGATAGAGACAGAAGAATACTTGATGATGATAGGAAACCCGTAATTTTACTCACGACGCCCTCCTACAATGGCCGGCTCGCGGTGCCATCCGGCGACAAGCACGGAAGATACCGTTCCTCCGGTCGAATAACTAAAGCGGGATCATTTCGCGGACTATGCGTTTTCGGCCGCACCCAAGGAAAAGCCGCGCGGGGTGCGTATATTGTTGCTCATGACGCAATCCTCATCCTGGTGATGCGCCCGAAACCGACACGGAGTCGCACACTTCCGGGTTGATCTAGATCAAGGCACGTCCGAGTAGGGTCACAAGCGCCGTTTTGAGCGTGGACCAATCACTTCCGGTCTGCCCTCAGCTCCGGACATTCTCAGCGCGCGTTGGCATGTCTCAAAGGTGCCAACAAGCGACATCGCAACAATTTGTTGATCACCTTGTCGGCTCCGGCGGCTTGTAGGGATCGGGCGTGCCGAGTTTGATCGGCGGATACTTCTTCAGACTGGCCTCGAACTCGCCGACGATTTTCAAGACAGGGTCGGCAACCCAAGTGTTATATGGACCAACGTCGCGCTCCTCTTTCCGGTCAGTGAGTAGGTTTATTACTCTTGGCAACGGGAGGGTCTGAGGTGGGGCGTACATGTTGTCCTGCCAGATGAAATACGCTTGCGCGGCGACCGCGAATTATGCCTCCGCCCTTGCCGTGCACATCGGCAGCAAGGACTTCGCGACGGGGTCGTCGGGAAAGGCCTGCAAAATATCCTGGTAACGGCGGGCAGCCTGCCCCAACTCACCTCGCTCGAAATCCAACGAGGCCTCCCGCGTCAGCTCGCACAGTTTGACCGCATCGTCCGGCGCCTTCAGCTCCGGATCATCGCTGGCCGTGATGCCGAGAAGCTCGTAGATCATGAACTCGCGCTTGCGGCCCTTGACCTGTACCTTCCTGATCGGCCTTGCGACGATCCCGGAACCCGTTGCCTCCACGATCTTGTCGCTGATGCAGATTGTGGTCCCAAACGTCTTGTTGATGCCCTCCAGCCGCGCCGCCACGTTTACTCCGTCTCCCATGACGGTGTAGCTCAGGCGCTCGCTTGAACCCACATTGCCGACCAGCACATCGGCGCAATGCAGCCCGACCCGAAGCTGCAATGGCGGCCGCCCCTCGGCGTTCCATTCGTCGTTGAGGCGTTGCATGCGCCGCTCGGCGCGCAAGGCGCCACAGCAAGCGCGGAGCACATGGTCGTCCCGATGGGCCGGAGCACCCCAGAACGCCATGATGCCGTCGCCGATAAACTTGTCGACAGTGCCGGATTCCTCCGCGATGGCGTGAGAGACGATTTCGAAATAGCGGGAAAGCTGCGCGAGCAGGTCATCCGGTGCCATTTGCTCCGATAGCGTGGAAAAGTCCTTCAAGTCGGTGAAAAGCACGGTCAGGAACCGCAGTTCGACACCGAGCGTGAGTGGCGTTCCGGTCTTGATCAGCTTTCGGACGACATCCAGTGGCACGAACGAAGAGAACGAACGCAAGGAAGTATCGAACAGCGAAACGGCGGTTTGCAGCTCCCTGATCTCCTTGATATTCGATGTTGCCGGCGCCGCATGCGTGAACGACAGATCCTCGACCGACCTCAATTCCCGCGAGATCGCTTCAATCGGGTGCGAGAGGCGCCTCGAAAGGAAATAGATCAGAAGCAACTCGATGGCCGTGAGAGCTCCGATCAGAAAAATCAACTTCCGGTTGGTTCGTTCGAGATCGCCGACGAAATCGCTGGTGGGCGTCAGGACGACGACCTCCCATGGCTGCCCGAAACTACCGGGGTAACGCGCGAAGGATGCGCTGATCTCCTCGCCGTTTTGCGGCGAGCGAAAGAAGAAGTTGTCGCGATTTGTTTCACTCTGCTGCCGATAGGCTTCCCGCACGTTGTCGTCGGCGATGTCACCCAAGGTGGCGATTTCCAGCCGGCCGTTCTCCGTCCGGACACTCTTCTTGAGATCGGGATAGGCGATGATCATCCCGTTGTTCGGATTGGCAATGAGCGTCGTGCCGCGGGCACTCGCACGATGACTGGTGAGATACCGGGATAGAACGTCGAGCGTGATGTTGGCTGAGGCGCAGCCGATGAATGCGCCGTCCTGGATGATCGGATATCTGACGAAAATGACCGGAGACCCGGTGTCGGGATTGACCGAGGGTTGCTCGATGATCAGGGCGCGTGCTTCCTTTGCCGCCTGGTATCCCTTCAGGGCCCGGACATCCTGAATCGTCTCCACATCATGGATTCCCACGACATGGGGCCAGACATCGAAGAAGGTCCGATGGCGCACCCGCCGCAGTTGCGTGCCGAAGCTGCCGATATAGCTGGAGTGCCAGTTGGCGTTTGGCGGAATCGCGGGGTCGGAGCGTCTGCGATCGTCGTCGATCCGGGTCACCACGCGGTGATAGCCGTCTTCGAAGCTTACGTACGCCGCGTCGATCTGCTTTGCCGACGTGAGCGCCTCATAGAGCAGTTCCCTGCTCTCCTCGTTCCTGAATGTCTCGGGATTGTCGGCGGCGACGGCCGCCAGCAGCGTGAGCGTGCCTGCGACTGGATTGATCAGGTTCTCCGCATCCTCGATACTGGCCTGCCTGGTCTTCGCCACGGCATCGCTCAGCGTCGCGTTGATCGCGGCGACATTCTGCCGGTAGCTATATATGAGGATGAAGATCAGCACGGGAATGCTGAGCAGGACGAACAACCCCGCCATCACTGCACTGAGGTGCATCGCGCCGAACGCATGGGCGTTCCGGTAGAGAGTCCAGGCCAGTGTGATGAAAACAACCGCCGCCACAAACATCCAGAACAAGGGCGCTTGCAGCCGCGGTCGCCAGCCTTCGTCGTCGGGCATGTAGATCAGCCCTTCCGGCAGCCGATCGTCGCTCAGCATGCCGAGGCCGACATAGGTGCCCGCTATGGCCTTCCAGCGCTCGTCGCTCTGGTCGCCGATCGGCGTGTGACGCGGCTGGACCAGCTGTTTGGTTTTGGCCGCTTCGAACAGCAACGCGTTGCGGGTCTTTTCCGAGGAGTATTTGCGCCGGATCAGGTCGACGATTTCTTCCTCATGGGAGAGCGCATATACCCATCCCTTCAAGCTTGCAGCGCGAAACGCCCGTACGCGAGCAGGATGCTCTGCGAGCTGTTTTCTCGATGTGCAAAGGTTGTCGCCGTAAAAGTCGAAGCCATAGGCGGCCGGCGAGAACGACCTGTAGGGCGTGCCATATTGTTCCAGCAAATATGGCTCGTTGGTGCTGTAGGCGATCATCGCGTCTGCCTTGCCGCGGAGCAAGTCTCGCGGGTCGCCAGTGTGAGTCACACGAGGCAGATCGAGATTGTAGTCCACGCCCTCGCTCTTGAGCATGGCCGCGATGTCGTCGCTTCCCGGAGTGTCCATCAGGCGGCGACCCTTCAGGTCGGAGATCGTATGGATGCCGGCGCGGTATGGCACCATGATGATCGCCGCGGAATGCTGAAAGATGACTCCTATGACGACGTTGTTCTTGCGCTCGATGCTGTTGGTGAGCACGCTGGTCGTGCACACGCCGAAGTCGGCAGCGCCATAGGCCACCTCTGTGCCGGCGTCCACACCAGGACCTCCTTCGCGAATCGCGACATCGAGTCCGTGTTGGCGGTAGAAACCCTTCTCGAGAGCAGCATAGTAGCCGGCGAACTGGAACTGGTGTTTCCACTTCAACTGAAGCGAAACATTTTCCAGCGCATTCGCCGGATGCTGCTGGAGAGCTAGTGCAAACAGCAACAGCAGGCCCGCGACGAGCCGTTGAGCGAACCGTCGTTTCCATCGACGAATCAAGGAAAGTCCCCGCATCGTGGGCCTGGCTAACCTGTGTTTGAGGGATCAAGTACTCAAGGCGGGCACGCCGAGCACGTGCCCGCTGTGACGATCCCAAAGTTCAAACTCGAGGCGACTACTGGCCTTGATGAGCTTTGATGGCTTGCTCGACTTCCCTTTTTATTGCGTCGAGGTTGAAGCTCGCCGGCGCCTGCATTGGAGGGTATTCGACGGCCGTCTGGGCCAATTTCGCAACCTCCTGTTGAACAAGCACGAACCGCCAGAATTCGCGGGCCATGAAATCATTCATGTAACCTCCACCCATATCGTTCAGGCTTTGACCGCGGATTGACGGTGTCCGCTCAAACGGGTCCTGGCGGATGTTGACCATGGTTGGCATATCGGTCGTGTCCTTTTCGCCAGGCCAGCCGTATGGCTGCTGGAAGAACTGGAACTTGAAGTCATCGTGGCGAAGGGCGCCGAGATGCGGGCCGGCAAAATAGAAGATCTCATGGCGAGCTGAGGGTCCCTTGCCAGTGAGCAGGTCCATCTGGTTGTAGCCGTCGAGATGGTTCTTGTAGGTCCGGTCACCGAGCTTCACGCCCTTCAGCAGTTGCTCGGTGATGTTGGGGTTGCCCGCGGCGGCCACCAGGGTGGGGAACCAATCGAGGCCAGAGAAAATTCCATTCTCGACGACGCCCGGCTTGATGCGGCCCGGCCAGCGAATGATGGCGGGCACGCGGAAGCCGCCTTCATAGCTGGTGCCCTTGGTGGCCTTGAATGGAGTCATGCCGCCATCCGGCCAGGTGAACACCTCGGCGCCGTTGTCCGTTGTAAAGATGACGATCGTGTTGTTGGTTTCACCCATGTCGTCGATATGTTTGAGCAGGGCGCCGACGCTGTCGTCGAGCTGCGCCATGCCGGCTTCTTCAAGACCGTAGTTCGTGTCATGGTTCTGCATCGCGCCGTACTTCTTCGACAGGAACGTCCAGACGTGCATGCGCGTCGTGTTGTGCCAGACGAAGAAGGGTTTGCCGTCGCGCTTTGCCTTGTCCATGAAGTCGCTGGACGATTTGACCAGCACCTCGTCGAAGGTGGTCATGTCGTATTTCGCCTTCAGGAACGGCAAATCGTGCATGTTCGGCACGTTCGACATGTCGGGGAACGGCGGCAGGGGCCCTTCATCAACGATCCTCTGCTTGCCGATCTTGCCCCAGCGAGGCATCTCGGTTGGATCGTCCTTGTCCGTCGCGTAGCAGTGGACCAGGCTGCGTGGGCCGTACTTGTTGTAATAGTCCTGATCGGCCGGGAACGAGAACCAGTAGGGATCGGACATCGCGTCGAGGTGGTATAAGTAGCCGAAGAACTCATCGAAGCCGTGCAGGGTCGGGAGATACTTGTTCAGGTCGCCGAGATGGTTCTTGCCGAACTGCCCGGTAGCATAGCCTTGCTCCTTCAGCGCGCTGGCGAGTGTCGCGGCTTCGTCAGGTATGCCAACGTCGGCTCCAGCCTGACCGACAGTTGTCAAGCCGGTACGGATCGGCAACTCGCCGGTGATGAAGTTGGCGCGCCCCGCCGTGCAGCTCGCCTCGGCGTAGTAGTCGGTGAACATCATGCCTTCGGACGCAAGCTTGTCGAGGTTTGGCGTCTTGCCGGACATCATTCCGCGGTGATAAGCGCCGACGTTGAACCAGCCAACATCGTCACCCATGATCACAAGGATGTTCGGCCGTTGACCGCTCGGCGCCTGCTGCGCCAGTGCCTTTTCGACCGATGCGGCGGCGCCCAATGCGGAGGCGGCGGCCATGCTTGTGGTCGCCAAGAGAACGTTGCGACGGCTCATATCGTGCGTGGCATTATCCTTTTTCTCACTCATAACTACTTCCCTTTCTTATGACGCAACGAAAACCGACATGGCTGGTGGATGTGTCCACCGCTTCCGCGTGGCGCGCAGCCGGGCGATAGCGGCGGCAGTAGTTTGGCGCGCAGAGATGCGAGCCGCCTTTCAGGACCTTGCGGGGAATTTTGATTTTCGGCAGGCACGGGTCGTAGCTGTCCTGCTCGCGGCCGCCGCGCGGATCTTGGGGAATGCAGCACGGCTTGGCCGCGTCGGCCTCATGTTGGGTCGACCACCAATCCGTGGTCCACTCCCAGACATTACCGATCATGTCGTAGAGGCCGTAGCCGTTCGGCGGAAATGCCATTGCCGGCGAGGTGCGCGCATCGCCGGCGCGGCCGAGATTTTCGTGCGGAAAGGCGCCTTGCCATGTATTGGCCATTTGCTTGCCGCCGGGCGTGAGCTCGTCACCCCAGGCAAACTCGGCGCCGTCGAGGCCACCGCGCGCGGCAAACTCCCATTCGGCTTCGGTCGGCAAATCCTTGCCGGCCCATTTGGCGTAGGCTTCGGCGTCGCGATAGGCAATGTGGACAACCGGATGATCGTCGAGGCCGCTGATCGAGCTGCGCGGCCCGTATGGCCTGCGCCAATTGGCGCCAAACTTGAAACGCCACCATTGCGACCAGTTGCGCAAATCGACCGCATGCTTCGGTGGCGTGAAAACCAGCGAGCCAGCCTTGAGCATATGTGGCAGCGCCCCCGGATAATCCTTCGCATCCGGCCGCGTCTCCGCGAATGTCACGTGGCCCGTTGCGTTGACGAATTTGCGAAAATCACGATTGGTGACCGGCGTCCGGTCCATCCAGAAGTCGCTCACCGTGACACGGTGGGACGGCGCCTCTTCCGGATAGTGCTTGTCGGAGCCCATGCGGAAGGTGCCGCCAGGAATCCAGACCATGTCCAAATGGCCGGGCTCTTGCGACAAGGGGACGCGCGTTGCAGAGCCAATTTCGGTCATGGTTTTCGACATCGCGATTTGACGCAATTCGCAATTCCATCAAAAAGCGAGCCATCGCCCGGCGGCTCGGCCCTTGATTTAGATCAAGCGCAAAGCGCGCCTGCGCTTGTCCTTCTCGGGACCAACTTACGTCCGCCACAACGCAGCAGGTCTCGGATGCGAATCCGCGCGTCAGCCCATTCAACGGCTTGCAAACGGAAACGTCAGGGATGCTCACCTGTCGAGGCCGCACGCCGTGCCATCCGTAGCGGCATCGATATGCATCTCGATGTCGGGGCGTCGCAATTCCTGACCAAGCAATTTCAAGTCGGGGTCGTCGCCTATGCCTATGAGCAGCTCACGGCCGACCAGGGCTGCGCCCCGCAATTGTGCCCGTTCAAATCACGCGCGCTGGGTATTGGCCCGCAGATTGGATATGTGTTTCCCGTCGGCGGAATGCAGGGCTATGTGAACGTGAAGGCCTATAAGGAATTCGAAAATGACAATAGGCCGGATGGATGGAACGCGTGGGTGACGTTCGTGCTGTCGCCGGCACCGCCGGCGGCCAAGCCGTCGCCGCCGATGATCACCAAAGCGTTGCCTCCGAGTTGATAGGCTCTTGGTCCCGCCTACGCCGTCTCAGCGATTCCGGCCGAACAACGCCGTGTAGATGTCCGTGCTAGGTCCGTCGCTGTTCATGCCGTACATCGTGGCAGTCGGCGCTTCGCGTGGCGGGGCGGCTGGCTGTTGGGCGACGGGTTGCTGGGCAACGCCTTGTTGGGCGGTGCCTTGTTGGGCAACGCCTGGGCCGGGGCTGGACTCGGCGACCTGCTGGCCGTTGACGGGCGCGGGAGTTCCCTGCTGGACGGTGGCGGCCACTTGCGGTCGTTCGGGCGGCTCCAACGAGTGCTTGAACTCGTGGTAGAGGTCGGTGGTGGGTCCTTCGCTCGTCAGGCCGTAACCGGTCTGGTAGCTCGTTGGCTGGACCGGTTGCTGGACTTGGCCGCTATTCGAAGCTGCGTTGTTCGCGGCCAGGCGTGAATCGGTGCAGCCGGCGGCGACGATCGCAAGGCCGGCGAGCACGACAATTGCAGGGCTATGATGCAACTTGTGTTTCACGATGATCTCGGGAACCAGCCACCTCTCCTTGCTCCAGCATAGATGCCAAGGTGTGGCGGCCGCAAGGCGAATGAGCACCGGACGACCGGAGATTCCCGGCAATTCCGACGCGGAAAGCTCCGTCGGCGGGCTCGGCGTTGACCGCCGGTCTTGACCCATCCAGGACATCGGCGAGATGATCGTAAATCCACCTATCCGTGGACCGATCTCTTGAACCGATCGTGGTTGTGGCGGCCGACGCCCGTCTCTGTGCCGCAACCGCCCCGCGAGGAGTGCCACCGCATGACCACGCTTGTCGAGCGTCTCGATTTGACTGCGTTGCCAGGCGTGCGCAATCGGCGCAACAGCGAAACCGAAACGGTTCAGTTCGCGCAGGCCGCACTCGTCACGGCCAAGCAGGAGGGCCTGCAACTGGCCGTGCGGGCGCGTTATGTCGCGCTCGCCGTCATCGCCTGCCTGCTGCCGATACTCAATCCATCGTGGCAGCAGCTCTATTATCTGGTGCTGCTCGGGCTGTTCGCGCTGATCGGCTGGGGACAGGCCAGGGTTGGCCGGGTCGGCGTGTCGAGGGTGGAGCTTCTCCTGTTGTTCTGCGACCTCGCGCTCCTGACGTTCGTCGCCGTCGTGCCGAATCCGTTCGGCGCCACGTACTGGCCGGTGGCGATGCAATACCATTACGGCAACTTCATCTATTTCTTCGTGCTGCTGTCGGGCGCGACACTGGCCTATTCCTGGCGCACCGTCATCGCGGTCGGAACGTGGACGTCTGCTCTCTGGATTGTCGGCATGATCTGGGTGTGGTGGCAGGGCGATCGCAATCCCGAGCTGACCGCACGCATCGCGGCGGCGACGGGCGGCGACCACAACCTGTTCCAGCTGATCTCGCCGAGCTCGATCTTGGTCAGCGCGCGTATCCAGGAGATCGTCGTGTTCTTGATTGTCGCAGTGACACTCGCGATCGCGGTCCGTCGAAGCAATGATCTCGTGATCCGCCATGCCGCGGTGGAACGTGAACGCGGCAATCTCGCGCGCTACTTCTCGCCGAATGTCGTGGAGGAATTGTCCAGGAATGACGAGCCGCTGAAGCAGGTGCGTTCGCAAAACGTTGCCGTGCTGTTCGTCGACATCGTCGGCTTCACCGCGTTTGCCGCCGCGCGCACGCCGGAGGAAGTTGTGCGCACCTTGCGCGAATTCCACGCGATGATGGAGCAGGAAGTATTCCGTCACAGCGGCACGCTCGACAAATATCTCGGCGACGGGCTGATGGCAACCTTCGGCACGCCGTTCGCCGGAAAGGACGACGCCGGCAACGCGCTACGCTGCGCCCAGGCCATGATGGCGGCGGCGGACCGGTGGAACGGCGAACGCAACGCGGCCGGCCAGCCTCCGATCCATGTCAGTTTTGGTTTGCACTACGGGCCGGTCGTGCTCGGCGACATCGGGCTGACCTGTCTTGAATTTGCGGTGATCGGTTCGACCGTGAACGCCGCGAGCCGGCTTGAAGGCCTGACCCGCGCGCTCGGCTGCGCGCTGGTGGCGAGCGACGATCTCATCACGCACGCGAAGGCCGAACTCGGCAGCGGTGATGCAGCCTTTCGGCCGCTCGTGGCGCAAGCCCCGCAGATGATTCGGGGGCTGGAGCAGCCGATCGCGATCTGGACGCAGGCGCGCGCCGGGCTGCTCTAATTGCGCTGGCCGAAGATCGGCAGGAACGACGGCGCCTGGGCCGGTTGTGGCGCCGGCGGCTCCTGTGCTCGCGCATCTTGCGGGGTTCGTGCTGCGCGTGCATCTTGTGCCCGCGGGGGCGGTTTTCGGACGCTTGGCGCGCGCGGGTCTGCCTGCGCGTTGTGCGCGGCCGGATCTGGCCGACGCTTTGGCAAGGGCCGATGCGGCGTAGGGGCATTCGCGGCGGCATCTACCGGAGCCTCTCGCATGATCGCTGCCGGAGCAACAATGGCGGGCTGGACGGGCTCCGCCTTTGCCTGCGTATCTTGCTCCGATTGCCAGGTCTGGAACTGCCTGAACAGGATTTCGGATGCCGCATCACTCGGTGCTGCTTGATCCTTGCTCACGGGTGCTGCGGCGGTATTTTCCTGACGGGCCGGCGCGTCCGTTACGGTCGGCGGCGAGACCTGAGGATCAGCGGTAGATTGGGCCAAAACCGGCGCATTCTCGGCGGATTGAATGGCTGGCGCCGATTGGTCGGTGGCCGGCTGCGGCGACGAGTTGCCGACCAGCGAAGCCGTGGCGTCTGTAAAGAGAGCCAGCGGATTTCCGACCGCCACAACCGCAAGACCGGTCACCGCCACGGCTGCAACCAGCAGGCTCCCCTTGAAGAGGCGCGACAACACAACACCTTCGTCACGATAATTCTCGAAATCCTGCTCCGCTCGCTCGTCGAGAAAGCGAGGCAAGGGATCGGCCGGGTCAAACCTGTCTTCCGTCGGCATTGGCGCACGCTTTTACAAAAGGGACATCACCGCCCCAGTATCCTGCCATCGCGGTTCAAAAGCGGTGGAATCTTGACCTCAGTTGGGCCTGAGAACCGCACAATGATCAGGCATGGTTAATTTCGGAGGACGAATGCGGCCCCCGCCTCCCTAATCCTCATTCAGGCGCTCGCGGGTCAAGCGCGCGATGGCGGCCGGCGCCTGATCCGGGATCGCGAAAACCGAGCTCACGTTGATTTCACAAAGCACATAGGTGTCTTCGCCCGCAGCGTTTTTTGGCCCGTACAGGAAGTCTGCATCCCAGATGATGGGAAGCGAATTTCGTTCGAGCCCGAGGACCTCCATCATCTGCGGCGTCCACTCCGTCTCCATCTTCATCCGAAGCGCCTGAAACTCCGCGGCGTCGGGCCCATGCATGTAGCGAGGCCCGGGCTGCGCGGCAGGTGCATCCGGCCCCTCGGGCGGCGGCGCGATCAGCGCCTTGATCTTCTGGTGTCCGAAGCCGACGACCCCATCGACGCCCATGTAACAGCGGATCATTCCGTCGGGCAGCCGCGGCTGGAAGGGCTGATCGATGATGCATCCGCCCCAGCCGAAATAGATCTCACATCGCGACATGAAATTGTCGAGCGGCAAGGTTTCGGGCAAGCTGCCGCGACGCGCCTCCAGCACGGTGACGACGGGTGCGCTGCCCGCCTTCTGCTCGGGCCATTCGACCTTCCACACGCCCTGCCCCGCATTGCCGCGGTTCTGCTTGATGACGCGCGGGCCTGCGATGCGGAGCCGGGCCGGAAAACCTTCGCGAAACTCCGCGGGGCTCCGATAGAGGCGCGTATCGGTGCCCCAGCCGAGATGCTTCGTGCGATACAACACCTCCTTGACGCCCATCTTCAGGATCACGTCCGGGTGCGCACTGACGAAACGTCCGCTCGCCGCGACGTCGCAGAGCAATGCATCCAGCTTCTCCCGCGTGCGGCCGTCTTCCAGCGGATTGACCCACACCAGCGCGCCATCGGCTTTCATGAGCTGCGCGCGAACCTCGTCCTGCATCTCCTCGCAGTAGACGGCGGGTTCTGCGGCGATGCCGAGCGCCTGAAGCTCGGCAAAGATCTGGCGGTAGCGGTTGTTTTCCGTCGTTGCCACCGCGCGCGAAGCAGGATCTCCGCGCCAGACAATCGCGATCTTATGGCTCATGATTGTACCCCTCTAAATCAATGGAAGGCGAACGGCAGCGCCTGCGCAATCAGCGACAGGCCGGCCAACAGCAGAAGCACCAACACACTCTTCCGGAATGCCTCGTCGTCGATTTTGCCGAAAAGCCTGAAGCCGGACCATAGGCCGGCGACCATGAACGGGACGCCTAGTAAATACAGCCCAAGCGTGTCCCTGGTGATGGTGCCGGCAACGGCTTGAGATATCGAGATCACCACGAACGCCACGAACAGCACCGGCTGAAACACGGCGCGCTGCACGTCCTTCGGCCAGCCGCGCCATTGGCACGAGATCGTCGATATCACGCCCCCCAACCCGGTCAGGCCGCCAAGCAGGCCATTGGATACGCCGATCGCGATGTCGGCTCCCCTTCCGATCTTCATCGGGGCGAACACCGGCCGCGCCAGGCCGTAGATCGTGTAGAGTACGAGCAGCACACCGACGCCAAACCGCAGGTATGTCGGGTTGAGGTAAGCGAGGATGCTGACGCCGATCGGTATACCGATGATCGTTCCAAGCGCGAGCGGCCAGGCCTTCCGCAAATCAAGAGCATGGCGCAGCTTGAATATGCCGTAGCCCTGCGTAAGCAACCCATAGCCGGCGATCAAGGTCGCGGTCTGCATCGGCGTGATGATGTGCAACCATACGCCCGATACCACGAGCCCCATCGCGAAGCCGGAAAAGCCGCTGACAAAGCCGCCGGCAAGGGCGGCAAGAGCAAAGAGGGTAAAGGCAAGTCCATCCATGGGTTCGCTCCCCGAACGAGGTGGCGAGCACTTGGATGGAGATCCATCTCATGGGGAGGCTGCAAATCCCCAAAATCTTGAAGCTCTGACGAGCGGCGGCTAACGCACCATTACCCAGTCCGGTTGCAGGATCGGATAGGCGATGAGGCGTCAGCGAGGACAAGGACGCCGCCATGTTCGGGTGAGATCACATAGAGCTGGTCGGGGACGACGATCGCCGTCGTGTGCGCTCCCCGGCCGGTGGTGGTCCGGTCGATCGCACCCGTTTTCGGATCAATGGTTTCGACGAGGCCCGGATCGCCAATGGCGACATGCACAAGGCCCGTTGACGGATTGAAGAATGTCACATCCGGTACGCCAGCAATCGGCCAGACATTCGTGATCTTGCCGACGTCGCTGTCAATCTCGACCAGCGCACCATCATCGCAAGCGGCGTAGAGACGCTTGCGATGATGGTCGATGTCGAGGCCATGGGCACCGCCCGACGGCAGTTTCCAATGGATGACGTCGCTGAGATCGGGAAGTCTGGCAACCAGCACCATCGAAGGCTCGCGGATGCACAGAAATATGCGCTCGGCTGCGGCATCGGTCACGCACCAGCGCGGCCGCCCTGGCAGCTCGATCGTGCGCTGCGTCACTTTCTTCAGATCAATAATTTGCAGCACCGGACCTTGATCCGCGTCGCCAATGCAGGCGGCGATACCGATGCCCAAACGTTTGATGATAGCAGCGCCGTTGGGCCGTGGCCCCGACGGGAATACGGCCTTGACGTTGTAGGTCGCCGCGTCCAGCCACGTGATTGTTGCGGCGCCGCGATTGGTGGTCAGGATTTCCCCGTCGTCAGCGACCGCGCCCGCGACACCCGGAAACCCCGGCAGTGTTGCAATATGCGTTTGCGCGTCGTGATCGATCACCTCGATGCAGTCGCGCGCGGTATGCGCGATAAAGACCCGCCGGGTTTTGGCATCGAACGCGGCGTGGTCGAAGTCACTGTCCGCCCCGTTCGGGATTTCGATGACTCCAAGCGATTTCAGCGGCATGGCAGCTTCTCGCTTCCAGACCGGAGGACAAATCGAACGTCAGTGTGCCGTGAGGAAGGATGGTCCACGCGCAATCTCCTCGAATATCGAGCATTGCGCAGAGCTTGGACCGAAGTCTCGCGGGGAGCCTGCCTTTCCCCGTGTAGTCAATCTAGCAACGCCGCACGTCCATGACAATCGCGAAGCGTCGATATTTCCGCCATTGCCGGCTGCGCGAGCCCGGATATCGGCAGGAGCCACAACAGCAGCCTGCGAAAGGCGATATCGTCGAGCTTTCTGTACAGCTTGGGCCCGCCCAAATGCCGGGCCATCCCGACAATCGGGATCACTGGGCTATCGTGGTAAAATTGGCGATGCTTCGCGCTGCGCGGGATGGCCTTCGAACAACGAGAGCGGGAAGCCGAAAGTCAAGCCCGCACGAATCTCGTTCACCGGGTGCCCATCCGTGAGCGCGTGACGTATCGCGACGTCGAAGCTGAGATCATCGCTCACGCGGTAAATCAGGCCGACCAGGCCTGAGAACGTCTCCTCTTTTCCGAACTCATTCTCGTAGAAAATCTCGGCGACGGGGCGAACCGTCCATTTTGACGGTCCTTCGATAATGACGTCGAGGAAGAGATCACCACGATGCTCTCGGGTGAGCGCGGTCTCGGCGTTCAGGTGAATTGTCCCCCAGTCCCAGCGCTGTGAGACGATCCCGGCAATGCTGGCCCCCACGCCTGAATCGCCCGTGCTGTCAGGGAGGAGCACGCCGAATTCCGTTGCAACACTTGGACCGGTCTTGTCCTGCAGGCTGCCGGGTACCAGCACGTGTTTCAGAAACGCACTTGCGGCGGTCAGGCTCGTGGGTCCCACGGGTGAAAGTGGCGTCTGTCCCTGGCCCTCGAGGACAGCTTCCCAGTCTTGACTGAGACCATAATTGAACACCGTTGCTGGCGCGACGAGGCTGGTGCCGCTTTCATCGTGCAATCGGCCGGCGGGTTGCAGTTCAATCTCTACCTCACCCGGTGCCGCAACGGCAGCATCGGTACCGTCAAACGGACGATACGCCAGCGCCGGACTACAGCATACCAACATGCTCGCGGCGAGAACGCCGGATACAAACCGGTCCAAGGAACATTGGAAACGCAGGTGGCGCTGGAGCATGCGCCGTCTCCTACCCTTGATCCTAAGGCATTGGCTTGAACATCCAGATCGCTGCCGGTCCGGCGAAGCCTGCGCGGACCGCAACCAGCAGGCGATCCAATTCCGATACGAACAGTGCTGTGCGTGCGCCGGCAGCGGTCGGGATTCGTGCGGTGCGCCGATAAGTCGTGCCGTCGGTGTCGAACACGTCAACGTAGCCCGCGCCGCAACTGACATAGACACGCGATCGTTTGACGTCGACGAAGAGGTCATCGACATCGCCGCAGGTCTGCACGCTCGCCACCGACTTGCCGTCCGCTATCGTGAAAACGGCGAGCTCAGGCGGGCTGCGAAAGGCCACAAGAATTTGCCCTCGCTCGCGATCGACGCTCATCGCGAAATTGCCGCCCTTGCGCATCGGCCAGATCGCGGTCTGCTTGCCGGACGCGCTGTCCACGACAGCGATCGCACGGGCGTCGGGTAAGTTGACGAAAATGCGGTTCTCGACGATCTGAAAGCTTTCGGGATGCGCCGGCAGCGGCACGTTCTGGACCTTGCTGCGGGTCGAAGGATCCAAGAGGGCCAGCCCGCCATCGCCAAAGCCGACGACGACGCGCTTGGACGCTTCGTCGATGCGGATGTTGTCCGCATCACTGCCAAGGTCGATCCGTGCCATTGGCTTGTATTCGTTTCCGTCCAGCAGCCTTACCGAACCATCTCGCGCGTTGGCGACGAAGAGTGTATCGGTCGATGGCTCATATCCGACGCCTTGCGGTTCGTTCAGTCCGGAAATTGTCCGGATAACGCTGTGGTTGGCGAGGTCGACGACTCCAACGCTGTCATTGCCGAGCTCGGCGACGAACAACCGCTGGCGCTTCAAGTCGATCGCCATGTGGTCGATGCGGCCGCGCACATCGCCGAGCAGAATTTTGGCTTCGAGCTGTAGAGGCGCGTTCTCGCCGGATTGAGCGACTGCGGCACTGCCGGCCAGCATCGCCAATCCGGCCAAACCAGCGGCAACTATCTGCAACGGATTTGACATTGCCGTCCCTCATCTAGTGTACCATCACCCATGTCGGCTGCAGGATCGGATAGGCGATGAGACCGATGACGGCTGTCGCGCAGATCAGCAAGGGATTGCTGACCTTCCAGCGGAACAGAATGGCGAGCGACACGATCCCGATCAGCGCCGTCAGCCAGTCGCCGATCGCGATCTTGCCCAGCAGGATGCAGGCGCCGAGGATCGTCCCGATGGCAGCGGCGTAGGCGCCCTTGACGAAGCCCTGCACATTGAGATTGCCGCGATGGCGCGCCAGCAGCGGAGCCGCGATCAGCACGAACAGGAACGACGGCAGGAAGATGCCGACGGTCGACACCACCGAGCCCCAGAAGCCGGCGACGAGATAGCCGA
>Ga0210408_10002861_pt1 | contig 16358 bp, 17 predicted proteins | sample IncBWH4MmetaG_FD_155471 | JGI IMG/M metagenome (GOLD analysis project Ga0210408, IMG submission 155471) | Forest soil microbial communities from Barre Woods Harvard Forest LTER site, Petersham, Massachusetts, United States - Inc-BW-H-4-M | ecosystem: Environmental > Terrestrial > Soil >...
GCTAGCGACGAAGCGATCCAGACTGCTTCCGTCGTGGAATCTCTGGATTGCTTCGCTTCGCTCGCAATGACGATAGATGGGATTATCCACCCTGCCGCAACCGCGCCAGCACCTTCAGCCCGCCATAGCCGTCGGCGGGCTCCAGTCCCATCTTCACCTGATAGTCGCGGACCGCCTTCATGGTGTCGTTGCCGACGCGGCCGTCGGTGCCGCCGGTATCGAAGCCGGCCTTGGTCAGCCGCGTCTGCATTTCCTGCACTTCGGCGAGCGTCAGCGCGCGCTCGGAGCCGGGGAAGGGCTGGATGAAGGGCGGGGCGCCCAGAATACGGTCGCCGAGATGGCAGATCGCGAGCGCATAGTTCATCGACGGATTGTAGCTGCGCACGGCGTAGAAGTTCGGACCGAGCAGGAACGCCGGCCCGCCCGGCACCGGCACCCACAATTGCGCCGAGGCATTCGGCTGCGGAAACGGCTGGCTGTCGGCGCGGCTGACGCCGGCGTTCGACCAGGTCGCATAGGTACGGCTGCCTTTGCCGCCGCCGGAAGCGCGGACCTCATAGCCCCAGTGCTCGCCGCGATGATATCTGCCGCGGTCGATCAGAAATTTCGCGGTCGAACCCAGCGCGTCGTCGGGCCTGCCGAACGGCGACACCCTGCCGTCGCCGTCGTAGTCAAATCCGACATTGAGCCAGACTTCCGGCATCCACTGGGTGTGTCCCATCGCGCCCGCCCACGAGCCGCGCATCTGCTCCGGCGTGCTCCAGCCGCGATCGACAATCTTCAGCGCATTGATCAGTTCGCTTTCCCAATAGGCCTTGCGCCGCGGCGCGTTCCAGGCAAGCGCCGCGAGCGAGGGAAATACCGGCCGCATATGGTTCTGCTGCACCTGCGGATCGCCGTAAGCCGACTCCACGCCCCATAGCGCCAGCAGCGTGCCGCGCTCGACGCCAAAATCCCTTTCGATCCGCGCGAACAGCGCTTCATTCTTCCGCAGCGCCTCCTTGCCGGCGATGATGCGCCAGTCTGAGACGCGGCGATTGATATATTGCCAGATCTCCTCGCTGAACTCCGGCTGGTCCTGCATCTGCGGGAAAACCGACATGTCCGGCTCGATGCGGCCCATCACCCGCGTCCAGGTCGCCTCCGAAATGCCTTTGGCAAGCGCGCGGGCGTGAAAATTCTCGCGCCATCGATCGAAGCCCGATGGTGCCGCGACCGCGCCCATCGGATGGGCGAGCAGGGCGCCGGCGCCAAGTCCGCATTGCAGGAACCGACGGCGTGTCGGTCGCGTGAGGGAATCAGGCTGGTCCATGCCGGCATTCTACAGGCGAGGCGAGCAGCGCGGCAAAAGGATCGGCCGCCGGAACTTCAGCTGTCCTACTGCAAACTCAAGGCAATTCTGGACAGCCATTGCGAAAGCTGCCGGTATTCTTGCGGCCTATGTCTTTTCGGTTAATTCTGCTTTTGCTGACGACAATTACACTGTGAGCCCAGGAACAGCCCGGACACCTACAAGAAGCGGTAACGCTCCGATTTAAGGTGCGCTAGTTCTCGCTGCCTTCTTGCGGATCGGGGTGGCTGACGTCCTGCGGCAGCGCATGGGCGACCGCGGGGGAGGCCGCGATTTCCGGGCCGATCTCGCGGCCGCGGCCGCGGATCAGCCGTTCATAGGCCGAGATCAGCGTGACGTAGGGATTGACCCAGAGCCAGCCGTCGCGCGTGAACACCTGGACGTCGAAATGCAGGTGGCGGGTGGTGCCGTTGGGGTGGTCGAGATAATTCGAGACCACGCCGATCTTCTCGCCTTCGGCAACGACGCGTCCGTTGAGGACGCCGTCGGCGTCCATCGCGGAAGGGTTCATGTGCATGTAGCGAAAACGGATGTGCTCGTTGCGTGTGTTGATCTGCAGCGTCGCCGCCTGCTGTTTGGGCGAACGGATCACGACCGCGTCGCGCACCGCAACCACCGCCTGCTGCTTGGGATCGCAACGCTCTTGAACTCTTTCTTGAACACCTTCCTGGCCTTCCTGAGCTTGCACTTGGCTTTGGCCGCCGGGCGGGCAGGGCCGGGGGCGAATGTCCTCACCCTGATGGCCAAAACCGGTAGGGCATTGCCCGACGCCGAAGCTGCGCGACTCGCAGAAATTATCGCGCCAGGGATAGCCGGGAGCGCCGCCTTGGGGTTGCTCGGTCTTGTTGCGCCGCGCGAAGGATTGCGAGCGAACGAAGGCCGGGGTTTTTTCCAGCGGGAATCGCAGCTGCGAATAGACGTTGAAATCGGCGCGGCCGGTCTGCCGGTGATAGCCGCTGTTGGCGATGAGATCACCGCTCGGCCGGTAGGTGAAGTCAGGCGATCGCTCGATCGGCCGATCGGCGGTCTCGGAGGGAATATCCGTGCGCGGCCGCGCCGGTTGGCCGCCGGCGACGCGCAAGGCCTTCAGGAAACGTTCGGCGACGGGATAGGCCTCGCGGCAGGCCAGCCGCCGCGCCCGCGGGGCGGAGTCGAGGCACTGGATCGACACCACATAGGGCACGCCGAAGCGCGTGAAGGCGTAGCGGACATAGCCCTCGCGGATGAAGCGGCGCATGTCGGGATATTGCGCCGCCAGCGCCTTGACCGGATCGCCCTTGCCGCCCAAGGGATCGGAGATGTCGTAGGTCAGGAGCGAGCCGGTGATCTGGACCTCGACCGGCTTTGCAAAAGTTCGCGACGGCATGCCTTCGCCGGCACCGGGCTCAAGCGAAAAGGTCGCGTCGTAGCCGGCGGGACCTGCGTCGAACAGGTCCACCGGACGGAAGTCGGCCTGGAAGTGCGACAGCGCAACATTTGCCGGCGCGCTGTTTGGGCGGGCGTCGAGATAGGCCGCGGTGTCGAATGGCAGCAGCACCGGCACCGGGCTCCGGGAGATACCGGTGAAGATATTCGAGGTGGCCGCGTTCAATTGCACCAAAGCCGGCATCGAACGCGGATCGGATGCGGCCAGCCGCCAGCGCCGCGCAAAGGTGAAGTCGGGTGCGATCGAAGCCTGCGTGTTGATCTCGGACCTGAGCTGGTCCAGCACCGCGCGCCATTCGACGCGAACAGCGGAAACCGAGGGCGTGCGGAATTCTTCGGCGATAAGATCTGCCGTACTGGCGGAGAACAGAGAGAAGGCCGCCAGCAAAAGCGAAACGAACCTTGTAACTCCTCTAGCCAAAGCGCCGCCCCCGACGGTCGGAATCCCCAACGGTTTAGTTTAGTCGCAAAACAGCAGGCTGCAACAGTGTGCCGATGTCACACTTCAACCGTTGGTAAAGCGGACTTGGCTTTCGCTACCGGATGTGAGGATCGGCCCGCTTAGTCCTTGGCTCGCTCGACGTAGGAGCCGTCTTCGGTCATGACCACGATGCGCGTGCCCGGGGAGATGTGCGGTGGTACGTTGGTGCGGACGCCGTTCGACAGCACGGCGGGCTTGTAGGACGACGACGCGGTTTGGCCCTTGGTCACGGGCTCGGTGTCGACCACTTCCAGCGTGGCACGCTGCGGCAACTGGATCGCCACCGGCGTGACATCGTGCATCGACAGCTTGACCGTCATGTTTTCCTGCAAATAGGGCGCGGAAGAGCCCACCACGTCCTTGGGCACCTGGATCTGATCGTAGGTTTCGCTGTTCATGAAGTGGAAGCCATCGCTATCTTCATAGAGATAGTTGAAATTGCGGTCCTCGATGGTCGCCTTCTCCACCTGATCGGTGGTCTTGTAGCGCTCCGAAATCTTGACCCCGTCACTGATGCGGCGCATTTCGATCTGGCTGACCGGAGTTCCCTTGCCGGGATGGATGTTCTCGGCGGTCACAACGACGTAAAGCTTGCCGTCTTGCTCGATGACGTTGCCCTTGCGAATAGAACTGGCGATGACTTTCAAAGCTGTTTTTCCTGATGTTCTTGCCCGGGGACCAATCCGGACATGGGCGTCCTAGGGCCAGCGAAGCGGTTTCGGGCTGCAACATACTGATTTTGCCGATCTATGCCAGCGTTTTGCGCCCCTCAAGGGGCGCGCGCTGAGGGCCGAAAACGACCCGTTCACACCATCGGGGCGCCTTGCGCGCCCGCCCGTCATTTTGAAGCGCGGTCGGGGCTCGTGATGGCTTTTGCGTTGTTCTCGGCGAAGTCGGCGGGCACCGAAAATTTCCCCGTCTTCAGGTCGTAGACGCAGTGCCAGTCTTCGATCCACGGGGCCTTTACATCCTCACCCTGCATGTCAAATGACAGGCTGATTACGACGTAGCGGCTGTCGGGCCAATGCTGCCCCATCCAGGCGTAGTTTTCTTCCATGCCCTTGATCAGTGCCACAAAGGCGTGATCGAGCCCATAGGGGTTTTCTGGGTCCCGATGCATCCCCTTGGATGTCGGCGTCGTGAAGAAATAGTCCCAGGCCAGATCGCCGAGAGGCTTCTTTGTCGCGGGTAAAAATTGAGACCCCTTCCTTTTATACAGAAAGAGCGTCTGAGAGCCGGAGCCCAGCTTCTGCATGCGCACCAGCCACTGGCTGTCCGGGCTAAAGCGAAATCCGGCCGCATAACCCGCCAGATCGTCGCCCTCGCCTGGATTGAGCAGAAAAGGATTCCGATGATCGGCATCGAAGGTCCAGAATTGGAAAAGCCAATCGTCTTCGTTTTTGTTGACATATTGCTCCACCCGCACCTTCCCGTCGGGGGAATTGAACACGGGGGCCTCTTGGTCCAGTGTGAAACCGGCCCCGGGACCATCGGCCGAAGCTGGTGCTGCCGTGGCGATGCCAAGCAGCAGCATCCATGTTGCTAGTGTTCTGTGGCCAAACATCGCTGTATTCCAGGTTTCCCGTTTGGTCGCCGAACCGGCACTGGAGGTTCGGACCCCATGACCCCTGAAAATGCCCCCTGAAACGCAATGGATCAGATGACTGAAAAGCCCGTCGCCGACCCGCTCGCACCATCGCCGTGGTGGACGCCGGCGCGGCATGCCGACGTCAGGCCGTTTTTGGCGGCGCGGACCGCGATCACGCGCGCGGTCCGGGCATGGTTCGACGAGCAGGGCTTTGTCGAGGTCGAGACCGGGATCTTGCAGGTTTCACCCGGCAATGAGACCCATCTGCATGCGCTGCGGACCGAGCTTTTGGGCAGCGGCGGCGAGCGCGCGACACGGTACTTGCGGACCTCGCCGGAATTTTCCTGCAAGAAATTGCTGGCGGCCGGCGAAGAAAAAATCTTCGAGCTGGCGCGGGTGTTCCGCGACCGCGAGCGCGGCGAGCTGCACCTTCCCGAGTTCACCATGCTGGAATGGTACCGCGCCAATGTTGCCTACGATGCCGTAATGTCCGACAGCATCGTCGTCATTGCGCAGGCAGCGCGGGCGACCGGGATCGGGCGATTTTCGTTTCGCGGCCGCACCGCCGATCCCTTCGCCAAACCGGAACTGCTGAGTGTTTCCGCCGCGTTCGACCGCTTCGCCGGCATCGACTTGCTTTCGACCATCGCCGACGGCAACGGCGATCGCGATCGCCTCGCAGCAATGGCCGCGAACAAAGTCCGGATCAGCGAGGACGACACCTGGTCGGATATCTTCAGCAAGATCTTGGTCGAGCACGTCGAACCCCATCTGGGGCAGGGGCGTTTGACAGTGTTGTTCGAATACCCGGTGGTGGAGGCGGCGCTGGCGCGCGCGAAAGCCTCCGATCCACGGGTCGCCGAGCGTTTTGAGATTTATGCGTGCGGCGTCGAGCTTGCGAACGGATACGGCGAATTGACCGACGCGCGGGAGCAGCGGTGCCGCTTCATGCAAGCGATGGACGAAAAACAGCGCCGTTACGGCGAGCGCTATCCGCTGGATCAGGATTTTCTCGACGCGGTCTCGAATATGCCTGAAGCAAGCGGCGTCGCGCTCGGTTTCGATCGGCTGGTGATGCTGGCGAGCGGTGCTTTCAGGATCGATCAGGTGGTATGGACGCCACCATCAGGTGATGCATGAGCAAATCTCGTCTCCACCTCGCGACGACCTTGCGCCAGCCGGCCGAGCTTATCGCCCACGGTCTTGCGCCGGCTTCAGCGCTTGGCGAGCTGGAGCGGGTCGCGGCGCGCTATGCCATCGCGGTGACACCCGATATCGCCGGCCTGATCGACCCCCACAATCCCGACGATCCGATCGCGCGGCAATTCATCCCGACGCCCCACGAGCTGGTGATGCAAGAGGGTGAAAATGCCGATCCGATCGGCGATCACGCGCATTCGCCGGTCGCCGGCATCGTGCATCGCTATCCCGACCGGGTGCTGTTCAAGCTCGTTCATGTCTGTGCGGTCTATTGCCGCTTCTGTTTTCGCCGCGAAATGGTCGGGCCGGGCAAGGACAGCGCGCTTTCCGAGCCGGCCTACCAAAGCGCGCTCGACTATATCCGCGCCCGCCGGGAAATCTGGGAAGTCATCCTGACCGGCGGCGATCCCTTGATGCTGTCGCCGCGGCGGCTCGCCGAAATCATGGCGGATTTGGCGTCAATTGATCACGTCAGGATCATCCGCCTTCACACCCGCGTGCCGGTGGCCGATCCGGCGCGCGTCAGCGATGAGATGGTGGCGGCGCTCAGGGTTAAGGGGGCCGCGACCTGGGTCGCGCTGCACGCCAATCACGCGAGCGAATTGACCGGCAAGGCGCGCGCGGCATGCGACCGCCTGGTCGACGCCGGCATTCCCATGGTGAGCCAGTCGGTGCTGCTGCGCGGGGTCAACGACACCACAGAAGCGCTGGAGGCCTTGATGCGCGCCTTCGTCGAATGCCGTATAAAGCCCTATTACCTGCATCACGGCGATCTCGCGCCCGGTACCGCGCATCTGCGCACGACGCTCGCGCACGGCCAGGAACTGATGCGAGGCCTGCGCGGGCGGGTTTCGGGTCTGTGCCAGCCGGAATATGTGCTTGATATCCCCGGCGGCCACGGCAAGTCGCCGGTCGGACCGAATTATTTGACCGCCGATCATTCAAAAGCCCGCGAAACGCGCTATCGTATAGCGGACTATTGCGGTGATATTCACCTCTATCCGCCGCTTCCAGAGGAAAAGCGCCCCGGATAGAGCGCCAGCACGGGAGGAACAAGATGCAAAGACTGATCATGTCGATGGCGCTGATGATCGTAATCGGCGGTCCGGCCGCGTTGGCGCAAAGCGGCGGAACATCCAGCTATCCGAAGAGCACGACGGCCGGTTCAGGTTCAGGGGTGCCTCCGGCGCCGGTCGGCCACCGTCAGCCGCGCGCGGGCGACGTGCCGAACGAGAAGAACCTCGGCGACCCGAACAGCGCGATGAACAAGGAAGACGCCGCCCTCGATCGCAAGATCAAGAGCATCTGCCGCGGCTGCTGAGGCGCGCGACGGGTCCGTTGACGGGCCGCGTTGCAATTTCGGATTCGAATTTCAAACAGCCGGTCGCTTCCACGGTCAGTGCGAGCCAACGGGTCCGCGCGAAGCGCGGCCCGATGACAGGCTCCGCGAAGCAATCCATCGAGCCGCAAACGAGGAGCCATGAATTGGTTCCGCCTACACGCAAGGGCGCTTCAGCCGACTCCAAGCCCATTATAGCTCGCATAGCGAGCGACGGCGGGTCGTCGTATTTGCTCCTCGCGATGAAGATAGACACACCTGCGCAGTCTCGGGGCGCGAATGCACCCGAGTCGTGCAAGCAAGTCTTCGCCCAGGAAAACAGAGGGCCCAGGGAAAGCCGGGAAAACTTGACGCCAGCGTCGGGGCGTCAGGACCACACGGCTTCGCCGTCCGCCTCCGCAGCGCTCGTCAGCGCGCCGCCAAAGCGTCCATCGCATCCCGCATCCAACGTTCGTGACGACGCGTACGTCCCTCTGAGAGGGCACGAGACGCGCAGAAGAAAATCGCTGATTTGGGGTCAGCGTCAAGCGTTCGATCTGGATTCGAGCGATGACAAAATGCGACATTGACTCAGCTGTGGTGTAGTCGCGAGATTGCACACACTAATGCTGCCCGTCGGGCAAATTAGTAGTCGAGCAATTTGGCAGGGTAACCCACCCTCCGAGGACGGGCCCGATGGCTCAGGCTGCTCTGACGCTGCTCAGGAATCTATCGACTTCATCTCTCAGATGGGCGCTTTCGCCCGACAGCGACTGGGCGGCGGACAGGACTTGTGTAGAGGCCGAGCCGGTCTCGCTCGCTCCGCGCTGCACATCAACAATGTTCGACGACACTTGTTGGGTGCCCTGAGCCGCCTGTTGCACGTTGCGAGAGATTTCCTGTGTCGCGGCACCTTGCTGTTCTACAGCTGAGGCAATGGCAGACGAAATCTCTGACAGCTTCTCGATCGTGCCGCTGATCGCTCCGATTGCCTGGACAGATGCCTCGGTTGCCGCCTGTATGCTCGTGATCTGCTGGCCGATCTCGCCAGTCGCCTTTGCGGTCTGCTCGGCGAGCGCTTTCACTTCGGACGCTACGACCGCAAAGCCGCGGCCGGCCTCGCCCGCGCGAGCCGCTTCGATGGTCGCGTTCAGCGCCAGCAGGTTGGTCTGACCGGCAATGGTATTGATCAATTCGACGACATCTCCAATGCGGGCCCCGGCCTTTGATAACTCGCCGACACGATCGGTGGTGGTACGGGCCTGGTCGACGGCTTCGCTTGCGATCCGCGCCGATTCCTGTACCTGGCGGCTGATCTCGTTGACGGATGACGACAGTTCTTCGGTCGCGCTTGCAACTGACTCCACATTTACGGATGCTTCTTCTGAAGCGGCCGCAACCGTCGTCGCCATCGCCTGGGCGCGCTTCGCGGTCGATGCTAGCGTCGCGGCGGAAGCCTCGAGCTGGGCAGAGGCCGTCGTGACGGTGCTCACAATGCCGCCGATTGCCTGCTGGAACTCGTCGGCCAGCTTCATCATGTCGGCCTTGCGCTGTGCCGCCATGCGAGCCTCGGCTGCGGCTCGCTCGGCGCGCAGCCTGTCCGCCTCGATCATGTTGTCCTTGAAGACCTCGACCGCCCCGGCCATCCCGCCGATCTCGTCGCGGCGATAAATTCCCTCGATCTCTACCGACGTATCGCCGCCCGCAAGAGCCTTCATAGCCGCCGATAGTACGCCGATCGGGCGCGTGATGCTGCGCGCCATCAGGAAAGCGAGAGCGACAGTCGCCAGAAAACCAACAGCAATGACGGACGCCAGCATGATCAGCGTCCGCGTGGCGTCGCTGCGCTTTGCGGATGTCAGTGCCAGCAAGTCGGCCACGATCTGGTCCTCGACAGTCTTGAACATGTCGATCCGCGCGGTCGCAGCCTTGAACCAGGTCGCGCTGTCAAGGCCTGGCATCTCACCGGAAAGGCCGCCATTTGCGATCGTCTCCCGCATCTTCTTAATGCTGTCGATGACCTGGCCGGAGACGATTCGTTCATAGAATTCGCGCTGTTCTGGCTTTGCCGCGGCTGCGAATGCCGAGAAATAAACGTCTTGTGCGGCTGTCTGCCAAAGCACTTTGCGGTACGTCGGCAAATCGAACCGGCCGACAGTGATGCCGCCTGCCGCGATGGCGCGCTCCTGGCCCGCATGCTCCTTGCCCTGGATCAAACTCAAGTAAGCGGAGAGGGCGGTCGAGACGTCGACCCGGGTGGAGACGTTGGCAACGCTCCTGGTGACGTTGAGAAGCCTGGAGATCAGATCGGTATAATAGGCCGAAGAATCGGATGCCGCGATGGCCTGCGCATCGACGTCGCTGCGCCGTCCATCAAGAGCGACGACCGCGGTTTCAGCATTGCCGACAGTCTCCTTGATCTTGTGCGAGTCGAGCACTGCGAATGTCTTCAGGACAGCAGATACAGTCTGCCGCTCCTCGTCGGTGCGCTTGCGCTGTCCCGATAATTCAGTGCGCATCTGCGTACCCTTGCTGCTCAGAAACACCGCAGACATGCCGCGCTCGCGTTGCAGCTCGTGAATGAGCCGACTTACTTTGCCAATGCCGTCAGCCAGCGCGTTCAATTCTGCCATCTCGACACGCTCTGCCCAATTGGACCAGATCAGGTGCGCAGCGAGACCGATAAGGACGACGATCGGGACCGCGATCGTTAGCGCCAGACGATGAGAGATTTTGAGATGTGCGAACATGTCTATGGTCCAATTCTGTTGGGCGACGACCTTCGCGGAAGTCTGTCCGCACGAATGAGTCCGATCCCAACTTTTTCACAACCTCTTGGAGTATTATTTGTATGCAACATTTTAAAATTGCATATTATTTAAGCAATCTTGCCGGAAATCATGAAAAAGATGGTTAATTTTCGAATATTCGCCGGGCGTGGCGCGTCGATTTTGGCTGGTCCGCGGAACGTCTGGACCGCGCCAGCGCAGCTCGATCCGCTCATGCGGCCAGGCCGAATACTTGCGGAATGTGCGGCCTCGCACCGTCAGCCGCGCGTGGGGGATGTGCCGAACGAGAAGAACCTGAGCGATCCGAACAGCGCGATGAACAAGGAAGACGCCGTCCTCGATCGCAAGATCAGGGCGACGACGGACTGAATATCCATGGCGCGGTCTCCGGATCCGCGCAGGCCGGACAGAATTTTCTTCATTGGACTGCCACAGGGGAAGGTTCCTGGGCACCCTACGGCTGGGCGGCGAACGATCCGATCGGCTTTTTTGACAGCACATTCGGCTTTTATGGCACGACAAGCTTTCAATCCGTGTCCCACGCGCCATCCGGCTTGCAGATAAATTTGAAAGACAAGGCCCCCGCGAAAGCGACACAGGTCGCGGATTTGTCACGGGTGAGTGCGCGCTTTGTCGTTAGAAACAACAAATTCCTGTACAATCGCCCTCGCGGCATCCTGCTCCAATCCTCGTTTGGAATTGTCGAAAACAATATTTTCATCGGTCAGACCGCGCACGGCATCGTTGTTGGGGCTGCTTCCGGCGGGGAAGGCCCTGGGGTCCAAAACGTTATTTTTCGCGGCAATCGTTTTTCGAATGTCGGCAGCTTTCCGACGATGGCTTTGCCGACCAATGTACACGGAAGCTACGGGGCTGTTTTCGTGGCAGTGCAGGGCGCAGGCGGCAACATCGAGTCGCCGAACCCGGTCCACGAAAATCTCATCTTTGACTCGAACATATTTGGCGATCTTCAGGGACCCGGGTTGTTTCTCTCGACCGCCAACAATGTCGTGCTCTCCAACAATCAATTCATCAACACCAATCTTTCGCACGTCCAAACCGCCAATTTCGGCACCGCCAATCTGAGTGGATCGGTCGTTGTCACCCAGGCCCACAATGTCTACATCGCAAAAAACTCGACGCAGGGCGCGCGACGACCGGGCCTGTTTCCATCGACACCCAATCAACCGATGGAATAAGGCATTGACGGCTGCCGCGTCCGCTAGGGCGGCTGTCTAGGCCGAGCGCTCCCGGAATTCTCGGCGCCGCACATCCTGTCGCGCAGAAACGGCGTCGGCCAAGAGGTTGAGCGCCTGCGCCGTCGTCTCCAGGTCGATGCAGCCATCTGTGATGCTCTGCCCATAGGTGAGCGGGCTGCCGGGCAGCACATCCTGACGGCCCGCGACCAGATTGCTCTCGATCATGGCGCCGACGATGCGCCGTTCGCCGCGCGATATCTGACCGGCGATGTCGGCAATGACCAGCGGCTGATTCTCCGGCTTCTTGCCGCTGTTGGCGTGACTGGCGTCGATCATCATCCGCTGGGCCACGTCCGAACGCGCGAGTTCGGCGGAGGCGGCATCGATGCTTGCCGCGTCGTAATTCGGCCTGTTGCCGCCGCGCAGAATGATGTGGCAGTCGCAGTTGCCCATCGTTGCCGCGATCGCCGAACGTCCGCCCTTCGTGACCGCCATGAAATGGTGGGGATGCGATGCCGACTTAGCCGCGTCAGCGGCGATGCGCACATTGCCGTCGGTCCCGTTCTTGAAACCGACCGGGCATGACAGTCCCGAAGCAAGCTCGCGATGGATCTGGCTTTCGGTGGTACGCGCGCCGATCGCCGCCCACGCCACCAGATCGGCGATGTATTGCGGTGTCGTCATGTCGAGGAATTCTGTCCCGGCGGGCAGGCCGAGATTGTTCACCGCGGAAAGCACGTTGCGGGCAAGACGCAGGCCCTTGTTGATGTTGAAGCTGCCGTCGAGGTCGGGATCATTGATCAGCCCCTTCCAGCCCACCGTGGTGCGCGGCTTCTCGAAATAGACGCGCATGACGATCTCGAGGCGGTCGGCAAGCCGCTCGCGCAAAGCAACGAGGCGCCCGGCGTAGTCCACGGCTGCTGCGGGATCGTGGACCGAACAGGGGCCGACGACGACCAGCAGGCGGTCATCGCTTCCGTTGAGGATGGCGTGGATGGCGTTGCGCGCGGCCGTCACAATCCGCGTCGCGGTCAGAGTGCGCGGTATTTCGCGCATGACCTCTTCCGGCGTGGACAGCTCCTTGATTTCCCTGATGCGAAGATCGTCTGTCGTGCTCAACACGGCTATGGCTCCTTTGTTGTAGGAGACCTGCCGGCCCAACAAAAAAGCCGCCAGGTCTGGCGGCTGTTCGGACTTCTGCTGCAATTCTTCAGATTGAGCGCGATCCTCCCACCGCCAGCGAGCTGTCGTAGCTAAAGTACCAAAAGTTGCTGGCGACGATGGTGATCATGGCCGCTCTATAGCGCAGGCCCGATCTCTTGTCATCCCAAAATTGAATAGTGTCTCAGTTTGAATTTCGCGACTGAAGATCGAATGCGGACTCCCTCACTCGCGCCCCATCGTGTGGATCGGCTCAAAGCAACCGTAGATGAGGCGCTTGGCATCGAAGGGAATTTCCCCGGAAACCTCGAACCGTCCGTCTTGGTGCATCTTTGCTTCGGCGGAATCGAGGCTCGCCTTGTCAGGCCACACTTGCCAAGTGAAGACAATCTTCTCCCCGTCCTTCGCGTCGACTGCGCGGCGGAAGTCGGTCTGTTTTCCATCGGGGACGTTGTCCTCCCAAGACTCCACGATTTCGAGACATCCATATTCCTTAAATATCTTCGCCCCGTTCTCGGCCCATCTGCGATATGCTTCCATCTTTTCCTCAGGCACGGGGATTACGAAGCCGGCGATGTACATGGTCATGCTCCTTGCGATCGCATAGGTGGTCGAAGCCAGCGCCGTCCCAACGTCCAGAGCATGGGGCCCGAGAGCCGATCAGTCGGCCCGCTGGACGTCAGCAATGGCTCGCAAGCCGGAATTGAAACCGATACACTACCCAAATTTGAGATGGGAATGACGACCCGATATCGTTCACGGATTGCGCGCGGCGAGCGCCATGCCGATCAGGGTCGCGCCGCCGAACAACAGATTGACGCCGGCCAACAGTCCGATCGCCCATTCCGCCGAACCCGGCAGCCCGGCGATGACGATGAACGCGATCAAGATGTCCATCAGGCCCGCGACCAATAGCCAGGACCAGCGCCCCGACAATTCGCGGCGGTGTTCGAGCGCATACATGATGGTGGCGACGCCTTCGGCGAGGAAATAGGCGCCGACCACGATGGTGAGGGTGAGGACGCCCTGGACCGGGCGCGCCAGCAGGATCACGCCGGCGGCGACCGCCAGCGCAGCGGAGATCAGCGACCACCAGAAGCCCGGCATCTGCCGCGCCCAGAACGTGATGATCAGCCCGCCGATGCCCGAGATCAGGAACATCCAGCCCAAGAAGATCGTAACCGCAAGACTGGCCAGCGGCGGCACGATCATGGCGGCGAGCCCCAGAACGACGAGGAGGATGCCTTCGGCCAGGAAGGCCTTCCAATGCTCGCGCACCGCGGCGGCCATTTTCGATTGCAGATTGGCGAGGTCGTGGGGAAGGGTGTCTTGGGTCATGGCAGATCTCCCGATACCGGCGACAGGGGACGATAGCCCGAGAAAGCGGCGCTATTTTAGCTCCGTCCGGGTACGGACGAAAAGCCCTCCGACGTCGCGCGAAGCCGATTCCGGCCGAGAAAATAGACCGCCGTGGTTGCAACCAACAGCGCGCAGCCGAGCAGGATCGAGGCGAGCCCGATCGGAATCAGAACCAGCGCCATGTTGCGGTCGGGATTGAGCAGCCAGTGGTGCAGCGATGTCAGAACGAAGGCGAGACCGGCAAAGCCCGCGCCGCTGCCGGCCACCAGCAGCGCCCACATCCGCCGAAGCTGGCTCAAGCGCTCGCGCGCCAGTTCCGTGCGCGGGGCGTGATGGCGGCCGACCCGCCGCACCAGGCGCGCGGCAAAGGCCATCGAGCTAAATCCGATCAGCACGCTGGTGGCGCCGAGCCACAGCCGGGTCGATGAATCCCAATCCGGGTTCTTCTGTAGCGTCAGCAGCGGGAAATCGAATGCCGCATGCAGCGCCACGGGGCCTACCAGCATCAAGATCCAGCTTGAGATGCGCGCCCAGTCGCGGTGATGCCGGTTCGCGCCGAGTGCCGTGCCGGATCGTGCGATGGCGAAATAAGCGCCGGCGATGACGCCAAGCGCGCCGTGGAACGGCACGGTCAGCACGCTGCGCAATGCCGCGAGCGATCGCCACATATCGGCATGCTGCACGAGATAAGCGAGGTTCTCGTAAGCCGCAAATCCGAGTCCGGCGGCAGCGCCATAGACCACGGTGTCCATCGGATCGGCGAATGTCCGGCGTCGCGCCAGCAGGGCGACCGCGACGATAACGAGAATCTTGACGGTCTCCTCGGGCAGGGACGCCGAACACCGAATAGAGACGACCTCGGCAACCCATGGTCTCTCAGGCGCGGCCAGCAGTTTGGCAAACGGCGCGCGCGCCACGCCCAATAGCGAGATGCTGCCGGCGCCAAGCAGGAACGCGGTCCAGACCTTTAGCGGCGGACCCGGCCGCTCGTCGGCGGCGATCACGAGCCACAGGATCAGCAGCGCCGGCGCCACGGCTGCTGTACCGATCACGGTGGGGAGGGATTCAAGAAGGTTCATCAAGACCGCAGATAGGCCACTTTCCGTCGTTGTCTACAGTTTTGGGCGCGACCAAGTTTCGCGCTAATCTTCTGGCAACCGGCAGACATTTCAGAGCTGCGCGGATCGCCCTTTGTCTGAGCAGACGAGCTTAAGGCGGGGCCGTGATCGATTTGCATTCTGCGGTCTGGGCGTCCGCGCTCCGGGACCATCGCAATCAGCGCGGCGATGAATATCATTCAACCCTTTCCCCGGCCTATCAATCACCATCGACCACGCGTATTGGCGCCGTCGGTGCGCCGCGATTAGTCAGTCAATTCAACGAGTTTTCTGAATTTCTTGGGACAAAATGCACGTATTCCCGCGCCCTGTCCATCGGCGAATTTGTGACACGGGAACCGGGTGCGGGTCTCGCGCGTGATAAATGCTGACATCGTCAAGCAGGGAGGCACGCCGGGTGATTTTGTTTCGCGGGGCGGAAACCCACACCAGATCAGTTCTTAAGGCCATCAGCTGGCGCACCCTGGGGACACTCGACACATTCGCGATCAGTTGGTTTTTTACCGGCCAGGTTCATATCGCAGGTTCGATCGCGGCGTTCGAGATCTTCACCAAGATCGCCTGGTACTATTTGCATGAGCGGGTCTGGGCGGCCGTGCCTTGGGGACGGCGCGCGGTTTGATTTGCGCGCGAGCTTTCGGCAAGCCTGTTCTAATTGGCTCTAATTGGCAGTGCTGCCGGTTTTTGTCTTCTTCGCCTTTGCTGCCGACGCCTTCGGCGCGTCGCTGTTGCCGCGCACGGCGCCCCATGGGTCGGTCGGGCCGGCGTCGGGAATGTTGCCGAGTGACCGCTTATAGGCCTGATCAGCGGCCTTATCCGCCGCTTTTTCCTGTTCGGTTTTGTCCTTGTCCGTTTCCCCGTATCTGGGAATCGGTTTTTGCTGCGCGTAGGCCGGCCCGGCCAAGGACGCGCCGAAGAACGCGATGACCACTGCGGCACGGAATACTCGCATCCTCATTTCTCCTCGATCTCGTAAAAACATCCGCCGGGCGCAGTTCTAGCATTTTCAACAACGCTCAGAAAGGCGTGTGCGGTGAAACCTTGGGCGCAGGTCGGTCGTTGTCGACTGGCAATCAAGGGGAGTTTCGCCATGAAAGAAATGAAGAAAAAATTACCTCTCCTTTGCGCCGCGCTATGCCTCGGGCTTTTCCTCTCGCTAGGGGTTGCACCCGCCGCCCATAGCCGCGGCGGCGGCATGGGATCGCACCATTCCTCCGTGACGGGTGGGGCGTTCGGCACGAGCCCCACCGCGCCCGGCACGAATTCGGCCGGCACCGCGCTTTCGTCGTCAGGCGGCAGCGGCGCGGCCATCAAGGGACCTGCGCTCGGCACCGGCGATCCCGCTGTCGACCGCGAGGACAAGGCAGTC